>VFQN01007068.1_pt1 | contig 12311 bp, 15 predicted proteins | sample 3512371 | NCBI WGS metagenome assembly VFQN01 (sample SAMN10412370, study PRJNA504923) | tailings metagenome | isolation source: Replicate 2 from Balatoc abandoned mine | place: Philippines: Itogon, Benguet | collected 2017-08-28
GGTGAACAGGTGGGTGATCGGAACTAAATTTTGTCTTTTCTTAGGATTCTGAATGTTTAGGGAATGAAAGCCTTAATGTTAGTTCCAATCTTAGCTGGAAATCGAGTGAAGATAAGCGCTGCTAAGTGTAATATTACTATCAAAGACCCAAGATGTTGGTTTGACTTTGATAAACTCATTCGAGATTACGATTTAGATATGGAGGACGGATTTGAGAGAGCAATTGCAATAATTCTGCTTCATCTCATTGCTGGTCATCAAACGTGAGTAAAATCTGTTATCATTAATTATTACTGAAGTGGAAACTATTTCACAGATACATCTTTTCGAAGTTTGACTTTGAAGCAAAAACAAAGTATCATGAAAAGCTCAAACAAATGTCTAAGAATCCACCTAAGCCTATCGCAGCAAAGGAATCTCCTTCTCAGAGTAAAAAAGGCAGTCGACCATCCAGTGCCATGAATAACAAGCCAACGGAGAAGCCTTACGTTCCTAAATTGCGTCCAGTTGATCTTATTCAGGCATTATCCGATGAGCATGTTCAATATTTTGATGAAAAGCAGAAAGATGTCATCAAATCGTTAGAAAAAATTAAGAATGCTTCCTCAGATATTCAAAATGCAATCCGATTATTCCAAGAATTCGATGAAGATGGAAGTGGTTAGTAGATTTCCTTATTGCCTTTTTGATCTTTCACAGTTTTCACAAATCTTTTAGGTCATCTGGAAATTGGAGAGCTTGGCCATCTGATGTCAAGGATGGGATTAAAGTTGTCAGATAAACGATTAGGCGAATTAATGAATAAGTATGATGTTGATGGGGGAGGATCCATTGAAATGTCTGAGTTCTTAATGCTCCTCAAATCACAAAAGCAAGAAGCAGTGCTCCGAATAAAGGAAATGATGGAATGTCCAATAATGGTTCTTCGGAACGATAAAAAGAATCGTTATATACCTCCAGAGTCTGGGTTCCTTCACATTACAGTTGTCGATGGTTTCGCACGTAAAAAGATTTATCGAGTTCTAACAACGACTGATCGAGAATACATCGAAGAAATGTCGAAGGAAATGGGTGGAAATGTGACCAATATGGTCAAATCTTCGTTAGAAAATACTAAACTTCGATTAGATGAAGCTTTGACGCTAGCGGAGACAATGATGATGGACTCACGGGATAAGGTTGCTATTGTGAAGAAGCTTTTATTACAAATGGATCGTACTGATGATGCACAACACTTCCTAACATCAGTGATTGGTGGGAATCGTGCTGATATGTTAAGGCTGAAAAAGGATTTCGGGGCTGCAATGAGACCGCTCTTAGGAAATCCTAACGGTTATTATGTTTTGGATATGTCAAAAGAGATGGATCGAATGTGTTTAGAGCGATTATTGGAAATTTCTGCCACCGATGCAGCGAATCGGCAAGAAGCCTCCAAAATTGGTCATGGTCGCACAGGGGATTTAAGCCAAAAAGGGAATTATTCCTGCTTCAGGAATGAAATGTTTAATGGCAAACCAATTACTTTAACGCTTTCATTTGTTTCCCCGATGCCAACATCTGGGAAATTAGAATTCGACTTCTCCGGAGCTGGGCGACCTAGTCGAGATGTTTTGGTATTATCTGATCAAAGGATCATCAAAATACTACGATCTCATCACCTTTTGGATCCTCGTCATGCAGCGATCGCAATGCTAAAGTTGCAGGAAGCGAGAGTCCAAGCACAGCAAACTTTAGGGTGCAATGGAAACACGCATTACGAGTGCCCCATGGATCGAGCTAGAGTAATCGCAGAGCATGTCGAAACCTTCTATAATAGTGTACATTTGCGGATGAAAATGTATGAAGATGCGCAAGATAAAGAAAATGCAGTTGAGACTGATGCAAATGGGAAACTTATTGATTGCTTTGAACGGGAGAAATATCCGATGCCTCTATCCATTGCTGATTACTATGTCAGACAAGAAATCAAGCAAAGAGAAAAAGAGCAAAAAGAAGCAATTGAAAAAGCTGCTCAATTGGAGAAAGAAAGACGTATGGCGGAAAGATACGCGATATATCGTGGCGGGAGTACTGTATCACATGTTCATATGCCATTACAACAACCAGAAAGTTCTGACTCAGACGATGATAGTAGTGATAGCAGTGATGGCAGGTAAGACTTGCAACGTTGTTTCTTAATCTTTTTATTAACGGAAGGGTAATTTCGTTATAATTTCTAGCATGGATCCTTCGACGAGAGAGACGTCACAAATATTGAAAGTACCTACAAATGGAGATTCTGATGACGAAAGAGCTGCTGGTGAATCTGCGTTGGACGCGAATCAATCTCAAGAGAGTGCTGATTGGCTGAAGGAATTTGAGTTATTGAAGCAAGCCATGCAAAAAAAGAAGGAAACACCAAAGGCACAGAAGCAGGTCGAAGCACCGCGAAGAAAGAATTTCTTTCAAGATGAGGTAAACAATGAGTGATTGTGGACTCTAAATTTCTAAGTGCTTCATATTCGACAGGGCTTTGTTCATTCTGTAGTGAGTGATGACTTTTTAGAAAAATTTAAAATTGTTTTAGAAGCTGAAAATGTTCAAGGCGCCAATAAAGCTCATCGTATTGTAGAATTATTAGAAGATGTATTTTCTAGAAATTGGATTTATGCAAGGCATTTAGCGCTAATATTAGAATCGTTTGTTCAGTATGGTTATTACAAACAAACAAAATATTTTGGTACTTATCGAGTGGAATTAGTCATCGCGTTATTTGCTAGAGTGGTTGATTTACATAACTTTGAATTCGTTTTAGAGGTTTTATCACCTTTTGAGGTTGCTTGTATAATTTGTCGTCTGGGATATTTAAATCTCTATAATCCATGTAAACCAGAAGGCTCTTGGGAGTTGGATATGTCAAGAAGAGAAGAACGGATCATCGCAAAGACTTTATGTGTTCTCGCGACACATGAGCCTGGCGATAATTGGACGTTTCAGACATTTCGGTGGATGAGAACTATGGAATCGATGCCTGGTTGGCAGTTAACACAGCCTTGGTTAACAGAGGAAGGAATGCCCATGCGAGGATTAGTCAATATTACTTACTTTTCTGGGGAAGGAAAAAATAAAAATGGATGTAAACCGTATGTTAGTTTTCGAAAATCGTTGTTAAACCTGGTAAGAGAATGGTAACGTTATTGATTTCCGCAATAAGTACCTTTGATCATACAGGTGCTAATTAAAGAAGACGAGATTGTTGATGAAGAAGTGCGTGGAAAGCCCCGTCCGCCAGTTCTTCCTGGAGATCGTTGCTTTAATAAGCATTTTTGTAAGTCGATGTATTTACTGTATTTTATTATTTCTAACTTATTGTTTCTACAACGCTTTAGCAATGTGGGATACGTATCTTGCTCCAGCATTTGTTGATCCAAATCGAAAAAGGTAGTAGTATCAGTGACTCAGTTCGTGGAGAAAAGAATTCCAGTTTTAGAATAAAATTTGTGTATGCCTTATGTGTTAGAGCGGTTTAGTGGCATTATTTGTTATTGGTATGTTTGAACTTTAAAAATAACGTTTCGTTATTCTTATGATTGATCAATTTTATGATAAGTTTTAAAAAAGATAGTGGGCTATGGGACTCCTTTCTCTCATGTATGGTAAATTTAGGCAAACGATTGAAACGAAAATGCGAAAGTTCGGAATTTGGAGGCAACCTCAACAAGAAAACAAACACCAAGATCTCTAACATCGCATCCCATCATGATCTACGCAAACTTTGTCAGTAAACTCTTTCTTGTGAGTTTGGTTCTCGCACAAGTTGTGCATTTTGCCTCTTCAGCTTACTGCTCGGGAAAGCCTGCTGCTGGCGAACGAACAAACGACTTCCCTATTATTGATGAAGAATTAACTTTCGTAAAGTCGGTTAAGAATGCCATGCTTTTCGAAGGTGGTCCCTCCAATGCTCGCTTTCCTGTCGTACACGTTTGGGGTACACCATACGAAGTCGGATTCGCCCAAGGCACTTTGCGAAAGAAGGAAATCACAGAGTTTGTTGGCAAGGTTTGGGGATATTTACTCTCTGAGGGAGTCCAAGCCCTCTCTGGCGATCGTCTTCCTGAATGGTTAAAGGTCATGATCTTGAACAAAGGGTTTAAGAGAGCTTTGGAGTGGACACGAAGAACCACCGAAGCCTTTACTCCACAAGCTTATGTTGATGAAATCCGTGGTCTCGCAGATGCCACAGGACTCGATTATGATACCTTATTTGAGTAAGTTCCTTCCATTCTCTATCCATAAAATTGGATAATGTCATTATAACTTAGGATTAACATGTTTCCTGAGTTAACAAAGGCTCAATGCTCTTTCTTCGGTGCATGGGGATCTGCTACTAAAGAAGGACATGCTTATCAATTAAGAGCTTTGGATTTTGACACCACTGGCCCTTTCAAAGACTTCCCTCAAGTAACAATCTATCATCCTAGCGAGGGCCACGCATGGGGCCAGGTTGGTTGGCCTGGAAACATCGGTGTTCTGACCGGCTTCTCTGACCAGCAACTCGCCATCTCAGAAATTGGTGTTGCTTTTCCTGATGATTCCTTTGGACAAGGTACTTATCCTAACACCCCACCAGAGAAAGTTCACGGAGAGCCATGGATGTTTATCTTGCGTGATGTTCTTCAATACGAGGATTCTTTGGCTGGTGCCCAAACTCGTATCACTAATGCCAACCGAACTTGCAATTTAATCATTGGTGTTGGTGATGGTGAATTAGGTAAGGCTAATGGTGTTCAGTTCTCAGGTTATGTTGCCAACTTCTATGAAGATTACAATTTATTACCTGTCAATGAAACATGGCACGCTCCTATCACTGATGTTGTTTATAATGGTATGGACTGGCTTTGCCCAGGTTTTAACCAAGTTTTAGGCGATCAGTTGAGTAAGTACCACGGGTCTGTTGATGAAGTCGTTACGATCAAGAACATTTTACCAACCACTCAAACTGGAAGCTTACATATTGCAGTCTATGATTTGACTGAACAGAAGATGCATGTTTCTTTCTCTCGCTCTGCTACGGCGGATCCATCAGAACCTTTCAATGCTTATGAAAGACAATTCACTCGTTTAAACATGAAGGAATTATTTGCACAACAAGCTCCTACCAATGTGTAAGAAGGTTTTGAATTTTCTGATCGGTTCCTCTGGTCACGAATTTGTAAGGAAGGAGGAATAGAAAAGAATGTATGTGTTGAAAGATTCTTTTACAAACATCACGTCCTCTTCTCCTCCTCATCATCTTCCATCCAATATATTATTCCTTTCTTTATTCATCTTAAGTAAGCTTTACGAGGCAATAGTTGTTGTTTAAAGTTGTATAATAGGTTGTCATTTCGTGTATAATGTAATTACAACCCTATTTGTACAACATCTCAAATCTCAAAGCATGCCCATCTTTTTATCTCTACCTCTATAACGAAAGTCTATGAGCTCTCAATAGAGTGGAGTAGTTTAAAATAATGAAAGATGAGGATTCAAATTACATTTATTGACCTGTTTTTGATCATAATCTTTCTAATTTCCTTCAATTCATCAGAGAATTATAAACATGATAAAGTGGATCATGATTTAAACTTTGAAGAGGAGCTGTTGGTGGATACTGTCTATGGTAAAGTCCTAGGAAAAAGAGAGGGCGAAGTGAATGTTTTCCTTGGAATACCGTTTGCTGAACCACCTTTAGGAAGGTTAAGATTCAGGCCGCCACGACCTAAGCGACCTTGGTATCCCTCAATCTATCAGGCTATTGAGTTTGCTCCAGAATGCCTTCAATCAAATCTCTTCGCTCAACATGACGAAGACTCTCGACCGAAAGATGAAGACTGTCTTTACCTGAATATTTGGCAACCAAGAAAAAGGTTAAAGCAATCATTATTACCAGTGTTAATCTGGGTGTACGGTGGTGCTTTCATTCATGGTGGCACGAATAAACCTGAGTATTACGGAAATCAGTTAGCTGAGAAAGGAGGTGTTATTGTTGTCTCTTTCAACTACCGTCTTGGAGCTTTAGGTTTTTTAGTGAGTATTTCTGATGGTTTATATGGTAATTATGGTTTAGATGATCAAAGAACAGCTTTTCAATGGGTTCAAGATAATATTCTTTCCTTTGGCGGTGATCCAGATAGAATTACTTTATTCGGTGAGAGTGCAGGGGCAATGAGTATTGGCATTCATCTCTTAGATCAACAAAATACCTTTCAACAATATCAAGAGTATCGAAAACAAATGGCGACGCGTTCTTTTGTTTCAGGAAATGTTCGACAACAACCTCTTTCCTCCTTGCTAGCACCAAAGAAATTGTTCCATGCTGTCATCATGCAAAGCAACCCCTTTGGCTACAAGTAAGTTCTTTTTTTCTTGTAAAATTTGTTGTAAATGTTGAATTGAATGTGTTTTTTCTATAGATATCGCAGTGTGTCCATCGCTAATTTTATCGGATCGTCTTACAAGGAGTTATTAGATTGCGATGATTTGAAATGTCTTCAATCAGAACCAGCAGAAGAATTAATTCATGTTCAAGACACTCTTATGGCAGTGTAAGAATTGAACTCTGTTTTTCCCTCTCTTTCATTTCTTCTGACATCATATTCTCTCTTCTTAGACCTCGATCCATTGGAGATTTCTTCACATGGGGTCCAGTTATCACCGACGAGTCTTACTGGCGTGAAGTTCGCCTACGTCCTAGTCCAATCTCTAATGTAACAGTATTCCAACCGATGGATGCAATCAAGCTTTTATCCAGTGGAGTGAACGTCCCAATCATCATGGGATCTACAAAACATGAAGGAACAGTCTTTGTTTTTACTGCATTTAAAACACGTATGACAAAAGTATTATATCAATTTTTATTATTTAGTTTTTTTCGTTCAAGTTCATTAAAAATTATGAAAATGTATCGAAAATTAACAAAAAGTCTTGAAGATTCACCATATCCTGATTATCGTTTAGTATTATCACAGATTATTGGTGATTATTTATTTCGTTGTCCAAATCAATATTTTGCATCACAATTAACAGGTATGGGGACTTCAGTCTTTCTATATGAATTCTCTTTACCGACGAGAACACCTGGTTTCCCTTGTTGTGATGGTTTATCATGTCATACATGTGAATTACCTTATGTATTCCATCAAATGGATATTATTGCATCAGATTATACATGGACAACAACGAATACTGAAGAAGAAGATCAAAATAATAAACGAGTAAAAGATAAAGATAATGAGAGATATCAGAAGAAGAGAAATCAGAATTATGTTGAGAAAGATGTTGAAGTGAATTTCCCTGATATCTTTGGAGCTGGAACATCATCTTCATCAACTTCATCATCTTCTTCCACTTCAGGTCAAGCATCACAATCATCAACCTCTTCTTTTCCTTTCTCAAGTTCATCTTCTTCATTCCTTATTCCTCATAATCTCTCAGTGGATGCTGAGGTGTCGAGGTTAATGTTGGAGTATTGGACAACCTTTGCGACCTATGGCGATCCTAACGGCTTGCTATCTATGGATGCTAACGGCTATTTAAGCGGGACTCGACCAAATGCTCCTTGGTGGCCAAAACTGTTAGGAGATCTTCCTTCTCTACAAGCAGTGAAGGAAATCCAAGAGAGTGTGTTTGCGAAGTTTGAGTCCACTTCCACTGATAAGAGAAGAGCGCGTCGAACTTTTGAGGAGGATTTTGATGAAAAGGAAGAGGATATTCGGAATGCAGGAGGTAATGCGAGATTTCAATTACATTCTTCAAGGATGAAAGGAGGTGGCACCGACACATCAATTACTTCTATTCAAAGAAATCGATTGATTGATGCTTTTCAAGGTCCATTCAACAACCATCATGATCCCATGCAAGGTAATGATGATGATAATGATTACGATCAACTGTCCCCACATGCTTACTATTCACTCGAACAAGCAGCGAATGGATTTTCCTCGACGAAGAGCATGCATCAACTCGTCTTCAATAAGATCAATGAGATTGTTCTGATTGAGAATGATTGTGTTTGTAATGCTTGGAACTTATTAGAATATCGCTTCTAAACAAACAAGTTATTGTAAACCTCTTCGTGTTCATTCTTCCTCTTTTTCTCTTTCATTTGCTAATGCTTTCTTATTATGTTTTCTTTGTCAATAATCTTGTAATAAAATGAATTATCTTCAAATCTTTCCACATCTCTGAGAATCATAAGATAAGAGGATTATGTTAAAAGCATTCGTATTATTATTCCAACACAGACAAAACGAAACAATCATGGTTGACTACTAACAATACTTTAAAGACGATTTAAAAAGAGATTCTGAACAAACATATCTATATATATATCTACTATGAACATATAGCATGATGGACACACAACTCAATGTGAAAAATGAGATGAAAATACTCATTTCGTAACATACACACGAAGAAACACTGTGAATGGTAGCAAAAGATGATGGATATTAGGTGTGATTTATGCCTTTGATCTTGAGAGTGGTGCAAGGAAGTTTTCCCAAATATCTAAATCATTCAATATACAATAACGTCACAGTAAATAGATGATACTGTAAAGGATGTGTGTGATGTCACTTACTTCGATTGCTATGGAAGTGAACTTCCCCTGCTAACATTCCTTTAGGAGGTCTGAGACGATTCTCTTCATTAATAATATCCTTCTCATCAAGAAGAACTAAATTTAACAAAGATTTTCTAAAGGGAACATTTGGTTTACAATGTCTTCGTCCTTTCCCTTCACCAGAATAATAGGTTAACCAGATTAGACCTCGATTAGGCAATCCTTCTTCAGTAATCCATCCTTCGGTCTATGTTAAATGAATGCATGAGAAATAAGACAAGGGTGATGGAGGAGACCTACCAATTCCCAACCAGGAACAGCTTCAGTTGTCCGACTCCATCGAAATCCTTGATGAATCCAATTTTCACCAGGTTCTTGAAGAGCTAATCCAATTAGTATCTTTGCAACAACTCTTTCTTCTCTTCTTGAGAGATCTAATTCCCATGCTCCTTCAGGTTTACATGGATTAAAGATATTTAAATACCCTATGCGACAGATAAAAGCAGCTGCTTCAAAGGGAGACATCACATTTAACTACCAAGAAAGAAATATAGGGAATTAGTAAGAAGAGTCATCATAGGAATCACATCCGACTACTCCTTACCACAAATTCAATATTATGTAAATCGATGACACGACTGAATAACAGGACAGCAATCTCAACACGAAATGTGCCAAAGTATTTGGTTTGTTTGAGATAACCAAATTGAACAAAACATTCTAAAATTAATGCAAGATGACGTGAATAAATCCAACTTCGTGAAAAGACTTCTTCTAATAGATCAACAATACGATTTGCTTTTGTTGCCGTTTGAACAGTTGATGAAAGGAAATAGGCACGTAATTTGGAGAAAAAATCTTGTTCATAGGCAGAAATTTGAACAGTATTCTATTATAAAGATTACAATAATCCAATAAGAGAAGAGTGAGTATATAAATATAAATATTTGAATGGCTTACGTAGTTTTCACAGCAGGCATTTCTTCTTGATAAAATCTTTTGTCTTTTTGCAACAACTTTTTCGACTGATTTATTTTGAAAGTATTTATCTTGTTCTTCCATTAAACGTTTCTAATTCAATACAAAACAATGATGGAAGGTTTATTCTTGAGAGGGTAACGAATCAACCATATTCTGCCACCACTTACCTGCTTGGCGAGATCTCTTCGTTGTTTCTTTACAGCAATTTCTTTCAGTTGTTCGATTTCATCTAATACTTCACCCAAATCATGAGCTGGCTTCTGAGGAACGAAACTATCTTCATCGTCCTCATGCTCGATAAATTGCTGAGACGCAGTTCTGATTTGAATAGCTGGAGCTTTGTCAATGTGGTCATCCCGACTTTGGGAGAAAGTACTGAGAGTGCGAAGTTTCAGACTATGGAATGATATTGCATGGAGATCAACGTCTTTCTCATTCTCTAAAGTATCTTCCTCATTCTCTCCTCCACCTTCACCTTTACTATCCTTCTCTTCAACTGAACCATCTCTCTTTTCCATTAAACTACGAAAATGTTCATATAGTGATAAACAGAAGAGATGGTACTGACAAACCTTGAAAGAAGGGAGTGATTATCATCCATATAATCATCTTGTTCACTTTCACTGCTACTGCTTTCATCTTCATCAGATTCAGCAGCATTAGGCGAAATGATTAAACTTCTTCTTCGCTGACGAAGACCTTTTGCTGCGACTGTGCTTAACTTCCTCTTCATTGACTGTAGAATAGCCCTATGTTCTTCATCTTTAGCATCTTCTATTCTTCGGTATTCATTCGTAATGGACGAAGGGATCGGAAATTTATCTCTTTCGAAAAGTTCAATAATTTTCCCATGAACTTCAGTGACAGGGCGACTCATCTTTTCCATGGATTCTTCATATAAATGCCATCGAATAGGCAACTGATTATAAAAATTATCAATATGTTCAGTAATTTCTTTCATTCGTTCCATGGAACAAACTTCAGTCGCTGACATCACACCATTACAACCTAATTGAATTTCACTCTTAACTTTCGAATCAAATAGCTTTTGCAATGCAACACCAACATCTTTTGGATCTAATAAGAAATAACGAATCAATAAACGAATAATCCGTTCATCTGACATTGGCATATCTTCAAAAGCAGGTTTTAAATGACATGAAAAGTCAAATTCTAATTTACCACTTAATGGCACAGGAGAACAGAAAGCAGGTGAGATAGTAATAGGTTTACCATTATACATTTCATTACGAAATAAAGAATAATTCCCTTTCTGACTAATATCACCTAAATTACGATTCCCACCAGGGAAGAAAGATAAATAATATTCTTTTTTCAATGATCCTTGTGATGCTGATATTGCTGATAATTTATTTAAACATTTACGATGTGATAATTTCGTTAAATCTAAACAATAATAACCTGTTGGATTACCTAAGATACAACGTAATAACATACCAAATTCTCTTTTTAATCGAGCCATTTCCGCACGATTATAACCAAATAATGAATGTAAGAATTGTCCTGCATCATTGGATGAATCAATTTGAAATAATAAATTTCTTGCAATTTCTAATTTGTCGTGACTTTCTTTGAGCATGATTTCTGCAAGATTTAATGCTTCTTCTAATCTTAATTTAATATGTTCAACAGCCGCACTGATCATTGGAACGATAAGTGTTGAGCTACCCGCTGTTTTAACAACATGTAAGATATATTCTCTCTGACAGGAAGTTAAAATGCGATAATGACGCTTATGAACAAGATCGTCTGATATATTAATACGAAGAAAACCTTGTTCTGGCGGGGAATAAGGGAGAACAGATGAGGGGACATAGCTGGATTGGTGGAGATCGTATGAACTGACCGATGAAGCTAACACCATCGCAGGAGAATATTTCATCTCTTGCATGCGATGATAAGCTTCTTGATGTAACGATCGAAGAAGCATAATAAATTCGAATATTTCTAAACAATGATCCCCATCAGCATCAAATTTATCCAGTAATTCCTTCAAACGACGTGGTGAGATATCTAATCCAATAGCTCTTAATAAAGCCCGCAGTTCATCCTCTTCCAACGCACCTTAGAAAAGATGATAAAGGTTTATCAATTAATCAATCAATAATGTCAATATGGGACCTACCATTGCCATTCAGATCAAACTCATGAAATAAGGCACCAGCTTTCTTCAAGTCTGATGCAGACTCACAAACCTTATTTAATTCTTTTAAAACATGTTTTTGACGATCATCAAAGCGTCGTTGATCTTCCTTAATCATCACTTGCACAAGTTCTACCGACTTCGCTTTACCTATACTACCCTCTTGAGACTTTGGCTTATCTGCTCGAGTAGAAGTTGGGGGAGCTTTAGATTTCGTTTCATGGTCAAACTTTTGGAACGAAAAGCTTTGAATATAAAGCAAAGCAAAAGGAAAAAAGATTAATAAATGGTGAATCTATAGTTTATAATTGCTCTTACGTTTGATGCCCCGCAATAATATGAAGAAGGATAATAGCAATCGCTCTTTCATAACCGTCTTCCATATTTAAACGATAATCTCGAACGACTTGATCGAAGTTAAACCAACATTTGGGATCTTTGATCGTGGCATTGCATTTCGATGCACTTATTCTCACTCGATTTCCGGCTAAGATTGGAACTAACATCAAAGCTCTCATTCCCTAAAACTATTGATAACAGAGGATTACGATTCTTATTATTCCAATCACTCACCTGTTCGCC
>VFQN01007069.1_pt1 | contig 12308 bp, 5 predicted proteins | sample 3512371 | NCBI WGS metagenome assembly VFQN01 (sample SAMN10412370, study PRJNA504923) | tailings metagenome | isolation source: Replicate 2 from Balatoc abandoned mine | place: Philippines: Itogon, Benguet | collected 2017-08-28
GGCCGCTGAGGGCGCGGTCGTTGGGGGGCAGGAAGGACAGGATGTGCAGCTGGACAGCAGTTGGAAGCTCCCGCTCTGGTTCAATCGAAGTGTTTGTGTCCATGGGGCTGGTTGCAGCTGAGATGTGGCTCGGACTGACTGGGGCGGGGGGAACAAGCAGGTCGCAAGGCGCGCAGGTGTACGCGTGAGAGACACTTGGCGAGGTAACTGAACTCGCGCGGAGACCTGTCGCAGAGTCCCTAACAGCTCAAACGAAATTCATGTGCTCCTCGCTACTACATGTCCTTGCGTATCGATGCAGGTGGGTGTTTGTCGCGAGAATCGCCACTTCTACTCCTATCGAGTCCAACAGGATCAGTGTGCCTACCTTGGTATGTCAGATACGATTGCGCAGGTTTGCGCTGCGGTCGTTGCGAACCTTAGCGGCAGAGGCGGAATCAACTTTGTCAAAGCGCTGTAATGCGATCTTTTGTGAGCAAATGAATGAGTTCAGAGCAACAACTGTTACGCCTAGTTCAATATGCCTCGTTCATAATGTGAGAGCCTGCAAAAGTGCCACAGCAGTGCCACGCGCATGGGTCAGCATGAGAAGGCCACGTGGCGTCCGCGGCCACGCCGCCCTGATCATGTCACGATCCGGATCAGTGGATTTGCTGGCGGGGGCCTGGTGTGTTGAATCGGGATTGAGATGGAGGTAGGGTTCGTCCAAGGGTAATTACCCTTGGTTCGTCCCAGGCAGCTGGGGCTAATGAGATCCCCTGCTGCCCCAGCTGGCCAGTTTCGTTCCCCCAAGCCTACCCCGCGCGCTGTGCTGTGGTGCTCGCTACAGTATGCCACTAACACGTTCGTGCCTCCGTGGCACTGACACCAAGTCACCAACCATGTCACAGCGTGAAAGCGGGTAGGTCGGTCTTGGGCATCCATCAGGGGCCTGCGTGCGTGCACACCGGCAGCTCGTGGCAGCTGCACGTGGCCACGAGGCCACCTGTGGGACTCCGTCCCCATGTGAAGTCTTGAGGGTTGAACGTCAGGGGGGACAGGGCACGTGCATACTTACTGTACTGCTCAAGCTGCACGTAAGGGCCTGACTTGACCTCCTCTCAGCGTACCCGGATATAGGTGCAATGTCGGACTGCATTCGTGGGGTGTCAGCCGGTGGTGCAGGGCTCGTACCGAAGGGCAGCAAACATGCAGGTGAGCATCACCGTCAGGCAGAGCTTTAGGGGCTGCACCGCTGCAACCTGCAACTGGGGCAGTGGGGCTGCGGCTGCACTACTAGCATGCACCGTCACTTGGATTTAGACTGACCAAAATGCACCGTCACCTTGCGGGTCTTGGTCCAATACCGTCGAAAGACCACGGGCGTGCAGGTTGCACCAGGAAGTGCAGGGTAAGTCCCGTGAAGGCAGGGGTGCCGGATGGCAATACTTGCCACGTCTGTCTCATCTTCATCTAGAATCCCGAACTCTTGCACCTTCCATTACTTGGAAGCAATCAACGCGCCTCAAGCCAGCAGCAAGGGCACCACACTGCCAAGCAGCCTTGCACCAGCAGCCCATCGAGGCGCCACACGAAGGACCGAACGCAGATGGCCACAATGAACGCCAAGCGATCGCAGCAGCCAATGAATACCGTACAGCCTTACGCACAGGGTCAGTCCAAAACGACCCCCAGCAACGTTGCCTGCCTAGCACCAGCCGTGACCCAACTCCGCCCCACGTTCTAGGCCTCCCCTACCGCTGGTGCCGCTGCCGCAAAGCCCCGCACCCGTCTAGGCGCCTGTGCCTGTGGCCCCTACCTCCCCCAAGCGATAGATGCCAGATGGTGCGCTTACGTGAACGGCAAGCGCACCAGTGTCCAGAGTCTTGCAGATACCGACACATGCGATTACCCCAAAACGTTTCACTGCGTGTAGGTTGTAACTGTGCCCTAGCTACCTAGCCGCCCAATAACAACTCGCGCAACCATGCACGGCAAGCGCAATGCGCCTGATGCCCACTGGACGCTTATGGAGGTATCAACAGTGCAGTACACAGCCCCCAAACACTTGGCGCTCAGCAATTTGACACACAGGGCGCGCAGCGTGACGTCAAGCACTACCGCGGCCTTATCCGCACTGCCGTTGCCACCGTGTCCCACGGCCCCCACGGCACGACCAGCCGCCGCAGGGCCGCCAGCGTGTCCCGGTTGCCACGCTGGGCCGCAGTACTGTACGGCAGAGCTGGTCCCGGCCTTGCTAGGCAACCGGGTTGCTCTGTCACCCGCCACGCCAGCAGCGGCCCGCCACTGTCCGCACAGCCTACCCTGCCTGACCTTGCCCTTCGATAGTGGCCATGTGCAATGCAGTACCTCGAGTAGGGCCTTGCAAGGCACAAACTACAGTACGGCTTTCTTGGGGGGGTGGGGGGGGGGGCATACACACGTGCTTCCATGCACCTGGCCCCACTGCCCACACCCACCCCACGCCAACCCATCTCGTACCCTCTCACTCTGCCTCCTCCCCTGCCCCCCCTGCACGCGCCAGGCCCCTCAGCCAGTCCTCCACCCCACTATCGTACTTGCCAGGCACATCCCTTAACGCACCCTCCATCGCCAGCTCGCTGCCCACCGGCGCCCCCTGCTCCACCAGCCACCGCAGGGCCGGCACTGGGCACCCGCTCACCACCGCACGCGCCGCCGTGTCCCCCGGACCCCACGTCACGCCCAGCCGCCGCAGGGCGGCCAGCGTGGCCCGGTCGCCATCCTTGGCCGCACAGACGTACGGTGAATCGCCCTCCAGGCGTCCCGGGTGCTGCTCCACCAGCCATTTAAGCAGCGCCTCGCAGCCGCCCCGGGCCGCCTTGTCCAGCGTTCCCGGGACAGGTTTGAACCCCAGAAAGGGCACCAGGAACTGGGCCAGGCCCAGGTTCCCCAGATTAATGACCTCGTGCATCAAGCCACGTGGCGAAGCAGGGTTTTCGGCGGTAGCCCAGTTGTGTGTCCCCTCCCCGACTGCCAGCTGCACCGCCTCCACCATGCCCGCCTGGCCTGCCGTGCTGCCAGCCATTTTCCAGGCCAACGCTTTCACCAGGTCAATCAGGGTGCCTACAGATGCCACCCGCAGGCCCGCCTCTGTCGCGAGCCAGCGTATCATTGCCATGCCCGCCTCATGGCCCTTCTCTTTATCGTACGCAACCTTGTAGGCAATGCGAGTAAAGCGAGCCCCTGCCTGGAGCAGCAGCTGTGCCGTGGGGATGCTGCCGGAAGCTGCTGCTGCGTTTCCGTAGGCGTACGGTTCCGTCTGCACCGGCCCGTCCCCCCCTGGCGTGACCAGGGCCAGCAGGTGCCGCAGCACCTCCGCCTGCCCTGCCCCTGTGGCTAAATATAGCAGTGCACGCAGAGTCTCCCCGTCCGCATTCTGCAGGAGAGGACCTCCTCGCTCCCGCAGCCACTGCAACTTCACGATCCCATCAGAGTTCTGCACTGCCGCCTGCAAGAGGCGATGCCAACCGCTGAAGTTAGGCCCCTCGGCCGGCGCCGGCAGCTCGCACCCCGCCTCGTCCACCAGCCACTGCGCCACGGCCAGGTCGGCGTGCCGCAGGGCGGACTCCAGTGCGCCTTGCCCCATGGGGCAGCCCCGCTCCCGCAGCCACCGCAGCCGGCCCACGTCCCCCGAGCGGGCGGCGGCAGCGGCAGTGCTCTCGTGCAGGCTGTAGCCGGCCGTGGACAGAAGCCACTCCATCTTGGCTACAGCATCCCCGGTGGCCGACTCTGCAGCTGCATTGAATACGCGCCTGTTCATAGTTATACTGTCACCAAAGTTGTTGACCTGAACTATATGCAGTACTGCCTCCCATGCCGCCTGCAGCCCCGCCAGGTCGCAGAGCTGAGCCGCTGCTTGAAGTGCCCCGTTGGCGCTCAGCAGCTCGGGGCAGTACTGCGCCAGCCACCCCAGCAGCTGCGGGTGGCCTGCCCTCACCGCCGCTACGCCTGGGTCTGGGCAACCAGACGCTGCTTTAAACTGCTGCTCCGGGAACACGCTCGGCTGCAGGCTCTCCCAGGCAATCTCCAGGTTGACCTTGCTCCCGCTGGCTACAGCTGTGCACAGCACCAGCGGCTTAAGCCGGAAAGGCAGCTGCCGCACGTGCTGCTGCCCTGCTTCCACGGCCCAGGGCACGGCGTGGGGCGGCAGCGGCTGGGACAGGGTGGCGGTGCAGTGCTGGGGTCCGCTGAGGCCGGCGGCTGCGTCCGGAGACACCAGGCGGCCGCTGAGGGCGCGGTCGTTTGGGGTCAGCAGCGAAAGGATGTGCAGCTGGACAGCAGTGGGCAGCTGCCGCTCCGGTTCAGTTGCATCGCTTGCGTCCATGGTGCCCGTTGGTAGCAACTAAGAGTGCCTCAGGGAGCCTGGGCCGGGGAGAGCAGGTTGCAAACGGCGGCAGGTGTCAGCGGCTAGGTGGCGGCAAAGTGAGCACCGTGGCAACGGCAACTTCCCAAGGCCTCGCACCCGAAATGCTCTTTGCCAAATGCATGTTTCAGGCACTGCGGTGCCAGCGCTCCGTGAATGTCCGTTCCCGAGAACCTCACCGCCAACTTCACTCCGTTTGCGGTTGACGGTATTACTGTGCCAACCCTTAGTAGGTTATGCGGTCAGATTTGTGGGCGGTCTTTGCGACACTGGGGCGCAATCCCAAGAGGCATCACGACTTCCAACTGCGACCACTTTTGAGCTGGTAGAAGTGCAAGCTATACGTAGACATCTAGATGCCTATTATGAGTAGCTCTCTGTAGGCCAGGAATGTCAGGATGCGTCTGCAGTGTGCTGTGTGCTGCGTGTTGGAATGTTGCTCAGCATGTGTCACAGCATTGTGCGCTTCAACGGTTACGCATGGACCAGCAAGGTAAGGGCATGGACATTGTTGCAGACTAGGAAAGGGTCGTCCTCAACTTGTCCGTGTGGGGAGGGGCGGACAGCATGGCTCAGAGCGGGGCTCCCCTGCTGCCAGGCCCGGCCAGTTTCACTCTCCCAACTTAACCGCTCCAAAGTGTGCTCGTTACCGTATGCCATGGGCAAATTTGTGGCAATGACTAGTATCATGCCGATTGTTCCAGCCCATGCAAGCGGTCAGGTCCGTACTGGGTCCCAAGCCCCTAGAGATGGTTTATCTGGCGTGTTCCGCCCCGCGCCACACACAGTTGCTGCACTCCTTACCTCTCACATTTGCAACCTACACGTACGACTCACATGTGGGACACAGGTTCGATAATCGTCCACGGACTCTCTCCTCTCGCCACGCACAAGGAGACCATGCCACCACCACAGCCTCGAATTTTGGCACAAGAGCCCTAGGAGCCGTAACACAGCATACAAGACTCCCCGCAATATTTATGTGGTGCAGCTCAGCAGCGCACGGTGCAAACGCTCAGACAGCCTGCATTGGCCATCTCTGGATCGGCCCGGCTGTTACTACTTGGAAGCAGTAGTTGCGCCTCACGCCAGCAGCAGTGGAACCACACCGCCACGCAGCCTCAGCCTCACCCTGAGCAGCCCACCGAGGCGTCAGACAAAGCATAGTGAACCACAACGAACGCCCAGCGTTAGAAGCAACCAGCAACCTTCCGCCTTACGCACAGGGTCAGTGCCGTCAAGTGCACCCTGAGTAGCGCTCCCTGCACAGCCCCAGTCGCAGCCCAACACAACCCCAACTCAGCCCCACTGCAATGCCTCCCCTGCAGCTGCTGCCGCTCCAACCTGCCGCCGTCGGGGTACCCGTGCACGTGGCCCTACCACCCCCACGCGGTCGCTCCCATGGTGTACGGCAAGCACACTGCCGCCAGGGGCGGGTGCCGTCGGGGTGCACAGTTTCGTTTTGCTATGCCTGCCACCAGCTCATCCTGCCGCCAGTCCCGCAGCCACGCCACCGTCCTCGCACTAAGACCCCGCTCCACTGTCTCCTCTAGAGCCGCCTCCATGTCCCCCGCAATACCCACCGGTGCCCCCTGCTCCACCAGCCAGCGCAGCACCGGCACCACACGGCAGCCGTTACGCACTGTGTTTGCCACCGTGTCGAAACGCGAACTCCTGCTACCGGCAGCCACGCGCCAAATAGTCACGACGACTAATCCTGCGACATATCAATCAGGTAGCTAGATTTGCACATGCAGTCGCAGATGTTGTTAACGGCCGGGAACTCTGTTAATGGCAGTTGGGTAGCAGCTACCGTCCCGTGCCACCGGTCGGCCCCTGTGCCTTTGTCCCACTGCCTGACCCACACCTCACGCACACGCTGTCATAAGATGGTCGACCGTACATCCGTCCCGCGCGCAAAACACATGCGCTCCACTTCTTCTCCCACACGGCATCCTACACGTGCGACTGTATGTACATGCATGGTCCACCGTTGCCACTACTTGTCCCCTACTCCCTCCTCTCGTCATGCACTACAAAGGGACCACGGCACTTCCTCCTCGGCCCAAAATGTGATACGTAAGCCTTGGGTAGGCCTATAGCAACATCGCGTGCAAGACGCAACGCAACCCAAGAGTGCATGATGCATATGAACAACAGACTGCATGCTTTTGCCTCGCCGGAAGAGCCCCATGGAATCTTGAAAGCGCCCCACGGCAGCAGCACCATGCTGCCAGCCTTGGTCTGACCAATCAGCGCCCCACGAAGGCGACATGCAAAGAATCGGAAGCATGGTATCACAATGAACGCCAAGCGGTTGCAGCAGCTAGAACATACGGACTTGCGCACAGCGTCAGTGCCGTTTGACACCCATGCCAACGCTCGCGTTTGCTGCGTAGCCGAGCCGCATGCTCTACACAGGCCCAGTTTCGCCCAAACTCACACGTATTCTGCTGCTGGTACTGCTGCTTTTAAGCCCCCAGCCGTCCAGGTGCCATGCCCGCTTTGCCCTACCACCCCTACCTTCCCTAAGCGATAGCTCGCCCTTTGGCAAGCGTACGGGAAGCAAAATGCTTAGCCCGCCGCCAGCCCCCGCAGCCACGCCACCGTCCTAGCGCTGAGGCCCTTCGCCATCGTCTCCTCAAACACCTCCTCCAACTCCTCCTCGCTGCCCACCGGTGCCCCATGCTCCACCAGCCGCCGCACCACCACCTCCGAACGGCAGCCGTTCCGCATAACGTTGGCAACCGTGTCCTTCTCATCCCACGGCACGCCCAGCCGCCGCAAGGCGGCCAGCGTGGCCCGGTCACCGTTGTAGGCTGCAGGGACGTACGGTGACGCGCCCTCCACGCAGCCCGGGTGCTGCTGAACCAGCCACTCCAGCAGCGCCTCGCAGCCGCCCTGAGCCGTCCGCTCCAGCGTACCCCGGTCGGGTACGAACCTTGTAACTCGCACCAGGAACTGGGCCAAGCCCAGGTTCCCTAGCTCGTGAACTTGGCGCACGAACAGCCGCATGTAGAAGGGATCCGCGGAGGCGACCCAGTCGTGTGGCCCCTCGCCGCCCACCGCCAGCCGCACCGCCTCCAGCACGTCTGCCCTGCCGGCCAGGGTGGCGGGCATGTCCCTGGCCCACGCTTGCACCAGGTGCGACAGCGTGCCTGTGCACGCTACCCGCACGCCCGCCTCCGTCGCCAGCCAGCGTATCATTGCCATGCCCGCCTCATGGCCGTGCTTCGGCTGGTAGGCATCCGCGTAGGCGAGATAGGGAAAGGTAGCGCCCGCCTGGAGCAGCAGCTGCACCGTGGGGATGCTGCCGGAAGCTGCTGCTCCGTCCCACAAGGCCCGCAATCCCCTAAACCCCTGCCCAGACGGCACCAGTGACAGCAGGTGCTGCAGCACATCTGCCTGCCCTGCATTCACGGCCGCAACCGCAAGAGAAAGCACCTGAACGTCGGCAGTGCCTTGCAGAGGAGGTGCCCCCTGGCCCTGCAGCCATTGCCACTTGGCAACGGCATCCGTGCTCTTGGCTGCTGCCTGCATGTACACGCCCCAGCCCGCGTTTCCACCACCACCCTCGCCCGGCAGCTTGCACCCCGCCTCGTCCACCAGCCACTGCGCCGCCGCCAGGTCGGCGTGCTGCAGGGCGGACACGAGCACCCTCTCTCCGTCCATGGGGCAGCCCCGCTCGCGCAGCCACCGCAGCCGGCCCAGGTCTCTCGATCTGACCGCTGCATCGGCAGTGGTGTGCAGTAGGCTGTAGTCAGCCATGGACAGGAGCCACTCCATCTTGGCTACTGCGTCCCCAGTGGCCGACCCCGCAGCTGCATCCAATACGCGCTTGTCTATGGTTATACTGCCGCTGCGCTTGCTAGCTGGGAGTTTATGCTGTACTGCCTCCCATGCCGCCTGCAGCCCCGCCAGGTCGCAGTGCTGTGCCGCTGCCCGAAGAGCTTCACGTGCGCTTAGCAGCTTGGGGCAGTGGCGCACCAGCCAGCCCAGCAGCTGCGGGTGGCGCGCCCTCACCGCTGCTACGCCTGGGTCTGGGCAAGCAGAAGCCTCGTTGAACTGCTGCTGTGGGAAGATGCTGGGCTGCAGGATCTCCCAGGCAACCCCCAGGTTGACCTCGCTCCCGCTGTTGGCAGCTGTGCACAGCAGCTGGGGCTTGAGCCGGAAGGGCAGCTGTCGCACGTGCTGCTGCCCTGCCTCCACGGCCCATGGCATGGCATGGGGCGGCAGCTGCTGAGACAGGGTGGCGGTGCAGTGCTGGGGCCCGCTGAGGCCAGCGGCTGCGGCTTTGAAGGCCAGGCGCCCGCTTAGGGCGCGGTCGTTGGGGGATAGCAGGGAAAGGATGTGCAGCTGGACAGCAGTTGGTAGCTGCCGCTCCGCATTAGTCGGAGCCTTTGCGTCCATGGGACCCGTTGGCTGCAACTGTGGAGTGCCTCAGGGAGCCTGGGCCGGGGCGAGACGGCGACAGGTGTAAGCGGCACGGCACCGAATCCGTCGAGTCCCTAAGGCCTCGCACTCGAAATGCTCCTTGCCAATGCATATTTCAGGTACTGCTGTGCCAGTACTCCGTGAACGTTCGTTCCCGAAAACCTCTCACCGCCAACTCCACTCCGTTTGCGGTCGACGGTGTTACTGTGCCAACCTTGGTGGGTTAATACATATACTGTCAGGTTTGCGGGCGGTCGTCGCGACACCGGGGTGCAATCGCAAGAGGAATCACACTTTTGACTGCGACCACTTTTGAGCTGGTATAAGTGCAAGCTGTGAGCAAACATCTAGATACCTAATTATAAGTAGCTCTCTGCAGGCCAAGAATGTCAGGATGCGTCTGCAGTGTGCTGCGTTGGTTGCTCAGCATGTGACTGGTATCGTGCAAATTGTTGCAAGCCATGCAAGCGGTCAGGTCCGTACTGGGTTTCAAGCGCCGGGAGATGGTTTACCTACCGGCATGTTCGGCCACGTGTCACACACAGTTGCTGCGCTCCTTACTCCCATACTGCAACCTACACCCACGACTGCCATGTGGGCCACGGGTTCGATCATCGTCCACGAGCTCCCTTCTCTCTCCATGCACAAGGTGACCATGGCACCACAGCCTTCGATTTTGGCAAACGAGCCCTAGGAGCCGTAACACAGCCTACAAGACTCATCGCAGTACTTGTGTGGTGCAGCTCAGCAGCGCACGGTGAAAACGCTCAGACAGCCTGCATGGGCCATGCCTGGATCGGCCCGGCTGTCACTTGGGAGCAGTAGTCGCACCTCACGCCAGCAGCAAGGGCACCACACTGCCGGGCAGCATCGCAACAGCAGCCCACAGGGGCGCGACACTAGGTGCCGCACGCAGACGAGCATAATGAATGCCAAGCGACCGCACCAGCCAATGAACTACGACCTTACGCAAGGGGCCCTGTCCAAAACGACCTTCCAACAAGGTTCCCTGCCTAGCCCCAGACGCAATCCGCAGCCCAAACTCCGCCCCACGTTCCAGGCCTTCCCTGCCAGTGCTGCCGCTGCCGCAAAGCCGCGCAGCTGTCGAGGCGCCTGTGCCCGTGTCCCCTACCTAACCCAAGCGGTAGCTACCAGGTGATGTACGTGTACGGCAAGCACGTGAATGTCCAGAGCCGTGCACAATACCGGCACACGCAAACATCCGGAAGAGTCAGTGTATCTAAGTTTTAGCTGTCTCCAAGCCACCCAACCGCTCAACCCATGCACGGCACGCGCAGTGCACCTGATGTCCACTGGACGCCTTGTTACGGTGTCAACAACACAATACAATGCCCCCAAACACTCTACCGCTCAGTCTGTTGACACACGGGCGCGCAGCGTAGCGTCAAGCACTACCGTGGCCTTGCGGTCTCAGCACCCCGCCCTATCAACGCCGCCTGCACTTCCCAGCCGCAGCCAGGCGAAAGGGATCCCCTGCCGCCGCTGCCGCTGCCGCCAAGCCCCTCCACCTTCACCCACCAACCTCACCCTGCCCCTTAAATAGCTACCTGTTGTCTCGTGTGTACGGCAAGCACAATGCTCAGCCTGCCGCCAGGCCCTCCACCTCCCAGCCGCAACTCAACTCCAGGCCCTAGCCCCGACCCAACCCAGGCCGCCCAACCGTGCCGCTGGTGCTGCTGCCGCAAAGCCGCGCAACCGCCCAGATTGCCAAAGCATTCCGTAGGCTCCAGTTAGCTTCACGGCAAGCGTACTGCTTTGCCTGCTGCCAGGCCCCGCAGGCCTGCCACTCGTCCTAGCGCCGATCCCCCTCTCACACTCCCTCCCCTACCTCCCCTGCACGCGCCAGGCCCCTCAGCCAACTCTGCACCTCACCATCGGACTCGCTGTTTTCCAGCGCCACCTCGATCTTCCCCGCACTACCCACGGGCGCCCCCTGCTCCACCAGCCACTGCAGCACCGGCAGCGCGCGGCAGCCGTGTCGCACTATCTCGGCGACCGTGTCCCGCGGCCCCCACGGCAAGCCCAGCCGCCGCAGGGCGGCCAGCGTGCCCAAATCGCCGTTCCTGGCTGCAGGGACGTACGGTGACGAGCCCTCCACGCAGTCCGGGTGCTGCTGCACCAGCCACTCCAGCAGCGCCTCGCAGCCGCCCTTGGCCGCCTGCTCCAGCGTCCCCCGGTCGGGTTCAACCTTCAACAGGGGCACCAGGAACTGAGCCAAGCCAAGGTCCCCCATCTCGTGGACTTGGTTCATCCGATACGCTGTCCAATCGTTGGTGGCCCAGCGGTGCGGCCCCTCCCCCACAGCCAGCTTCACTCCCTCCAGCATGCCCGCATGGCCTGCCGTGCTGCCAGCCATTGCCCTTGCCCACCCTTGTATCAGGTTGAACAGGGCCGCCGCTACGGATGCTATCCGCACGCCCGCCTCCGTCGCCAGCCAGCGTATCATCGCCATGCTCGCCTCGTGGCCATTCTCCGGCTGGTAGGCAACCTCATAGGCGCTGGGAGCAAAGTGCGCCCCGGCATGAAGAAGGACCTCCGCCGTCGGGATGCTGCCGGAACCTGCTGCTGCGTTCCCATAGGCGTACTCTTCCGTCTGCACCGGCCCGTCCCGCCCTGACGGCATCAAGGACAGCAGGTGCCGCAGCACCTCCGCTTGCCCTGCCCCAGCTGCTGCCAACACCAGTTCACACAAAGCGGCCTCGTCAGCAGTCCGCAGCGAAGGGCCCCCCCGCTCCTGCAGCCAGCGAAACTTCCCAGAAGCGTCAGCGCTCCTGGCTGCCGCCTGGTAGTACATGCTCCAATCCAAGTGCCAACCAGCCCCTGCCGCTGGCAGCCGGCACCCCGCCTCGTCGACCAGCCATTGCGCCACAGCCAGGTCGGCGTGCTGCAGGGCACTAAGGAGGACCCCCTGGAACCCCATGGGGCAGCCCCGCTCCCGCAGCCACCGCAGCCGGCCCAGGTCCCCCAATTGAACCGCTGCATCAACGGTGCTGGGCAGCAGGCTGTAGTCAGCCGTAGACAGGAGCCACTCCATCTTGGCCACGGCATCCCCAGTGGCCGACCCTGCAGCTGCGTCCAGTACGCGCTCATCGACAGGTACGCTGCCGCCGCGCCTGCTGACTGGAACTTTATATTGAACTGCCTCCCATGCCGTCTGCAGCCCCGCCAGGTCGCAGCGCTGTGCCGCTGCCTGCAGCGCGCTGTTTGCACTCAGAAGCTTGGGGCAGTGGCGCACCAGCCAGCCCAGCAGCTGCGGGTGGCCCACCCTGACAGCCGCCACGCCAGGGTCTGGGCAGTTATATGCTGCTTGGAACTGCTGCTCTGGGAAGATGCTGGGCTGCAGGCTCTCCCAGGCAACCCCAAGGTTGACCCCGCTCCCGCTGGCGGCAGCTGTGCACAGCAGCTGCGGCTTAAGCCGGAAGGGCAGCTGTCGCACGTGCTGCTGCCCTGCTTCCACGGCCCAGGGCGC
>VFQN01007071.1_pt1 | contig 12305 bp, 19 predicted proteins | sample 3512371 | NCBI WGS metagenome assembly VFQN01 (sample SAMN10412370, study PRJNA504923) | tailings metagenome | isolation source: Replicate 2 from Balatoc abandoned mine | place: Philippines: Itogon, Benguet | collected 2017-08-28
GGGAGCTGGAGCAGAAGGCGGACCGCAACTACAGTGGGTCGACGTTCTCCTTACCGTACTGCTTTTACTACTACACTACTACTACCACCACCTCGCGTTACTAGTACTTTGTTCCCCCTACCTGCCTGCGCAGACAGGATACGGAGCTCCCATGCTACGCGCCGAGACCCTTGGTCCTTTTAAGCTCTCTCCTCCGTCCTGACCCCTCTACGCTATCAGGCTTGGACTGATCGAGTGGGACAATGTGCCTTGCCATGCCTGCGCGCTGATTTTCGGCTGGTACGCACAGTGGTCCCGAAACCAATCATCCCGAAACCAATCACTCAACCCCCCCCGCCTCTTACATGCTAGCCATGCGCTGATGTCACAGCCAATCAATCACACGTGTGCATTCTATGCCGCGTAGCTGGATGAGCAGAGCAGTCTGCACCATGTAAGCATGTCGCTCGTGACTCTGCGGCTATCATACTGACAACTGCCATCAAGTCAATCGTTCTCAGGAAGCCTATTATGTTGAAATGCAAGACGTCGGTTGCCTTTGACATCAGGCGTTGACCGAAGACAGAGACCGAACATAATGTCCAGATTTCAGGGGCCGCAACCCCCACCGCCCGAAGATGCAGTTGACCTGCTGTCTTCATGGTCGAAAGCGCATGGGAGTGTGGAGAAAGGTCGTCAGGTGGGGTTCCTGGAACATCCGTTTCCCTATGTCTGCAGGGGGGTCTGTGCTGTTGCCAGTTTAATTAGAACCGTTCCATATATCAGGTTGCATTAGTGCCTACCGGCCTTGCTTTCTCGTTTGTATCGCAACCGACACGCGACGTGCTTGGCCGTGGGCGGGCGTCCTCAGGCGCGTACAGTCTTCACAACTGGCGAGGCCGTGGAACTGGATTTCGACCTTGAAAAGCCAGCGCCGTCGCGGCTGAACCCACAGCCAGCGCAACCATGCGTGGCGGTCGTTCCTCACGTCGCGCCTCCACCGCGCTTCCGGCCCCGCAAGGCCACTGCAGCGGCCGCTGCCGCTGTGGCTGGTGCCATCAGCAAGGGTGCGCGCCGCGCAGGACGCTTTCTCACCGGGCGACTAGCACGGCCGTGTGCCAAAGCTGCCGCTGCAGCAGTTGCTGTGCCGGCCCGTGCAGTTGCACGCCTGGGTGTCTCGGCGGCAGGTGCCTGCTCCCGCACTGCCTCCCATGCAGCCGCCCAGTCCGGCCGCCTCTACCGCACGCTGCGGCGCATCCGGGTGCGCTCCGCACTCGCAACGCCCCTGCGGGGCACGGCCTCGCTCGCGCGCTCCCTCGCGCGGAAGGCCGCCTCCCTTCGCCGCGGTGCGCCAAGCTTTGTCGCAGCAGCAGGAGGCAGCAGCCTGTTGACGAGCCAGCCTGACCCAAATCAGCAGCAGCCGCCATTTGGGTCAGCACCCCACCAGCCCCTCCACACCCCGCCACGCAGCCTTGGGGCGGCAGTCCTCCGCGCCAAAAGCATCGCAGACTGCCCTCCCCCTCCCCCGCCCCAACCTCCCATTCCGCCACCTACCCACCCAGGCACCACCCCCTCCCAGCCGCACACCCCCGCACAAGCCCACTCCCCAGGCCCCCATGCAGCCGTCCTCGCTCCCATCCCCACCCCTCCCAACCCGGACCAGGAACCCCAGGAACCCCAGCCAGGCGAACCCATCCTCCCCCGCGCCTCCACGGCCCGCCCTTACACCGCCGTCACCGCAGTGCCGCTCCCACCCTCCCTCACCTCCTCCACCACCTCCCGTGCCCCCGCCTCAGCCCCCGCCACCCGCCAGCCCCGTCTCCAACCCCAAGACCGGGTGCGTTCCGTGCTATCCGCAGCAGGAGGGGCCTTGACGGGGGCTGTGGGCCGGGGTGTGGGCGCCGTGGGGCGGCAGCTGTCCCGCGGCCCAGGGCACGTGGCGCTGTTGGCGGCACGCGGCGTGGGCGGTGCCGTACGGTACGGCGGCGTGGCCATGCTGTGCGCCTTCTACCCGCGGGGCTGCAAGCTGCTGGTGGGTTGCTGACGCAACACGACGAAGGCCCCTGGTGTGGTGTTGCAATCCGTAGTGGGCGCAGGGACATTCCTAGTGTGGTAATGCGGTTGGGTGGACAAAGCAAAGCTTGGCCGCCATCCTGAACGAACCCGCGCACCGTCCTGTCCCGTGGTCTTCCCCTAGCCTATCAATGCTCCATGCTCTCGTGTCTCTCCAACACTTAGTCCCTGACCGTTCCTCTCTTACCACCTCTGCATCCGGGCCTGGCCGCCATCCTCAGCGGCCCCCCTCTCCTCCGCAGTACCCTAGCCTCCCACGTCCAATGCTCGGTGCCTTTCAAACCCGTTCCTTGCCCTTCCTCCCTCTCCTCGGACAGGGCCTGGCCGCCATCCTGAGCGGCCCCACCTTCCTGGGCCTGCCGCCGCTGCCGCTGCCTCCCGCCGCCCTCCGCGCCCTGGCCCCGCTGGCGCCCCTGCGCGGCCCCTTCGCCGCCTTCGCGGCCATGCGCCTGGTGCTGCCGCTGGCGGCGCCCTCCGTGTGGCGCAACATCATGTACTGGCAGCGCACCGTGCCCATCGTCACGCGGTGGGTCGGGCTATTCGGTCCCTCGTATGCGGGTGCAGGCGCTGGGTTCCGGGTTACGCTGTAGGGCGTGGGCCTCGATGTGGGGCACCTGACGTACTGGCAGCGCACCGTGCCCATTGTCACGCGGTGGGTCAGGAGGCCAACTCGCAGAATTTGGGGCCGCAAGCGCCGGGTTGCGGGTTGGGCAGTAGGGAATCATGGTATGGGATTTGTTGCAGTGAGTATGGTGCTGGCAGCACACGGTGCTGATAGGCACATTGCGGTTGGGGTGCAGCCTGCCTTGGGCAATATGCGTGGGTGCGGGGGGCGTTGGAGGCGCGACAGCTCTCTGCAGGCACAGGGCAGGCGGCGCACCATCAACACACGCGTAGCTGCCATCCGTACAGCTGCTTGCGCATGGGCCGGCGTGTCGGGGTGCATGCGGTCAGCATTATCAGCTCCCCATATCACCTAATCCCACCACCCCTTACCACCACGTGCGCGCGGGCAGGCGAGCCGGGGCGCACAGTTATGGTCATGCTTCCCCTCACCTGACGCATGTACCTAACCAACCCTCCCATATGCGCCCTGCAGCTACGTGCGCACGGGCCGGCGCGCCGGGGCGCTGTCCCGCCGCGGCCGGCCGCTGGAGGCAGAGGCGCTGTGGGCGGAGCAGCACGAGTGGGGCGCGGGAGCCATCTTCGACATGCTGTGCGACCTGAAGGTGGGCGCTGCATGGGGAAGAGGCAAGGGGCGCAAAGGCATGATGGGGAACAGCACGACACAGGGCCGTGGTAGCGACCCGGGCCACGGGCGTAGCAGGTTGCACGGCCGGTGCCGGTAACCAGGCCCTGTGGGTGAATGGGAGCGTCACCACACTACAGCTTGCGTCGGGCAGCCTCGCCTGCTGGCTAGCGCGGAATTAATCCCCCATTCCGATGCTCCTTTAGACGCAACAACTTCCGTACACAATGATTAAGCGTCTCTGGCCTCCAACCCCGTGTGCTACTGCAGGGCTTCTACCTGAAGCTGGGCCAGATCCTGGCCTGCAAGACCGACATGCTGCCGGGACCCTACACCGAGTCCCTCAGCCGCCTGCTGGACCGCCTGCCGCCCGTGCCGTACAGTGCCGTACGCCGTACCATCCGGGCGGAGCTGGGCGTGTCCCCGGAGGTGCTGTTCAGGGACGTGGACCCCTTCCCCCTCGCCAGCGCCACCATCGCGCAGGTGCGACACCGCCTAGTTGTTAGGCGACGCAGTGCTTGCCACTACGATGCCATAATAGGCTGTTTGGTGTGGCCAACTGTCACGACTCGAAAGTCCGTGGTCCCAGGTCCACTGTGCCACATTTGGTCAACATCTCAGCCACACTCCTGTTGCTCTTACCTGGCAGCCTTACCAGCTTCCCTGGCTTGAACCCCAGCAAGTAATGCGTTGGTTACTTTGTACTTCTGGGGACAACGGTTATCCCGCACTCCCAGGTGCACCGTGCCACGCTTCCTGACGGACGGGCCATTGTGCGGCCAAGGAGCAGGACCAGCTGCGCCATCGGCACCCGTTGATCCCCACACACCTTAACCCACACGCGCCCTCGACAGGTCCACCGCGCGACGTTGCCCGACGGTCGGGCGGTGGTGATCAAGGTGCAGCACCGCTCTGCGCGGCGCATGATGCGCGGGGACCTGGCCAACCTGTCGTGCCTCAGCGGCCTGCTGGCAGCCACCGGGATGGAGCTGGGCTTCGACCACGGCTCGCTCATTCGGGAGTATAACCTGCAGGTGCGCTGTACACGTATGTGTGTGCTTCGGCAAGCGGGACGGGAGGTTGTCTGCGTGGAAGCGCGGGGGTGGGGGCCGAACAGGCCGATTGTGCATTGTGTCGGAGACGGGGCGGTAGCAGTGCGTCGGGGTGCGGCCACGGGTCGGGGGTCCCTCATCCGGGGTTCGCAAGCTGCGTATGAAACAGGGGCAGAAAGCTCTGGACGGGCGGGGTGGGTAAGCAAGATGGGGGCCACTAGGGAGGGCTGGCGTGACGCGCTGCGGCTGCGGCGTACCGGCACCCAGCGTCCTCGCACTTGCCATCCCGCGCGTCCATTGCGCATCCTATGGGGCGGCCCTGCGGCGGCCGGCCGTGCGTCGCCTCCCGTCCTCGTGTGGTTTACCCCACGTGGCCTCACCCCGTCCCGCAGGTGCCGCTGGAGTTCGACTTTGTGCGCGAGGCTGCCGTTGCGACCGCCATCCGCAGCTCGCTGGCGGCGCACTCCGCGGCCCTGCCCGCGCTGCGGCGGGTGGTGGTGCCCGCCATGGTCCCGGGGCTCAGCAGCGGCAAGGTGCTGACAATGGAGTACCTTGACGGTGTGCCGCTGCTGGACATCGCGGGAATGGACCTGGTGGGTGGGACGGGCGCGTAGGGACTGGATGCGACTGAAACAACTGATAGGTGGTGGCGTTTTGGGGAGGGCTGACACAGCGGTGAAGGCAAGAGCAAGGTGATGCCTGCCGTACGAGCGCATGCTCCAGCCGTACGCACGTGCCTGTGTGCGTGCTTTTGCACTGTAAAAAGGGACAAAGCCGGCGTGAGGGCGACAAGTCCGCACGTGGACACTCGTATTCTACCAGTTGCCTTGCCCGCAACTTGCGTCGACCCGACCCATCCCTGATCCCCCACCCCTTCCACTGATCCTGCAGGCTGTGCGGCACGGCCTGATGACCTCCCTCATCCTGGCGTACGGAGTCATGATCCTGAGGGACGGCCTCTTCCACAGCGACCCGTAAGCAGCGTACAGCCACAGCACGCACTGCTCGAGCTCGCCTTGTCACCCCCACTGCCGTTCCCAGAGGTCTGCTTGAGCCGTGCCGATTGACACCGGCCCGCCTTGCCGGGGTCACAGGTTGGACTGTGTTGAACGTTTTCACGCCTCGTCATATACCACGTCGATCTACAGACTTCGTGTGTTTCCCTTGTGCGTCGGCCCCCCTTGCCCCTCCTGTTCCAGCCGTGTAGCCGTGTGTCCCATTCTTTCTTCCCCATGTCCTCTCCTCCGCGCAGGCACCCCGGCAACGTGCTGGCCCTGCGCCGCCGCCTGCCGCCAGCGCAGTACGGCCCCGGCGCCTCGCCGTACTCCCACGGCGGCACGGGCGCAGACGCGGACACGGACGAGCTGCACGTCGCCCTGCTGGACTTTGGCCAGGTGGGCGAGGCAGCTGCGGGCCCCGAAGGTCGGGCACAAGCCCTGGAGCATGCCGTTTTCCGCTCATGGGGTGCTTGCTGACCGTCCTACCTGGTGATCTTTTGGGAATGCCCATCCGCACGTCGGCCACCGGCCACTGCGAATTTCTTGTACCCGCCGGCTGCAATGCACGCCGTGGCTACCTTAACCCGTATGCCACCTGATCCGGAGCGCTTGTGCACCCCATCCTGTCTCCCGCAGACCAAGGAGCTGCCCGCCGCCTCCCGCGCCCGCTACGCCCTGCTGGTGGCTGCCCTGGCAGTGAGGGACGACGAGCTGGTGGGTAACCTTCACACAACCTTCTAGGGGCCAGGGGCCGGGGCAGGCACGTTCCGCTTACACAGTTTGCTTGTGGAAGACAGGAACAGAGGCCGTGGAGTGCGTGCGCGGATCCGTGCAACCAACATGTAAACAAGTACCAGTCATGCGGGGTGTCCATACTTGCATACCAGCCATGCTAATATGTAACCAAGCTTGTTGGTGCAATCTGTCCAACCTTTTTTGCCCTTTGGCTTCCGTGCCTCAGTATCACCTTTCGGGCTAACGCCGGCGCATTCTCTGTGCGGCTGCGCAGGTCCGCGCCGTGATGGCTGAGCTGGGCCTGGTGGTGGACAACTGCAGCGAGCAGTTCGCCGCCACAGCGTGCTACATCCTGTACGACACGCGCATGGACTTCCCGGAGGCGCACATGGGGCCCATGGACCCGGACGCGCACGAGTTCAGGTGGGGGCCGGGGCGGTGGGGTGTACGGTAGGCATAGGGAATGGGTGCGAACTTCTCCGTCCCTTTGTTGCCTGACGGGGGGCGCAAGGCATGGGTACGACTGGATAGGACCGGCGCAAAGCGACGGCGGGATGTGCCATGACTGCGAATCTTGGGCCTGAAAGCATGCGTCGTGGACCGGCAAGGACACGCGCGGACGGGGGCGGGGCACATGTTTACAAGCCCTGAACAGCAGTTGACATGGCCCCTTTGCGTTGTTGCCCTCCCCCAGGACGGCCAAGGTGCCCTCCCTGCCGCAGGACCTGTTCATGATCATGCGCGTCATCACGCTGCTGCGGGGGCTGCTGTCGTCGCTGCAGGTGGACATATCCTCGGCGCAGCTGTGGAGGCCGCTGGCGCTGCAGGTGCGGCAGACCGTATGCGGGGCATGTGGTTTTTCTAGTGGGCGTGTGGGCACGTCACCCTTGCACGGTGCCAACAGTTCCCAAGGACACTAGTACCGGGGTGGTGGGAAGGGACCAGGTTGGGTCGCTGGCGCTTCAATTGCGGGCTAGCACGGTACAGGGTAATGCTTGCAGGAGGTAGCCGTGCTTTGCAGTTGTCAGTAGCCTGTGGCAGGGCAACGATCAAGGCGTGGAAGGCCCTTGCCTTCCGTGTTGTTCCCGGCTGAATGGATGGAATGCGGACATGGGAACGCCGAAGGGGCACCGCACGGAGCCCCGCTGACGCTTAAGTGCCGGGCCCCAACCCTGAGTACACTTGGCGCCGCCCTGCCCGCAGACGCTCGCGGACCTGACCCCGCTCCGCAAGCAGCCCTCGCTGCTGCCGCCCCACCAGCAGCAGCAGCTGTACCACACGCAGAGCGTCGACCGGCAGCAGCGCCAGCAGCAGCTCCCTGGCTACGCCTCCGGCCGCTCCGCCCCCGTCTCCCCCACACGCTCGCGCCCCTCCGGCACCTACGGCCCCACCTCCCTCCCCCAGCGCCCCGCGTCCCCACGCTCCCCGCGTGGGCCACCCGCGCCCCCCGCCCTCCCGCCCGCGGAGTTCACAGCTGCGGTGGTGGCGGCGGCCGTGGCAGTGCCGCAGGGGCCCACGGGCCCGCAGGCGACCTCCCCTGCTCGGGCAGCTGCACCCGGCTCCCCCCGTGCGCCCTTTGCCTCCGTGCAGCTGGTCCTGTCCCCTGAGGAGGAGGAGGTAGCAAAGCAGCAGCTGGCGCTGTCCAAGCCGAGGAGGGGCTTGTCGTTCCTGCCTAGGCTAGGGGGTGGTGGTGGAGGTAGCGGGGGTGGGTCGCCAGTGCCTGGGTCACCGAGGAGCCAGCTGGGGGCTAGGGGCAGTGTGGATAAGGCGGCGGCGGAGGCTGCAAAGCAGGCGGAGAAGGCGGAGGCGGAGGCGCGGCGGAGGCAGGAGCGGGCGTCACAGGAGGCGGTGAGGAGGGCGGAGGAGGAGAGGAAGAGGCTAGAGTGGGAGGCGACGGAGGCGCAGAAGAGGGAGCAGCGGGAGGCCAAGATGAGGCGGCTGCAGGCGGAGAGGGAGGCGGCGGAGGCGAGGAAGCAGCAGTTGAAGGCGGAGAGGGAGGCGAAGAAGCGAGCGGAGATTGAGGCGGCGAACGCGAGGAGGGCGGCGCAGAAGGCGGCGGCGGAGGCGAAGAAGCGACTTGACAAGCTGCTGGCAGACGAGAAGAAGAGGTCTCGGAGCGCGCCGCCGGCACGGCCGCCGGGGCAGCCGCCAGGGCAAGGTCAGCAGCAGCAGACTCCTGGGGTGCAGGCCCTGCCTTCCGCCGGCATTATTCAGACTCCCGTACCGCTGAGGACTACGGCACCGTACGGCAACTTGAGCCCGGCGTACGGCAGGCTCGGCACGCCGCAGCCGAATGCGGGGCCGACGTCGCGCTTCGCTGCCGGATCCGCCGCCATGGCGTCGCCCCCGCTGCGGTCGGTGGGGTACAGCGGCAGCGCGTTGGGGGCTGGGGAGAACAGCGGGCCGGGAGCCGCCGATTGGAGGCTGAACCCGGCGTTCAGCACCGGCGGAGGCAGCAACAACAACAGTGAGGAGCTGGCGTCTGTGGCGGCAGCAAACGGCCAGGCAAGTCTAGTAAGCGCAGCGCAGCAGCTGGCATATGGGGGAGCTGTTGCCAGGGGCATGCACCCTGCTGCTGTGGGCACGGGCGCCTCGGGTGGGGCCCTATCTGGGCTTCACGGAAACAGCGGCAGCAGCAGTGGCGCGGGCTCGCTAAGGCTAGGCAGCACGGGCAACGCTGAGGGAGCATTGGGGTTCGAGCAACAGGTTGCGGCGGCGGCGGCTGGAGGTGAATTTGACGACGACCGCCTTAATACAAACCTTGTGCAGCGGGCTGCGGCCCTGGCGGCGTCCGTGGAGAAGGTGGGTGACTGTGGGGCCTGCCCCGTAGGGCATGAGCCTTGTCGCGGACGGCCTCCCCGACGCACACCCAGCTCTGCTGCCACGGGAAAGAGCACGTCAAAGTACTAGTCGACATAAGCACATCAACTACTAGCTCTCGGTGGCTTAGCGGCCCTGACAACGCAACGCAACACATCACGCTGAACGACAGACAGCACCGCAAGGTTACCCACGCTCCTGTCCCCCTCCCATGCTACGCTGCCGCCAACCCCCGCAGGGCCCCGCCGCGCCCACGCCATCTCGGCCTCTGTCCGCCACCCCGCCCGGCGCCCCACCCGCAACCCACCCAGCCAGCTCCCTAGCCCAGCACCCAGGGTCACTGCCCTCACCCCTGCCTCCTTCCTCAGCAGGAGCTCTCGCCCCCTCAGCAGCCCCCGCAGCCTCACAGACCCACCACGAGCGGCAAATGGCGCAGCTGCGTGAGCTGCAGGAGCAGCTGCGGCAGTTGCAGCAGCAGCGCAGCCGCACGCCCAGCCCCCACCGCCTGCGTCAGGCCAACGGGCCTGAGGCCCCACAGGCGGCCGCGGCCCGGCCCACCTCTTCGCAGCCGCCTCCACACTCTGGTACATTGCAGCAGCAGGGGTTGATGCAGTCGCAGGGGCAAGCAAGTCCGAAGGCCTCGTTTGAGCGGCAGCAAGGGCAGCTGCAGCCGTCAGGGTCCCCGGGCCACAGCGGACCTGCGAGCCCGGGGCGTGCGCCTGCGTCTACCAGCCAGTACTCCGGGGCGTCGGAGGAAGAGCTGGTGGCCAAGGTGAGCGCGTAACACACGCGGCAGGGGATGCAGAAACTATTGGCTATGCTGGCGGGCGCCGTGTGCACAATTTTTGGAGCGGTGTGGCGATGCGGGACGTGCGTTTGGGGTCACGTACACCGGGTCCTGGTAGAAATTCTGTCTACGGTACAACGGGACATCTGAGTCACTTTCAAAGGCTCTTACTACATTGCACCCGCGTTATCGTGACAGCCTGTGCCTCCATTCCCTGCCGAATGCAACAGGCTCTAGCGCTGCTGGAAAGCACGCGCAAGCTGGTGCCGCCCGACCAGCAGCAAGGCGCACGCCCCCCGTCGCCAGGGTCGGCGGGCCTCGGAAAAAGCCCCAGCGGCGCCCCCCGCAGCGGCATCCCCCGCCTGTCCGGTGCAGGCGCCGCGCCGGCGCCCTCGGCCCTTGCGCAGCAGCAGCAGATGCAGCCCGCGGCGGCGAGTGGGCTAGGCGCCGCAGCTTCCGCTTCCGGCAGAGCGGGTGCGGACACGACCCCGCCCCTTAGCGCCAAGTCGTCATACATGTCGGTCAGCGGCCGCCCCTCACACGAGATCGAGCCCGCGGCTACGCGGACCCCCTTCCAGCCTGGTGCGGCCGGGCAGCAGCAGCAGCAGCAGCAGCAGCAGGGCCGGGAGGGCAGCGGTCACGGCGGCGGCGACTCTGCGGCGGCGCAGGCAGGGGCGGCGGCTGCCGGGTCCGGCGGAGGGCCCTCGAGGCTGCAGGGAGCTGCGAGGTGCGCCATGCTGCGGGAAGGGATCGGGTGGTGGGCCGCCCCGTACAACGCAGTGTGTGCTCTGCATGCTGCATCTAGGGTGCTACACTGCTACTCCTGCCGCAGGCGCTTGCTACGCATTATGGCCTCTCCTCCGCGAACCACCTGCACCCTGCCCAACGCTCTCGCCCCCGTTGCGTTCGTCCTGCGGCCCCTGGTGCTCTTTTCCTAATTCGCAGCAGCTCACCGGGCGCCAATGCCTCCTGGTCTCCCCTGCCCAGCTCATCCGCCGCCGCCGCCGCCGCCCGGTCTCGGTCCCCCGGCAGCGCCCAGATGCTGCCTGCCTACCAGTCTGGCAGCCCTGCCTTAGCATCTGCCCAATCCGCACCTCATCCGATCCCCGCCCCCGGGTCGCCTGCTATGAGCCCCGGGGGGCGCAGCGGCAGCCCTGTGGTGAACTGGGAGCGATACGGCCTTCCCTCGAGTCCTACGTCTGTGGGTTGGGGCAGCGGCAGTGTGGGTGGCAGCCAGGCGGGCGGGGAGGAGACCCCACGCTCGCAGCAGTCGGGGACCGGGACGCCTAAGCAGAAGGGCTCGGACACGCTGAAGCAGGGGTTCAAGCGGATTGGCAAGAAGCTGGTAGGCGGGCTGTGAGTGGCATTGACGCGGGAGTGAGTCCCGGGCGTTTTGTGCTGTTGTGGGTGCGAACGGCGTGGAGGTGGGGCGGTTGCATATGTGTAGTAAGTGGTACGTAAGGGAGGGTGGTGATGGTGCGCGCGGGTTCTTTGGGCGCCATCCATGTCTTGTCGATGCGGGTGGCGTGCATCTTCAGAACGGACTCATCAGCAGGCAGCAAGGTTTTGCGGTATCACTGCAGGCACGATGCAAGGGCCGTGTTGGGGCGCCACAGCCGCCGCAAGAAATAAGCAGCCGTATGCAGGTACTCGGGACTTTTGCGTGCCGTTTGTGTAATCAGTTGGTGCATCAATTTGCGTGTGTGTCGCATCGGCGAGGTACGGCATGCATGCAGCGTTGCACGCCGTGTGAAGGCGGTGGTGGCGTGTAGGAGGACATGGGCATGGGGAGCTCTGTCAGAGTGCCACAGCGCTTGCTCGCGCTGGTGTGCATTTATAGGGTTGGCAGTTCTGACGGGGACTGGGGTAGGGAGCATGGGGTGATGGGGGTAGGGACAGGGAGCTGCCAATCTGAATGGCACGATACAGTTGATCTGTGTGCCTGTAGCGTGCGCGTACCGCTGGGCTCGGTGCGTTCGGTGTCCTTGTGGAGCGGGCGTTGCGGGAATGCCTGGTGCTTGGAAGCGGCATGGGGCGCCAATGCACACCGGCCTTCGCACACCTCAAGTCGTCATGCGCATATCGGTATCAGTGCTTCATAAGCTTTCCCGTACCTTTGGCAGTGACCCATACTGACCCATACGTCAAGCGGATGAGGGAAGCCTAGTGAAGCCAGAATGCCGAAGGCGGCGAAGGGGAACTCCGGCCCTGGGGATGTGTGCGACGCCAGCTGCTTGCCTCCCTTGGCGTGGGGAAAGATGGATGGTAGTGGCCGAGGGCGGCAGTGGCTAGATGCCTTGGTGAAGCTGTGGGACGTGAGTTCCCTGGAACCTCTTGGAAGCAGTGCACAAGGAAAACTTAGTACACCGTGGCAGACTTTGGTTGTGGGACTCAGGTTTTACGGTGTAGGAAATTAGGAACCCAGGGAGCCATGCGTACTGCTGCATGGGCCTCAACGAACGGATGCAGCGGTGCATATTTCGAGTGCCTTTCCACAGAAAGAAACCAAATGTGCACCCTTTCCCTCCCACACGTCTGTCCCCCTCGTCTGCCTGTGCGGTCTGCCCGGACCGGGGAAGGCGTGTCGGTGGTTGGTGGCTATATATCAGTGG
>VFQN01007072.1_pt1 | contig 12303 bp, 18 predicted proteins | sample 3512371 | NCBI WGS metagenome assembly VFQN01 (sample SAMN10412370, study PRJNA504923) | tailings metagenome | isolation source: Replicate 2 from Balatoc abandoned mine | place: Philippines: Itogon, Benguet | collected 2017-08-28
CAGTGTTCCGATCTTCCGTGGGGGCTTTCGGATGGCGTGTCGAAACAGGTGCCTCCAGGGGACCCAAATTTCGGATGGGGGTCCAAAATTTTGCTTTTGGGGGGGCCCGTGTCTTTCGGATAGGGGCCCCAGTGGCTTTCGGAGAAAATCAGCCCAAAATGCGCCTGCTTCGAACCAACCGATGAAGATAGGAACGCTGTGCACTCCTCTTAACTTCTTGCCTCACGCCAGAGGAAAAAGGGCACAGTGGGGGACGTACCGTATCCTGCAGCACACAGACCGGGTCCCAGGATCGTGTGGCCATACCTCCTGGAATGTAACGCAAAATGCCAAAATGCCTCAACAGCTAACAGCATGCTTCATGCTCCTGCAATTTGAATGCGCTGGGCTTCACACAGCCGCCGCATTGGACGGATCAGGCCATCCAAAGTCTACCAACCACAACCACTTTACATACAAGGTGCATTTTAGATCAGTCTATCTCCGGTAGCAATTACACTCATCTCGTCCAGAACCCAGGCTCAACGCCACTTGCAGCCCCTCAGCTCCCCTCCTGCGCAGTCGGACCACCCCTTGTCCCGCCCCGGCCCTGCTTCACACCCTCCTGCGCGCCAGCAGCACCGCGGCGGTGGCAGCGCACGCAGCGCTGGCCGCCGCCATCGCGCCGTACCTGTACGACGCCATGTGCTTCAGCGATCCGGATGACAGGCTGTAGGAGCGGGTGAAAGCGGTGGCAGCAGGCGCTGCCTTTGTCGGCGCAGTGCAGGCGGTTACCCGCACCATGGACAGGCTTGCCATGCGAGGAAGGCTCTCGCGCAGGGAGGACAGGAACCAGCCCTTGCTGCCGCTGCTGCTGCCTGCGGCGCCCTCCCCAGCCGCCCGCACGCGCGCAAACACGCGCTGCACCAGCACCCGCACGCAGGTGCGATCCTCCTCGGCGGCCACCGCCGCCGTGAAGGTCCTGCGCACCACCGCACGGACTGCAGCCACGTCCTCGTCCTTGGACTCGGCCGGTCCGTAGCCCACACCAGCACCGACGCCCATGCCCTCCTGCTCCTGCACGTCCTCGCCGTACAGGGCATTCCTGTAAACCTTCGCTGCACTGCCGCAGGTCGGGGATAGGCGGTCCTCCACAAAAGGGGCCATCGCCGCCGCCTTGCCCACTGCCGCCTCACCCCTCCCCTGCTGCTTGTGCTGCTGCCCCTCCTCCTCCAAGTCCTCCAGGTCAATCCACCCATCGGACGCGGAGCCGAACGCGCTGGAGGCAGGGGACGGGGAAAAGGCCTGGCTGGTGGCGGCGTCGCTGCGGGCGGCCTGCAGCGTGGCGCCGACGGCGGATGGGGACCGGTCCCGGCGCGCGCCGCGCGACCTCGTCGATGGCGTGGGGGAGGCAGCGGGTGCAGCGGTGGCAGCGGCAAAGCCGCTGGTCAGCAGGGAGGCGTCGCAGGCGGGCGGGGGCGGCAGCGGTGGCGGCGGCAGCGGCGACGCAGCGACGCCCTCCGCCAGGGTGAGCGTAAGCAGGTCCTGGGCGGAGGCGCCGTCCCGAAGGCCGCTGGTGGCGGAGGCGGCTGACTTGTCCTCGTTGGCAGCACGTACGGCGGTGACGCCGCAGGTAGGCTTCCCCTTCTCTCCAGCGGCATCGGTGCTTCGGCCGTCTTCCGGCAGCGAGATGTGGACAGCGACACCCTCCGTAGCCAGCTCTGCGTCAGCGTCAGCGTCAGCCATGACCTCAAGGTCAGCGGCGCCCTGCTCCTCGGCCGCCAGCGAAGCGATACGTGAGGCAGAGACGTCCGCGGGGTCGGCAAAAGCGGCATCTGCTGCAGCAGCCTCGCCCGCGGTCTCCGAGCCAGACGTAAGTTTGACAGCGGCGGTGGAGGGACCGGCGGCACCTTCCGCCTGGGCAGGGCCCATGATGGAGCGGGACAGCTGCCGCACGATGTGCTCGATGGCGGCCACCATGCGCAGGGGGGAAGCGGTCTTGGTCGGCTCGGCAGGCGCGGCTGGGGAGGCGGGGGCGGCCGGGGAGGCGGGAGCGGCCGGGCAGGAGGGGGCGGCCGGCGCGGCGGTGGGCTCGGGGCAGGGCAGCGGCTCGGGCAGCGGGCGGGGCGCCAGGGCAGCGGCGGCGCGGCCCAGCTCCACCTCCACCGCCTCCACGCGCCACGCCAGGAGACCCATGAGGTCGCAACCCATGGCCTCGTATTCGTTGGCAAACTCGTACAACCTGTTGTGAGAACACGGGTGGAACGAGAGGAACGCTCAGCGTCCCAATGACGTTGTACAAGCTGAATCGGCACTGAGTGGCCAAGGAGTCATTGAAAGCTCGCATGTGTGTTGTGGATTGGCGATGCATCCATCCATACAAGACAACGAGCCATAACCGTTCTGCAACTCGTACGCCACCTGCTTTGCAGCCCATGCTCCTGCCCCGGTACCGATAACCCACCTGGCAGGTGCCTGCTGCAGCGCCGCCGCCGCACCGCCGCCCACCAGGTGGTCCAGCAGCGCCGCGTCCGTGTGCTGCGGGTGCTCCGCGCCCACGGCCAGCGCTCCGCGGTCAGCACGGCAGCCGTCCTGCAGCTGCAGCGGCCGGATGGGCGACGCGTAGCCTGTGGGGCAGAATCGGCACAGGCCGCTGTGTGCACGTTGCTACCGCATAAATCCAGTGCGTGCGAGGGGCCGGGTACGAAAACGTGCGCCTGCATGCCACGCCTAACAGCGATTTAGGTGTAGGCCCAGAGCTAGGGTGCCGCATATTCTCCCCACCAAAGCCGCTACTTCCAGCACATCGGCCCCAGCTCACCGCCCCGTGTGTAGGCCTCCATCTGCGCCGCCAGCTCCCCGGCGGCTGCCGCCAGCTCCTCAGGGCGCAGCGCGTCGGCACGTGCCACCACGGGCAGCAGGGGCAGCTCGCGGGCCAGGGCGGCCATGTAGGCTAGGTCCAGCGGCGTGGGCCTGCGGCGGAGGCGGAAGGAGGCGGCAGAGGGCGGGGTGCAGCGGCTTGAGTTACGCAAGGGGTGGTCGCACCAATCCTCAAGGGTAAGATGCTGGGATCCAGTGGCGCATACCGTTGCGTGCAGCCCTGGGGCACTACACCCAGCACCCTGTATCCGTACGGTACGCAAAAAATGATTGGCAGATAGTGCCACAGAATCCACCGGGGGGCTTCATCTTGACAATTCATCACACCTTGCGCCTTGGAGGAGGCACACGCTACACAGACCTGCACCTTGCCTTTGAAACCTGCCCTTGGCGTAATGGCAAGTGGCAGATCCTGCCCTGTGACCTACCCGCTGGGGTGCACGAAGTACAGGCACAGCGCGGCGCTTTGCGGCGGCGGTGGCGCCGGCGGGCCCTCCGCTGCTGCCGCCCCTGCTGCCGCCGCCTCCCTGTAGTCCCTCTCCTTCAGCCGCAGCACGTGCTCCAGCAGCGCCGCCAGGTGACGCGCCTTGTCGGTCTCCTCGCTGTGGCCAGGGGAGTCCTGCAGGCGCAGCCGCAGCCTCCCGCTGCCGCCGGGCAGCTTCAGGGGCTGCAGGTCGGTCGCCCAGCGGGCGGGGCAGCGGGCGAAAGACGCGGTGCGTGACAGGGATGGGAGGCGGGGCAGGGCCTGGGAAGAACCTGCGGGACCAAGTAGGAGTTTGTTACGAACGGAGAGCTTAGGGCTGAATATGGCTTGACACAGTCAGTCCATGCTGGCTGTCACCGGCAACGGGTGATAGCACGGGAGGAGGAGCAAGCCAACGGTGTGTGTCGAACGAGCCGCTAGCATGTTGATTAAGTTGGCTTCCAGTCCTTGTCAAGTACGGTAACCGTCAGAAAAGCCTGCAGTGGTGTGCTATAACAGGCCCGCAAATCTGCCTGGTACTCATGTTCAATCGCACCATCCTTCCATGCGTGCTTACGAGATATGTCCAGAAGCCCTGAACGGCCACCATGTATCGGGTGGCAGCGTGGCACACGGGTTGGTGACGGGTAACGCTCACCTGGGCTAGGCGCAGCAGACCCGCCCACGTCGATTCCGTGCGCTGCAGCCACGTTGTACACCCATCGTGTCTTCCCCAAACCGCTCTCTCCCACCAGCAGCACATTCAGATGCTGCGCAGGCATTTGGATGTCACCTGCAGGCACGGAGCGGAGTATTGCAGTTGAGTGTCAAACGCGTGCGCACGGCCTTGCAGGGCTGACGTTGACCCTGGTCCAAGAGCTTTGCTCACTGGTGCCCCGATCGTGCCGTTGCAAAACTGACAAACATGCAATCTGCAACTATAGCCCTGCAACCATGCGGTCTCGCGGCCAGCAGGCCACATTGACAGGTATTAGTTAACCTACCCTCTAGGCCCGACGCATAGCTGGAGCTCTCCAGCACCGGCAATGCCTGCAAGGGGTCACATTTTGGCGCATTGAGCTTATCAGCACTAAGTTATGAGTGCCATAAGCACCCGACAGAGAGCGCAGCTGAGGCAACGCGACGGCCAAGGGGCATCGCCAGGCTCGTTCCACGGGAGCGGGACAATATACACACCTGCTCCGCCATGTTCACAGCGCGATAAGGTGCTACGCTGTACGCTTTCCTTGGATGGCGAGATGCTGTTAGAGCTTGCAGAATAAACGCCGCTGGCTTGATAGACGCGTATTGGCGGTGCTTATTAAGGCCAAAGCATCACAAATGTGAAGTCCCGAAAGCGTGCCGGTAATACCATATGGTAAAAATAAGCTGTTATGTACTGAGGAATTTTCAGACTTGTTGGTGTTGTGGTCGGGGTGAGAGGCGAGGCGTTGGAGGCGTTGGAGGGCGTTTGTAGTTGGGTCGCGATTTGCGCCTCGCAGCGTGGTTGCGCATCACACTTTGTGGAACTCAAGAGCTGTTAAAACATACATAGGCGTCTGGAAGCTACTCAGGCGGTACACGGTCTGCATAGTCGCCCGTCACAGGGCCGACCGACGCGACCGTTACATGCACGTGCACCTGCGTGCACCGCTAGCAAGGGAGGCTCCCCTGGCTGATGCACACAGCCCCGGGCGGAGCGCAGAGCAGTCCCGGCAGGGCACCATCACGTCGGCCCAGAAACCAACTATCGCAGGGTCTCACTTGCACTCTATAGTGCTGTACTGATGGATGCACCGGTATGTCTCGGTATCTTCTCTGGATGCCTGGGAATGGCTCGCAAGCCACACGTACCGGTACCGTATGGGAGCACAACACGGCTCCGGTCGCGGGCTCTGCCCCGTGGCCTGCGAAGCGTGATGGCGGATGCTGCTTGAGGTAGTGGACCCTTCCATATTACCGTACACAGAGAAGTGATACCAAGGCTCCTATCTTATTTCATATTTTCAAAAAACACCCCTAGGTTGCTGGGCTCATCTTACGATGGGGAGGGCGTTTGGGGACGGGAGATGCACCAGTAGGTGCAGCACAATGAGAGCAGCACATTGCACACACTTACACCATCAGGTGAATTAATTAAGGGCCTGGTCAAGGCGGTCAAAGTTGCTCTAAACGAAAAATATGAGTTTTTCCCCAGGAAGATAGGAGCCTTGAGTGATACCTTCGGCCACAGGGCAACAATGGCATACTACTTTCCTGTGGGAGCTTGCAGCAGGCCCGGAGCTCTAAAAGGGACAGAACCGTCAACTGTGCGCTGATACACGGTGCACCTACAACATAACCTGTCTCCTCGGAGCCTCCTGCGCCGTCAACTTCAAGCCAAGTGAATGGGAGGGAGTACCTGCTAAAAATAGGATGACGATACCCCCGCAACCATCTCCTGAAGAAAAACATATCAAGTCAGGGGAGTAAGACATAATGTGACATTGTCGGCTGCTGCAGCCTCTACTGGAACCTGTGTGGTGAGCGTTGTGACACAAAACCCAGTGGCCCTATGTGACACACCAATGGAAGGATGAGGGGGTTTAACGAGCCCTTGTCAGCTGTTGTCCTGCAGTACAGGTCTACAGCCCCTTCAAGGATTGCACAGGACCCTCACAACTCGCGTTCACGGCACAGGTGAGCAGTGCAAGCTTGCCACGCAACCCTAATGGTACCATAAGCGCACTTGCGAGATGCATAAGCAGTTGTTCGGCATATGCCCTTACCGCAAACATGTGTGCGCCTGGGATGGCTCGATCAACGCACGTGCTCTGCTAAAGGTCATTGTGCACAAACAGTGCCACTCAAACACGCGCTGATGGGATGAAGACCATGCCCTCCTGGCCCACATGACGCCAAGCGTTCACCAGGACTCCCAACAGTGTCAATCAATGACAAGAATGCTAACCGCACAGGTTCTCGACGTATATAAGGAGGCTAGGTGCAAGAGAAGATCAATTGGCATATAAGGCTCTAGAGCTAAGGCCGTACTCCCATTCCCCTTGGGTGGCCATCTACAGCTTGGCGGGGGAATGGTTGCCCAACGCCGCGTCACGTGGCCGTGGCCGGACCGGCCATTATCCAAGACGGCACCTAGATTCGCTCGCCGGCGTAGGCTGCTGCTTAATCGCTAAAAGCACTGAATACCTGACACGCTCCGCAGCGTGGCGCTGCGTCTCTAACCTATGCCGGGGGTAGCGTAATGCGCAGCTGCCCCCCGGTCGTGGCGGTCACAATGCACGCCGCCGTGGCCGCCTCCACCGCATCACTCCGCACCAGCAGGCCCTCGCCTGCCTCCTCTTGAACTCCCAGGCCGCCCGCTGCAACCCATACTGTCCCCTCACCCTGCTGCTCTCCCTCGCCCTGCGCTACCACGCCATACGCAGGCACAGGCGGGTACCGCGGGTACGCCCCCGCCTCCCGGCGGCTGCCCTCCGCGTGCTGCGTCTCCTCCCGCTCCAGCAGCTCCCGCACCGAAGGGCTGCGCACCATGCTTCCCAGCTGTCCGGGGGGCAGCACCAGCGCCATGCCGTCAAGCGCCGCCATGTCAGGGTGCACGCCCGCGGCCGCGGCCCCCTGGCCCAGCCGCTCAGGCCCCCTGTCGGGCAGCGCCAGCAGCACGTCCGGCTCCTTGACCACGCTGTCCCCGGCCACCAACAGCACCGAGTGCGACGGCTGGTGGGAAGGCGCCTGGCTGAGGCTCTGCTCGGAGGAGCCCTGGGCCACGGAAAGCGGCAGCAAGGGCTCCAACGACGCGTCCGACACCAGCGGCTGCTCCAGCACACGGAAGGTGGGAGGGCCGGGCGCCCGGCCACGGCGTCGGATGGTGAGCTGCAGCGGCAGGTGCAGGTAGGGGGACAGACAGAGTTGAAAGATGAACGAGTCTGACAGCCTTACGGGTGTGGCAGGACAGCCCCGAGGCCTTGGGTCGTGACTATTTTGCCTACACGGCCCGTGGGCCGAAAAGGTCATTGAGGATGGAATTGAACAAGAGTCCTCCCGACGGCGGTCTTTTGCACCATGCAGCTAGGGCCGGGGCCTAGCGTGCGTGCATATGGACGTGCTCACCAGGCGCGTATACATGTGCCGCCCTGCGCCACCGTGTGCCGCTGCGTTGAGCGTGTCAGTGACCTCCAGAGCGCGGTTGAGCCCCGCCGCAGTGAAATACTGCATGTACTGCGGGTGGTGCGCCAGGCGGTACGTGGTGGCGCCGTGCAGCTGCCGGCCCGTCAGCGCGTCCGCGTAGCGCACCGCGTTGAGCTCGCGGTCCGTGTCCTGGCGCAGCCGCATAGCGCGCAGCACGCCTGGGCAACACACCGCGCATGCGGTACGGCCGAGGCACGTGAGCAGCCCCCAGACGATGTACCTACGGGTGTCATGGTGGGGTAGTATTGTAGCAAAAGGGTTTGACGGTCAGGTCGGGAGGACACACGTGCAAAAGTATGACCAAGTCATCCTGTCTGTGGGCAGCGGGCAGTATACGCTGCAGAAGCTGGCCGCAGTGCGGTGGTGAAGACTGAATTTCTGGATACCAGACGTAAGTGGGTTGCTGGGTTCCCACCTGCCAAATAGCAGCCACACAGACAGCGCCACGAAGAGCAGCAGCAGCGCCAGGCCGTTGGGCTGCGTGATGCGCTCCCAGGTGGACGACCGCGGTACCAGCGCCAGGTCCGACAGCATGCTGTTGGTGCTGCGCAGCGCCCCGCTCAGCGCGTTGGCCTGGCTGGCGGTCAGCACCTTGAAGTGCGTGTGCATCCACAGCCCGAACGCGCAGTGCGCCACAGCCAGCCACGGCAGTAGGCCTGCAAACAAACATGTACACCATCCATCGTGAACCAGAGCTCCTAACCTGTTGCACTTTAGTCAAATTTCCTTCGTCCGCAGGCACCGCAATGGCACTGCTTCGCCAGTACTTGGGGACCTTCACCATGTGTGTCACGTTGCCCCGCTCTCCCCGACTTACCCATGACCAGCCTGGACAGCCCCTTGCCGTACCGCGGCACCACGCCCGACAGCCGCGTCAGCGCCCAGCGGTCGCACACGTCCGCCGCCACCAGGTACACTGCGAACACCAGGTAGTACAGCGGCATGCCGCTGCCGAACAGCAGCGCCAGCGCGGCGTTGAGCAGTAGGTCGGCGGTGCGCTGCTCCAGCGTGAAGCGGGGCCGCGACCACGCCTCGTCGTACTGGGACTGCGCGGGGGTAGGAGCATAAGGTGCAGTGTTCAGGGCGGCCGGTCATTCATGACAGGCCCAGGCTACGTGCCTTGCTCCTGCTTGCAAAGGAGTTCAATCGAGAAGCGCATCTGGTAGGCCGCAGGGACAGGGAGGCAGTGCGGCGTAAGGTCCCGGGGCAAGCCTGTCCTCACCTGCAGTGGCCACGACGCGCACCGCAGCACGTGGCACTTGAGCGCCACCTGCCACGCGTGGTCGGATATGATGTCCAGCAGCGGCCCCGACACGTTGATCATCATGAGCACCAGGACCGACAGCCCCACGTTCTCGTACCACGCCGCCGTGAAGTCAGCGTACTGGCCGTACTGCACAAAGTACCGCACCCACGCCGTGCGGCTGCCCTCTCGCGCCAGGCGGCCCAGCGCGTCACAGTTGACCAGCAGCATCACCGCCACCGTGTTGACCAGCATGGCCACAAAGCACTGCCGGTAGGCGTACGATTGCATGGGAACATGGGAAAACACATAGCCACACATCGGTGCAGTCCTGCGCCCTGGCACCCGGGTCACGACTGCTGGGCTTGCCTTCCAAACGCGCTTAGCGTGCATCTTACCCGACTGCCTGTGACGACGCAATGACCACAGGCAGCATGCGCACACCCTCTGCTGGACTACTGCACCACCAGCCTTGCACCCACCTGCAGGGCGTACGACCGCTCCCTGGCTGTGTGCGTCCAGTGCTTGCCCAGCAGCACCAGGCCCTGCAGCGCCCACCTGCGGCGCGGCCACCGGGGTGTCAGGTCAGTGAATGCAGGATCCCCAACCCCTCTGCAGACCTCAGGGTCCTCCTGCCTACCGGCAGCAGCGCTAGCAAGGTGTAAGTGCTGTCAGGCAAATGACATGTGCTTTACATGTAAGGACTGCGCCACACCTACAAGGAGGCGACCCAGCGCCCATGCTCCCTTGCTGAGCTTACTTGATAGCCCAGTTCAGCGCCGCCACAATCAGCGACGCCCCGATGCGGATGCCCCACGTGCGCAGGTCGTACTGGTTGATGTACTGCCCGCAGTACTGCTGGGCTGTGTCGTACCGGCTGTCCGACGCGTCGTCAGTGGTGACCGACGACAGGCCCAGGCAAAAGCACGACAGGCACTCCTGCAGCCCGCACGTCGCATTTGGGCCAGCATTGCTGCCGCTGCACTCCTGAAGTGCCGTACGGATGGGCCGCTCATAGAGCAGCCGGGCGGTCGTGTTGCTCCATTGCAACCCCTGGCCGTACTGCATGGACGCCACCCTACCGTACAGCTGGTTGAGGCGTGCCATGCATGTGGTGGACAGGGCAGCGGTGCACCCTGCGGCGAGCTGCTCGTAAGACGAGGGCGGGGACGGCGAGGCGGGCGAGGTGCTGCTCAAGCGGATGCTGCCGATGGCGCTGGGGCTGGGCGCGTAGGCGGAGGTGGGCTTGAGGTAGGCCTGCACCTCGGCCAGCAGGTCGGCCCTGTACCAGGGCAGCTGCGAGCGCTCCTCGTTGGTTAGGTCTGTCAGCTTGGTGATGGCCGCCGCGCAGATGATGACCATGATGAGCGAGAAGCAGTAAATGAGCCCCTGCAACATACGTTGGCCGAAAGGCATGCTTGTCAAAGCCTCTCGTCTGTCCATGGTCCACTCATTGGCATCAAGCTGTAAAAGGCCAGCAGCGTGCTCGGTGTCCAGCGGTCCCGGGCCCACCTCTCTGAGGAACAGCTGCCACTCCGGCACACACAGGTTCTCCAGCGTGTAGTCCTCGGGCGCCGAGGCCTTGCGCACCCAAAATCGGACGTGGCCCTGGAAGCGGGTCTCGCGGGGCTGCCACAGGCTGCGCAGCCAGCCTGCGGGACGCGGGAAGGAGATGCGCCATGCGGCAACAAGCAAATAAATAAGTACTGGTGGGGGGTCGTCCAGGTGTCCCAAACAGCCCGTTTCTGTGGTTGCCTGGCCCAGCATCTGTGCACGCACAACCTCTACACCATACACCTGCGCCCAACCACAGTACGGCGACAACACTTCCGGATAGGGCAAAGGACGCCGCCCATCTCACTGGCGGGGCACTGCGAGGTGCAGGTGATGCGTTCATTCTCCGAGTTGAACGTCACGAAGGCGGCGCGCACGAACTGCTGCCGCCGCCCGTCCTGCCCCTGCAGCTCCTCCGCCAGCCCCGCCAGCTTGTCGTCCAGCTGCTGCATCTTGGCCAGGTGCTCGCCTGGGGCAGAGTGGGGCGCGTGCGGGTGGTCCAGCGTGCACTAGCACGACAGGTGGATACACACGTGCGTAGGACGTACCCCCTGGCACCTGATGTTATAGGATGCCTGGCAAAGCGACGGCACGCTCTGGTAGAGAAAGGTATGGCCCTGCCTGTGCACCTGCACGTGAGTGCCGTTGGACATGCAAGAGGCTCATGCAGAGTGTTGGCAAGTTCTCGCGGTACCCGCACCAACGTGTTGCACGACCTGCTGGCAGGTAGCCCACCGTGGTAGCCCATGCACCGACCAGCAACTGCCCTCCCACGCTCCCAGGCACGCGCCTCCACCTGACTGCTGCACCAACGACGCGTCCAGCACCATGGCCCGCCGCTGCTGCAGCCGCTGCGCGCGGGCGCAGCTCTGCAGCGTGGCGCTAAGGCGGTCGGTGACCAGCACTACGTCCATCACCTCGCCGAAGCGGGAGAAGTACTCGCCCACCTGGAAACCGGCCAGCAGTATAGTTACTCGTTAGGTTAGACTGATGAAATCAGCTGCACTGACAGACATGTGGATGGCCACGCAAGGACGTACTAAAAACTCTGGTATGGAGCCACACCGCCTGGTATGGCACACATGTCTGGAAACCTGTTCCACCAGGGCTGTGTTCAGTCGCCCGCGGCGCGCCCACCTGCGCTGCGTCCACTCCGGGCGGCAGGCCCCGCACCACCACCGTGTAGTCAGACGCCTCCAGAGTGCTGACGTCCAGCTGCTTGGCGAAGGAGCGCAGGTGTATCGCTAGCCCAGTCAGACCCAACACGAACAGCAAGATGGCGCCCGCGTCCACCAGCGATATCCCTGCAGGCGCGGGGAGAAGCACGGTTAGCACAGCGCTGCGACCGCATGTCGTCTAAAGCTGCAGCTGCAGCCATTATGTTCCGGACAAGGCTGACAAGAGACTACTCACATATCAAGAAGTCGCCTTTCTGCATGGGACCCTTCCACGCCTCTGCGATGCGGGTGTGCATGTACTGGCACGTGCCGTTGTCCACCGTGTCGTCCACGATGGCTGCAAAAGTGAAGGAGTGGATCTCCGTGCCGGAGTACATCTTGATACCTGCACGTACATGTGATAGTGTGAGGGTGCCTGACGCCGTGCAAGGACATGGTACAAAACGGATGTCCTTGCTGGCGTACCGAAAGTCTCTGACTCCTTGTGCAGCTCATCTGTGAAGACCGTGTTGGTGATCACCACCAGGAACGGCACCTGAAATGACAGGGCACGTGAAGCCAATGCGTTTGCGGGGTCAGGTGTATGCATCATGGCACTGGAGCTGGACCCTTTTACCCTTGTTGCCTACATACGGTACGCGATCACCATCAACACAGCAACCGCTTTTACACTGTGCGTCACCCACCGCAAGAAGCATGAGTAGGAAGAACAGCCACCGAAGCCATTTGATAAGCTCGAAGTGGAGGCCAAGGCCCAGCGGCAGCAGCGGCGGCAGAAGAGGCGGGGGCAGAGATGGAGGCAGTGTAGATGACGTGTG
>VFQN01007073.1_pt1 | contig 12299 bp, 9 predicted proteins | sample 3512371 | NCBI WGS metagenome assembly VFQN01 (sample SAMN10412370, study PRJNA504923) | tailings metagenome | isolation source: Replicate 2 from Balatoc abandoned mine | place: Philippines: Itogon, Benguet | collected 2017-08-28
GTACCCCCAGCCTGCAGCACTGGGCGGACCACCCGGAGGAGCTTGCCGACTGTCTTACGGCGATCTGGACGCAGGTGGTGGTGGACGCAAGCAGCAAACCCACCCGGGACAGCCAAGCCGCCCGGGAAGGACAAGATGGCGCGATGAAAGAGCCGGCACCTATCCGGACGTCCTGAACAGACTGGTCGGAAAGGGGAGCGTTTCGTCCTGGCGCGCGACGGTCCAGGCGAGGGGCAGCCAGTTACGCTGCCCCGGCCAAGCGAAAAAGTGACACCGTAGCGATCACTCCGCCGGGGCAAGCCGCTGCGTTGCCGCCGTCGGGGTCGCCCGCAAGGTCAGGGCCCAGAAGGCGAGCGCGGCAGCGCTGATCGCTGCGCCGGCCAGGCAGACGCCGGTCCAGCCGGAATGGGCATAGATGATCGTCGATGCGGTAGAGCCGATCGCGCTGCCGATCGAATAGAAGACCATATAGGCAGCGGTCAGGCGGTTCTGCGCGTCGGGCCGCACGCGATAGATCATGCCCTGGTTGGTGACATGCACCGCCTGCAGGCCGAAATCGATGACGACGACGCCGACGATCAGCCACAGGATCGAGTGGGGCAGGAGCGCGATCGGCAGCCAGGCGACCAGCATGAGGGCGAGCGCGATGCCGGTGGTGCGCTGGCCGAGCCCCCGGTCGGCCCAGCGTCCCGCGCGCGCGGCTCCGAGCGCACCTGCAGCACCCGCGAGGCCGAACAGGCCGATCTCGGTATGGGAAAGCGAGAAGGGCGGCGCTGCGAGCGGCAGCACCAGCGGCGCGAGCAGCATGGTGATGTCGGCGAAGATGAGCATGGCGATCACGGCGCGGATGCGCAGCACGGGCTCCTCGGCGAAGAGGGTGAAGAGCGACCCGATGAGGCGTCCATAGGAGATGCGCGCCGGTTGCCTCTCCTGTCTCGGCAGCACCTTGTAGAGGAGTGCTGCGATCGCCAGCGTCAGCACGGCGGAGACGATGTAGACCGTCCGCCATCCCGAGAGATCGGTCAGAAGTCCGGCGACCGTGCGCGCCAGCAATATGCCGAGAACGATGCCGCTGGTGACCACGCCCACCACCTGCCCGCGCTCGGCGGGCTGCGCCAGGCTCGCGGCATAGGCGACGAGCGCCTGGGTCACGACGGCGAGCAGGCCGACCGCCGCCATTGAAGCGAGCAGCATGGCACCCGTCATGGAGATGCCGGCCGCGACAAGGGCGAGAACCGAAAGCAGGGACTGGCCGACGATGAGCTTGCGCCGGTCGACGAGGTCACCAAGCGGCACCAGCAGGATCAGGCCGAGCCCGTAGCCGAGCTGCGTCGCGCCGACGATCAGGCCGGCGATGGTGCGAGAGAGCCCGAGATCGTCCGCCATCACGTCGAGCAGCGGGTGGGCGAAATAGGCATTGGCCACCGCAAGCCCGCTCGCCACGGAGAACAGAAGCGTGACCGGGCGCGTGAGCGGCGAGGCTTTTTGCGGCGCGGCGGGGTCGGATGAGCCCCGGCTTTCTTGGGCGCGCACGTCGTCGTTGGCGGCGCCGGCAGGCGCCGCCTCGTCAAAGGGATCCATCGAACACACTCCGTGAGATTCGGTTTTATTACGAAACCTTTTGACGGATATCCCTGCTGGTTTTATAACGCAACCGAATTTTCTACGATGTGCATTGGGCCAGCCGAAATTCCTCGGCCCCGCTCGATGCCGAACGGCTGGACGAGGCGTCGGGCAGCATGAACGCCGCGATCCGATCGAGCTTATGGGAGCCTGTTCGATGGTCGGGCGCAAAAGCCTGAAAGGGGATTATTGCCCGAGCGCCCGCTCGCTCGACGTGATCGGCGACTGGTGGTCGCTGCTCATCGTGCGCGACGCCTTCGACGGCCTCACCCGCTTCGGCGAATTCCAGAAGAGCCTCGGCATCGCCAAGAACATCCTGTCCGACCGCCTGCGCACCCTGGTCTCACGCGGCATATTGGAGACGGTGCCCTCAGGCGACGGCGGAGCCCGCATGGAATATAGGCTGACCGCCGTGGGGCGGGATCTTTTCCCGGTGATGGTCGCGCTCAGGCAATGGGGCGAGCGTCATCTGTTCGAGGAGGGCGAGGAGCACTCATTGCTGGTGGAGCGTGCGACTGGGCAGCCGTTGAGGTTGGATATCACGACGCAGGATGGGCGAGCGGTTGGGCCGGATGAGACGGTGATTTTGCGGGTGGAGGAGGGGGAGTGAGCACCCGGCCTCATGACGGCCCGCAACCTCTAACAGGAAATGGAGCGTCCATGGTAGGCTTGACTTCCTTACAGCCGTGCAAGTCCTCACATCGGCTTACCACAGGCGCCTGCTTGCAAAGGCATGGCCTGAACCGGATTTGGGATATCGTTCGAAGGCCTTGCTTTGGCCTGATCAGCGAAAGCGATGTAGATCGTCAGGCGCCATGGCTTGAATTTTCTTCCATGTGTGGAGGAACTTGCCAGCATTGTGCTCTTCAAGGCGCCGCCTCAGATCGGTCCACGGTCGGCCAGGCGATCACCTGTCATCGCCGATAGTCGGGGTCTCGCCTGCGGCGTCAGCGCTTGGTCCGCACGGGCGGCGGCGGTATCTGTCGCCGGCTGGCGGCGTCACCGACGGCAAATCGCCCGGCTTGGTCGTAGAGCCCGGTTAGAAGGCGCAAAATTCTGCCGGCGTTCCTGATCTCGGCGCGATCCTCGCGCAGATGGCGCAGGCTGGCCAGCAGGTAGTCCTCGCGAATCTTCAGGTAGCCCTGGCATGCGGCCTCACCGGCCTGCGTCGGCACATAGCCCTGATGGCGCCCGTCGCGCACGGGCATGACCAGTTCGGCGGCCAACAGCTTCTTTACCGAATAAGCAACCAGATGCATGTCGTCGATGTTCAGCGTCGCGGCGATCTCGTTCGGGGAGAAGCCACGTGCCCGCGAATGCGTGGCATGCAGGACCAGAATGTCCAGCGCCTTCAGGCCGCGCACATCGGCCGAGTTCATGCACATCTCCACCCAGCGGGAAAAGCCGTAGAAGAATGTGATCATCGTGAATTCGAACTCGCTGAGTTCCGTGCTGCTGATGTTGTCGTTTCCTCGATCGGGCTGGCTACCGTCACTCATCGAGCATCCCTCCGGCGGTGAGTGTTTCGCAAGGCGCGCCCCCGGGCATTGTCAGGTGGTCGACGCTGGTGCGCAGGGTCGCGCAAAGATGGATCGGCTGTAAAGCGCTGCCATAGGTGCAACGCACACGGTTCCCGGCATCAGATCGGTCAGCATTTTATCGCGCAATCTGCATGTTTGTGTCGCTCGATCGGCGAATCTAAGATTCTTCAACGACAAGGGGAGAACGACATGAAACAATTGGCTTTCAGACTGTTGTGCACGGTGTGCTCGGTCGTCGGCGCTGGCTCGATGGCGATGGCGCAGGACAAGGTGGAGTGGCAGTACTTCAGCTACTTCCCGGTCAATGACAATGCGGTGAAACTGACCCGCCAATTCGCCGAGGATGTCGGCGCGGCAACGGAGGGTCGCCTGCAGATCAAGGTCTTCGCTGCGGGCGAACTCCCGTACAAGGCTTCCGACGTGTTGAGGGCGGTGGCTACCAACCAGGTCCAGATGGGCGACATGGCGGTTGGCTTCGCCTCCGGCGACGTGCCCGAACTAAACGTGCTTTCGCTGCCGTTCCTGTGCACATCGTTCGACGCCTTCAAGAAAGCGATCGTCGATATCGGCCCGATCGTCGATGAGGTCATCGGCGACAGGTTCAAGGTCGACGTTGCGATGAACTGGACGATGCCGGCGCAGAACTTCTGGTTCAACCGTCCGATTGTGAAGTCGTCGGAAATCAGCGGGCTCAAGATACGCACCTGGAACCCCCAGCAGGTCAATATGGTTCAATTGCTGGGCGGGTCACCGGTGTCGATTTCCTCGGCCGAGGTCATACCGGCGCTCGAGCGCAAGGTTATCGATGGCGCCATTACCTCGGCTTTCTCGGCCAATGACTGGCGTGCGTATGAGATCATCGAGACCGGCTTCATGGCCAACTTCGCCATGGGCCACCAGGTGACGATGATCAACGAGGCGGAACTGGCAAAGCTGCCCGAAGACCTGCGCACAGTATTGTTGCGGAAGGTCGCCGAGTGGGAGCCGAAATATGTCGAGATGGCAGCCAAGGGCGATGACGAAGCGCGGTCCAACCTTGCCGCGAATGGCGTAACCCTCGTCGAGCCAACGGCCGAGGACTATGCCCACGTGCGCGAGGTGATGTTGCCTATGTGGAACGAATGGGCCGGCAAGCACGGTGAAACCAGCGCCAAGCTGCTTGAACTGGCCAGCGCGGGGTGCGCGGTCTCCAAATAATCGCCTTATCCCGCGCCCGGCGAAAACCGGGCGCGCCAATCATCCTTCAGCAACGTCCGAGCCCCAGAAGCGGGGCCGACGCATGATTCTCGTGGGTGCCTCCACGGGGTTCTGCGCGGCCGCCCGGAAGACCTTTCCATGCCCAAGACCGGCCGCAATTCCGCAGTCATCGATATGCGCAGCGACCTGTTGTCACCGCCGTCGTCGGCTGTTTCCGCAGCCATGCAGGCTGCGCTTACCGTCGCGCCGGAGTTCGAACTGCGCGGGGACCGGCACGAAAGCGCTCTCGAGCAGAAGACCGCAGGGCTCCTCGGCAAGGAGAATGCGCTGTTTTTCCCGACCTGCACGATGGCTAATCTCTGCGCAGCCATGCTGGCGGAACGGCCGGGCGGCGTGATGGTCGTGCCCGAAGATTGTCATGTGCTGACCTCGGAAGGAGGCGGTTCCTCGTCGCTGGCGGGCCTCACGCCAGTCGTTCTGCCCGGTCCGATGCCGGAGCTGGCGTCATGGGATGCGGCGCTGCCGCGTGGCGCCGCGCTGCGTCCAGTCTCGACGCTGGTCTGGCTTGAAAACACGCACAACAGGCGAGGCGGCATGCCTCTGCCGGTGGACCGAACCCGTCTCATCGCCGAGCTGGCGCGGAGCCGCGGCGCCCGCTCGCACCTTGATGCCGCGCGGCTCTTCAACGCCGCCGTGGCCCTCGGTGTTCGTCCCGACGAGGTTGCGGCCGGCTTCGACACGGTGTCGATCAGCCTCAACAAGGGGCTGGGCGCGCCGGTGGGGGCCATGCTTGCGGGCAGCCATGAACTGATCGAGCAGGCGGTCGTGGTGCGACAGCGGCTGGGTGGTGGCATGCGGCCGGTCGGCGCGCTGTGCGCTCCAGCCCTGGCTGCACTGGCCGGCTGGCCGGCAATAGCCCGCGATCACGAGCTTGCACGCTTGTTGTGGCGCGAGATCGGCCCCTGCGCGGGCGTCGATATCGCCGAGCCGGCGACCAACATCGTGATGATCCGCTTCAGGGCGGCAGACACATTGCGTCTACGATTGGCCGAGGACGGCGTGCTGGCCCTGTGCCTGGAGCCGCAGGTGCTGCGTCTCGTCATCCATTGCGGCCTGACCGAATCCGACGTCCGCACGGCCGCGAGGCTGATCCGCTCCATCCTCAATTCCATGTCAGAAACAGAGACAACATAATGAGCCAGCATTTCCGTATCGGCGTGGACATCGGTGGCACCTTCACCGACTTCACGCTGTTCGACGACGCCAGCCGGATCGCCCGGACGCACAAGCGACTGACCACACCCGCCGATCCGTCGCAGGCGGTCATCGATGGCACCAGCGCGATCGTCGCAGAGGCCGGCCTTGCACCGGCCGACGTGCGCGCCATCGTCCACGGCACCACGCTCGTGACCAATGCCGTAATCGAGCGGCGAGGTGTGCCGACGGCGATGCTCGTCACCAAGGGCTTTCGCGATCTGCTCGATATCGGTGCCGAGCGGCGCTACGACCTCTTCGACCTGACGATCGCTTTTCCAAGAGCGGTGGTCCCGCGTGCCCTGCGTATCGAGGTGCCGGGCCGACTGCGCTATGACGGCTCGGAAGTCGAGGCGCTCGATCTTGCGGATGTCGAACGCGAACTGCGTCAAATGGTCGACGAGCATGGCGTGAGGGCGGTTGCGATCTGCTTCCTGCATTCCCACGTCGACGCTCGGCACGAAGCGGCGGCGGCGGCGTTCGTCGCCGGCCGTTTCCCGGAGCTTTCCGTATCGACCTCGTCCGACATCTTTCCCTTCGTCCGCGAGTTGGGTCGTTGGACCACGACGACGCTCAACGCCTATGTGCAGCCGGTCGTCGACAGATATCTCGACCGGCTCGAAGGCGGCCTGCGGCAGGCCGGATTCGCCGGCAAGCTGCTCGTCATGGGTTCCAGTGGCGGTACACTGACGCCGGCAATGGCGCGGCGTTATCCAATCCGACTCCTGGAATCGGGGCCGGCTGCGGGCGCGCTGATGTCGGCGCGCCACGGTTCGGAGCTGGGGCTCGACAGCGTGCTCTCCTTCGACATGGGCGGGACAACGGCCAAGGGCTGCTTTGTGCGCAATGGCCGGCCGCTCAAGCGCTACGACCTCGAAGTGGCGCGGGTGCACGAATTCCGCCAGGGCAGCGGACTCACTGTGAAGATTCCGGTCCTTGACATGATCGAGATCGGCGTCGGCGGCGGCAGCATCGCGCAGGTCGACGACCGCGGGCTCATCGCGGTAGGGCCCGTCAGCGCCGGGGCCGATCCCGGTCCGGCCTGCTACATGCGCGGCGGGACGGACGCCACGCTCACTGACGCCAATCTGCTGCTGGGCTATCTCGATGCCGGCTCCTTCCTGGGCGGCAGCATGAAGCTCGATCCCGAGGCCGCCCGCGCTGCCATGGAGCAGAACGTCGCTGCCCCGATGAATGTCGAGGTGATGCGCGCGGCCTTCGGCGTGCGGGAGGTGGGCTGCGAGAGCGTGGCCCGCGCCTTCCGCACCCATGCGGCAGAACAAGGCGTGGATTGCCGCAAGTCGGTCATGGTCGCGTTCGGTGGCTCCGGGCCGCTCCACGGCGCGCGCGTCGCGCGCAAGCTCGGTGTGCAGCGGCTCGTGTGCCCCAACGGCTCCGGCGTCATGTCGGCCTTTGGTCTTCTGTCGAGCCCGCTTGCATATGAGGTCGTGCGGGCCCGCCGCCTCGCGCTGGACGAGGCAGGCGTGGAGATCCTGCGAACGGAGTTGGCCACGATGATAGAGGACACAAAGGCGGTTCTCGTAGCCGCAGGCGCGCCGGCCGACGCGATCGGCCACGCCTTTCGTCTCGACATGCGCTATCGCGGACAGGGCTACGAGGTGGAAGTCGAACTTTCCGAGCTTGATGCCTGCACGCACGCAACGCTGGAGAAGGGCTTCGCAGCTGTCTACGCTCGCACCTTTGGCCTGGCGTTTCCTGAACAGCCGGCCGAGATCGTCAACTGGAAAGTAGAGGCCGTCGGGCCTTCCCCCCGCAACGGCACGCATTACCGGCTTTCGGTCCAGGCCGCAGCGGCGACGGCGCTGCAGGGTTATCGCCCAGCCTGGTCGGCCGATGCCGAGGCCATGGTGCCGCACGCCGTCTATGACCGCTATGCGCTCGCACCCGGAACAGTGATCGAGGGCCCGGCTCTGGTTGAGGAACGCGAATCGACCTGTGTGCTGGCTGCTGGAGACCGTCTCAGCGTCGATCCCAACCTGAATCTCATCATCGATATCGGAGCCTGATCGATGACCTACGACCCGATCACCCTCGGCATTTTCTGGGACAGGCTGGTCTCCATCGCCGACGAGGTCGTGACGGCGCTTGTGCGCTCGTCCTTCTCCACCAATGTGCGCGAGAGCTACGACTTGTCCTGTGTGATCTTCGACGCCAAGGGCCGCGCCCTGACGCAGGGCACCTACAGCGTGCCGTCCTTCACCGGCACCGCGCAGGCCACGCTGGCGCATCTGCTGCGCGATTTCCCGCCGGAGACTCTGCGGCCGGGCGACGTGATCATGACCAACGACCCCTGGATCGGCACCGGGCACATGTTCGACATCAACGTCATGCAGCCGATGTTCCGCCACGGCCGGCTGATCGGTTACGTGATGAGCATCTCGCACCTGCCCGATATCGGCGGGGTCGGCTATTCCGCCGTCGGCCGCGAGATCTATGAGGAAGGGTTGCGCCTGCCCCCGGTTCGGTTCGTCCGCGATGGTGTCGTCGATCCGGTCCTGCGCGCGATCATCGAAGGCAATGTCAGGGTGCCCGAGCAGACACTCGGAGACATCATGGCCAATGTCGCAAGCACCACGGTGGGCGGCCGGCGTATCAACGAACTGATGGACGAATACGGGATCGAGGACATCCAGCCGCTGTCCGATGCCATCATCGATTTTTCCGACAGCAGCCTGCGCGCCCAGATCGACCGAATGCCCGCGGGCACATGGCGCCATTCGATCATGGTCGAGGGAACCGACGAGGCGCTGAAACTCTCGGTGGAGGTCACGATCAAAGGCGGAGAGGTCTACGCCGATTTCTCAGGTACCTCCCCCTCGATCAAGGCGGCAATCAACGTGCCGCTTTGCTACACGAGGGCCATGACCTTCCATGCGATCAAATGCCTGACCACGCCGCGCATTCCAAACAATGCCGGCTCAACGCTGGCCATCCACGTATCTGCCCCTCCGGGATGTCTGCTCAACGCCCTTCCGCCAAGCCCTACCGGGGGGCGGCATGTCATCGGGCATTTTGTGCAGCCGCTGTTGTTTGGCGCGCTGGCGCCCGCGCTGCCCGATCAGGTGCAGGCCGACAGCGGGATGCTGAACGTCATCAACGTTCAGGGGCGGAACCGCGAAGGCGATGGTCTGTCGAGCATCTTCTTTGCCTCCGGCGGCTTCGGCGCCCAGTCGGGGATCGACGGGGCCGACACCACTCCAAGCCCGTCCAACATGACCGGCACGCCGGTCGAGGTATGGGAAGAGATTTCGGGCACGCTGGTCGTCTCCAAAGCCCTCATCCCCGACAGCGGTGGTCCGGGCAGGTTCCGTGGCGGTCTCGGCCAGCGGATCGAACTGGTCAATGACGGTGCCGAAGCGCTGACCGTATCATGCCTCGCCGGCCGCACTGAATTCCCCCCGGAAGGCGTGCTGGGTGGCAGGCCGGGCCAGGCCCGACGTATCGAAATCGACGGCCAGGCCGTACATCCTAAAGGACGCTATCTGCTGGAGCCAGGCAGGGTGCTCGTCACCCACGAGGCGGGCGGCGGCGGCTACGGCGATCCGACCGAACGAGCGCCGAGCGCTCTGCTCCAGGACATCGCGGAGGGCAGGGTCACGTCGGAGGGTGCGCGCCGGGACTATGGCTTCAACCTGGCGGCGATTGCCGAGGCTGCCCAGTGATCGGCGCCATGCAAGGGCTCGCGTTGGGCCTCGGCGCGGTGCTCCGCCCGCTCGAGCGCATTGCCATCGCCGTGGCCGTTCTCGTGCTGCTGGCCTTGTTGGTGCTGACCAATGTCGAGGTTGCTGGCCGTTATTTCCTTGGCTACTCCACGCTTATAGCCGACGAATATGGGGGCTACGCCTATACCTGGCTGGTGCTCTTGGGCGCAGTGCACCTGCTGCGTTCCGACAGCTACCTGACCATGACGCTGATCATCGACCGGTTGCCGCGTCTGCGCAGCGTGATGGGCCTGGTTTCGGGGGGTCTGGGCCTTGTCACCAGCTTGATCCTCCTGTGGTCCTGCTGGCAGACCTTCCACTTGTCCTGGCTATTCGGCACGAGATCGATCCAGCCCTCGCAGACGCTGCTCTATCTCCCGCAGGCGATCATGCCGACCGGTTTCCTGATGCTGGCACTCGCCTATCTGGAAGATATCCTCCGGCGGGTGTCGGGCCTGCCGCCGCGCCGGCAGGAGGGTGACACAGCCACCTGGGGAGAAGGGGATGCGGTATGAGCTGGGAGTCTAGTCTTCTCATCTATATCGCTCTACTCGGGATCATGATCTGCCTAGGCGTGCCGATGGCGCTGGCCATGGGCCTGACGGGCATCGTCGGGTTGACGCTACTGCACGGAACGATGCTCTGGCCCAGCTTGGGCGACGTAATCTGGAATTCCACGAATTCCTTCACGCTGGTCGCGGTGCCTCTGTTCGTCCTGATGGGCGAGGTGCTGCTGAAGAGCGGTGCGGCCGAACGGTTCTATTCCGGTCTTAGCCTCCTGATGAATAGGGTGCCTGGCGGGCTCGCTCAGTCGAACATCCTAGGCAGCGCGTTGTTTTCGGCGATCAGCGGCTCGTCCACCGCGACGACCCTGACAATCGGCACTGTCGCTATCCCGCAGATGCGCAAGCGCGGCTACAACGACCAGCTCACCTTCGGTACGCTGACCGGCGGCGGAGCGCTTGGCAACCTCATACCGCCCAGCATCTTCCTTCTGATCTACGCCTCGGTTGTGCAAGCCTCGGCGGTCGAGCTATTCGTAGCGACTATCGTTCCCGGCCTCATCGCGGTCGCGATGTTCATGATCTATGTCGCGATCAAGGCAAGAGCCAACCCCGGCTGGGTTCCGCCGCGCGGCGAACCCGCCGCGCGGCGCGACATTGGTCGGGCGCTGGTAGACTGTGTGCCGATCTCGGTGCTGATCCTCTCGATCATTGGCGGCATGTACGGCGGCATCATGACACCAACCGAAGCTGCCGGCTTCGGCTGCCTGATGGCCTTCGTCATCGCGGCTATTTTTCGCCGGCTGAGCCTCGCCGCGATCCGCAGCGCCTGCGTCAACAGCATTTCAATCAGTTGCGTGCTCTCGCTGATCATCATCAACGGCCAAATCCTCGGCTTTGCCGTCACGCAGGCGGGGATTGGGGTCGGCGTCTCCAAAGCGCTGGTCGAAATGGGCCTTTCGCCGTTGGTCTTCTTCGTCTTCCTGTTCGTTCTGTACCTCGTTCTGGGCGCAATGCTGGAAGGCGTCTCGATGATGCTGCTCACGGTGCCGGTGCTCTATCCGACACTCAATGCGATGGGCTTCAACGATATATGGTTCGGCGTGTTCCTCGTTATCCAGGCGGAGCTGGCGCAGCTTTCACCGCCAATAGGCTTGAACCTGATCGCAGTGCAGTCGGTGGCGCGCGACGCCAAGCTGGGGCTCGTCATGAAGGCCACGCTGCCCTACGCCGTTATGCTCGGTGGCTTGTGCTTCGTCCTCTACATGCTGCCGGAGCTTGCACTTTGGCTTCCGGATCAGATACGTGGGAGATAGCGCGGGGGTGCGATCTACGAAGGCCGATCTGTGGCAGCGACGAGCGGACGATGTGGTGCTATTCCCAGCACGGCGAGAAGGTCATCTCTGAGGTTGCTGACCTGGCCCGGTTGTGTCCATCCATCCAGATATGTCGGGAGGCTGCTCCAATAGCGGCCGAAAATCGCAGCGAAAAAAACGACTGCGGGTCTTGGCGGCTGCAACCGTCTCGCCAGCATGGCGAGCGATATCGATCAGAGCGAATCCGAGAAGCTGTAGGACGGTGGCGGCATCCTCATCATCGAGATCGACGAGCCGCACTGGGGCGCCAGGAAGATCCGTGTGCTTCTGGTGCGCAAGATGGCCGGCGACGTTCGGTCGCCGTCGACGAGCACGGTTCATGCCGTGCTCGACTGCAAGGCGGTTGGGCCCTTGGAGAATTCCTGTAAGGGCTCTGCGACGAGAGACCGGTGGAGGCGCCCCTCGTGGCGATGGTTGGCAACTCTCTCATGAAGCAGCAGGCCGTGCCTGCATGGCGGCGAGCATGCCAGCTTATGGCAGATACGGCGAGCAGCCCATAGTAGGCTCGACTTCCTTACTGCCGTGCCAGTCTGCACATCGGCCTACCACAGGCGCCGGCTTGCAAATGCATGGCCTGAACCGGATTTGAGATATCGTTCGAAGGCGCTCGCTTTGGCCTGATCCGTGAAAGCGACGTAGGTCGCCAGGTGCCATGGCTTGAATTTCGACGTATGAAGAGACTGCCGGCGTTATGCTCTTCGAGCCGTCGCCTCAGATCGGCGGTCAGCCCGACATAGCGCTGGCCTTGCACCGAAAGGCTCTCGATAAGATAGACATAATGCATGGCTCCTCCTCGCTGAAACTTCGGAGAATATCCTCGTTCGCTTGCGAGTCGATGCCAATCCTGAGTGGCGATTCGCATGAGAACTGGCTGCCGATCCAGCGTAGAGAAATGGCTCGTACAAAGGCCCTCCTTCGCTAAAGCTTCGGAGGGCATCCTGCTTCGAATGACAGCTAGGTGCCTAATCCTGCGAAGCGCGCAGCGCGGTGAGCGACCCGAGACATAGGTGACGTTTCGTACCGGACACATGGGTAACACTTTTGGCTTTTGGCTGGAGGTGTTGATGCCGTGGAAGGAGAGTT
>VFQN01007074.1_pt1 | contig 12298 bp, 9 predicted proteins | sample 3512371 | NCBI WGS metagenome assembly VFQN01 (sample SAMN10412370, study PRJNA504923) | tailings metagenome | isolation source: Replicate 2 from Balatoc abandoned mine | place: Philippines: Itogon, Benguet | collected 2017-08-28
AGACCTTCATCGCGCGCGAGAGCCGCAGCGAGGTGGACCGCCGCGCGCCGTTCGCCCCCGAGAAGCCCCACCGGCTGCGCTCGATCGGGCGCATCAAGCCCTCCGAGGCCGAGGTGCGCGCCAACCCGCGCGCGCGCTCGGCGGTGATGCGCGTGGCCGAGCGCACCGAGGTGCCGGCATGAACCGCCTCAACATCGTGCTGTTCGTGATGCTGCTGGCGAGCTCCGTCTACCTCGTGCGCGTCTCGTACGACGCCCGGCGGCTCTATGCCGAACTCGACGCCGCGCGCAACCAGGAGAAGGCGCTGGCCACCGAGTTCGAGCGCCTGCAGGCCGAACGCCAGGCCCAGGCCACGCCGCTGAAGGTCGAGCGCATCGCGCGCGAGCGGCTGGCGATGCGCAACGCCACGCCGGCGGTCACGCAGTACGTCACCCACGCGGACGCTGCCGCGGCGCCGGCCTCGGGAGGCTCGCGATGAAGCTCGGCGACCTGTTCGCAGGCCAGCGCAACGGCGCGGCGCGTCCGCGCGGCGGCGCCGTCAGCGCACGCAGCGTGCCCTACTCGAGCAGCCCGCTGCTGGCCTCGAAGACGCCGCCGTGGCGCTCGAAGTTCGTCGTCGGCCTGGTCGCGCTGGGCTTCGTGGTGCTGCTCGGCCGCGCGCTGTACATCCAGGTGCTGGGCAACGACTTCTTCCAGAAGCAGGGCGAGATCCGCTTCACGCGCAACCTCGACCTGCCGGCCAGCCGCGGCCGCATCCTCGACCGCAACGGCCAGATCCTCGCCGTCAGCGTGCCGGCGCCGTCGATCTGGGCGATCCCGAAGGATTTCGAGGCCGACCGCAGCCAGCGCCGCCAGCTGGCCAGGATCCTGGGCATGACGCCGGGCGAGCTCGACGAACGCCTGCAGCGGCATCCGAACTTCGTCTGGCTGCGTCGCCAGGTCGACGAGCAGGTCGGCAAGGACATTGCCGCGCTCGGCCTCAAGGGTGTGCACCAGGTGCGCGAGTACAAGCGCAAGTACCCGGAGGGCGAATCGGCGGCGCACGTGGTCGGATCGACCAACGCCGACGAGCGAGGCCAGGAAGGCGTGGAGTTCGCCCACGAGCGCGAACTGGCCGGCGTCGACGGCAAGCGCCGCGTGATCAAGGACCGGCTCGGCCGCGTGGTCGAGGACATCGGCGAGAGCGTGCAGCCGGTGGACGGCCGCGACCTGCGCCTGACCATCGACTCCAAGGTGCAGTTCTTCGCCTACCAGAAGGTGCGCGACGCGGTGGCCGAGCACCGCGCCAGCAGCGGCAGCGTGGTGGTGCTCGACGTCGCCAGCGGCGGCGTGCTGGCGATGGCCAATTTCCCGAGCTTCGTGCCCGGGCAGCGCACGCCGGGTTCGGCCGGGGCGCGGCGCAACCTCGCGCTGGTCGACACCGCCGAGCCGGGCTCGACGATGAAGCCCTTCATCGCCGCGCTGGCGCTGGAGACCCAACGCTTCCGTGCCACCGAGGTGCTGGCCACGCCGCGCCAGCTGTTCATCACCGGGCTGCCGATCACCGACGAGCACTCGCTGCCGATGATGACCGTCGAGCAGATCGTGCAGCGCTCGAGCAACGTGGGCACCGCCAAGATGGCGATGACCATGCCGGCACGGGAGATCTGGGACTTCTACACCCGCGTCGGCTTCGGCCAGAAGCCGCAGATCGACTTCCCCGGACGCGAGACCGGCCGCCTGCGCGGCTGGCAGTCGTGGCGGCCGATCGACCAGGCCACCATCGGCTTCGGCTACGGCGTGTCCGTCTCGCTGATGCAACTCGCGCAGGCCTACACCATCTTCGCGCGCGACGGCGATCTGGTGCCGCTGTCGCTGGTGCTGCCGCCCGACGGCGATCCGGTCGAGCCGCAGGTGCGCCAGCAGGTGATCTCGCCGCAGACCGCGCGCGCGGTGCGCAAGATGCTGGCGATGGTCACGCAGCCCGGCGGCACGGCGCTGAAGGCGCAGGTGCCGGGCTACTCGGTGGCCGGCAAGACCGGCACCTCGCGCAAGTGGCTCAAGCACGAGAAGCGCTATGCGACCGACCGCCACCGCGGCTGGTTCGTCGGCATGGCCCCGGCCGACAAGCCGCGCATCGTGGTCGCCGTGATGATCGACGAGCCCCGTGCGGGCAAGTATTTCGGCGGAGACGTGGCCGCGCCGGTGTTCAGCCAGGTGGTGCAGCAGACGCTGCGCTCGATGGGCGTGCAGCCCGACCTCGACGTGAAGACGCAGATCGTCGCGCGCGACGACGAGCCGGTGCGGGAGAACTACTGATGGCCGCCGCGCCGCTCCTCGCCGACACCCGCGCCGCCTGCAGCTGGCTGGCCAGCCGCGGCGCGCATGCGCTGGTCACCGACAGCCGCCGCGTGCAGCCGGGCGACGCCTTCATCGCCTGGCCCGGCCATGCGCTGGACGGGCGGCAGTACGTCAAGGCGGCGCTGGCCGCGGGCGCCGTGGCCTGCCTGGTCGAGGCCGACGGCGTGGCCGCGTTCGACTTCGGTGCCGATGCGCCGGTGGCCGCGCTGGCCGGACTGAAGGCCCGCACCGGCGAGATCGCCGACGACTTCTACGGCCGGCCGAGCGAAGCGCTGGCGGTGGTGGCCACCACCGGCACCAACGGCAAGACCTCGACCGCGTGGTGGACGGCGCAGGCGCTGCGCCACCTGGGCCGGCGCTGCGGCGTCATCGGCACGCTCGGCATCGGCGAGCCGGCGGGCGACGGGCCCGCTTCGCTGCAGTCCACCGGCCTGACCACGCCCGACCCGGTGACCCTTCAGCGAGCGCTGCGCGGCTTCGCCGACGGCGGTTTCGCCGCCTGCGCGATCGAGGCCTCGTCGATCGGCATCGTCGAGCATCGCCTGGCCGGCACGCGCATCGCGGTGGCGCTGTTCACCAACTTCACGCAGGACCACCTCGACTTCCACGGCAGCATGGCCGCCTACTGGGAGGCCAAGAGCGCGCTGTTCGACTGGCCGGGGTTGCGCGCGGCGGTGGTCAACCTCGACGACCCGAAGGGCGACGAGATCGTGGCGAGGTTGCGCGGGCCGCTGGCGTGGACCTACTCCGTGCACCGCGACGCGGCGCTGCGCGCCGATGGCATCGGCTACCGCGACGGCGGCCTGGCCTTCGACGTGATCGAACGCGGCGAGCGCGCGCCGCTGCGCAGCCAGCTGATCGGCGAATACAACGTCTCGAACCTGCTGGCAGTGATCGGCGGGCTGCGCGCGCTGGGCGTGCCGCTGGCGGAGGCGGCGGCGGCCTGTGCCGTGCTCAGCTCGGTGCCCGGACGCATGCAGCGCGTCGAGGCCTCGCGGCCGGGGCCGGCGGTGATCGTCGACTACGCCCACTCGCCCGATGCGCTGGAGAAGGCGCTGCAGGCGCTGCGCCCCCTGGCATCACAGCGCGGCGGGAGGCTGTGGGCGGTGTTCGGCTGCGGCGGCAACCGCGACACCGCCAAGCGGCCGATGATGGGCGCCATCGCCCAGCGCCTGGCCGACCGCGTGGTGCTGACCAGCGACAACCCCCGCCACGAGGCGCCGGCGGCCATCCTGGCGCAGATCCGCGCCGGCCTGTCGGGCGATGCCGGCGGCGTGAAGGTCATCGAGGACCGCCGGGCGGCCATCGCCGCGGCCGTGCGCGAGGCCGGCGACGCCGACGTGATCCTGCTGGCCGGCAAGGGCCACGAGGACTACCAGGAGATCGCCGGCAGGAAACTGCCGTTCTCCGACATCGAGGAAGCGCGCTTCGCGCTGGGAGCCCGCTGATGGCGATGACCACGCTGGCCACCCTGCATGCGCTGCTGCCCGGCGCGCGGCTCGTCGGCGACCCGGCCACGGCTCTCGAGCGGGTGCACACCGACACGCGCAGCCTGCGCGCCGGCGACTTCTTCGTCGCGCTGCGCGGCGAGCGCTTCGACGCGCACGACTTCCTCGCCCAGGCGAAGGCCGGTGGCGCCGTCGCGGCGCTGGCCGAGCGCGGCCTCGAGGCGGCCGGGCTGGCCGGTCTGGAAGTGGCCGACAGTGGCGCGGCGCTGCTCGCGCTCGGCGGCGCGTGGCGTGCGCGGCTCGCGCTGCCGCTGATCGCGGTGACCGGCAGCAACGGCAAGACCACCGTCACGCAGATGATCGCTGCCATCCTGCGCGCCTGGCAGGGCGAGGCGGCGCTGGCCACCGAAGGCAACTTCAACAACCACATCGGCGTGCCGCTCACGCTGCTGCGCCTGCGCGAGCACCATCGCGCCGCGGTGATCGAACTGGGCATGAACCATCCGGGCGAGATCGCCCAGCTGGCAGCGATCGCCGCGCCGACGGTGGCGCTGGTCAACAACGCGCAGCGCGAGCACCAGGAATTCATGGCCAGCGTCGAGGCGGTGGCGCGCGAGAACGGCAGCGTGATCGCGGCGCTGCCGGCCGACGGCACGGCCGTCTTCCCGGCCGACGACGCGCATGCGCCGCTGTGGCGTGGGCTGGCCGGCACGCGGCGGCTGATGCGCTTCGCGACCTCTGGCGAGGCCGAGGTGACCGGCCGCGCCGACTGGCAGGGCGACCGCTGGGCCGTGCAGATGACGACGCCGGTGGGCACGGCGAGCTTCGCGCTGCGCATTGCCGGCGCGCACAACGTGCGCAACGCCCTGGCCTCAGCCGCCTGCGCGCTGGCCGCCGGCTGCCCGCTGGAGGCGGTGGTTCGCGGACTCTCGGGCTTCGAGCCGGTGAAGGGCCGTTCCCAGCTGAAGACCGTCCAGCGCGGCGGGCGCAGCGTCACGCTGGTCGACGACACCTACAACGCCAACCCCGACTCGGTGCGCGCCGCCATCGACGTGCTCGCGGCGCTGCCCGGCCCGCGCTGGCTGGTGCTCGGCGACATGGGCGAGGTCGGCGACCAGGGACCGGCCTTCCACGCCGAGGTCGGCGGCTACGCGAAGCAGCGTGGCATCGAGCACCTGTGGTGCGCCGGCGAGCTGATGCGCCATGCGGCGCAGGCCTTCGGCGGCGCGCGGCATTTCGAGTCCGTCGAGTCGCTGGTCGGTTCGCTGCCGCAGGCGCCGGAAGCGGCGGCCATCGTCGTCAAGGGATCTCGGTTCATGAAGATGGAGCGTGTGGTCGCCGCCCTGACGGAAGGAGGCGCGCATGCTGCTTAGCCTGGCCCAATGGCTGCAGACGCTGTCGCCCGAGTTCGGCTTCTTCCGCGTCTTCCAGTACCTCACCTTCCGCGCGGTGATGGCGGCGCTGACCGCTCTGCTCATCGGTCTGGCCTTCGGGCCGTGGGTGATCCGCCGGCTCACCGAGCTGAAGATCGGCCAGCCGATCCGCGAGTACGGCGTGCAGGAGCACCTGGCCAAGAGCGGCACGCCGACCATGGGCGGCGTGCTGATCCTGATCGGCATCGGCGTCTCGACCCTGCTGTGGTTCGACTGGAGCAACCGCTTCGTCTGGATCGTGATGATCGTGACGCTGGGCTTCGGCGCGATCGGCTGGGTCGACGACTGGCGCAAGGTGGTGCAGAAGAACCCGGAGGGCATGCGCTCCGGCGAGAAGTACTTCTGGCAGTCGGTGATCGGGCTGGTGGCCGCGCTGTACCTGGCCTTCAGCGTCTCGGAAACCTCCAACATCCGCGTGCTCGAGCTGTTCCTGCGCTGGGTGCAGAGCGGCTTCTCGACCGACCTGCCGCCCAAGGCCGACCTGATCGTGCCCTTCTTCAAGACGGTGAGCTACCCGCTGGGTGTGTTCGGCTTCATCGCGCTGACCTACTTCGTGATCGTCGGTGCGAGCAACGCCGTCAACCTCACCGACGGGCTGGACGGGCTGGCGATCATGCCGGTGGTGATGGTGGGGTCGGCGCTCGGCGTGTTCGCCTACGTCACCGGCAACGCGGTATTCAGCCGCTACCTGCTGATCCCCTACATCCCCGGCGCGGGCGAACTGCTGATCTTCTGCGCCGCGATGGCGGGCGCGGGCCTGGCCTTCCTGTGGTTCAACGCCTACCCGGCGCAGGTGTTCATGGGCGACGTGGGCGCACTCGCACTCGGCGGCGCGCTGGGCACCATCGCCGTGATCACCCGGCAGGAGATCGTGCTCGGGATCATGGGCGGCGTCTTCGTGCTGGAGGCGCTGTCGGTGATGGCGCAGGTCACCTGGTTCAAGTACACGAAGAAGAAGTACGGCGAAGGCCGGCGCATCCTGAAGATGGCGCCGCTGCACCACCACTTCGAGAAGTCGGGGTGGAAGGAGACGCAGGTCGTCGTGCGCTTCTGGATCATCACCATGCTGCTGTGCCTGATCGGGCTGGCCAGCTTGAAGCTCCGTTGATGAACTACCTGAACGACCTCGACGTGCTCGTGCTCGGCCTTGGCGAATCGGGGCTGGCGATGGCGCGCTGGTGCGCCCGCCACGGCGCGCGCGTGCGCGTGTGGGATTCGCGCGAGACCGCGCCGCAGGACGCGGCGCTGGCCGAAGCGCTGCCACAGGCGCAGCGCTTGCGCGGCGACCTGACCGACGAGGCTTTCGCCGGCGTGAAGCTGGTGCTCAAGAGCCCGGGCCTCGCGCCCACCGATGCACGCATCGCGGCGCCGCTCGCGCGAGCGGCCGACACCGGCATCCTCGTGCAGGGCGAACTCGAACTCTTCGCCCGTGCGCTCGCCGATCTGAAGGAAGCGCAGGGCTACGCGCCGAAGCTGCTGGCCATCACGGGCACCAACGGCAAGACGACGACCACCGCGATGACGGCGCTGCTGGTGGAGCGCACCGGCAAGCGGGTCGCGATGGCCGGCAACATCGGCCCGACGATGCTGCAGACGCTGGCCGAGGCGCTCGACGCCGCCGCGCGCGAGGAGGATCCGCAGCCGCTGCCCGAGGTGTGGGTGCTGGAGCTGTCCAGCTTCCAGCTCGACGACGCCAAGGGCTTCGAGCCGGACGCCGCGACCGTGCTCAACATCAGCGAGGACCACCTCGACTGGCACGGCTCGATGGCCGCCTACGTGGCCGCCAAGGCGCGCATCTTCGGCAAGGACGCGGTGATGGTCATCAACCGCGACGACCCGGCGGTGGAGAAGATGGTGCCCGAGCCCATCCCGCAGAAGGGCCGCGGTGCGAAGCCGATCGAGCGCCACGTGCTGCGCTTCGGCCTCGGCGAGCCGACGCGGCCGGGCGACTTCGGCATCCGCACCGAGAACGGCATGGCCTGGCTGGTGCGTGCGATGGAAGCCGACGAGACGACGAAGCACCGCAAGGGCGACGTCGAGGAAGAACTGCACATCCAGCGCCTGATGCCGGCCGATGCGTTGCGCGTGCGCGGCCGCCACAACGCCGCTAATGCGCTGGCGGCGCTCGCCCTGGCCACCGCGATCGGCTGCCCGCTGGCGCCGATGCTGCACGGCCTGCGCGAATACGCCGGCGAGCCGCACCGCGTGGAGTACGTGGCCAGCGTCAACGGGGTCGACGCCTTCGACGACAGCAAGGGCACCAATGTCGGCGCCACCGTCGCCGCGCTCGACGGACTGGGCGCCGACAAGGCGCCGGCGAAGCTGGTGGTCATCCTCGGCGGCGACGGCAAGGGCCAGGATTTCGCGCCGCTGCGCGCACCGGTCGAGCGCCATGCGCGTGCGGTGGCGACGATCGGTCGTGACGCACCGCGCATCGAGGCGGCGCTGGCCGGCCTCGTGCTGCCGCTGCAGCGCCACGACACGCTGGAAGCCGCGGTGCGCTGGTGCTTCGAGCGCGCGCATGCGGGCGACGCGGTGCTGCTCAGCCCGGCCTGCGCCAGCCTCGACATGTTCCGCAACTACGCCCACCGCGCCGAGGTGTTCGTCACCACGGTGCAGGCGATGGCCGCCGAGCACGGAGACATGGCGACATGAGCACCGCCGCGCGCTCCGGATTCCTGGCCTGGCGGCAGCGCCTGGCCGGAGCGTTCGCGCGCCGCGGTGCGGCCGAGGGCGGCACCGCCTCGGCCATCCCGGTGCGCGACTGGATCAACGTCGGCAGCGGCCAGCCGCCGCGGCTGATGGCCTTCGACCAGGCGCTGGTCTGGGTGATCGTCGCGCTGCTCGCGCTCGGCCTGGTGATGGTGTACAGCGCCTCGGTGGCGCTGCCCGACAGCCCGAAGTTCGCGCGCTACGACAACACCCACTTCCTGACCCGCCACGCCCTGCAGATCACGCTGGCGGTGTTCGCCGCACTGGTGGTGGTGCAGGTGCCGGTCAGCGTGTGGGAGAAGTGGGCGCCGTGGCTGTTCGTGCTCGCGCTGGTGCTGCTGGTGCTGGTGCTGATCCCCGGCATCGGCAAGGTGGTGAACAACTCGCGGCGCTGGATCCCGCTGGGCGTCATCAACTTCCAGCCGAGCGAACTGGCCAAGGTGGCGATGTGCCTGTACGCCGCCAGCTACATGACGCGCAAGATGGACGTGAAGGAAGACTTCATGCGTGCCGTCTGGCCGATGGCGGTGGCGCTGGGCTTCACCGGCGTGCTGCTGCTGCGCGAGCCCGACATGGGCGCCTTCATGGTGATCGCGCTGATCTCCATGGGGGTGCTCTTCCTCGGCGGCGTCAACGGCCGCATGTTCCTGCTCAGCGGCGCGGTGCTGGTGGCCTCGTTCGTGCTGGTGATCGCCTCCAGCCCGGAGAAGCGCTCGCGCATCTTCGCCTACCTCGAGCCCTGGGACCCGGAGTACGCGCTCGGCAAGGCCTACCAGCTGACGCACTCGCTGATCGCCTTCGGCCGCGGCGAGTTCTTCGGCCAGGGGCTGGGCTCCAGCGTCGAGAAGCTCAACTGGCTGCCCGAGGCGCACACCGACTTCCTGCTCGCCGTCATCGGCGAGGAACTCGGCTTCGTCGGCGTGGCCTGCGTGATCGTCGCCTTCTTCTGGCTGACGCGGCGCATCTTCCACATCGGCCGCCAGTCGATCGCGCTGGACCGCGTCTTCGCCGGCCTTTACGCGCAGGGCGTGGGCATCTGGTTCGGCGGCCAGGCCTTCGTCAACATGGGCGTGAACCTCGGCGTGCTGCCCACCAAGGGCCTGACGCTGCCGCTGATGAGCTACGGCGGCTCGGCGATCGTGATGAACCTGGTGGCGCTGGCCATCGTCGTCCGCATCGACGTCGAGAACCGCCAGATGATGCGGGGAGGCCGCGCATGAGCCGCCATCTGGTGGTGATGGCGGCCGGCACCGGCGGCCACGTGATCCCGGGCCTGGCGGTGGCGCGCGAGATGCTCGCGCGCGGCTGGACGGTGAGCTGGCTGGGCACCACGCACGGCATGGAAAACCGCCTCGTGCCGCCCGCGGGCATCCCGATGGACACCATCACGTTCAGCGGCCTGCGCGGCAAGGGCCTGCTGCACACCGCGACCGGCGGGCTGCGCCTGCTCGCGGCCTTCTGGAGCTGCCTGCGCATCCTGCGCGCGCGCCGCGCCAGCGCGGTGCTCGGCATGGGCGGCTATGTCTGCTTCCCCGGCGGGCTGATGGCTTCGCTGCTGGGCAAGCCGCTGGTGCTGGTCAACGCCGATGCCGCGCTGCTGATGAGCAACAAGGCGCTCTTGCCGGTGGCCGACCGCATCGCCTTCGGCTTCGACGGGCCGACGCTGGCGAACGTGAAGAACGCGGTGGTCACCGGCAACCCGGTGCGTGCCGAGATCGAGGCGCTGCCCGAGCCGGCGCAGCGCTTCGCCGGCCGCAGCGGCCCCTTGCGCGTGCTGGTGGTCGGCGGCAGCCTCGGTGCGCGAGCGCTCAACGAGGCCGTGCCGCAGGCGCTGGCGATGATCGACGTGACGCAGCGCCCGCAGGTGACCCACCAGACCGGCAACGCCAACCTCGCCGACGTGCGCGCCGGCTACGAGCGTGCCGGCGTGGAGGGCGAACTGCTGCCCTTCATCGACGATATGGCGCAGCGTCTGGCCGACTGCGACGTGATCGTCTGCCGCGCCGGCGCGGTGACGGTCAGCGAACTGTGTGCGGCGGGCGTGGCGGCGGTGCTGGTGCCGCTGGTGGTCAGCACCACCTCGCACCAGCGCGACAACGCGCAGTGGCTGGCCGGGCAGGGCGCCGGCATCCACCTGCCGCAGGGCGAGTTGTCGCCCAAGCGGTTGGCCGAGTTGTTGTCCGGCCTGACGCGCGAGGCGCTGCTCGCGATGGCGACCAAGGCGCGTGCCTTGGCCAAACCCCAGGCGGCCGCACGTGTGGCCGACCAGATCGAATCGTTGGTGGCCGCATGAAGCACGCCGTCAAGCACATCCACTTCGTGGGCATCGGCGGCGCCGGCATGAGCGGCATCGCCGAGATCCTGCACAACCTCGGCTACGTCGTCTCCGGCTCCGACCAGGGCGACAGCGCGGTCACGCGGCGCCTCGCCTCGCTGGGCATCCGCGTGGCGGTGGGCCACGACGCCGCGCACATCGCCGGCGCCGAGGCCGTGGTCACCTCGACCGCGGTGAAGGGCGACAACCCCGAGGTCATCGCCGCGCGGTCGAAGCGCATTCCGGTGGTGCCGCGTGCGGTGATGCTGGCCGAGCTGATGCGCCTGAAGAAGGGCATCGCCATCGCCGGCACGCACGGCAAGACGACCACCACCTCGCTGGTGACCAGCGTGCTCGCCGAGGCCGGCGTCGACCCGACCTTCGTGATCGGCGGCAAGCTCAACGCCGCCGGCGCCAATTCGCGGCTCGGCTCGGGCGAGTACATCGTGGTCGAGGCAGACGAGAGCGATGCCTCGTTCCTCAACCTGATGCCGATCATGTCGGTGGTGACGAACATCGACGCCGACCACATGGACACCTACGGCCACGACTTCGCCAGGCTGAAGCAGGCCTTCGTCGAGTTCCTGCACCGCATGCCCTTCTACGGCGCGGCCATCCTGTGCACCGACGACGCCGGCGTGCGCTCGATCGTGCCGATGATCTCGCGCCCGCTGGTCAGCTACGGATTCGGCGAGGACGCGATGGTGCGCGCGGTGAACGTGCAGGCCCAGGAGGGCGGCACGATGCGCTTCACCGTGCAGCGTCGCAATGGCGTGCGCATGCCCGACCTCGAGGTGACGCTCAACCTGCCCGGCGAGCACAACGTGCTCAACGCGCTGGCCACCATCGCGGTGGCCACCGAGCTGGAACTGCCCGATGCGCCGGTGGTCAAGGCGCTGGCCGAGTTCCGCGGCGTCGGCCGTCGCTTCCAGCGCTACGGCGAGGTGGCGGCGACCGCTGGTGGGCGCTTCACGCTGATCGACGACTACGGCCACCACCCGGTCGAGATGGCCGCGGTGCTGTCGGCCGCGCGTGGCGCCTTCCCGGGCCGGCGCATCGTGCTGGCCTTCCAGCCGCACCGCTACACCCGCACGCGCGACTGCTTCGAGGACTTCGTCAAGGTGATGGGCAGTGCCGACGCGGTGCTGCTGGCCGAGGTCTACGCCGCCGGCGAGGCGCCGATCGTCGCCGCCGACGGCCGCGCGCTGGCGCGTGCGCTGCGCGTGGCCGGGCGCGTCGACCCGGTGTTCGTCGACGACATCGTGGCCATGCCGCAGGCCATCGCCGCGCAGGCGAAGGACGGCGACGTGGTCATCACCATGGGCGCCGGCACGATCGGCCACACGGCGCAGCACGTGCTGGAACTGCTGGGAGCCGCCGCATGAACGCGACCGTCGATCCGAAGAGCCTGGGCAAGGTCGCCGTGCTGATGGGCGGCAGCTCGGCCGAGCGCGAGATCTCGCTGATGTCCGGCTCGGGCGTGCTGGCCGCGCTGCGCTCGCAGGGCGTCGACGCGCAGGCCTTCGACCCGGCCGAGCGCGATCTCGTCGAACTCAAGCGCGAGGGCTTCGCCCGCGCCTTCATCGCGCTGCACGGCCGCCACGGCGAGGACGGCACCGTGCAGGGCGCGCTGGAACTGCTGGGCATTCCCTACACCGGCTCGGGCGTGATGGCCTCGGCGATCGCCATCGACAAGGTGATGACCAAGCGCCTGTGGCAGGCGGTCGGCCTGCCGACGCCGAAGTACGTGACGCTGCCGCGCGCGGCGCAGACGCGCGAGCGCGTCGTGCAGGTGCCCGATGAACTCGGCCTGCCGCTGATCGTCAAGCCGCCGCACGAGGGCTCGTCGATCGGCGTCACCAAGGTCAAGGGCTACTCGCAGATGCAGGACGCGGTGGCGCTGGCCGCCACGCACGACGACGTCGTGCTGTGCGAGGAGTTCATCGAGGGCGACGAGCTCACCTGTCCGGTGCTCGGCGAGGGCGACGACGCGCGCGCGCTGCCGGTGATCCGCATCGTCGCGCCCGAGGGCGCCTACGACTACCAGAACA
>VFQN01007075.1_pt1 | contig 12298 bp, 12 predicted proteins | sample 3512371 | NCBI WGS metagenome assembly VFQN01 (sample SAMN10412370, study PRJNA504923) | tailings metagenome | isolation source: Replicate 2 from Balatoc abandoned mine | place: Philippines: Itogon, Benguet | collected 2017-08-28
AACGGCTATTCCAATATTATTTTATATGCCTGGGAATAAAGATTTCAAAGGAGTTGATTCTGATTGGGCGCAACATATAGATATTTATCCGACAATTCTGGATATTTTAGGATATGACAAACCTTTTAGAAGTTGGGGGAGAAGTTTGTTGAGAAAAGACGATGTAAAACCGTTTGTTATTAATTATGTAAACAACCAGTTTCAGTTTATGTCTGGAGATTATATTTTGACATTTAGCGGCGAAAAACCAACAGGATTATACCATAAATCAGATAAAAATTATACTAAGAACTTAAAAGATATTAAAAAGCAAGAATTTAAGGATATGACACTGATGTGTGAAGCTTTTTTACAGAATTATTACGAAAAAATTATTGATAGGAACTTAGTCGGTGTTAATTAATTTGGCATAGACATCGATTGTTTTTTCTGTTATGCTGTCAATCGAAAAATTATTTTCGACAAATTGATAAGCATTTTCTACAATAATATCTTTTTTTTCAGGATTGTTTATAAGAAACTTGATGTTTTCAGCCAATGTCTCGCTGTCATTTGGATTACATATAAAACCGGTTTCACCATTAAAAACTAAATCTTCTGAACCACCATTTTTTACCGTAACGACAGGCTTTTTTGCAACAAAAAAATCCAAAATGGTTGATCCAAGTCCTTCTTTGGTTGAAGTAAATAATAGAATATCAATTTCGGGAATTAGTTGTTTGGCATTTTCAACAAACCCAATGAAGTTCACATGTTCAGATAAACCTAATTGATTTGAATATGCCACTAATTTTTCTCTTTCTTTTCCTTCTCCAATCAAAACAAAATGTAAATCATTTTCTTTTAAAAGCAATTTTGCAGTATCCAAAAAAGTAAAATGGTCTTTTTCAAACGTTAAAGCTGCAATATATCCGATAATTGTTTTGTTTTCAGGAATATTATACCTTGTGGAAAGAATTCTTTGGTTTAATGATTTTAGATGAGTATCCGTCATACTGTGTATGATAACCGTATTTTTATTTCCTGTAGTTTCATGAAAAACTTTTTCTACAGCATTGCTAATACAGATTACTAAATCAATGTATTTAGAAGAATACTTTACTTTTTTACTGAAAAAACCTTTGATAGGAAAAACGACTCTTCTATGTAAAAGGATTTTTGCTTTGAAATTGTATATTATTTTTGTAAAAAGAGCAAGAGAATGTCCTTTAGACTCATGACAATGTATTAAGTCTATTTTTTCGCTACTAATGAGTTTTGAAAGCTTATTTAAGTTAATGATTTTTTGAAAAAAACCTTTTTTTAAAGCGATATATTGTAATTTTTCCTTTTTTGCAAAATCTTCTAATTTACTGTTTTCAGAACAAATTAGTATTTGGTCAATTTTTCTTTCATGCAAGGCAGTCATTAGATAAGCAAGTTGTTGTTCTCCGCCTCTCCAAGATTTTTGTAAATTAATGTGTAAGATTTTCATTTTAATACATCTTGATATAAAGACATTACATTTTTTGCAATGGCTTCATCTGTAAAATTTTGGGCATAATCATAACCGTTTTCGGCAATTTCATTTCTATAGTCAGGATTATTTAATAAATAAGAAATCTGCTTTTCCATTTCTTTTGCGTCAAAAGGTTCTACATAAATACTGTCTTTTCCTCCTGCTTCAGGAAAAACACCTGAATTTGTTGTTATAACAGGAGTTTTTGAAAAAAGAGCTTCTATAATAGGAATGCCAAATCCTTCAAAAACTGACGGATAAACAAATATAGTGGCAAGTTGGTAAATAACAGCTAGTTCTTCTAATGAAATGTTTTTCAAGAATATGATTTTATCTTCCAAGCCATTTTGTTTTATGAAGTTTTCAATTTCATAAAAATAGTTTGTTTTTTTACCGATTAAAACAAGTTTAGTATCAATATTTTGAATAGACTTAACAATTGTCAAAGCATTTTTCCTTTTTTCAATTGTCCCAACATTTAAGATAAATTTTTCAGGTAAATCAAATTTTTTCCTGACTGCATTTTTTTCTTGTTCGGAATAATTTCTTTTAAATTCTTTTGCACAACCTTGATATATGACTTTAATTTTGTCAGGATTGATGCCAAGATATTTTACAATATCATTTTTTGTTTGTTCACTTATAGCAATTACAACATCTGCTTTTCTTGCAGCATATCTGAATTTCCAGGTATGGATTTTTCTATCAAAAAAAGAGTAATATTCAGGATATCTTATAAAAATTAAATCATGAATGGTAACGACTTTTTTTATTTTTTTTGGCAAAAAAAGAGGAATTTCACCGGATAAACCATGATATAATAGTATTTCATCATTGACTAATTGTTTTTTTATACCAAAACTTCTCCATAAACTTTTAAATCGTTTCCAAAAAGAAGTTTCAGGTAGTTTTTCAATGATTACATCATTTAGTTTAAAGGAATATTGTTTTTTGCTTTTTTTAGGATTGTATAATATATAATTATGTTCCGGATAATATTCTGAAAGTATACGTATTAAGTCCCGACTGTAATTACCTAGTCCGGTATTGTTATGAAAAAATCGTTTTGCATCGAAACCTATTCTCATTGTGGTTTTTTATTTTGTAATTCACGAATTTTGATGTATTTCAGAAAAGTACCAAATGCCGCAAATGAACAGATAACAAATCCTTGAAATCCATCAAGAAATCCTTTTTTGAGAATATAATTTTTAAAAAACTTCCAAAAAGAACTGAAAACAATTTTAAGTAAACTTTGTTTTTTAAACGGTTTTCTTTTTACATAATTTTTTGCTGCAATATCAGTATAGGAATTTATTTTTAAATAGTGCTCACTATAGCTGTCATAAGCCCAATGAAGCAAATCTCCTTTCAGATGCATTTGATTTTTGGGTGAATCTAAAACGATAATTTCATGTAAATTATTTTCGCCAACCCATTTAGCTTTTTTGCGGTTGAACAGTCTAATTTTACAATCAGGATACCAATTAGAATATTTTATCCAACGACCGCAGTAATTATTCAGTCTGTTAAAAGTATATCCATCAACTGTTAGAGTGTCTTTTACTTTTAAAATAGAAGCTTTTAATTCATCAGACAATGCTTCATCAGCATCTAAAGATAGTACATAGTCGTATGTAGCTTGATCATTTGCAAAGTTTTTTTGATTAGTAAAACCTGTAAATGGATTTTCGATAAATCGAACATTATAACGAAGGCAAATTTCTTTTGTTTTGTCTGTTGAATAAGAGTCTATAACCACAATTTCATCTACTATATTTGTTAGTGATTGTAAACATTTTTCAATAAAATTTTCTTCATTGAAAGTTATTATAACTCCGGAAATTTTTGCCATATATTTTTAACTTTAAACAGCTACATCATATTCTCTCAACGCATTATTAAGAGACGTTTTTAAATCGGTTGATGGTTTTCTTTGACCAATAATCAATGCACATGGAACTTGATAATCACCAGCAGCAAAGTTCTTAGTATAGCTTCCCGGAATTACTACAGAACGTGCCGGAACAAATCCTTTGTATTCAACAGGTTCGCTTCCTGTAACATCAATAATTTTGGTAGAAGCAGTTAAGCAAACATTGGCACCAAGAACAGCTTCTTTTTCTACACGAACACCTTCAACTACAATGCATCTTGAACCAATAAACGCACCATCTTCAATAATTACCGGAGCAGCTTGAAGTGGTTCAAGAACTCCACCAATTCCAACACCACCGGAAAGGTGTACATCTTTACCAATTTGTGCGCAACTTCCAACTGTTGCCCAAGTATCAACCATTGTTCCTTCATCAACATAGGCACCAATATTTACATAACTTGGCATTAAAATTACACCTTTAGAAATATAAGCACCATATCTTGCCGTTGCCGGAGGAACAACACGAATTCCTTTTTCAGCATAACCGGTTTTTAAAAGCATTTTGTCGTGATATTCAAAAATTCCGGCTTCCCAAGTTTCCATTTTCTGGATTGGAAAATACATTACTACCGCTTTCTTAACCCATTCGTTTACTTGCCATCCGTTAGATGTTGGTTCTGCAACACGTAAAGTTCCGGCATCCAGTAATGCAATAACTTCTTTGATAGCGTTGATAGTTATTTCTTCTTGTAGTAAAGCTCGGTTTTCCCAAGCGGTTTCGATAACGTTTTGTAATGTAACCATGTTTTTTCAGTTTTAGCAAAGATACTCTCAATTTTGAATTCTGCAATCCTGAAAATTTACTTTTTGAATAGTTAAAAATAATGTTAAACTGTTCTAAAGAAAATCTAAAAACTGTAAGTTTGTATGATAAATTCTAACCATAAATAAATGAAAACTAAACTATTGTTTTATGCTTTGGTATTTAGTGGATTCTTTGCTTGTCAGCAAAAAGAAACTGAACAAAAAAATATGAAAGAAGATTCGGTTAAGTCTCAAATAATCGATAACCATAGCGCTAAAAATTCGTTGGATTATGTAGGAACTTATAAAGGTGTTTTACCTTGTGCTGATTGTGAAGGTTTAGAAACAACAGTAATTATAAATGAAAATGAAACCTATTGTATTAAAACTAAATATAGAGGAAAAGGCGATAAAATTTTTGAAAAGAAAGGAGCTTTTACTTGGAATAAATCAGGTAATACCATCATTTTAAAGGATATGGAACATGCTCCTAAATTTTATTTTGTGGGAGAGAATACCTTGACTCAGCTTGATATGGAAGGTAAAAAAGTCACAGGAAATTTGGCCGATGAATATATTTTATCAAAACAACCGGTTTCCAATTCAACTATTGAAGTTTCTCAAGATGAAACTATTCAGCCTACGGTTAATTTGAATGACAGAATTGAAGCTAAAACAATTATTAAAAAAGGGAATCCTGCGATTGGTAAATTTACTTTGGCAGAAACCAAATGGAGATTGGTTGAGCTTAACGGAAAACCAATAAAACAAAAAGGGAAAAAAGATTATTTTTTAAAGTTAAATTCCAAAGACGGAAGGTTTACAGCTTTTGCAGGTTGTAATAATATGAGTGGAAACTATTTTATGAAAACGAGCATGTCGATTTCGTTTTCCGGAGTGATTTCAACAATGATGGCTTGCCCGGAAATGGATTTGGAACAAAAATTTTCTCAAATGCTTGAAAAAGTAGATAACTATAATATAGTAGAAAACCGACTTCAGTTGAATAAAGCCAGAATGGCGCCGTTAGCAAAATTTGAAGCCGTAAATTAGTATGTATGCCAAGAATCTTAGCTATTGATTATGGAATAAAACGAACCGGAATTGCGGTTACAGATGAGTTGCAAATTATTGCTTCAGGCTTGACAACAGTTCCGTCCGAAACAGTTATTACTTTTTTAAAGGATTATTTTTCCAAAGAAGATGTGGTAAAAGTTTTGATTGGAGAACCTAAGCAAATGAATGGTTTAGCTTCCGAAAGTACACCGATTATTGAAAAATTTGTATCCGATTTTAAAACAGTTTTTCCCGAAATGAAAGTAGAACGAGTGGACGAACGCTTTACTTCAAAAATGGCTTTCCAAACGATGATTGATAGCGGATTGAAGAAAAAACAACGCCAAAACAAAGCTTTGGTCGATGAAATTGCTGCCACAATTTTACTTCAAGATTATTTGACTCGAAAAATGTTTTAATTTCATTATTTTTGCCACTTTAAAATTATAAAGATAAAAGATGATAGACAATAGACCTGAAAATCTGAAATCTGAAATCTAATATCTAAAAATCTAATATCTAAAATCAAAATGATTATCCCAATTTATGGATATGGCGAACCGGTTTTAAGACAGGTTGGAGCAGAAATTTCGCCGGATTATCCAAACTTAAAAGAAATTATTGCCAATATGTACGACACCATGTACAATGCTTATGGTGTTGGTTTAGCTGCGCCACAAGTTGGTTTGGCTATCCGTTTGTTCATCATTGATACCGAACCTTTTAGTGATAGTGATGATTTGTCAAAAGAAGAACACGAACAACTAAAAAACTTCAAAAGAACGTTCATCAATGCCAAAATGCTTAAAGAAGAAGGAGAAGAATGGGGCTTTAACGAAGGATGTTTGAGTATTCCTGATGTTCGCGAAGATGTTTATCGAAACGAAAGAATTACTTTGGAATATTATGACGAAGAGTTCAACAAAAAAACGGAGGTTTTCGACGGATTGATTGCGCGTGTAATTCAGCATGAATATGATCATATTGAAGGAATTCTTTTTACCGATAAAATTTCCATGTTGAAAAAAACATTGATTAAAAAGAAACTTCAAAACATTATGGATGGCAAAGCTCGACCAGATTACCGAATGAAATTTGCCAACAAAAAAGGAAGAAACTAAAAAAGCCAATTTTTAAATCCCAAATTCCAATTAGAAAAGACTTTAACAGTTTTTATTGATTATTTTGGAATTTTAAATTTGATTTTTGGAAATTGAATTCTATATATTTGTGCCCTTAATTAAACAAAAAAGATGAACGTAGATAAAATATTAGCTATTTCCGGAAAACCGGGCTTATTTGAATTAAAACTACAAACTCGTTCAGGGTTTTTAGCAGAATCTTTATTGGACGGAAAAAAAATCACCGTTGGAATGAGAAGTAACGTAAGTTTACTTTCAGAAATTTCAATGTACACGTATAGCGAAGAAAAACCATTGGTAGAAATTATGCGTAGCATTGCTGTTAAAGAAAATGAAGGTCCTGCTATTTCTCATAAAGAAGACAATGCAAAATTGATAGCTTATTTCAAAGAAATTCTTCCTGATTATGACGAAGAAAGAGTGTATGCATCAGATATTAAAAAGCTTTTAAATTGGTATAATATTTTACAAGCTAAAGGTTTAGTTTCAAAAGAAGAACCAAAAGTGGAAAATGCTGAAGCCATCAAAGAAGAAGTTGTTGAAGAAGTAAAGGCAAAGAAAGCAACTAAAAAGACTAAAAAAGAAGAATAGTTTTTTAGAGAAATTCCAAATACTAAAATCCAAATTCCAATGTCAATTGATGTTGGAATTTTTTATTTTTACAGATAATATATTAAATGTCAGATATTAAATTTAAAATATCGATAAAGTATATTTAATCTAAAATTTCTATCTAATCGATTTACAAAATAATATCTTACAAAGACTTAAAAGCATGATTTTTTAAAGATTTCTTGGCGACTTTGTGACTTTGCGAGAAAAAAAGTTTTATCAGACAACAGTAATATTTAATATTTAAAATCTAATATCTAAATGAACACACGACAACAACAACTTGACGCTTTCAATCGATTGCTCGATATAATGGATGATTTACGTGAAAAATGTCCTTGGGATAAAAAGCAAACGCTGGAAAGTTTACGCCATTTAACCATTGAAGAAACCTATGAATTAGGCGATGCCATTTTGGATAACGATTTGGTTGAAATCAAAAAAGAATTGGGCGATTTGTTGTTGCATATTGTTTTTTATGCCAAGATAGGAAGCGAAACCAATGATTTTGACATAGCCGATGTTGCCAATAGTATTTGTGATAAATTAATCGATAGACATCCACATATTTATGGTGATGTTGTCGTTGCCGATGAAGAAGAAGTAAAGCAAAACTGGGAAAAGCTAAAACTGAAAGAAGGCAAAAAATCAGTATTGGAAGGCGTTCCAAAAAGTTTACCGGCATTAGTAAAAGCCAGCCGAATTCAAGACAAAGTAAAAGGCGTAGGATTTGATTGGGAAGAGCCACATCAGGTTTGGGATAAAGTTCAGGAAGAATTACAAGAATTGCAAGTTGAGGTTCAAGCAGGAAATCAGGATAAAATAGAAGCCGAATTTGGCGATGTTCTTTTTTCGATGATAAACTACGCACGATTCCTAAAAGTCAATCCCGAAGATGCTTTGGAACGAACCAATAAAAAATTCATAAAACGATTTCAATATTTGGAAAGTAAAGCTTCCGAATTAGGAAAACCACTCGCTGATATGACACTTGCTGAAATGGATGTTTTTTGGGAAGAAGCTAAAAAGTTGTAATTTAAGATTTTGTCACCCCTGAGAAGTTTATGCTGAGCGAAGACGAAGTACAGTCGAAGGGCTTTTTAACTAAGATACGTTAAGTCTTTTCTCTTTTTTCTATTTTCTTTGTTCTTTTCTCTATTTCACTATATTTGAAAAACCAACCAACCAAAAAACCAAAAATATGTCTGAAACAAAGCACGAATTAAAACGTTCGTTAGGATTAATTGACGCCACCAGTATTGTTGCCGGTTCCATGATAGGTTCCGGTATTTTTATTGTCACTTCCCAAATGGCGCGCGATGTCGGTTCAGCCGGTTGGTTATTGGTTTTGTGGTTAATCACAGGATTGCTAACCATGTCAGCAGCGTTGAGTTATGGCGAATTAGCCGGAATGATGCCAACTGCCGGAGGACAATTTGTGTATATTCAAAGAGCTTACGGAAAACTTGCTTCATTTCTTTATGGATGGACTGTTTTTACGGTTATTCAAACCGGAACAATTGCTGCCGTTGCTGTGGCATTTGCCAATTATACAGCGGTGTTTTTTCCTATACTTGAAAATAAAATTCTTCATATAAGCGATAGTTTTTCAGTTACTAACAAACAAATTTTAGCGTTACTAAGTGTCATTTTGCTTACGTATATCAATACCAAAGGAATAAAAACAGGTAAAACAATACAGCTCATTTTCACTTCGGCAAAATTGATTGCGTTGTTTGCTTTAATTTTTTTAGGAATATATATAGGAACACAAAGCGATGTTTTGGCTAACAATTTCAGTAATATGTGGAACGCTTCCAAGACGATTGTAAATACTGATGGTTCTATTTCTATAACCGAATTAACAGGAATGGCTTTGCTTGGTGTAATGGGAGCAACAATTATTAATTCGCTATTTTCGAGTGATGCATGGAATAACGTAACCTTTATTGCAGGAGAAATCAAAGAACCAAAAAAGAACATTCCACGTAGTTTATTTTTGGGAACAACGATTGTTACCGTTATCTATATTTTAGCCAATATTGCTTATTTGGCACTTTTACCCATGTCCGGAACTCCCGATGGGACAACCGTTGCCGAAAACGGAATTATGTTTGCCGCTCAAGATAGAGTTGGAGCCGCAGCCGCAAGCGTAATGATGGGAAATATTGGTGTTTTTGTGATGGCAGCATTAATTATGGTTTCTACTTTTGGATGCAACACAGGCTTAGTTTTGGCTGGCGGACGAATATTTTATGCTATGGCAAAAGACGGATTGTTTTTCAAAAAAGCAGCCGAACTAAACCAACACGATGTGCCCGAAAAAGCACTTTGGGTACAATGTATTTGGGCTTGCGTACTTTGTGTTTCCGGGAAATATGGCGATTTATTGACGTATGCCACTTTTGCTTCGTTACTATTTTACATGCTAACCATTTACGGCATTTTTGTCCTTAGAAAAAAAGAACCCAATGCCGAACGACCTTATAAAGCTTTTGGTTATCCGTTTATACCAGCATTGTATATTGTAATTACAGCTTTAATTTGCGTTGCGTTATTGGTTAACGATACTGTAAATACAGGATTAGGTTTAGTGATTGTAGCGTTAGGAATTCCGGTGTATTATTTGTTTATGAAAAAAGAATAATGATTATTTGAATTTTTGGTATGGATTACAAATCCACTTATAGCTAGAAATTATAAAAAGCGGAAACATCCAAATTACTTCTCTATTTCTTTATTTGCAGTTTGCTGGTGTATTGCCACTAACGTCCCGCCGCTAGGTGACGTTGCGGAAAAGGAAACGGATTTATCCGGTTTCTCGACGCAACGAGATTTGTAAATGTATAAATTTAGACCAAAACCGCAATGATCGCTTAGCGGCTGTTACTGAAAAATTCTTTTGATATTCTACTGTTCTCGATAACTTCTGTACGGTCTTTCTCTTTATTATAAATAAATGTATAATTGTTAGTTCTTCCGATGTAGTTATAGTTGTATTTACAATATATTAATTTATTGTCAACAATTAATTTCACTTCTTTCCCTATTTTATTTTTAATATTATGAGCGTCTGAGAAAGAATCTGTTATGGTGAATACCATAACACCAAATAAAATTGCACTTATATTTAATATCGTAACATTTTTTAAATTTAATTCTATTTCATTTATAATTAGAAACTCATTTCTAAAAAAATAAAAAAAGAAAAAAGCAAACACAAAACCAAACTTCAATATAATCTCGATCAAAGGAAAGCCTTTATAATATAAGGCTATACCTAAAATTATATACGGAACAATAAAAAAAGCATCATTCCGAATCGCGATAATTAAGCGTTTATAAAACGGTTTTTCTTTTAAAGCATGAAACTCCAAGTTGTTTTTTTCGCCTAATGTTTTACCATGAAAAATGACCACTAATATTACTGGAAGAACTAGTACTAAAGTATAAAACAATAAATCTTTAATAAATGGTGTTAGAATCTCTTCAATTCTAACGTAACTCCAAATATTAATTTCGAAACACCAATAAAATAGTGTTTGCTTAATAATACTCAGCGTTGTAGCTATTGGCAATAGATACTTTGCAAAAACCTTTATAACATTATTGTCATAGTCAAAATTCATAGTTAATATTTAGAGTTACTTTCTTGGTAATTGCCACTAACGGTTTGCCGCTACCCGAAGGTGGCGATTTCGGAGCACTTCACTGTGAACCAAGCACGAACTTTGATAGAAGCACAAAGCTCCAAGTTTGCACGTCAGCCCGTCTGACGCGAAACCCGTGTTAGCCGTCGGCATTTCAATCTTAAAGTTGTTTAAAAATGTTTTCAAGTTGGCTTTTTATTTCGGGGTCTATTTGGTCAGATAGATCTTCTTTTTTCTTAATTCCTTGTGCTTGATTTATAGTATCTATTTCTAATTCGTTTAATCTAAAATAGTCATAGGTAAATTTTCCTTTACTACTTTCGCCAACAACAATAAACTTAATTACTTTCTTTTGATTGTCAATGTTGAAAATGTAGTTTAAATGTTGGTCGTAAATGTCAAAATTCGGGTGAATGAACTTGTAGAGTGATGGGTCTTGAGGATTTGCCCTAGTTAATGCTAAGTCAACAAGAAAATCTACTTTTTCGTTTTTGACATTCATATTACATCTCTTGCAGGCAATGTTTAAATTGAAGATTGTAAACATTAGATCCTCAAATCTGCTTTTAGGAAGGATATGTTCAATATCAATTACCATATTAAACTCACCTGTAAAGTTCTTTTTACAGTAGCAACATTCATTTTTGTTTAAACGGAAATGGTCTTTAATTTTCCTTTTCAATGGTTTAATCAATGGATTTTCCCAAATGTCAATTGTGTCCTTTTGACTAATTGCAACTTGAATATTCGCTATGTCTGTCTGGCTAATGTTCATAGATTAATTTCTGGTTTGTTCTGCAATTATTGCTGCAAGTCCTTTAACTGCATTCAGTGCGTTAATTTGTTCGGGGTCGTAAGCAGTATTGTTTATTCTGCTTATCTCATTGTTAAAATTTTCAAGGGTTATTTTCTTAGCAATAAGTATGTTTAGAAGTCTGACTACTTGCTCTGAAAGAAATCTGTTTTGAGGAGTTGAAATGTTGAAAAATCGATAGTATGTTTCTTCTAAATTCAACGGTTCTTTCTTTTGCAGTTCAAGCGTAAAGTTTTGTGACTTAAATATTCTGGGGTCTTCCGTAAATAATTCGGCTCCATTGACCACTAATGGGGAGTGTGTTGCTATAATAATTTTAGGTTGATAGTAATAGAAAATATCAAACAATGTTTGGACGTATTCTTTTTGCCACTTGGGATGAAGACTATTTTCTGGTTCGTCAATTAGAATTACAGTTTTTTCATCAATAATTGTTGAAAGGTAGATAATAGAAGTTATCAAGGCTAGTTCACCTGAGCTTGCATTCAACATTGATATTTCTCTGCCATTTTTTTTAAGGTAAACTTCTATTCGGTTGATTAATCTGTTTTGCTTCAATAAACTCTCAAATGAAAATAGCTCAATTAGTATTGACTTCTGAAAATCCTTGAAGTCATATTCTTCAAGTTGTATCCAAATGATTTCATTGTCCCGATTTTCTTGTTGAAGTCTTTCTATCAAATATCTAATCTGTTCTTTATCTTTTTGATTTATATCTAATTCTTGAATCTTGTCGATGAAGTAAGTTCCTAATCCTTCGACTTTAAAACCTATCACTGGGTCGAATCTTACATAAGTCAATACTCGTGATATGTTCTTCAAGTTTTGTGTAATATCGCCTTT
>VFQN01007076.1_pt1 | contig 12291 bp, 4 predicted proteins | sample 3512371 | NCBI WGS metagenome assembly VFQN01 (sample SAMN10412370, study PRJNA504923) | tailings metagenome | isolation source: Replicate 2 from Balatoc abandoned mine | place: Philippines: Itogon, Benguet | collected 2017-08-28
GCACGATCGCCAATGTCGAGACGATCACGGGCGGCACCGGAGCCGACACGCTGACCTTGGCCGGGCCGGTCGCTTCCGGCGTGATCAATCTCGGCGCGGGCGCCGACAGCCTGACGCTCGCCGGCGGCACCAACACGGTCCGGCTCAGCGGCGTCGAAACCATCGTGGGCGGCAGCGGCGCCGACACGGTCACGCTGGCGGACGCGCTGACGGCCTCCACGGACCTCGATCTCGGCGCGGGCAGCGACAGGCTCCTGCTCGCCAACGTCGCCAATAACGGCACCGTCGCCAATGTCGAGACCATAATCGGCGGCTCGGCCGTCGACACGATCGCACTGTCCACCGCGATCGGGGGCGGTTCGATCAACCTGGGCAGCGGCAAGGACACGCTGGTCCTGGGCAACTTCACCAACAGCGTGACGGTCTCCAACGTCGAGATCATATCGGGCGGAACCGGAGCCGATCACGTGACGCTCGGCGCGCAGGCGACGGGCGTCACCGTCAATCTCGGGGCGGGAACGGACGTGCTGGTGCTGGGCAGGTTCACCAACAGCGTGACCGTCACGGGCGTCGAGACGATCACCGGCGGCAGCCTGACGGACACCGTCACACTCGCCGGCGCGTTGGCCGCCGGCATGGAGATCGACCTGGGGGCCGGCGTCGACCGTCTCATCCTCGGCAATTTCTCCAACACCGGCTCGCTGTCCAATGTCGAGGCGGTGACCGGCGGCACGGGCGTCGACACAATCCAGCTCGAAACGATCATCACATCGGGCAAGATCGACCTCGGCGCCGGAACGGACAGCCTGACACTCGCCAACGGCTCGAATTCGGTGACCGTCGGCAACGTCGAGACGATAACAGGCGGCACCGGCGCAGATGTCGTCACCTTGTCCTCGGCGCTCCAGCCAGCCACGCAGATCGCACTGGGCAGCGGCACCGATACACTCAATCTCGGCAGCTTCACCAATACGGGCACGATCACGGGCGTCGAGATACTGAACGGCGGAAGTGGCGCCGATACGATCACCCTCGGCAATGCGCTGACCGGCATGTCGATCAATCTGGGCGGCGGCCGCGATCATCTCATCCTCGGCGACTACGCCAATAGCGGCACGCTGGCCAATGTCGAGACCGTCACCGGAAACAGCGGCACCGACACCATCACCTTCTCCACTGCGATCACGGCCGGATCGATCGACCTCGCCGGCGGGACCGACAGGCTAGTGCTGGGGAATTTCTCCAACACGCTGTCCGTTCGCAACACGGAGACGGTGATCGGCGGTACCGGCGTGGATACGCTCACCCTGGCGGGCGCGCTGACCTCGGCAATCACCATAGATCTCGGCGCCGGAGCCGACCGGCTGGTTCTCGGCAATTTCGCCAATACCGGCTCGGTGTCCAACGTCGAGGCGATCACGGGCGGTACCGGCGCCGACGCCATCACGCTCGACACCGCGGCCACCAAGGGCTTCTTCGATCTCGGCGCAGGAAACGACACGCTGCAGCTCGCCGACGGCACGAACTCCGCGACGGTCTCCAATGTCGAGATCCTGCGCGGCGGAAGCGGAGCCGACACCATCACGTTGGGCACCCCACTTTCGGCGACGATGTCGATTGATCTCGGTGCGGGCGCCGACAGGCTGGTGCTTTCCAGCCTCGCCAACACGGGGACGGTCGCCAATGTCGAGACCATCATTGGTGGCTCGGCCGCAGACACCATCACGCTGGCATCGTCGCTCACCGGCGTCACCATCAATCTGGGTGGCGGTAAGGACAAGCTGGTCCTCGGCAACTTCACCAATGCCGGCACGATCTCCGATGTTGAAACCGTCGTAGGAGGAACCGGCGCCGACACCGTCACCCTCGGCACGGCCATCATCGCGGGCTCGATCGACCTCGGCGCGGGCACGGACCGGCTCAACCTCGCCAACGCGACCAATTCGCTGACCGTGGCCAATGTCGAGACGCTGATGGGCGGCACCGGCATGGATTCCGTGACACTGGCGACCGCCTTGACGTCGTCCTCGGTCATCGACCTCGGCACCGGCGCGGACAAGCTGATCCTCGGCAACTTTGCCAATACCGGTACGGTGTCCAATGTCGAGACGTTGACCGGCAATGCCGGCGCCGACGCCATAACGCTCGGCAATGCCGGCACCGGCGTCACCGTCAATCTCGGCGACGGCGCCGATACGTTGAGGCTCGCCGACGGAACCAACAGCGTGACCGTCTCGAATGTCGAGACGGTGCTTGGCGGGGCCGGCAACGACACCGTGGCTTTCGCGGCTGTCCTTGCCTCCGCGTCGATCGATCTCGGCGGCGGCACCGAGGACAAGGTCGTCCTCGGCAATTTCATCAACGTCGCCACGATCGCCAATGCCGAGATCATCCAAGGCGGTTCCTCGGCCGACCAGATCACGCTCGGCTCGGCGCTCGGCGGCGCCACCGTCAATCTCGCCGGCGGCAGCGACCATCTCATCCTGGGCAACTTCACCAATACGGGAACGCTGTCGAACATAGAGACCGTCACAGGCGGCACCGGCACCGATACGATCACCATCGCGACCGTGCTCTCGGCAGGGACCATCGACCTCGGGGCGGGCACGGATTCGCTGACGCTCGGGAATTTCACCAACACGGTGAAGGTCAGCAATGTCGAGACCGTGACGGGCGGCACCGGCATCGATACGATCACGCTCGGCTCCACCCTGACCGGTGTCGCCATCGACCTCGGCGACGGCAACGATACGCTGGTGCTGGCCGATGTCGCCAACACCGGCACGATCGCCAATGTCGAGACGATCCGCGGCGGCAACCAGGCCGACACGATCACCCTCGCCAACGCGGCGAAGGGCATGACCGTCGACTTGGGCGCCGGCACCGACACGCTCAGGCTCGCCAATGCCGAGAACGAAATCATCGTGCTCAATGCCGAGACGATCACGGGCGCCGCCGGCGCCGATACGGTGAAGCTGGGGGCCGCGATCACCGGCGGGACGATCGACCTCGCCGGGGGCACCGACAAGCTCACTCTCGGAAATTTCGCCAACACGCTGACCGTTTCGAATGTCGAGACCGTCGTCGGCGGCAGCGGCGCCGACACCGTTACGCTCGGATCGACGCTGACCGGTATGAGCATCGATCTCGGCACCGGCATCGACACGCTCGTCCTCGGCGACATGGGCAATAGCGGCTCGATCCTGAACGTCGAGACGTTGACGGGCGGTACCGGGGCCGACAGCATCACGCTCGGCACATCCGCCCGCGACGCCGTCATCGACCTGGGAGGGGGAACAGACGCGATCATATTCGGCATTTCCGGCAACAGCGCCACGGTCTCCAACGTGGAATCGATCACCGGAAGCGCAGGCCAGGACACCATCAGGCTCGCCTCGGCGCTCACATCGGGCGTGTCCATCGATCTCGCCGGAGGCTCCGATACGCTCGTTCTCGGTAACTTCGCCAACACGGGCACGGTCTCGGGAGTCGAGACGATCACCGGCAATGCGCTTGCCGACACGATCACTCTCGGCACCGCTGTGACCGGCGGCACGGTCGACCTCGCTGCCGGCGAGGACCGGCTGACGCTCGGCAACTTCGCCAATACTCTGACCGTGCTCAACGTCGAGACCCTGGTCGGCGGCACGGGCGCCGATGTCGTGACCGTCGGCGCAGCGGTGACGGGCGCGTCCGTCGATCTCGGGTCGGGTACCGACGAGCTGGTTCTCGGGGATTTCGTCAACAGCCTGACCGTCACGGGGATCGAGAAACTGACCGGCGGCAACAAAGCCGATACAGTCACCCTTGACGGAGCGCTGTCGGGCATGACGATCGACCTCGGCTCAGGGGCCGACACGCTGATCCTGGACGATTTTGCCAACACCGGCACGATATCCGGCGTGGAGACCATCCGGGGCAATGCCCAAGCCGACATCATCACCCTGGGCGCGGGGGTCAGCGGCGGCAAGATCGACCTCGGCGCCGGTAACGATCGCCTCATCCTCGGCAATAACGCCAACAGCGCCCTCGTCACCAATGTCGAGATCATCACGGGCGGCACGGCCGCGGACCGGATCGAGCTCGGGGACGCGCTCGACCTGGTGACCATCGACCTCGGCGCGGGTTCGGACCGGGTGGTCCTCGGCGACTTCGTCAACACCGGCACGCTCGCCAATGTCGAGAATGTCGAAGGTGGGAGCAAGGACGACACCATCACGATGTCGACACGCATCGCCTCGGGCACGATCGACCTCGGAGCAGGCGCCGACACGCTGGTGCTCGCGGATGGCGGGAACTCCGTCACCGTCTCCAACACGGAGACCATCACGGGCGGCAGCGCCAACGACATGATCACGCTCCAAACCGCGCTCACAGCGGCGATGTCGATCAATCTCGGGGCCGGCAACGACCGCGTCACCCTCGGCAATTTCACCAACACCGGCACGCTCCACAATGTGGAGTCCGTGACAGGCGGCTCGTCCGCCGACATCCTAACCATCGCCACGCAGCTCCTGTCAGGCGCGCATATCAACCTTTCAGGCGGTACCGACCGCGTAACGCTCGGCGATTTCGACAACACGGCGGTCCTGTCCGGCGTCGAGGCCATCAATGGCGGCACGGGGGCCGACACGATCACGCTCGGAATGGCCACCACGTCGGCCACGATCAATCTCGGCGACGGCGCCGACAAGCTGATCCTTTCGGCCGGGACCAACACCGTCACCGTCGCCAATGTCGAAACGATCACAGGCAACACCGGCGCCGACACGGTGACGCTCACCACAATTCTCGACGGCTCGGTCACCATCGACCTCGGCACCGGAAGCGATAAGCTGGTGCTCGGCAATTTCGTCAACACGGCCACTCTGTCCGGCATCGAGACGATCACCGGCGGCAGCGATGCCGACACGATAACCCTCGGCGCGGCGATCGCTTCGGGCGTCATCGATCTCGGCGAAGGCACCGACAAGCTGACGCTCGGCAACTTCACGAATTCGCTGACCGTCTCGAATGTCGAGACGTTGACCGGCGGCACGGGGGCCGACACCGTGACGCTGAAGACGATCCTGACGACCCTGATGAGCATCAATCTCGGAGACGGCAGCGACAAGCTGGCGCTCGGCAATTTCGTCAACAGCGGCAAGATCTCCGGCGTCGAGACCCTGACCGGCGGCGCCGACATCGATTCCGTCACACTCGAGACGATCATCACCGACGGCAAGATCGACCTCGCGGCCGGCAACGACACGCTTTTCCTCGCCAATGGCGAGAACAAGCTGGAGATCGCCAATGTCGAGACGGTGAACGGCCGCGACGGCAACGACACCGTCATCAACAAGGGCACCGGCACCACCACCTTCCTGCTCGGCGGCGGCCTCAACGACATCACCGCCGGCACCGGAACCGATATCGTCGTCATCAACAAGCACGGCGCAGGCCACGTCACCACGGTCCGCGGCTTTTCCGAGACCGGCGACCGCATCCAACTCGACGTCGCCGAGGTGCGGACGCGCACCGGCAACGTCTTCGAGATCGGCCGCACGACCTTCGCCGAAGGCGTGAACATGACCAGCGTCAACAGCTATGACGACCTGCTCACGACGTCGCTGCAGAACAATGGCGAAGGCGGCTTCGTCTACGTTCAGACGACGGGCGAACTCTACTACTCAGGCAACGGCGAGTTCGCGAGCGGCGGCACGCTCGTCGCGATCCTCCTCGGCGCCGGCGACGTGCCGTGGAGCTATGACATTTCTGGGTTCGTGCCGGTGTAGGGCCGATCGCGGGACGGCGGAAACCCGACGGGAGACGAACTACCTGCTTCGCCCGGTGAGCGTTGACGCCTGGGCTCGCGCGGCTCCTGTTTTTCGACCGGCGGCGATCGAGCCCAGAGTGCCGCCGGTCCAGTAAAGATCAGGAAATTTACAGGGCCGACCTGTTATTTCGGCATGTCGTCGAAAAGGCCGATGACCGGGGTAATGTATGCGGTGTTCGCGCCGGCTTCTTCGGCCGCCGGAATGCTGCGAAGGATCGAAGTAGGCCACCTGCCGGGACGGTTCGCTTTTGTCGAGAAATGTGCATCCCTGCCATGTGGCAGCGCCGAATTTCACTTTGCTTCAGGCAGATAACCGGTTCGACGCCGCCACGCCAAGGCCCCTCATCCGCCTGCCGGCACCTTCTCCCCGCATTGCGGGGAGAAGACCAATGTCACCGGCGATTTTGCCAATCGTCAGCGCTGCAGATTGAGGGCGGTCGTCGCGGCACAGGTGTCTTCTCCCCGCGATGCGGGGAGAAGGTGCCGGCAGGCGGATGAGGGGCGATTCGCAGAGGTCGACGAGATCCGTTTGCCACACTTTCATTCCCGATGGCGCCCACGCCGGGCGGTGCCGCTCATCGACAGCCCGGAGTCAGCGGACGCAATTCTTCACGTTGAAAGCAGACGTCAAAAATTGACCGTGGCGGCGCCGATGTCAATGGTGGTCAGCAAGGATTGATCGGCGTTGCCAACGAGAGCCGGAATGCAACGTGCAGGCCGGGCCTGCCTTCACGCGACCTTCCCGGCCATCTCCAGCAAGGTCAGCACGGTGCGCCAGTTGCGCGCCGTCAACGGCACGGCGAGCACCTTGTCCATCGCTCCCGCCAGTTTGGATATGCCGAAGCCGTCGGGGGTGAAGAGATAGAGAACGCCGTCGCCCACGACAAAGCGCTCGGTTGGCGTTGCCAATTCCCGAAGGCGCTCGACGGCATCGGACGTCGGCGCTTCATCGAGCAGGACGGCATGCAGACGCTTCGGATCGTCGGCCCCCTGCGGGAACGGATTGCCGGCCACGATCCGACGCCACGCATCGGTGGTGCGCAGGGTGACGCGGGAAGAGAATCCGAAAGTCTCCGCGAATACCTTCTCGATGGTCGCTGCGACCCCTGCCTCGGGCGCGTCAGAGGTCAGCACCACATTGCCACTCTGGATATAGGTCGCAACATGGCCGAAACCCGCCTCGCCCAGCACCTTGCGCAAGGTCTCCATCTTGGCGACCTTGTTGCCACCGACATTGATGCCGCGGAACAGAATGATGAAGACGGTGTCGGACATGATGGTGACGTCTCGCCAAGCCTGGAGTAATTCCGCTTCTTCTGAATTTCGGGAATGCCCCAGCTTCTGTTCTTACGCAACTACGGACGCAAAACGCTGCGCGCTTGCGCGGGAAGATCTCTAGGCAGCAAAGAACTCGAAATCGTTGGCAGCCAAGCTTGTTTTGTTGACGTTGCGAAGCGTGACCGGGTTGTTCGCATCCAAAGAGATCACTGTATTGCTCCCGACTTGGGTGGACGCAGCTATGACCGAAGCAAAATTCGCAAACAGGCTGTTGTCAAAGCGAAGACGTCCCCGACACCCATCACTCCCCACCCGTGTTAGAAACAGATCATGTTAATGGCGAATCGTCCCCCGTAGCCGTTGTTGAGCTGCGATAGATTCGGTTGTGAGCATTGCGTTAGCGACGGACGCGTTGATAGCGTGAACGCGTATTCAATAACGTTCGTGGGACTTATGCAAAAGCGGTCAACTGATCGAGAATTTGAGGCGCTGTTCGTTGATGGCCCGATTTCTCATCGGATTATGTTGGATTTCCTCCATGAGGTCGGACACACGGACCAGGACGAGATAGATTTTGCAAACACGCTCTTACCGGGAGCCGGCGACTATCTGCCTCGGTGGTGGCTAAGACCCTTCATCAGGGCCGAAATCTCGGATGAGGATGCAAGGCGGGGCATGGCTCGGCAACAGGACATTGTTAAGAGACTGTGCGCCCTTTCCAGGCTTGCTCCAATTCTTCAAACTGGAGAAAAAGAGCCACGCACTAAATATTCTCAACATAGTGTATGATTGCGTCAACGACTATGATTCAATACGTCAAAGCGGGCGAAAAGAGGCAAACAAAAAGAAGATAATAGCAAATATCAATGATCTATACTTGAAGATTGTCGAGGTAAATCGACTAATTGAAGATAGCGATTCGATCCGCGACTACGAATTTGAAAGAACCTATAGGGCATACAAGAAGCATGTTCTCAGTTCAGATGAGGAGGTTCGGCCATTTTGGCATATCCAGAATGACTTGCGGTTTCTTGCGTCATTTTTGAACTTAAGCCTTTACCGCGCTGTTCGTGAACCCAACTATATCAGGCCTCCGGACAATCAAGCCAAGACGCACATAGTGGACTGCGCGTACGGGCTGACGGTCTCGTGGGGAGGTCCGCCGTTTGTAACTACGCCTGGATCAGACTTTTCGGCAATGTGTAGCCTAATCTTCGAGATCGCCACAAGCGTAGCCGATGAAAGCTTAGCAGGAGCCATCAACCGCTATGCACGGAGCGAGGAACGCTTGGAGGCCGATAAATATGAGGTTGAGTACGGCCCGGACCGCGAGCGCGCGAGGGACGAGGACAATTTCTACGATGTAAAACAAGCGAGTGTCGTCATCAAGGCTAGGATCGAGGAATTGGCGGCGACCCTTCGCGACCCGTCGTTGTCGACCGATTCGGCAGTGCTCGTCCGATGTTTGCTTGCAGAAGCGGTCGAAGAGGCGGAAAGGAATGAGAAGGCACATGGCCCATTCATCATGTGGGCTTCCCAGATGAAGATCGATTGGGACGCGGAGCAACGGGAGAACCAGGCCCGACGAGCCAACATGCTCCAGTTGGACATAGAGCTTGGCAGGCTTAGGAGAGCGCAGCGGGAGGGACGTTGACGTCTTTGCCTCGGCCTAAGAGAATTCGCGTCAACACCGTTCCATAAGAATGGGTAGTTTTGACGCAGCGATGCCTTTCGCATCGCCGACGTGACGTAGCTCAACTGGAAGAGCAATTCGCTTTCTACTCGGATGAGGTTTCGTTCGGGGGTGGATAGGTTGTGGGTTCGAGCCCCACCGTCGCGTCCTCGGCGCGGCAGGCGGCGACACGGTTCGGTGTCGGGGTATCGAGTGCGATCCGAAGGCTTACCTCAAATAACCAACCCCGCAATCGTCTCGTTCTCCGTGATATCCTGATACGCCCAGCCGGCTTCCTGAAAACGCCTGGCCAAAATGTCGAAGTTCTTCCGGTCCCTGGTCTCTATGCCGATCAGGACGGAGCCGAAATTGCGGGCCGACTTCTTCAGATATTCGAAGCGGGTGATGTCGTCGTCGGGGCCGAGCAGGTCGAGGAAATCCCGCAATGCGCCCGGCCGCTGCGGGAAGCGGAAGACGAAGTATTTCTTCAGGCCCTCGAAACGCAGCGCGCGCTCCTTGACGTCGGGCAGCCGTTCGAAATCGAAATTGCCGCCCGAGACGACCAGGACTATCGACTTGTTCCTGATCTCCCTGCGCGGGAAATCCTTGAGCGTGTCGATGGCAAGCGCGCCGGCCGGCTCCAGGACGACGCCTTCGACATTGAGCATTTCGATGATCGTGGCGCAGAGTCGGTTCTCCGGAATGAGCCGCACGGTGTCGGCCGGGAAATCCTTGAGATAGCGGAAGGGCTCACGGCCGATCTCGGCCACCGCCGCGCCGTCGACGAAATTGTCGACCTTGGCGAGTTTTACGCGTTTGCCGCCGGCGAGGCTTTCCTTCAGGCTGGGCGAGCCCGCCGGCTCGGCGAAGACGAAGCGCGGCTGCCGGCCGAGCTCGGCGAAGCAGCGCGTCACGCCTGCGGCCAGCCCGCCGCCGCCGACAGGCAGCACCATGATGTCGGGCGCCTTGCCGTCGGGCATCTTGGCGGCGATCTCCCAGCCGACCGTCGCCTGGCCTTCGATGATGTGCCGGTGATCGAACGGCGGCACCATGTGGCCGCCGCCCTCCTCCGCGAAGGCGAGTGCGGCGTGGTAGCAATCGTCGAAATAGTCGCCGATCAGCCGGATCTCGACAAATTCGCCGCCGAACAGGCGCGTCTTGTCGATCTTCTGCTGCGGCGTCGTCACCGGCATGAAGACCACACCCTTCTTGCCGAAGTGGCGGCAGACATAGGCAAAACCCTGGGCATGGTTGCCGGCCGATGCACAGACGAAGAGATCGGATTTGGTGCCGGCGGCGAGCGCCTTGCGGAAGAAATTGAAAGCGCCGCGGATCTTATAAGAACGCACCGGCGAGAGATCCTCGCGTTTCAGGAAGATGCGCGCGCCTGTCTTGCGCGACAGATAGTCGTTCTCCTGAAGCGGTGTTTCAGGAAACAAGGCGCGTAGCGCTTCCGCCGCCTGCGCCACCTGCTCATTGAAGCCAGTCATGCCGATCCATCCTGCCGGGGAAAAGCGGGCGCCTGCCGCCGCCCTTGCTTTGCGCTATGGCATATTCGCCTGTATGAAGCCATCGACCAACCGCCGCAAAGACGCATCCGCCTCCCGCCCGGGGCAGCCTCGCAGCAGAGCTCGGCGGCAGAGGCCCAGGGGGAGCCGTGAACAGAAACGCCGTCCGCGCGGCCATCCATATCGCAGCCGTCTTTGCCATCTATCTCTCGGCCGCGATGCTCATCCCGGCCGCGGTCGACCTCTATTTCGGCCATGAGGACTGGCGGGTCTTCGCCTTTTCGGCACTGTTCATGGGCGGCCTCGCTTTGGCGATCGCACTGGCGACCCAAGGCCGGCCTCCGCAGGTGACGACCCGCTTCGGCTTCCTGCTCGTCAACCTATTGTGGATCACCCTCGGCTTAGCCGGCGCCGTACCCTTCATGCTGTCGTCGCTCGACCTCAGCATCACCGACGCATTTTTCGAGTCGGTGTCGGGCATCACCACCACCGGCTCTACCGTCATCAACGGCCTCGACCACGCGCCGCCCGGCCTGCTGCTCTGGCGCTCCCTGCTCTCCTTCATGGGCGGCCTCGGCGTCATCGCACTGGGCCTTTTCCTGCTGCCCTTCCTCAACATCGGCGGCGTCTCCTATTTCAAGATCGAATCCTCCGATATCCAGGACCGCCCGTTCGAACGTTTCCAGACCTTCACGATCAGCCTGATCGGCATTTATTCGGCGCTGGTCTTCGTCTGCGCCGTTTCCTACACGCTCGCCGGCATGAAGGGCTTCGACGCCGTGAACCACGCCATGTCGACGGTCGCGACTGGCGGCATGTCCACACACGACACGTCCTTCCTGCGATATGCCGACAATCCGGCGATCCTCTGGACCGGCTCGATCTTCATGTTCATCGGGGGGCTTCCCTTCTCGATCATGATACTCTTTGCCGTGCGCGGCCGGCTCGATGCACTGCGCGACCCGCAGATCATGGTCTATGCGGGTTATTGCATCGTCTTCGCACTGGCGGTGGCGACTTATCTGCGCGTGCGCATGGGCATCCCCTTCTTCGACGCGCTCACGCATTCGACCTTCAACTTCATCTCGATCATCACGACGGCCGGCTTCGCCAGCGACGACTACACGCTCTGGGGGCCATTCGCCGTGGCCTGCATCTTCGTCGCCACCTTTCTCGGCGGCTGCTCGGGCTCGACGACCGGGGGCATCAAGGCCTACCGTTTCCTGATCCTGTTCGAGCTGATCGCGAACGGTCTGCGGCGGCTGATCTATCCGAACATGGTGCAGCCGGTGCGCTACGGTGACCGCACGGTAGACGAGGACATGCAGCGCGCGGTGGTGCTCTTCATCGCCTCCTTCTTCGTCCTGTGGGCGATCGCCACGATCCTGCTCGCCGCAACCGGCCTCGATTTCGTCACGGCCACGACCGGCGCCCTCACCGCGCTCACCAATGTCGGGCCGGGGCTCGGCCCTATCATCGGACCCGTCGGCAATTTTTCCTCGCTGCCCGATGCCGCGAAATGGATATGCTCGGCCGCCATGCTGCTCGGGCGCCTGGAGATCCTGGCCGTGTTCGTCATCTTCACGCCGACGTTCTGGGGGCGTTAGACGACTGGTCGGTCTCAGGCACCGACCAGGAACAGCTGTGCGAACGCAAAGAACAGCGGTGGACCCGAGCGGGCTTTGCCTGTATCAACCCCCGGTAAGTCTAAGTAGACCGGTTCCCTCCCATCGTGTTTCCATCAGTTACAATCCGTTTTTCCATCGCCACACTCCTGATGGCCGGCATGCTCATGGGCTGCGCCGGCCCGCAGAGCCACGCCCTGCTGGCCAAGACGGCCGCGCCCGTCGAGACTTCCAAGATCGCCGCCAAGCACGAGATCTTCGTGGTCACGACCCGGGCCAAGGCGACCGATCCGCGCGTCGTCTTCTCGGGCGACCGTTCGGACATGTCTTCCTATGCAAGCGTCGACATGACCATCCCGGCCGTCCACAAGACCGGCAATATCGAGGTGCCGA
>VFQN01007077.1_pt1 | contig 12291 bp, 15 predicted proteins | sample 3512371 | NCBI WGS metagenome assembly VFQN01 (sample SAMN10412370, study PRJNA504923) | tailings metagenome | isolation source: Replicate 2 from Balatoc abandoned mine | place: Philippines: Itogon, Benguet | collected 2017-08-28
CCGAATGTTTAGTGATTTGTTTAGTGAAACAGCGATTACTAAACATCGCAAGCCGAAATCGTTGCTGCGCCGCAGCAAGGCGCCTCCGCGGACAGGTTGGAAATCAGACGTTTTGATGAAGTGCGCGAAGAAAAATACGCTGGCTCAGGGAGATAGCACCCGATCTTCAATCGTGCGGCGCACTAAACTTTTTGTCACTTCTCGAAACGAGAGGCGAGCGTCGCGATGCGATCCACCATCTCCGTGAATTCGGAGGCGAGCCGGTCGCGCAGTGCGAACGCGACTTCGGGATATTCTTCCATGATGCGCCGGAACAGCGACCGGTTGAGGCGGATCACCTCCGACTCCTCGTCGGCATATGCGCCGGCCTTGCGTCGGACATGGGAGATCAGGGCCATCTCGTCGAGCGTATCGCCCGGTTCAGCGTAGGCGAAAGGCACGCGCTGCCCGTCGACGGTGCGGTAGAGCGCGATTCGGCCTTTGGTCACCACATACGCACAGTCGGCCGCCGTCTCCTCGCGGAACAGATCCCGGTCCTTCATCAGGCGGATGTTCTCGGCGCCGAAGGCCAAAAGGCGAAGCTGTTCGTGCGTCAGCCCCTCGAAGAGCCGGACGCCGGACAGTATCCGGATATCGTCTTCCAGCGCCATGCGCGAATGCGGCCCCTCAGGCCCCCCTCCCGCCGGCGACTCAAATGCCGACTATGGAACGAGCTTGTAACCGCCGCTTTCTGTCACAAGAATTTCGGCATTGGAAGGATCGCGCTCGATCTTCTGCCGAAGCCGGTAGACATGTGTCTCGAGCGTGTGGGTCGTGACGCCGGAATTGTAGCCCCAGACCTCCTCCAGCAGCACGTCGCGCGTGACCACCTTCTGGTCGGCCCGGTAGAGGTATTTGATGATCGAGGCTTCCTTCTCGGTGAGGCGCACCTTGGCGCCTCGCTGGTCGATCAGGAGTTTCTGGCTCGGCTTGAATGTGTAGGGCCCGACCGCGAAGGTCGCGTCCTCGCTCTGCTCGTGCTGGCGCAGCTGTGCCCTGATTCTCGCCAGAAGCACGGCGAACCGGAACGGCTTGGTGACATAGTCGTTTGCGCCGGCCTCAAGCCCGAGGATGGTATCCGAATCGGTGTCGTGTCCGGTCAACATGATCACCGGCGCCTTGAAGCCGCCCTTGCGCAGCAGCTTCACCGCCTCGCGGCCGTCCATGTCGGGCAGGCCGACATCCATGATCAGCAGATCGACAACGCCACCGCGGGCCGTTGAAACGCCCTTGGTGGCCGTGCCTTCCTGGAGCACGTCGAATTCCTCATAGAGCGACAGCTGTTCGACGAGCGTGCCGCGGAGGTCGACATCGTCGTCAACGATCAGAATGGTGCGGGAGGTCATGATTCAATCCGTGGTGTGGCAATGAATTGGCTGTTGACGCGCCGTCCCTTATTCGGAACGTGAAGTGTGCGGAAGGCGATCACTGTGATTTGTTCGGCCGTGCTATGTTCCTCATCAATGCGTGATGCCTCTCCATCATGACTGATTTCCGCCCCTCACGCACGATATTTGGTGTCAGGCGCAGGCCAGGCAAGGCCAGCCAGGGCATTCTTTCACTGCAAGGCCGCACCTTCCGCTGCGCACTCGGCAAGGGCGGCATCGCCGCGCTGAAGCGTGAGGGCGACGGCGCAACGCCCTTGGCGGACTTGAGGGTGCTCGGCGGCTACTTCCGCGCCGACGGGGTCGTGAGACGCCGCGACCGCCTCGGTCTCACACCGATCGGCGGCGATCTCGGATGGTGCGACGCGCCGGACGACCGCAACTACAACCGGCCCGTCCGCCTTCCTTATCCGGCCAGCCACGAGAACATGCGGCGCAAAGACCGTCTCTACGACGTCTGCATCGTGCTCGACTGGAACATCAGCCCGCGCCGCCGCAACTGCGGCAGCGCGATCTTTCTGCACATCGCCCGGCCGGGCTATCTGCCCACCGAAGGCTGCATCGCCCTGTCGCCGCGCGACATGCAGGTCATCCTGCCGTTGCTGTCGACGCGGACGGTCTTCCGGGTGATGCGCTGATTATTCGATCGTCGGCCCGCCGAACCAACCGATCACCGCGCCGATGAGGATCAGCACGCCGAGCCAGTGGCCGCCGTCGATCAGCGTCAGCCCCCAGCCGAAGCCTTCGTAGCGGTGGTTGACCGAGAGGATCGTTGCAACGAAGCCGACCCAGAAGATGATGCCGAATATCACGCCGGCCACGACCGACGGTTCGCCGAAGGTCAGCGTGCCGAGCAGCATCGAGAAGATGATAGCCATCACGAGCTCGGCGAGGAAGCTGATGACGAAGGGCGCGGCCGAGCGCTGCATCGTCGCCGGATCAAGCTTCGCCGCGGCAAGCCACGGCTTGCTGAGCAGCATGTACCAAGCTGCCCCGAACAATCAGGCGACGATGGCCGCCACGACGATGGCGATCCAGTTGATCGAAGAAATGTCCATGATGTCCCCTCCACGGTGGTGCCGGCAGAGAACGCTGCGTGCTGCGCGCCGTCAAGTGTAGCGCCAGACCCTCGTCCGCTTCACGTCGGCGTCTTCCAGCGCGCGAGTGACAGGCACCCGATATTCCGCGAGCTGCATCAGCCGCGCCTTCGGCAGATAGGCGCGTCCCGGATCGCCCACCAGCACGGCCGCCCCGCGTTCGGCCAGTCCCGTGAACCACGGGATGAGGATATCGGCGAAAGCCCGGTCGTAGAACACGTCGCCGGCAAGGACCACCTCCCAGCCATCGTCGGTCCCGACGACGTCATCACCAGTGAACGCCACGTCGACGGCATTCGCAGCCGCGTTGAGCGCGACCGCCGGCCCGCAGAACGGATCGATGTCCGCACACAGCACGCTCCTGGCGCCTGCCTGCGCGGCTGCGATCCCCACCAACCCGGACCCGGCGGCGAAGTCGAGAACGCGCTTCCCCCGCACGACGTCCGAATTGTCGAGTACGTAGCGCGACAGGCCCTGTCCGCCGGCCCAGGCGAAGGCCCAGAACGGCGGCGGCAGGCCCTTTTCCTGCAACTGCTCCTCGGTGAGGTGCCAGAGGTCGTGCGCCTCGTCAGCGAGGTGGAGCCGGATTTCCGGCACGTGCGGCGGCGCGATCAGGGCCGTGTTCGAAAGAACAAAGGCCTCAGTCGCCCCAACACGCTGGCCGTCACTCACCCTTGAGACCGCCCATGCGGCAGATCTCCACCCACTCGTCCTCTGCCACGGGTTGGACCGACAGCCGCGAATTGTTGACGAGCACCATCTTGGCGAGCTTCTCGTTCGCCTTGATGTCCTCGAGCGTCACCGGCTTCGGCACGTCCTTGACGGCGCGGATGTCGACGCATTCCCAGCGCGGGTCGTCGGTCGTTGTGTCATGATGCGCGAGCGCGCAGACTTCGACGATGCCGACGACCTCCAGCCCTTCGTTGGAGTGGTAGAAGAAGCCCCGGTCGCCGATCTGCATGGCCCGCATGTTGTTGCGCGCCTGGTAGTTGCGCACGCCGTCCCACTGCTGGCCCTTCTTGCCGGCAGCCTTCTGCATCTCCCACGACCATTTGAACGGTTCGGATTTGAACAGCCAGTAGGCCATCTGATTCTCCTCAGGCGTTATCCGGCTTGCAGAATACCCAGTTCCATGGCCGCACATCCGTCGACGCAAACAGGCCGGCCTTCGCGTAGGGGTCCTCCGCGAGGATCGCCTTGGCCGCATCGAGGTTGTCGGCTTCGATCGACACCAGGCTGCCGTTCGGCTTGCCATCGACATCGAGGAAGGGGCCGGCGAATTTCAGGATGCCCTTCTGGGTCAGGTCGTTGAGATAGGCGACGTGGTCCGGGCGCGTGTCGAGACGCACCTGCAGATGTCCCGGCTTGTCCAGTGCGACGAGTGCAAACAGCATGACTATCCTTTCTAATCGTCCTCGGCCCTGAGCGGCCTCGAAAGCAGTTCCTCGACGGCGCGATCGATCGTCAGCATGCCAGCAAGCATCCGGTCGACCGCATCGGTGATCGGCGCGCGAATGCCGCGCTCGGCCGCGATCGTGGCCGCGATGCCGGCCGTCGCCACGCCTTCGGCGAGCTTCATGCCGACAAGGCTGTCGCCGCGCCCAAGTGCCAGCCCGTAGGCGAAGTTGCGCGACTGGGCAGAGCCGCAGGTGAGCACGAGGTCGCCGAGGCCGGAAAGCCCCATCAGCGTCTCGGGCCGCGCGCCGAACGACGCACCGATGCGGCGCAGCTCGACGAAGCCGCGCGTCACCAGCGCCGCCTGGGCGCTCGCGCCGAGCCCGGCGCCGATGACAGCACCGGCGGCGATAGCAAGCACGTTCTTCAGCGCGCCGCCGATCTCGACCCCGACGAGGTCGTCAGAGGAATAGCAGCGGAACTGCGGCGCCGACAGAAGCCGCGCCAGCGTCGCAGCAAGCTCCGCGTCCTCTGCCGCTACGGTGACCGCGGTCGGCAGTCCCCGCGCCACGTCGGTGGCGAAGCTCGGTCCCGAGAGCGCTGCCGGCGGGTTGTCTGGCAGCATCTCGCGGATGATCTCCGACAGCCTCTTGCCGGAACTGCGCTCGATGCCCTTGGCGCAGATCACCACCGGGACGCTGGGACGGATCCTGCCGACGAGCCGCGACGCCACCTCGCGCAGCGCCTGTGCCGGGGCGACAGCCAGCACACACTCCGCGCCGGCGAGCGCGGCGTCCAGGTCGTCCGTCGCGGCCAGCTCCGCATCGAGCGCGATGCCGGGCAGGTAGCCGGGGTTCTCGTGCCGCTCGTTGACCGCGCGCACCGCATCCGCATCGCGCATCCAGAACGTCGTTTGATTGCCGCCGCGCAGCGAAGTGAGCGCCAGCGCCGTGCCCCAGGCGCCGCCGCCGAGAACCGCGACCTTCATGCCTTGGCTCCGCGCTTGCCGGCACCGATCAGCGGCGCGGCGCTCTCGTCGAGCGGCCAGCGCGAGCGCGGCGCGAAGTGCATCGCCTCGTCCGGCTCGATGCCGGCGCGCAGCCGCTCCAGCCCCGCCCAGGCGATCATCGCCGCATTGTCGGTGCAGAGTTTCATCGGCGGCGCGAGGAAACGGAAGCCGTTCCGCTCACAGACCAGTTCGAGCGCCGCCCGGATCGCCTTGTTCGCCGCCACGCCGCCCGCGACGACGAGGGTCGGCGCCTGCTGTCCGGGAAACATTCTGCGAAACCGCGTCAGGCTGCGCGCGACGCGGTCCTGCAGCGTCTCGCCGACTGCCAGCTGGAAGGAGGCGCAGATGTCGGCGATGTCCTTCTCCGTCAGCGGCGCGATCGCCGTCGCGGCCTGTCGCACCGCCGTCTTCAGGCCGGAGAAAGAGAAATCGGGCCGCGCCTCGCCCTTCAGCGGGCGCGGGAAGTCGAACCGCGACGCATCGCCCGCAAGTGCGGCCTTTTCAACGTTCGGGCCGCCGGGATAGGGCAGGCCGAGCAGCTTCGCCGTCTTGTCGAAGGCCTCACCCAGCGCGTCGTCGATCGTCGAGGCCCAGCGCTCGTAGTCCCCCACCCCACGCACGAGGATGATCTGCGTATGCCCGCCGGAGACCAGCAGCACCAGATAGGGGAATGCAACGTCGTCGACCAGCCGCGCCGCCAGCGCATGGCCTTCGAGATGGTTCACCGGATAGAGCGGCTTGCTGCTCACGCTTGCCAGCGCCTTGCCCGTCATCAACCCGACGATCAGCCCGCCGATGAGCCCCGGCCCAGCGGTCGCCGCAATGCCTTCCATCTCGGCGAGGTCTTTGCCCGATTCCTGCAAGGCGGCCTCGATGATGCCGTCCAGCGCCTCGACATGCGCGCGCGCAGCGATCTCCGGCACGACGCCGCCGAACGCCGCATGCTCCTCGATCTGGCTTAGCACGACGTTGGAGAGAATCTCCGGACGGCCGTCGGCGTCCAGCGCGACGACCGAGGCGGCGGTCTCGTCGCAGCTCGTTTCGATGCCGAGCATGAGGCGTGTCGGTTTCACCAGCTGCATTGCCGAATTGTGGACACCTGGCTAGGGAATGATACTGAGAGTGCCCGGCCGATCCGGACCGGCAGGGGTTATCACGGTCCGCACATCATGCAAACAGAACTGTTCAGGATAGGAACGCGAGGCAGCGCACTGGCGCTTGCGCAGGCGCACGAGACGCGATCCCTGCTGATGCAGGCGCACGGCCTGCCGGAAGAAGCCTTCGCCATCGAGATCATCTCGGTCACCGGTGACCGGATCCAGGACCGCCCGCTCTCCGAGGCTGGCGGCAAGGGCCTGTTCACGAAGGAGATCGAGGAGGCGCTGCTCGACCGGCGCATCGACATCGCCGTGCATTCCTCGAAGGACATGCCGACCCGGCTGCCGCCCGGCCTCGAACTGTCGGCCTTCCTGGAACGGGAGGACCCGCGCGACGCCTTCATTGGCCGCACGGCGCCGACGCTGAAAGGACTGCCGCATGGCGCGGTGGTCGGCTCCTCCTCTCTGCGCCGCCAGGCGCTGATCCGCCGCATGCGACCCGACCTTCAGGTCATCACCTTCCGTGGCAATGTGCAGACCCGCCTGCGCAAGCTGGCCGAAGGCCAGGTGGACGGCACGATGCTTGCGAACGCCGGGCTCCGCCGGCTCGGCCTCGCGCACGAGATCACGGAACTGTTGCCGCTGGACGAGTTTCCGCCCGCACCCGGCCAGGGCGCGATCTGCGTCGAGCAGCGGTCGGGAGACCTGCGCGCCGCGGCGATGCTGGAGCCGATCAACCATCGCGAGACCGCGACGGCGCTGGTCTGCGAGCGCGCCTTCCTCGGCGCACTGGACGGCTCCTGCCGCACGCCGATCGCCGGCTACGCCCGGATCGAAGGGGACCGGATCCTGTTCTCCGGGCTGATCCTGACGCCGGACGGCACGAAATCGCACGACGTCGCGCTTGAAGGCTATGCCGCCGAGGCCGAATCCATCGGCCAGCAGGCAGCCCGGATCGTCCGCGAGAAGGCCGGCGAGGAATTCTTTGACGGCTGGGCCTGAACCGCTGCGCCGCGTGCTCGTCACGCGGCCCAAGCCCGGCGCATCGGCGACCGCGCGGGCGCTGCGGCTGGCCGGCTTCGAACCGGTCGTCCTGCCGCTGACGGAGATCCGCCCGCTGCCGGCCAAGCCGATCGACACGCAGGCGATCGACGCCGTCGCCGTCACCAGCGCCAACGCGCTTCGCCACGCCTCTCCTGAGCTGTTGGCGGAGCTCGCAAAACGCCCGCTCTACGCGGTCGGTGAGGCCACCGCCGAGATGGCGCGCGACGCAGGTTTTGCGAACGTCTCAACCGGGTCGGGCAATGCAGCCGGCCTCGTCCGGCTCATACGCGACAGGCTGAAGGCGGACGCAACCGTTGCCTATCTCTGCGGCAGGTTGCGGCGGCCGGACTTTGAGGCGGGTCTGCGGGGACACGGCATCCGTCCGATCCCTATCGAAACCTATGACACCGTGCCGATGGGCATCGGCGAGGACACGATGGGCCGCCTGGGTACGGCACCCTTTCTCGCCGTCCTCGTCCACTCCGCCGAAGCTGCCAAGGTCCTTGCGGTCCTGGCCGCCCATCCCGCCTATGCGTCGTCGCTGGCGAATGCCCGACTGGTCGCGATCTCGCGTCGCGCGGCGGAGCCTGCCGTCTCGCTCTTTCCTGACCGAGTCGCGATTGCGAGGGAGCCGACCGACCGTGCAATGGTCGAGGCGCTGCCCGGGCTCCTCTAGCCGCGCCATACTGCCACCCTTTTCATCCTGTCGAATAGCCGGTAGTCATCGGACCGGTCCCGGAGGGTTCCGACATCGGCCGGCGTCAAGCGCGGGGAGCATGAAGATGGTGAATTCGCCGAAGATCCGGCATTCGAAGCCGCGTCGCGACCCCGTGACGATCGATCTCGACGCCGAGCCCGTGAAGCCCGAAACCTCCGCGCCCGCGGCGTCGGCCAAATCGTCTGAGCCGACCTCGGAGGCGAAGTCTCCGGAAAAGCCACTGCTAGACGAGACCGCCTCGAAGCCGACCGCTGAAAGCGGCGCGAAGCCGCCCTTCGGCCGCGAAAAGCCGTCAGCATCGCCGCAGCCGACAGCCGGCGCCGACCAGTCCTCCCCGAAAACCCCGCCGCCGTCTCCGCCGCGCGCCGAACCTCGTCGTGGCGGCGTTTCGGCCATTGCGGCCGGCCTTCTCGGCGGCGTGGTCGCGCTCGCCGGCGCGGGCGCGCTGCAATATGGTGGCGTATTGCCCTCGTTGAGCGGCAACTCTACCGCGACCGCCGAGATCGAGGCTCTGCGCGGCGAGATCGGCGCGTTGAAGAACCAGATCGCCGCTGTCCCGGCCCCCGAGAACCTTGCGCCCCGGCTCGATGAGCTTGCTGCGGCGCTGAACGAGACCCGCACACAGCTCCAGTCCCTGCAAGCCGGCGGCGGCGCATCGGCGGAAGCGTCGGCGGCGCTGGAAGAACGCTTCAAAGCTCTCGAAACCGCGCTTGCCTCCGTTCAGCAGGGCGGTGCGAGCGTCGATCTCACGCCGGTGACACAGCGTCTCGATGCGCTCGAGGCTGCCGTGGCCGAGGCCAAGCAGGCGGCTGCCGGCGCCGCTGCCCCTCTCGAACAGCGCCTCGCCGCGCTGGAGGCGCAGGTGGGCGAACTCGGGGGCAAGGTCGCCGAACAGGCTGAACAGCCGAGCGCGGCGCTGGCCATCGCAGCCTCCGCACTCAAGGCCGCGATCGACCGCGGCGATCCATTCATGACCGAGTTGGAGACCTACGCATCGATCGCGCCGCAATCTTCTGAGATCGAGGCGCTGCGCGGCATGGCGGCGACCGGCGTGCCCTCGCGCACCGCGATCGACGACGCTTTCCCGGCGGTCGCCAACGCGATGATCGCTGCCGCGAAGGTGCAGGATCCGAATGCCGGCTTCCTCGAGCGCCTGGTGTCGAGCGCTCAGTCGCTCGTGCAAGTGCGACCCGTCGGCACGGTGGAGGGCGAGGATGCCCCCGCCATCGTCGCACGCATGGAGGTCGCGCTGAAGAAGGGCGACTATGCCGGCGCCGGCGCCGAATACGACAAGCTTCCGGAGCCGGCCAAGGCGGCGGGCGCCGAGTTCATTGCGAGGGTCAAGGCGCGTCAGGCGGCCGACGGGCTGATCGGCACGATCCTGTCCGCCGCACTCAAGGCCTGAGCGCAATTCCGTTTCCGGGGGTCGACCGATGTTCCGTATCCTGTCCTTCCTGATCCTCGTCTTCGCGCTCGGTCTCGGCTTCGCCTGGCTCGCCGAGCGGCCGGGCACGCTCCTGGTGACGTTCAGCGGCTACCAGTACGAGGTGACGCTGATGGTCGCGGCCGCGATCGTGACCGCCCTCGTCGCCGCCGTCATGATCCTGTGGTGGCTGGTCAAGAGCATCTGGAACAGCCCTTATACGATCTCGCGCTATTTCCGCGTGCGCCGCCGCGACCGCGGCTACCAGGCGCTCTCGACCGGCCTGATCGCCGCCGGCGCGGGCGACGCCGACATGGCCCGCCGCAAGCATCGCGAATCCGTCAAAATGCTGAGCGCCGACCAGGAGCCGCTGCTGCATCTTCTGGAGGCGCAGGCCTCGCTGCTCGAAGGCGACCACGCGAGCGCGCGAAAAAAGTTCGAGACGATGCTGGACGATCCGGAAATGAAGCTGATCGGCCTGCGCGGGCTCTATCTCGAGGCTGAGCGGCTGGGAGACCGGGGCGTCGCACGCCACTATGCCGAACAGGCGAGCGCCGCCGCGCCGCAGTTGTCCTGGGCCGCCAATGCCGCGCTCGAATCGCGCATGCGCGACGGCGACTGGGACGGCGCGCTGCGCCTGCTCGACGCCCGGAAGCCGACCGGCGCCGCCGAGAAGGAAGCGGCCGCGAAGAACCGCGCGGTGCTGCTGACCGCAAAGGCGATCAACCTGTCGCATGTCGATCCGCTCGCGGCGAAGAACGCGGCGATCGAGGCGAACAGGCTCGACCCCGGCCTCGTTCCCGCCGCCGTCATCGCGGCCAAGGCGCTCTTCCGCCAGGACGACCTGCGCAAAGGGGCGAAGATCCTCGAGGCGGCCTGGAAGAAGGAGCCGCACCCGGAGATTGCCGACGCCTATGTCCATGCGCGCCACGGCGATTCGGCGATTGACCGGCTCAAGCGCGCCCGCAAGCTGGCGGAACTGCGCACCAACAACGCCGAATCCTCGCTCGTGATCGCCCGAGCCGCCCTCGAAGCCGGCGAATACAAGGCCGCCCGGGAGGCCGCCGAGACGGCGGCGCGGCTTGCGCCGCGCGAGGCGGCGTTCCTGCTGCTCGCCGATATCGAGGACGCGGACGGCGGCGACCAGGGCAAGGTGCGCGAATATTTGGGACGCGCGGTGAAGGCGCAGCCCGATCCGGCCTGGACCGCAGACGGCATCGTTTCCGAGAAATGGGCGCCCTTCTCGCCGGTGACCGGCAGGATCGGCGCCTTCGAATGGCGCGTCCCGGTCGAGCGGATCGGCCAGGTGATCGAGCAGGCGCCGCAGGTCGTGGACGGTCCCGCCCCCGAGCCGGAGCGTGCCGTCCCGCCGGCTGTGATCCAGCGGCCCGAACCGACGCCGGTCCGCGCGGATGTGGTGGACGCCGAGATCGTCCCGGTGCCGGCCAACGATCGCTACCCTCCGGTCCAGCCGGAACCCGCTGCCGCCACGCCGGTTGCGCCCGCTCCGGAAACGCTGGCCAAGGCGGCGACGCCTGTCGAGCCGACGCCGGAGAACGCACCGCCGGCCGCCCCGATCCCAGCCGTAGCCGCGATCGCGGAAGAAGCCCCCATCCCGCCGATTCCCGACGATCCGGGCGTGGACCCGGACTCCGCCGGGGAAAAGGAAGCCCGCCGTTTCCGGCTCTTCTGACGGTTGCCGATCGGCCAGAACGCGTTAGATTTCAAGGACGCCGATTCGGGCGTCGAAACTCCCTGCCTGCCGGTCTCACTTCATGTTCGAGCGTTTTCTTGCCTTCATAAGGGAACTCACCGGTGAGGAGACCGTCGGGCGCCGCCTTGGCGCGGATCACCCCGCGGTGGCCGCCGCCGCCCTTCTCTTCTTCGTGATGGACGCCGACGGCGAGCGCGCCGAATCCGAGCGGAAGATCCTCGAGGAGGAGATCGCCGCGAATTACGACGTCCACGGCGAAAGGCTGGCCGAGATCATTGCAGCCGCCGAGAAAGCCGAGCAGGAATCGGTCGACCTCTATGCCTTCACCAGCATCCTCAACCAGCATCTCGATCACGAGAGCCGTATCGAGTTCGTCGGCATGATGTGGGAGATCGTCTATGCCGACGGCATCCGCACCGAAGTGGAGGACAACATCGTCTGGCGCGTCGCGGAGCTTCTGCACGTCGAACGAGTCGACAGGATTAGGATGCGGCACGAGGTGGAGGAGCGCCGGCCGGGATCTTCTGGAACGAAAGATGAAGTCGAGACGGACTGAGATTCCCGAGCGGCCGAAAATCCTCACGGTCCTGCATCAGGAGCTGTCGAGCCCCGGCCGGGTCGGGCAGATTCTCGTCGCCAGCGGCTTCGATCTCGACATCCGCCGGCCGCCGCTGGGCGATCCCCTGCCCGAGACGCTGGAAGGCCATGCCGGAGCCGTCGTCTTCGGCGGACCGATGAGCGCAAATGACCCCGACGAATTCGTGAAGCGCGAGACCGACTGGCTGGCGGTGCCGCTCGGCGAGAACAAACCGTTCCTCGGCATCTGCCTCGGCGCACAGATGCTGGTGAACCATCTCGGCGGCAAGGTCGGCGGCCGCGAGGACGGCAAGGTCGAGATCGGCTGGTATCCCTTGCTGCCGACCGATGCCGGCCGCGAGATATTCGACTGGCCGGACATGGTCTACCACTTCCACCGCGAGGGCTTCTCGCTGCCGTCCGGCGCGACGCTGCTGGCCTCAGGCGAGCATTACGAGAACCAGGCGATCCGCTACGGCGACAATGCCTGGGGCGTGCAGTTCCACGCCGAGCTGACCCGCGCCATGATGCACCGCTGGGTGGTGCGCGGCGCGCAGCGCTTCGAGTTGCCGGGCGCGCAGGTGGGCCGCGACCATCTCGAAGGCCGCATGCTCTGGGACATCAGGCTGCGCGCCTGGCTAGGGGAATTCCTTGAACGGATCTTCGGAGCCGCGGATCCGAGGCAGGCGGTGACGCGGGCGCGGAAAGCCTGATCCGTTGGCTTAGACCCGCCCGTTCAGCCGCCTGACCTTGCGCAGCGCCGGGAAGAGCGCGCCCCACAGCCCGGCCACCGC
>VFQN01007078.1_pt1 | contig 12287 bp, 8 predicted proteins | sample 3512371 | NCBI WGS metagenome assembly VFQN01 (sample SAMN10412370, study PRJNA504923) | tailings metagenome | isolation source: Replicate 2 from Balatoc abandoned mine | place: Philippines: Itogon, Benguet | collected 2017-08-28
ACTTTTATCATTTTGGGCATGTATCTGCCTGTGCTTTACATTTCAAGAAGTCGAAGCCCAAGCGGTTAGTTTTTTTGGAAACCCTTCTTCGGCCATTTCGTCGGGAGCAATCGTGCCAGAAGGCAAAAAAATGTACTGGACGAGTGGTATCGTCGCAGATGTAGCAGATAGTACGGCTCAAGTAGGCACTTATGCGCGTTTTGGCAATACCAAAACCCAAGCTCTGAGTATTTTAAAAAAAATGAATCAGGCTTTGGCGCTTCAAAAACTCAGCTTCAAAGATGTGCTCTACCTGCGCGTATATGTAGCTCCTGATATGTTTCAGAACAACAAAATCGATTATCAAGGATGGTTTGATGCTTATGCTCAGTACTTTGGCACCAAAGAAAACCCCACTAAGCCCTGCCGCTCTACCATTGGAGTGGCCGCCCTCGTACAACCCGACAAGTTTATTGAAATAGAACTGGTAGCGGTGTACTAGCACTGATTTTCAAAATTTTATCTCAGCATACAGTGACCAAAGCCAAGGGAAAGTAGTCATAGCATGAAACTAAACTATTTTACCCTATGGAACAAAACCTTATTTCTATCAAAGACCAAATCGTACTTGCTATTACACAGTATGGTGGCAAGATTTTGCTGGCTATTGTGGTATTTATGATTGGGCGAATGATTATTAGTCGTATCAACAAAGTCATTAGCGACCGCATGACGAGCAGCCACGTTGATAGAGACGTACAGCCTTTCGTAAAGTCATTGATTACCGTAGGGCTCAATATCATGCTTTTGTTGAGTTGTGCTGGTATTTTGGGGATTCAAACTACGTCTTTTGTTGCGATTTTGGGAGCGGCAGGCTTGGCCGTTGGGCTTGCTTTACAAGGCAGCCTTGCCAATTTTGCGGGTGGGGTCTTACTGTTGGTATTTAAGCCTTTCAGAGTAGGTGACCTCATCAACGCACAAGGATTTACTGGCACGGTAGAAGCTATTCGCATCTTCGATACGGTGTTGGTTACGGTTGACAACAAAACCATCACGCTCCCCAATGGCCCTCTTTCAACAGGCCCTATCACTAATATTTCGGCCAAAGGCGACATCAGAGTAGACATGGTATTTGCGGCAGGAAGTCAGAATGGTGTCGACAAAATCCGCGCAAGTATCGAGAAAGTAATCGCCGCTTGCCCTTATGCCACCAAAACCAAACATGATGTATTGGTTACTAAACTTACCGAAAATGCCATTCATTTTGACGTAAGAGTGTGGACCAAAGCGGAGACATTCTGGGAAACGTATTATTATGTACATGATCATATCAGTAAGCAATTTACCAACGACCGAATCGAAGCACCGGTAGTTAGGTACACTGTACACCAAGGCTAAGAAAAAAGCGCCGCAATTACAGTTTGCGGCGCTTTTTTCTCTTTTAAAAAAACTCATTACATTGTTAAGTAAATAGTTTTATTTTTTGCTCGCAGAAATGCGCTGAATAATACAAACGCAGATTTTCGCCGAAAAAAGGGGGCATATAGCCAATAATCTGCGTTTCTCTGCGATTTCAATCTGCGCCAATCGGCGGGTAAAATTAAAAAAAACTTAGTTTACACTGTATTTAGCACTTACTTCCCACTCTCTAGTTTTATTTTTTTCAAATCTTCTTTTTGATCGTCTCGCAAAGTGGGATACTTGATACCTAGCTGCTCCAAATAAGTCTTATACTTGGTAGGGTCGTAATAATACTTCGAAAGTTCGGGCTTGAATTTGTTCATAATCTCACGATTGAGATATACAGCGGGCATTTCTTTGGGCGAAATCAAAGGCGTGTATTGCATTTCTTTGGTTTGCTCATTTTTATAATAATCCCACGCATCCTTGATAATCTCAGGTTTGAGCAACATATCAATCAAAGTCATCGCTTCAGCTTTGGCACCATATACCACCCCTTTGTGCGCAATGGGCGTCGCCATAGAAATGGCATTGGACCAATGGTGCCCCGGCAACCCCGGAATGTTTGAAGGATAGCGAAGTACAATCGTCGGCAATGACCAAGAAATATCGGCAATATCGTCAGAACCACCCCCAATCGACATCGCCTGCCCGCCCATCATACGGGTAGGTGAGTCAGCGGGTAAACCGATTGTATCCACTTTCGTTGCTAATCCCGAAATTTTAGGGGCTTGTAATTCTTTTTGGGAAGCCATTGCTAGCATTTGATCTTCTTCTGACCAAGTGGGCAAACCTACTTTTTTGATGTTTTGATACATGGCTTCAGCAATAGGCTTATTGAAATGCCCCGGCCAAGCCGAGCCCAAGATTTCGTAAGTAAACTTGGTATCTGTCATCAAAGCGGCTCCTTCCGCAATTTTGACCCCAATATCAAACAGTTTCTTTATTTTGGGATAAGAACGTTCACGAAAATAATACCAAACGGCAGCTTTGGAAGGAACTACATTGGGCTGGTCGCCACCGTCGGGAATCACATAGTGAGAGCGTTGGGTAACTTCTAAGTGCTCACGGCGAAAATTCCAACCAACATTCATCAACTCAACCGCATCCAACGCACTGCGTCCGCGCCAAGGCGCTCCTGCCGCGTGGGCAGCGGCTCCTTCAAAATTGAACCGCACCGACACCAAACCATTGTTGCCAGCATCGCCATACGAAACGCCCAGGTTGTTGCCAACGTGCGTGAAAATACAAGCGTCTACGTCTTTGAAGTAGCCATCACGCACATAAAATGCTTTGGCACCCACCAATTCCTCGGCGACTCCCGGCCATAAGACCAAGGTTCCGGGGATTTTTTCGCGCTCCATGATTTCTTTCACGGCCAAAGCCGAAATAATATTCAACGCCTGCCCCGAATTATGCCCCTCACCATGCCCCGGCGCACCTACCACAATCGGGTCTTGGTAGGCTACACCCGGTTTTTGGGATGCCTTAGGAATACAATCCACGTCCGACCCAATCGCTATTATGGGTTTGCCACTTCCCCACTTTGCCAGCCATGCCGTAGGCATATTGGCAATGCCCCGCTCAACGGTAAAGCCGTTTTTTTCGAGCAACTCGGTCAGATAGCGGTAGCTTTCTACTTCCTGAAAACCTAGTTCAGAAAAACTAAAGAGCATGTCGTTGATTTGTTGCCCCAATTGGGCGCGTTTTTCAACTCCTGCCGCCGCTTCTTGTTTGAGTTTTTCGAGGCGGGCTTGTTCAGGTGTAAGTTTGGGAGATTTTTTGGACTGTGCTCCGCTGATTGAACACATTCCTACCAACACTAGTAAGGTGTAGAGCGTTTTTTTCATAGTTTAGGTTGACAAGTGTAAAAAATCGTAACAACCCAAAAATACAAAAAAACAAACTATAGTGGCTACACGTAGGAGGTAAATTTAACTAAACCAGCTTCTTTTTGTCACCAACCACTCAATAGATTCGACATAGGCAAGGTTTGAAAATCAAACTTAGCTCGTTCTATCCAAACTATTCTTTCTGATTGCGCTTTTATGTTATGTTTTTTAAGAAACATTTTATATCCATCATCTTGAGGTTCTACACAAATCACTGTTTTAACTTGATTCGCCTTTAGCAATTTTACCCTAGTTTCCTCAATTACTTGACCATCCAGATAATACCGAGGCGATGTCCCTACTTCTATCTCCATACCGATTGCCTGATAATTTTCTCCTTTTGGGGTGCTAAAAACCAACATATCTTTTATTTCAGCTGTTTTCGTCTTTACTTTTACTCTTTCAAAAAACAAACCTTTGCTCGACCTTTTCTTTACGATTTCTTGAAAGTTTTCATACGTATTTTGCCAAACACCTTTTTCACCTTGTATACTTATTGGAGGGTTTCCGCTCTTTTTCTGAGCACTAAATGGTTTGAGATGCCCTCTCTTTCTCAAGGCTTTAGTCCAATCTGTACCTACTTCTATTGATATTTGACGGGTAATCTTACTCGCTCTAATAGTGATAGGCTCATCAAATCTTTCTGGTTTTTCTATACTTCCAAAGCTCGTAAAATGACGCAATGAATCTAAAATCAATGGATAATAGAAGCCAGATTGTTGATTATTTTCCAACTCTATGTCTATTGCAGCCAACTGACCGTTACTCTTATATATTTCATTGGAAAAGCTCAACTTAAACCCCTCCTTTTCAAAGTATTCTGCTACTTTGTCGAAGGTTGCCTTCTTTATTTTATCTGGATAAACTGTATATAACAATTCATCATTATTGATTTTGAGAATAGAAGATATATTCACAAATGTATTGATTTGATGCACTTTTGAAGAAGCAGATGTGCGGCTGATTTCTAAATCTTTATCTCCATAGCATAGTTTAATATAGGGCTGTTTAGTAGGTAGCATAATACCAATATCAATATAACCACCGAGGCTTCCTATGGCTCTACCCTCTTCCATATCAATGACCTCAGGCGTAGAAACTTGCTGATTACGGAGATTTTTTACCGCAAGCCCCACCTTTGTTAATTTACCTTCTTTATCTACTGCTTGTTCAGTGACTACGATTTCATATCTCCAACGTTTTGAGATTCGTTGATTGACGGCCTCAATGTCTTTTAGATTGAAGGAATGAGGATTGACCAAATAATAAATCATGCCACTCGGCAATACACACAAATCATTCAAACTTACATCATAGCGTTCCCAACGCCCTTTAGTGTGTTTATGTTTTTGGTCATAATACGCCCATACATGTTTGTCATGCACTCTTAAAGAAGATTTTGGCTCTACTTTCTGGGGAGATACTTCTAGTTTTTGAGAAGCTGTTACTTCTTTATATACAGTCACTTCCTTGCGAATACCAAACGACAACACCCCGATAACTCCTAGCGGCAACAGTACAGCGTATAATGCTTTTTTCATGGCAGTAGTTGGTTTTTGAAATATGAAATAGATTCGTTTGCTAACGGGATGCTTGCCAAAACTATTTAACAAGGGCAAAGATGACTGCGAAGCAAGTTTCAATATCAAATGCGCGTAAGATTTAGCTTCCCACTGCCCAACCATATATCTATCAACTTCGTATTCGTGAGTTTCTAAAAGGGATTTTTTATAAAAGAGAATGATTGGATTAAACCACAACACGGCTTTGACAATTTCTACCAAAAGAATGTCTACTGAATGCCACAGTTTGGTATGCGTTCGTTCGTGCATTAAAATGTACTGAATCTCTGTAGTAGTCAATACACTAGAATTGAGAAAAACAAGACCAAAAAAAGAAGCACCTGCGGGAATACTTGTCACCTCAACCCACTCATCCTTCCGCCTTCCCTTTGTGTACATTATCATTATATGAAAAAGTCGTTTTCCCAAAATTCCCAACATACCAATCATCCCTAAAAAGTATAACGCCACAAGCCATTCTTGCCACGAAAGCGAGTTTAGAATGTCTTGTGGGGAGTGACTTTGGGAGGGTTGCGTAGTAGACTCCACAATCTCCCTATACTTAGGAATTTCATTCTCCCAAACTTCATCTATTTGATATGAAGGCGTTTCTATCGCTACGGGCATTACTTCTACGATATGCTTTTGCTCTAATGTTACCCTCGGCATCACAAAACTCAAGCCCAACCCAAGCAGCAAGTAAAAGCGATTGAGGGTATGAAAAGTAAAGTGCCGAAACAAAACATAATAAACCGCATAAAACACCGCCAAACTTATAGACACTTTGAGCAAATAGATGAGCAGCATTTTATTGGTTGCTAATAAATTGACGAAGTTTTTCGAGTTCGGCAGGGTCTAATTTGTGGTCGTTGACCATAAACGATAATAAACTGGCGGGCGAATTGTCGAAATAATTGGCTAATACTTTTTGGAAAGTCTGTTTGCCATATTCTTCTTTCGAAACCAACGGAAAATATTCATACGTTTTTCCATAAGCTTTGAAGCCAACATATCCTTTCTTTTCCAGAATTCTTACCACCGACGAAATCGTATTGTAGGGTGGTTTTGGCTCATCATCTAAGCGCTCGATGATATCTTTTACAAAACATCTCTCCAAATCCCAGATGATTTGCATGATGCGTTCTTCGGTACGTGTAAGTTCTTCCATGATACAAATGTATAACGTATTTTTCAGTTATAAAACTTATTATTCAGTTTTTATTTCAAAACAGAATTAACTATTTAAAAATCAATATTTTACAAAAATTATTTTATATGAATTCAACAATTATTTGAAATATATGCCTGAATAACTTGAGGTATCATCCTCCTTTTTAAGCCTTTAAAATCAATTCTTTATTCATTTCAATTTTCATTGACAAAAACCCTCACAAATTGGTTTTGCTTCTTATCTTTGGAATATCCTATTCATCATCAATCTCAACAATATGTTTAAACCTTTACTTTTTGCGTTCTTTTTTTACACATTTACCGTGTATAGCCAAAATGACTACTTTTTTGGCGGCAAAAAATTGAATCCTGCTATTCCTTCTCCTCAGCAGTATTTGGGCTACGCTATCGGCGATCACCAAACTCGCTACGACAAGCTAGTGGCTTATATGTACGAGCTCGACCGCCTATCCGACCGCGTCAGTGTGAGTGTCATCGGCGAAACTTACGAAAAGCGACCTCATCTGGTAGTGATGTTTTCGTCACCTTCTAATATTTCACAACTACCTCAAATCCAGCGAGAACGAACCAAACTCATCAATCCTTCCGCACCCATGCCCGACATTTCCAAGATGCCGGTCTTGGTACAATTGGGGGCCAATGTACACGGCAACGAAACTTCCGGCGGCGAAGCCATGATTTTGGCGGCTTATTATCTGGCGGCTTCCGAAGAGGAAGAGGTAAAAAAGTGGCTCGACCATGCCGTAGTTATCATCGAACCCGTACTCAATCCCGACGGTCGAGATCGTTTTGTGAGCTGGGTCAATCAAAACAAAGGCACTCCCCTTGTAGCTGACCCCAACGACCGCGAACACAATGAAGTATGGCCCGGTGGACGTACCAATCACTACTGGTTTGACCTCAATCGCGATTGGTACCTTGCCGTACACGTAGAAAGCCAAAACCGCCTTAAATTTTATCATCAATGGCTTCCCAATGTTGTCACGGATCATCACGAAATGGGAACCAACGCCACTTTTTTCTTCGAACCTTCCAAAGAAAACGCCGAAAACCCGCTGGTACCGGCTTATGTTTACAAAACCCTCAATACCAAATTTGCCAAATACTACGAAAATGCCCTCAATGCGATTGGGTCGCTGTATTATACCAAAGAATCCTTCGATAATCTTTATCCTGGCTATGGGTCAAGCTATCCCGATATTCAGGGAGGATTGGGGCTACTGTTTGAACAAGCTAGTTCGCGTGGGTACGTCCAAGATAGTCAGCATGGCCCCGTCACTTTTGCCTTCACTATTCGCAATCAATTGGTATGTGCTTTAGCTACCTGTCAAGCCGCCGTAGACGAACGTCAAAATCTGCTTAAATTTCAACGCGATTTTTTTGCTAGTGCGGTCAGTGATGCCAACAAGCAACCCATCAAAGGATACATCGTAGGCGACCATCAGGATGCGAACAAGCTCAAAAAATTTGCCCAATTTTTATTGTACCATCAAATCGAAAGCTATCAACTTTCTGACAACTTAAACGCGGACGGAAAGACCTTTGAAAAAGGCAAAGCCTTGTTTGTTCCGACGGCGCAACCCCAATATCGAATGGTGCAGAGTATTTTTGAGAAGCCCACCAAATTTGCCGATAGCTTGTTTTATGACGCCTCCGCTTGGAATATGCCCTTGGCATTTGGTCTTACTCATGCCGAACTCAAAACCCTCCCTACCAAAAACAACCGCCTTAGCGAAGACTTTCTAAAAACTCCCACCGTCGCCCCTGTTAAGTCTGAATATGCTTATTTGTTAGATTTTTCTGATTTTATGGCTACCAAAGCCCTTTATCGACTATTACAATACAATATCACCACCAAAGTAGCGATGCGTGCTTTCAAAATTGGGGACAAAAACTACGGGCATGGCTCATTGATGATACCAGTAGAAGGGCAACGCCTCAACGCTACTACGCTTTTTGAAACAATAAAAACAATCGGGCAAGAAGCACAAGTTAATTTTGTAGGAATTCCTAGCGGTTTTAGTCAAAGCGGAATTGATTTAGGAAGCAACAATTTCCAGAAAGTAACCAAACCCGAAGCCCTCATCGTAACGGGCCAAGGAGTAGCAAGCTACGAAGCGGGCGAAGTGTGGTATTGGCTTGATACCCACGTAGGAATGCCCATCACGAAAGTAGACATAGCGACCTTGCCCCGCCTCAACCTCAGTCGCTACAATGTCATTGTGATGGTATCGGGTCAATACGACCGCTCCTTAGCGCCCAAAATCAAACAGTGGGTAGCGAATGGCGGCACGCTCATCACCCTCAAAACCGCCACCGAATGGGCGCTCAAAAACGACATTGCCCACGAAACCCTCCGTATCCGTAATATATCCGATTCGAGCAAAAATATTCGTGTCAACTACGAAGATGCTGCCGCCAACGAAGGCTCTCAAAATACGGGAGGCACAATGTTTGAAGCCGACATCGACATCACACATCCGATTGGATTTGGGTACAAAAACCGAAAAATAACCCTTTACCGGAATGGCAACACGCTACTAGAACCTTCCAAAAATCCTTACAGCACCGTAGTACAGTATTCTGACAAACCTTGGCTGACGGGATATGTTCACCCTCAAACCCTCAAAAAAATCAGTGGCTCGGCGGGAGTGCTCGTCTCACCCGAAGGCAGCGGCCGTACCATTCTCTTTGCCGACAACCCTAATTTCAGAGGCGTATGGTATGGTACCGAAAAGATGTTTTTAAACGCTATTTTCTTTGGGGCAAATATTTCGACTCCTACTCCTTTTGGAGCCAAAGAAGAGTAATATCTTCCATAAATTAGGGGAGATAGTCACTAACAAAAAAAGCTCAGATTTCTCTGGGCTTTTTTGAGTCTGGACGGGACTCGAAATTATTATTGATTATCAGTTGGTGAACTCTGTCTTTGTGTTTAGGTATCATACTAGGTATCAAAAGCACAGTATTTATACTGATTTTGGCAAAACTAACATAAGGGCATACCGTAGAAATCCCGTTTACTTTAGGGTGTTTTTCTCGAATTAATAACGGGAAAAATCACTTTTTTAACACCCAAAAACACATTTTCTTTGTCAAAGAATTAAAAGCAATACTTAATATATTTAACCCTTCTACAAAGATGGCAAAAATTACTTTCACCTTAGCATATGAAAAGGTTCGGAAAATAATTGCAAAACTGACGGGCAGACGTCAGGAAGATATTTTAGCGGGTACCCCTCTCAGCAATTTTGGATTCACTGAAGTTGGGTTTGAAAGATTGCGTGGAAGAATAGAGGAAGAATTTGCCTTATTTAAGGTTGTAGTGACATTTGATGAAGTAGTCAGTTGCACTACCGTAAATGACTTGTTTCAGCTTATTTGGGCAAAAATCCCTAATAATAACAAGGAAATAACTCCATTTTCAGCCAATATTTTAGCAAATATGGGGCTTTTCGATGCGTTAAGTGAGGAATTTAGTAAGACAAGCGAAGCAAAAAGAATTGAACGGGAATTAAAAACTAAGGCTAATGAAACAACTTAAATTCACCATCCTTTTTCTGTCGGCAGTTATTGCCTTGGCCTCTCAATCCTTTGGGCAAACGATTAAGTCGTTTGATAAAGATAAAAACGACAGTTTATCACTTGCTGAACTTAAAGCGTATATTCTTCATAGTCAAATCAAAACCATTGCAACCGTTGATACAAGTAAAAATGGAAAACTTGATTCGTGGGAGATTTTGTTGCAAACTGAGCCCTTTATACTAGACTTTATTAATAAGTTTGGAGTCAGAAATGATACTAATTATAGTAATAAGGAAGTAAAACAATTATATCCTGAGCCTAAAAAATTTAAAACGGGGGGTATTCTTCTTAGAGAAACTCTGGAAGACATAAGTCCCGCAAGCCCTGCCAAACCAATATCTAAGATCAAGGCAGCACTCTTTTCTTACACCCATGATTTTGGAGCGGGAACTAATACATGGGTGGCTAAAGGGGCTATTATGCGACCTTGTAAAATTAATGATCGCTTTTATATTGCCCCTGGTATTACCTTCAACCGGTTAATTTCTGAGGATGCAACCAAAGCGGCCAATTCACTTATTCCAAAAATCGGTTTGTATTTTAGACGAAATGGCTCAGGTATCGTTGTTTCACATCTTATTCGTGTTTTTGGAAACTATGGAACCGATTTTGATTTCAAAAGCTCTCAGTATGGCGTAGAGGTAGAATGGGAACCTGTATTCAAGAATGGACCTTTTGGGGTATATTGGCGTCTACCTGATTCAGACGTCGAATTGAGGTTACAGGCTTTTTTACATGCCGAAGCCGGTTACGTGAAGGAAAAAGGCGAGAAAGAAAATTTGAAGAGTGATGATACTTATCTAAGAGCTGGCGGTAAACTTGGGGTTGATATACGTTTTTTTGAAGCAGTAGAACTAAGCGGAGGATATCGGTATTTGAAAGGTATTTCTGGTACGCCTAAAGACACTCCCTATTTCACAGGAGCTTTGGCGTATTCACTTGGTCCTAACGGAAATATTGCCTTGAAAATAGAGTACCAGAAAGGCAACTTACCCCTAACACTGGAAGAAGTAAACAACATAGTAGTTGGATTGGGAATCAAATTTTAAATCATATAAATTGTTTTTTGAAAGAATCGCGTAGGGCTCAGATACTTTCCAATTGGGTTATCCAAGCATTAAAATGTGGACATCTTTCTCTCAGCAAATGCATACCGATGTCTTCCGCTACCAATGGGCCTACCTGTGCTTTTTGACCCTCATAGTCAGGCAAGAAACGAATTATTCGCTTTGAGGGAGCAGTTTGTTGAGATTCGTTTATTTCTTCAGGGTTAAGATTTTTAATATCTCTTTTCAGCCTGTTAATTGCCACCTGTTCGTCAGGATACATTGTTATTAATCGGTCGGGTTCAACCAAAAGTAATGTTTCAAATTCATGCAATTGCACATAAGGGATAAAATTAGAATGATTTATATCTTCTAAAATGGCATCCTCCAGTTCCTCAATTTTTCGATAGCAGTCTCCAATGTTCTGTATCTTAGCTGTATAAGGACTTTCGTCATCTTTTGGAAAAGCATATAAATCAATAAAACTGGTATAGTGTGTATTGTTCCGCCCCCTATCCGATTCTATCCATCTCAAAACGTCATTTCTAAACTTACTGTATTTTAACAAGCCTCCCTTAGCGGCTTTATTATTCAGTCTATCCCAACCTGTTTTAATTTTTCGGGCAGAAACGAAGATTCCTAATGGCGCAAAGTGTTTGACCATTACATCATTTACGAAGGTTTCTTCCGAACTGCCTTCCACAATTATATTTAAAAATTTCATGGCCTACCTCCAATGATGTTTTTTTCCCAGATTTGTCCTGTAGAAAATTCCTCCAAATAAGTCTGAAGGTTCTCAGCATCAGGTCGGTGATATTCTGAGTTTCGACCTTTGCGGTCAATCACTACCAAATCATCCAGTTCAAAATTATTAACCAGACTAATGGATTGAGTAGCTACAAATACCTGACAGTGTGCGGATGCGGCTTTTATCAAACCTGCTACGGCATCAATGGCGCTTGGATGCAATCCAAGCTCTGGTTCATCAAGAAACAAAACCGTAGGGAGAGCTTTCGGATTTTGTGCCAAGAGGCTTATCAAGGAAATGGTTCGTAACATACCGTCTGATGCTTGACCTGCATTAAAGCTTTTATTTGTTCCTTTTTCTTTCCAACGCAGAAGAATCTGGCCAAATTCTTCGTATAAATCAAAATCATCAAAGAAAGGTAAGACCAAGCGAATATATTTGATGATTCGGGTATAATAGGCTTTTTCTTCTTTTTGGATGCGATATAAAAAACTACCCAAATTCTCACCGTTTTGTTTGAGCCATCGCCCATCCGCTGCCGACCACTTCAATCGCATAGGTGCGGTATCACTTGTGTTATGGAATTGATACACAATCAATTTACGTAATAAGGTAAGAATGCTTGTCGCCGTTAGATTGTCTACCTCAGGCAGTTTAGCTTCTTCATGGCCTACTCCACAAGAACTCCATTTGGCTTCGTTTAGCATTCCGGTACGGCTAAATCGGTATTTTTCTTCTCTAAATACCAGTTTGTCCGGTTTGGCAAACATCAGACTGAATTTATATTCGTTGAGTCCTTTTTCGGTTTGAATCGCAATCTCGG
>VFQN01007079.1_pt1 | contig 12281 bp, 17 predicted proteins | sample 3512371 | NCBI WGS metagenome assembly VFQN01 (sample SAMN10412370, study PRJNA504923) | tailings metagenome | isolation source: Replicate 2 from Balatoc abandoned mine | place: Philippines: Itogon, Benguet | collected 2017-08-28
CTGCTGCTGCTGCTGCTGCTGCTGCTGCTGCTGCTGCTGCTGCTGCTGCTGCTGCCCCCACCCGGGCCGTGCGCGCCGCCACCGTTCGCTTGCCCTGACACCGGCACCCCTGCCGCAGGTGCCGCTGCTGCCGCAGGTGCCGCTGCTGCTGCTGTCGCCGCCGCCGCGTCCTCCTGCGCTTCCCGCTTCTTGATCCGTTCCAGCCACCTGGGCGTTCCGGCAGCGGACACAACGCACAATGATAGCAAACAATCAGTCCGTTACGAACTTGGCACTGGTCACAACTGCGGGCGGCATTCTTCGCCCTGCGCACAACCCTAATCAGTTGCCCCTAAAAGGCGCCGCCGTAAAATCACGCACACATGCCGGCATATACACACATGTACCAGCACCCATACTCAGCCCGGTACACACACGTGCACACACCTTGACACCAGCGCGAGGTCCACGCACGTCTGCGCCAGGTGGCCGAACACCGCTCTCACGCATGCACCTGTGCTAGCACACATGCACCTCTGCTAACCCACATGCACTCGCCCACCTGGACACCAGCGCGAAGTCCACGCACGTCTGCGCCAGGTGGCTGAACACCGCCGTGACCGCCGCGCAGCCCGCAGCCTCCGCCCCCAGCGCGGGGCCCAGGCGGCCCAGCACCGCCATGGCCACGGGGAGCGTCTTCTGGGAGGCCACCACCACCACGGCACGACGCGTGGGGGCGGCGACCCGCGGGTCACTGCCGCCCAGCCGGAGCACCTGTACGAGGGGCGATCAGCAATGCTAAAGAGGGACAGTGGTGCTGTAAGGGAAGGAAGGCGATAAAGAGGCGGATAGGTACGATGAGCATGTTGTGGCTGTCTCAGTCCACGCTCTCCCGGTGTCCACAGTGGTCAGCCCCGAGGATGCGGCACTGCCACCAGCGGCCGCACAGTATTTTGGCCATGCCGAAAACGCAAAGCCGTGTGAACACATTCCGCTGCACATTAGCGGCATACTCATGTGCAAACGCGGGTGCTCACCGTGGCTGCTGCTGCGTTGAGCGCGAGGAACACGGCGTGGAAGACCAGCGACCAGGCCACGGCGGCCGCCAGGGACAGGGGCGCCACCACCACGCCCTGCGCCAGGGCCTTGCTGACCTGCAGGGGAGGACGCACAAGTGGGAGGAACAGGGATGTTCCAGACGTGGATGATATATATGACGCAGGTAGATTGTACGCATCTTGCACGAGGGCAGTGTTTCATGCAGGCACACAGCTAGAGTGGCAGTGGCGGCAGAGGTTCATAAGATTGCAAGCATCGGCATCGGTATGTTGATTTCTACGGCAGTTGCGGGTGCATGGCAGCGAGCGCGCGGACGGTCACCCAGGCCGGCCCACCTGCATCCAGGGCACCAACGACAGAAGGCCGCCGCTGATGACGCTGAGGGTGCGGCGGTTGGAGTCAACCACCGAGCGTACGGCTGCCGGGAAAGGTTCAAAGCACACGGTACGGTGAAGCTTAGAGCCGTGAGCGGGATGGAGCACATGATTGGCACACAGTCGTAGCACACTTGACGCAAGGCGATGCGACACTGAACGTCAACGGGCTACCGCAACGGGTTGCAGCCCACAGGGTACGCGCCCAAATCGTGCAAGCTTATTCCGGTGACAAATCGCAGGATTGCAACGCAGGTATCTATACGCAGCTCCGCATGCAGCGGCGCTACAGTCCACAATGCCTAGAATGCAGCATGGCAGGGTCACCACCCTACTAACTCCGCGCCCTTCTCCCCCAACTCACCCGGGAACACCCCCCTGAGGCTGGCCCCCACCAGGGTGGGCAGCAGGATGCACTGCACCAGCTGCACCAGAAGCGGTACGGGGTCCAGCCGCACGCTGCACGCCAGGGAGGGGCCGGCGGCGGCGGCGGCGGCGGCCCCTGACGCGGAGGCGGCGGAGCCGAAGCCGCCCAGCGCCGCAGAGGCCTGGGTGAGTGTACGGTAGTGAAAGGGAGGTGCTATGGGCTTTGGAGCGTGCAACCGTGCCGTACTGCGACTGCAAACATGACGGGATCTAGGTTTCGCGCTAGTGTGTGATTGCGCCAAAACGCGGGCCTGTGAGACCGAGAATTGCGGAGCTTCAGCTGGTGTTGGTGGTGCGGCGTGTGCCTGCTGCGCGAACGCCCGTGGTACCCGGCAACTATTTGTGAGGCACTGCCCCTGTGCGGCGCACCTGAAGCGCCGCCGGCAGCAGGAAGGGCAGCGTGAAGACGGCCGCGATGTTGGAGGAGATGGTCAGCAGCAGCGCCAGCGCTGTGTTGCCGCCCAGCACCTGGTTAGAGTGTGTGTTAGGGTGTGCCGGTGGCAGTTGAAGGACAGGGTTGGCTTGGTGCATGCAGGTGCACGAATGCGACGGGCAGGCGCGCTCGCATGCGGATGCAGCGGGCTCAATGGGCGTGCTTGCAGAGCTTTGTGCGCTCGCTTACCGGTAATGTCCCGTCAAGAGGCATCCGTACTGCACTGTCCCTCTGAGCACATGCCGCTTACTGATGTGTTCCCGAGCGTGGACTGTCAGGTGGTGCCCTCAAAACCAGTTGAGCCCTTCCACACCACATGCAACCACATGCAAGCGTGGCTGCGCCGTACCTGCGTCAGGGCCACCCCGCTGGAGAGGGTTGTGGGCATGCAGCAGAACACCAGCAGGCCTGGACAGCAGGGACAGGAGCGGGCGGACAGAGGGCTCAGCCAGCAGAAAGCGAGATGGGGGCCGTAGCGGCGCAGGCGCTATCGGCACGTATCGTATCGTACGTAGCGTACGAGAGCCTGCGTGGCTGTGCGTTGCGCAACACCATCCCAGCGCAATTGTCCGTCCGCATGCTGGCCTTCCACAGGTCCTGTTCAATGCACAATTCCTCAGGCTCTCCTCCTGCCGCGCCCTCTTTTTCCCGACCCGTATACGGCAGATTCTCCAGCTCCCCACGCACCTAGCGCCAGGCCCGGCGGCTGCAGCGGCAGCGCGCCCGCCAGTGGTGCCACCAGGGGGGTGATAAGCAGGATGGAGGCCAGGCCCCACGCGATGGCGTCTGGAGGGGTGGCAGGGGAGACACCGGCAATTGCGATGCGACGAGTGGACGGGGAGTGGGACTGGGAGGGGGGCAACAGGGAGTGGGAAAGGCGGACGCGTGTACACAGGCGGCGGCGGCACACTGCCTCCTGGTGTTCACGATGCAAAGTGGATCTCGGTATGGACAAAGGTAGCGCCACGGCGTGCTAGCGTGCCGGGCGTTGGCCACAGAACGAGGCGGTGGCTAAAGCAGCAACATGGCCAGCATCCTGCAGTGGACTGTCCATCATCTGTCTCACCAACGGCCCCTAGAGCCTTCTCCGCCTCCCCTCGTCGCAGCATAACACCCTGCGCGGAGGGGAGTAAGGGCGCGCGAAACCACGTGTCGTGCAGCGGCCGTTTGACACCGACTGCGTGAAGGAAAGTTAGCATGGTTCTGTCACCAAACACCAAGCCCGCCGACTGCCCCCTGCCAGCACACAACCCATTACCGAGCCCCCAAGCCCCTGGCCCCCTGGCCCCCTGGCCCCTGGCCCCCAAGCCATGCCACGTGTGTCCCAAGCACTACCCAACGGGCACAGCCCACCTGGAGCACGAAGATGGCGCAGGTGACTGCCGACTGGAGGTTGGTGGCCGCAGCCGCCTGGCCCCATGAGGGCTGCATGGGTAGTGCGGGCAGGACAGGGGAAAGGAGGGCGGGACGCGAGCAGCGAGCGGGGAATCGGGGCAGCCCGGGACGGTGGTGTTAGTTTTGGGTGAGGGGTGCCAGGCATGCGCGTGGGCCCCATGCCCCAGTGGCCCACAGCGTGCCAGCAGCCAGCAGTTCCGCAGGTGATAAGCTTGTGCTCTTGCTCCGCGTCAATATGGGGTGCCGGGGAGTGGCCTGCACGGGCCCGTACCTGCGCCGCGGCCGCTAGCAACGCGGTCAGCAGCATCAGCGGGAGGTACTGCTCTGAGACCAGGCGCTTCACTCCCCGCCAGAGCTTTGCCCCGACGCCGTCATCTTCCGCAATTAAGACACTTGCTTGCTGTGAGCCGTCAGCTATCGCTGTCTTCGGGCGCCAAGCGGGTGTCCTTGCGTGCCACCCCAACCTCTCGGCGCCGACGGGTTGCTCAGAACTGGGTCGCTGCCATATCAGAGGCGTCTGATGTCTTACTTTTGTAGGATAGAGTACACTCGGGCGCTTACTACTTGCACAGGGCAGCCGTGGCGATGCTCGTATCAACATGCTCGCGAACATACAGGTAGTAGGTTAGGTGTCCACATACAGAGCCCTGTCCTATATATGAGTGAGCACCCCTGCGGCCAATTGCGTTCAACAAGGTTGCAGGGCACGGGGGTACGGCAGTAGTCATGGGCACTCCCCACTCCAGCTCTGGGCCACTCCCGTCACGCTTCCCCGAGGGTATCTGTATCAATAGTGCCCCATTGTGGCGTAGGCGGCTAGCGTTTCAGCTCCTCCTTGATCCTGGTTGTGTTGTCGAAGCCGCATGGCTCGCAACGAACGTTGGCAGCAGCAGCGGCAGCATATCTGGCCCAACCAGCCAAAGTCTGGACCTGTCTGGACCAGGGACATCTGCTGGTTTGAACGACCCTGGACGACGTTGTGCGCACCACCAGTTCACAGGCCCTTGGTCCTGGGCACGCCGGATCACTGGTCCTCGCTGGCCATAGTTTGCTGTTGTCTTTGCTGCCACTGGGCGCCTCAGTATACGACTCTGTTCCCTGTCTGTGGCCTCCGCAACATTCTTAGGCTACCGGCTGGCTACCGGCTCGTATGTCATGAGTGGTGCAAGCGGTGCTGGCAGGAGCAGCAGCAGCGCCATGTGGCAGAGAGTTTATTCCATCCCTGTGCCTCAAGCGGGCTGGATGCAAGTAGCAAGGTCGCATGAGGGACAGCTGCAAGGGGCTACAGGGAAGACACACATAGGGACACATGGGTCGCAACGTTGCTCCCCTTCACCCGGCACACCCATGCGCATGCCCCCCTTGCACAACGGATACATGAACACCTTTGTCCGCACCAGCAGCGAGTGCCCGCTCATGTGGTACACGCCAAGTGTGTAAGACTTATAACAGCATCGCCACGACGCTTCGACCTTGCCCGTGTGCACCGTAACTCAGTTGAACCCTGCCGAGTTCCCCACGGCACCTCGCACCGTCCAGCCACTGCCACCGACCCACCGTACGCGCGTACGGTAACCACCATGCCGTATAAAGCGGGCGCAGACCAGGGCCGCAGGCGCAGCCTACCAGCAGGGGCAGCCCCTGCAGCCTAAACACACACATGATCGCTACACACATGATCGCCCAACCTGGTACAACAGAAAGCTGGCATCAACCAACGTGTCGTCGTACTTCACATGTTGTTCCAACCTGTACCGACCACTGTCCCCCTGTCCAACCACCAGTACCTGCTGTTCTGATGCTTTCCTTTGCACGCAGAAAGCAACCGCCCCATTCACCACACGGCTGACACAGAGAACGCGCCCTCTGTCAGAAAGGAGCACATGATGGGCCTGGGATGGGCGACGCATACCCAAAATCAACAGGAAACTTACGAGCCGCAACGTGAGCGATCAAAAAAGCCGGAAACACACATGCCACAACTACCAAAACGCCAGAAGGCCACGCGTCGGGCACGCAGACACGCAAGCAGGGCACGCACCCGCACGCACGTAACGGCCATCCGAAGGTGTTCAGGTGTTCGCGTTCAGCCCTTGTTTAGCGGCCAGGCAACTGTACCTCCTGGCTCATCATACAGGCACAACAACTAAGCGCACGCTTTCATGTTCGTCCAGCTGGCGCTGAGCTTCTGTTTGAACTCACGATAAAGGTTCAACACCAACATAATATGGCACCCTGCGTGCCACGCCGTCCTCCACTTGTCGATCCCCACATAGCATATTGAGGCATCATGAACAACATGCATCTGAGTACCCCTACATACCCCTTCATACCCCCCTGAGTGCCCCTGACCGCTGTCCGCCACTGCCCCTGGACTGAAGTGGGTAGCCGATGCTAGCAAAAAATTGGAACCTGACTTCCCCAAAACCCTGACAGTGCCTCTACACACCGGGGTTTATGCTGTCTACAGCGACTGAGCAGTAGTTCCCACCCATACTGATGAAAGCATTACTGGAACTGCGACGAGGACCGCCGTCCACCGCATGCACCCCACATGACACGCACGAGCGCAGCACGCGCCGCAGCGCACTTTGGGCAGCGCCCTGATCAGCGCCGCAGGCACTGATGCACAGTTGCAGTTTTAAACGCCATCACCAACATAGGATCTATGTTTCTGGGCACTTGAGCACCAGGGGCATTGGTACCCATTCCCCTGCAGGTCGGCAATTGCCGTCGCCTTCATCCAACCACGAAGTTTGAGCCGCTTCAACCTTGCTTTTCGTCTTGCGCACTCGTGTAGTGCCCAACACCGTACGGAACGTGACGCTCCACGGCGACCGCTCGCCGCAGCTGCGCCCGGGTGCAAGGGCAATCCAAAAGCCCACATCCCAGACATGCATACATTCGACAAGCGTCCTAGGTCTTACGAGCTGCTACGCTTATGCAACGTGCTATTGCTGTGGCGATGGAGACATACTGCAGCCGCGCTGCCTGCGCGTGCAAGCAACTAAACAATCAATGAACGACATGCCATGCCCCAAACACCGTACCGCCATGCTCAGGCCATGTCCCAACCCCACTACCATGTCCCAAGACCACGCCACCTACCACGCCACCTACCATGCCATCCACCACGCCCGTACATAACCCCAGGCCAGCACGCCCAGACCAGCCAGACCCACAACCCTTCCGTGAGCCTGTTACGGTACATTCCGTATGCAACGGTGCGCAGAGTGCGCCAAAGTGCGTGTGCTTCAGCTGTCGATCTGGTGCCAAGGCCGCAGCCCTAGGCCGCACAAAGCCCCACGCCCAAGAAGTGGATACGCACGACATGCCATGCCCGCGTAACATTATTATTATTATTATTATGGATACGCACGTGTGTTGCACGGCACCTAGCAACCCGCTGGTACACCTGAGCGCTACCGTGTGCGCATGAAGGCTCCCGTGCGCGTGCGTTGCACGGTTAGTGGTGGGACAGCGCTCATGGGTCCTGCAAGGCCGGCGGGCCGGGCATGGAGTAAGCTGTGCACAGGTCAGCCCACAGCGGCTGACCCTGCTGCTGGTGCTGCGGGGCCGCTGGAATGCTCGGCCGTGCAGCAGCCAGCTGCTGCTGTGCGTGGTGGTGGTGCTGCTGCTGCTGCTGCTGCTGGCTCCCCCGGCCTCCCACAGCCGCGCGCTTGCCATGCAGCAGGGCCGCTAGGGCACCCACGTCGCTGCCCGGCAGCCCGATGCCCTGCTCCCGTAGCCGCTTGTGGCGCTCCGCGACCATGGCCTGCCGTACGGGGTCCTCCTCAGGCGGCGATGGGGGAGCTGGTGCAGCAGCGATGGACGACCCTGACTCGTGCCGGAGCTTGTGCCTCAGGTGGTCCAGCACGGTCCATCGAGCCGCCGCCTCCTGCTGCTGCTGGTGGTGGTAGTTGTGGTGGCGGTGCTGCTGCTGTTGTTGTTGCTGCTGCTGCTGGTGGTGCTGGTGCTGCTGCTGGTCGTGGAGGTAGGCTGCAGGCGTGCGCACATCCGGGGGCGCAGCGTAGCCGCCGCTGGTGGCGCCCACAACGCTGTGCAGCCCGTGCGCATCCTGCTGCTGGTGCTGCTGGTGCGCACCGGTGAACAAAGAGGAAAACTCGTCGCAGTCCATGCAGTCCGGCAGGCCAGCGGCCGATCGTAGGACATGAACAGGGGCGGTCGCGGGCGCCGGGTGTCGAGGCAAGCCACGAGCTGGCCGAATGTTGAGGCGGTGGTGGTGGTGGTGCTGCCCCAGCGCGTCGTGGGTCATGCTGGCCGGCTCCCATTCACCCTCTCCGCCGCAGGCAAACACTGCACCGCCGCTGCTCGCGCTGGCGAACGTGGAGTCACAGGTGTGGAGAGCTGCGGACAGCGGCGCGGCTCCCACTGAGTGTGCGGGATCTGCCAGCGCCGCCGGATACGTGCTACCAAGGCCGCTGGAGTACAAGTTGTCGTGGTAGCTGCTGTTGCTGTTGCTGGCCAGGGCGTATGCCGCATTGGGACTGCCGCTTGCCTCCAGGTCAGAGAAGAGCTCCCTCAGGAAGCCCTCCACGCCGTCACCGTCTGGGTCCTGGTCCATGGCCACAACGCCGCCACCGCACGCCCCCACTGCTGCTGCTGCTGCTGCTGCTCCTGCTGACACTGGTGCTGCCGCCAGCGCCCCACCGCTGTACGGGCTGCACGTTGCTGGGCCTGCGCGGTGTTGCTGGTGGTGGTGGCGCTGCTGCTGGTGCTGCCGCCACTGCTGCTCTGGAGTGGGCATTACGTGCGAACGGTGATGCTGCATCGATGGCTGCTGCTGCTGCTGCTGCTGCAGGTGGCCGAGCTGCTGAGAGCGCACCTGCTCTTCCCGCAAGCAGTCGTGGTTGGAGGGCCCCATAGGGCTGCGCAGCTCGGAGGGTGTCAGCCGCGGCAGCGGGTGCGTTCGTACAGCGGCAGCAGCGGCAGCGGCGTCCACGCGAGGAGAGCCGGCGGCTGCGGGCAACAACGCGGCTGCATCGCATGCAGCTGCGAAGGGTGACAGCATGGCGGAGCTTGTGCGGTGGAACAGCTGCGGGGCGGCGGTGTTGATGCTGAGTGGCTGGGAGCAGTGGAAGGACAGTTGCTCCTGCGACTGCGGCTGTGGCTGCACCGGCGACGGCGGTGGCACCATCTGCATGTGCGGCAGCTGATGCCGCTGCTGCTGCTGTGCCGCTCTCGTGTCTGGCTTCCATTGCATGGCGCCCAAAGTGTCGCTCCCAGGGATTCCGCTCGAACTGGAACGGTGAGGAGGTTGTGGTGGCTCGGCAAGCATTCCAGCGCCGGGGCAAGGGCCGGGGAGCGCGCGGGCGTACATGCTGCTGCCGAAGGTACCAATTCCCGCAGAGGAGGGCGGGTAGCAGCCAGCCAGCGACGGCAGCCCTCCGTGTCCGCCGCTGTTCACCCGGCCAGGGGGAAGCGCCATGGCAACGTCAAAGGCGGAGACGGCGACGGCGCGAGCCATGCTCCCGCCACGGCCGTCGCCGCCGCCAGCGTCACCGTCATTGTAACCGTCCGTGCCGTACGGGCTGAAGCCGCCGCTGCTGCCGTACACACTGCCACCTTTGCTGGCCGTGGCGGTGCAGTGCGGTGACGTAGGTGGCAGTTGGCTGCATGCCGCGCTGCGGTGTTTCTCGTCCGCCACCGTTGGCGCCGCCATGCCAGGCGAGAGCACGTGAAGTGGTGCCTGGCTGGACGCATGGTGACCAGGCAGGCCGCTGCCCGCTTGGAGGGTGAGCTTGTTTACCCTTTCCAGAGGGGCAGAGGTGGCCGGCATCGCCTCATGGAAGGTCTTGCTCCGAGCGGGCCGGAGGCCGACGGTGTGCGAGTGCGGGTGGTAAGGCTGTTGCTCCTCCAGCTTGCACACAGGCAGGATGGAGTCGGTGAGCGTGCGGGTGGGGCCGGCTGCCGAACCATGAGTGCGTGCAGGCGGCGGTTGAGACGGCGATGGTTCCGGCAACCGGAGCACCCGCAGCTGAGATGGTGTGTCCTCCACAGCTGGGGCAGAGTACGGCGCGGCAGGTGTGTTGTCCTCGCTCGAAACGCTAGCCATGCCGGCGACGGCCGTGGTGGCGGCGGCCGTGGTGGCGGCGGCGTTGCCCTCGGCGGAGGCGCGGCCAGCGGCAGCAGCAGCGGCCGCCGCCGCGGCGGCAGCAGCTCGGGTGGTGGGCGGCGAGGTGAGAGACGGCCCTGGGGCCTGGCAGGAGGCCGGGGAGTCGCTGCTGTCCGCTCGGTTCTGCGGCCGCCGGACCCCAAGAGCTCGAGGCTTGCCCTGCCGGTGCGCACGCGAACCATGGCAAGTACCTGGCGTCAGTACGACAGCAACCGCCGAGCTAAGGGCGTGCCTTCCTCGTGCGCCGTGACCGCCACAGCGGCAGTACAACATGTTGCGCACGCCGCAGGGTGCGCTGTGCAGCACTGCAGCGCGGACGATTGTGCGCTAGGACAGCAGCTCAACACCCCTTCCTCAGACCCGTTCCCCGCACACCTTGAGGACCGGCAGGCCGTGAGAGCGGAGCCAGCTGCCCAGCGTTACACCCGACGGCATCACCTGTAGCCCATACAGTATAGCAAGGAACTTCGTAACAGGGGAGTGCTGCTTCGTAAGGCTGCCATGCAACACTAGCTGCAGCAGGTCCGTAATGAGGCACGCAGTGTTTCCAAACCCAGGGGTGCAAAGGTTGCGAGCAGGGGAGCGGACCGCAGGGCTCAAAGGCCACCAGCTGGCTAAGTGCGTGCCAGACAGGTGTACATCACATGACGCCAGCCTAGCAGGTAGTCCACGCACGCTCGCAGCTCCCACTCACCTTGATGCTGATGTGCCACTTGGCTGTGGTGATGCCTGACTGCTTCTCGAACCTGCAGAGTGAAGATACACAGCCGGTAAGCGCTTTAGCTGGCATTGCGTCTCGGGCGCGACAAACCGTTCCGTTCCAATGACTGCTTGTACACCTAAAAAGGGCGGTGCAGATGGCCGTTGTCCGGTGACGAGCGTCACAGCAGCTTGCAGCTAGCACGGCTGGGGCAAGGTGGAGGCTACGGCCTGCCTGCGCGTGTCGCGGTCTATGCATGCACGCACGCACTCACTTGCTGCGAGTGACAAGGCCGTCGTTGTGGCGGATGCAGGGCCCGCCCGTGAGGTAGAGGTTGGGCAGGAAGGTGCCTGGAAGGTGCGTAGGCAGCATGGGGGTGGGGCAGCGTGAGGGCGAAGCAGGTCAGCACCGGAGCAGGGCCCATGTCGGCCGTACTCGCGTGACAGCTGTCCGCTGCTCCTGCCGCGATTGCATAAGACCTGCTTCTTTTAAGCTGCTTCCAACAGCAAACCACATAGGACGACTACGGACACCGTCACAACAAGACACCGGTGCAGCGTCGTGTTGGCGGTACACGAACACGCACCCGTCACAGACGTGGCCCAGCCGCAGTCCTCCTCATCGCTGTCCATCTGCCGCGCCCGCCGGCGCTTGGTCATCACGCGCACCGTCACCGGCCCCGGCAGCGCCTGCTGCTCCTCCTCCTCGTCATCCTCCTGCTGCCCGTCCTCCTCCTCGTCCTCCTCCTCCTCCTCCTCCTCCTCCTCCTCCTGCAGCTGCTTCCCCTGTGCACACTCCGGGGGGTACCGCCCCCTGCCCCGCCGCAACGCCACGCGCTGTGCCACCGACACACGACCCCGCCTGCTGGCCCCTGGACCTCCACGGCTGCTCTCGCCTTGCTGCTGCAGCCTAGACCGCTGTGGGGCGCACACGTTCATGGCATCCCCGCCTGTCGCCGCCTCGGTACGCAACCTGGGCTCCACGTGTCCCGTACATGCTTGCTCCCGGCATCCCACCTGCCCGGATTGCCCAGACCCCTGCGGCCACAGCTCGTCTACTTGCTGCTGCAGCATCTCCTGTTGCTCCACACCGGGCGCGAAAATGCCTAGGTGCTCGTGGCTTAGGTCACCGTTGTGGGCCGCTGCAGCAGGCGCCATGACCTCGCTAGGCCACTCGCACGCTAAGCTGCTGCGTCTAGTGGGCGTAGTGTTTATCTCTGTAACGCCGCCACTGGCATCCATTACAGGCTGGCGACAGTTTTAGCAATGCCCGCGTGCGCTTTGTGCTGGCCCAGGTTGGTTGGCATGTCCGGTAGTTGCTGCAGACGCTCCAGCATGTGGCCAGCCTGTGGCAGCACGGCGAGGGAGTTGGAATATGGCAGGACTGGAAGTGGGTACTCAAGGCTCAAGGTTGCTAAGGCCGTGTAGGACTTGCAGGGTTGCATGAGGGCACATGCTCGGGCAAATGCCTGGTTGCGTACACGGTGCCACGTGGAGGTTGCCGAGGGCACGAAAGGCCAGCAACGAAATGTGCGCAGTAGCTTGGCTACCTGCCAACCCAGCTAGCGCGAAGTAGTTCGAATAATATCATCCTTACATATACTGAATGCCGCTCACACAACCGTCTGGAGCCGACCCTGGTCGTCCGGAGCCTAGTAGGCAATGGTTCATGCGACTTAATGCCCCCATGTCTGCTCGTCAAGGACCCTTCCAAGGAAGCTGGGCAAGTGCACCTGACATTTTATGATGCTACACGTACCTGTTGATGTTGGGCTCGCCA
>VFQN01007080.1_pt1 | contig 12279 bp, 10 predicted proteins | sample 3512371 | NCBI WGS metagenome assembly VFQN01 (sample SAMN10412370, study PRJNA504923) | tailings metagenome | isolation source: Replicate 2 from Balatoc abandoned mine | place: Philippines: Itogon, Benguet | collected 2017-08-28
GCTCCCGGCCAAGTAGACGGTTTTGGCTTCTGGGGCGTGGCAGACGAACTCCACCCGCCGTCGCCCGGATTCCGTTTCGCGTGAAGTCATTCAACACCTCTGTTCACATAATGCCCGTCTCGACCCGTCTCGACCCGCCCCCCCGCCGCTCACCGCACGACCCAGATCACGTCCCCTTCCTGGACCTTTGACCCAGGCGGGAAGGCGGCGACCGCGTAGTGCTCGTTCAGCACCTCGGATACGGTCCCCCGGTCGACCCGTTCGAGTTTGCAGGTGTAGGGTTTCGTCCGCTGGCAGGCGTTCCGGAAGGCGTCAACCTGGGCCCCGACCCATACCTCGTCCCGCCCGACGCAGACGTGAACCTCGCGGTCCGTCACTTTCATCGCGACGACGCCGCGGGAGTGGGCCGGGGTGCAGCCGGACGCTACGACCGCAGCAACTGCGAGCCAGATATGTTTTCGTTTCACCTGTCAGTCCTCCGTCCTGGACACATGTGCTCGACAGCCGCTCCGTCAACGACTTTTCCCGATACCGATCGGTGGCAAGGGGGTAGCTACCGGGGGTCGGCCGCGGTCAAATCATTGCACAGTTTGTCGCAGCCTTGACACGTCATTTTTTCCCTCGGGATGCGGAGGGAGTTCGGCGGGCGAACCCAGGGATCGGCCCACGTTCACTCGACTGAACTCGGCGCGATCGCGGGGCTTCTGTTCGGGTACCTCCATACCGGCCACGGCCGCGCCCGACGGAGCGAATCATCCGCCCGACACGAGGCCGGCCCGGTCTTAGCCATGCCCGCGCACGGCCACCGGGCCGGGCCCACCGGCTACCGGCAGAAACCGGGCCTGACCGGGACCGGCCCGGTCTGATAGGGGGTCACGATCACCTGGCCCGGGATCACCGCCGGCGCGTAGCCGTAGGGCTGGGCATACGCGAGGGGCCGCGGGTACGCGTAGGCCGGGCGGTACATGTGGGACGGGGTGGGCCGCGTCGGCTGGCTCCGGGACGAGGAGCCCCAGGCGAAATCGCTCCAGCGCAGGCCCTTGCCCGGGTCGGCGGAGGCCGTGCCAGCGAACCCGAGGAACAGGGCCGCGGCGAGTACGAGACCGAGGGCCGTCGTCGGCTTGGTCTGGAAGAGGGACATGGACGTTCTCCATCTCTGCCGGCGGAACAGCGTAGCCGTTCCCCGACCCCGACAGATGAGGTGGGAGGACCACGCCGCCGCCGGTCACGGTGTAATGGGTTGTGACCGGAAGTCGGTACCGACTGGGGTTGATGAGGAGCCCCGTTCGGCCGGGCTCGAAAAGACGGGCGTCACCCGGAGGTCGGGGCCGGACACGGCACCTGGGCCACCGGGCTGGTGGTCAACAGGTGAAGTGGCAGAGGAGGATCACGAGGTCGGGCGGGGGGTGGAGGAGCCGCGACTCGACCCGCGCGAGGCGGGCCGTCTGCTCCGGTGTGTCCGAGGTCACATCCCGGGAAACCGAAGCGTCGGGCCCGATCTGGGAGGCTTCACCCGCATGTTCGGCGGTGTAGGCAACGGGAGCGGCGACCACCGTCCTCTCGCAGCCGCACGCCTTCCCCGCCCGTTCCAGCCCGTCACCCGCCGGCCGCGTGGGTTGCGAATTCGCTGCGCGGGTGCAGCAGGTTCGCGTTCCACGGGTCACCCCGCAGGAGGGCGGCCCGGCCCCCGGGGTGTCCGGGCTGGAAGGTCCGGCACAGCAGCATCCGGAGGCGGAGGGACCGGGGCAGAAGAGTTTCACCCGCCCGTCGGGGCACACGCACTGGACGCGCGGCACCCCGGTCGTGACGGTCATGAACGCCGCCACAGTCGCGAGGAGCTTCGTCAGTGCGCCACCGAACGGATACATTCCACCCCTCCCCGCCTCTCATCGGCCCGCCCGGCTGGAAGAACCCCGGGCGGTCCGTCGCCCGGGGGTAGCCGGCTACAGGGCCGCGCGCCTGAGTCGGAGGGCGTTCGCGATTACCGACACCGAGCTCAAACTCATCGCCGCGCTCGCCCAGATCGGGGTGATGAGGATCCCGAACACCGGGTAAAGTACCCCGGCCGCGACCGGGACGCCGACCGCGTTGTAGACGAAGGCGAGGAACAGGTTCTGCCGGATGTTCCGGACCGTCGCCCGGCTGAGCCGGCGGGCCCGGGCGATCCCGCGAAGGTCCCCCTTCACGAGCGTCACCCCGGCCGACTCCATCGCGACGTCCGTCCCGGTGCCCATCGCGATCCCGACGTCCGCCCGGGCCAAGGCCGGGGCGTCGTTCACGCCGTCGCCGGCCATCGCGACGACGTGGCCCTCGCCTTTCAGCCGCCGGACGACCGCCTCCTTCTCTTCGGGGAGCACCTCGGCCACCACCTCGTCGATCCCGAGTTCCCGGCCGACGGCCTCGGCCGTCCCCCGCCGGTCCCCGGTGAGCATGATGACCCGTAGGCCCTCGGCGTGAAGCAGCCGCACCGCCTCCGGGGTCGAGGCCCGGATGGGGTCCCGGACGCTCACGAGCCCCGCGAACCGGCCGTCGACGGCGACGAGCACCACCGTCTGGACCTCGCTCGGGAGGTGCGTCTCCTCGGCCTTGAGCTCTTCCCAGACGATCCCCTCGTCTTTGAGGAGTTTCGCGTTCCCGAGCGCCACCCGGCGGCCGCCGACGGTGCCGAGCACGCCCTTCCCGGTGACCGATCGGAAGTCGTCCGCCCCGGTGAGCGTGAGGCCCCGGGCCAGGGCCCCGCTGACGATGGCCGAGGCGAGCGGGTGCTCGCTCCCCCGCTCGAGGCTCGCGGCGAGGCGCAAGACCTCGTTCTCGGCGAACTCCTCGGCGGGCTGGACGCGGGCGAGGCGGGGCCTCCCCTCGGTCAGCGTCCCCGTCTTATCCACCACCAGCACATCGGCCTTCCCGAGGAGCTCGAGGGCCTCGGCGTCCTTGATGAGGACGCCGGCTTCGGCCCCCCGGCCGGTCCCGACCATGATCGACATCGGGGTCGCGAGCCCGAGGGCGCACGGGCAGGCGATGATGAGGACCGCGACGGCATTCACGAGCGCGTGGGCGAGCCGGGGCTCGGTCCCCCAGAGGGCCCACGCGACGAAGGCGAGGGCCGCGACGAGGACAACGGCCGGGACGAAGACCTTCGACACCCGGTTGACGAGCCGCTCGACCGGGGCCCGGGTCCTCTGGGCGTCCCCGACCATGCGGACGATCCGCGCAAGAAGCGTGTCCCCGCCGACCTTGTCGGCCCGGACGAGGAGCCCGCCGGTCCCGTTCACCGTCCCACCGACGACTTTGGCACCCGGCTCCTTCTCGACCGGGATCGGCTCACCCGACACCATCGACTCGTCGACGGCGCTCCGGCCCTCCACGACCGTGCCGTCAGTCGGCACCCGCTCCCCCGGCCGGACCCGGACCCGGTCGCCGACGCGGAGGTGGCCGACCGGGACGTCTTCCTCCCGCCCGTCGTCCCGGACGACGCGGGCGGTCTTCGGGGCGAGTCCCAGGAGCCGCCGGACGGCACCGGCCGTCTGGCTCCGGGCGCGGAGTTCCAGCACCTGCCCGAGGAGGACGAGGACGGTCACGACCGCGGCCGTGTCGAAGTACGGCTCGACCGCCCCGGACGCCGCCCGGAACCCCTCAGGGAAGAGGCCCGGGGCGACGGTCGCGGCGAGGCTGTAGAGGTAGGCCGCCCCGACCCCGAGAGCGATGAGGGTGAACATGTTCGGGCTGAGGTTCCGGACCGACTCCCAGCCTCGGGCGAAGAACGGCCACCCGCCCCAGACGACGACCGGGGTCGCGAGGAGGAGTTGGACCCAGTTCATGGCCCGCATGTCGAGGACGTGGTGGAGCGGGCGGCCGGGGATCATGTCGGCCATGGCGAGGGCGAAGACCGGGACGGTGAGGACTGCCCCGACCCGGAACCGGCGGGTCATGTCGTCCAGTTCCGGGTTTGGGCCCTCCTCGGCCGTGACGGTGCGGGGCTCCAGAGCCATCCCGCACTTCGGGCAGCTCCCCGGGCGGTCGCTCACCACCTCCGGGTGCATCGGGCACGAGTACTCGACCTTGGTCGCGGGTTCGGGGGGTGTGGGGGCTGTGGCCGCGACCGCCGACGCGGGCGAGCCTGGCTCACCGCCGTCCGGGTGCCCGGCGGGCGAGGGGCCGACGAATCGGGCCGGGTCGGCCTCGAACCGGTGGTGGCAGTCGGTGCTACAGAAGTAGTACCGCCTCCCCCCGAACTCGGCCGAGCCGGCCGCGGTCTCGGGGGTGGTCGTCATCCCGCACACCGGGTCGGTCTCCCGGGTGTGGGCCGGTGCGTCTGCCGGTGAGTGGTGGTGTTCGTGCTTCATGTCGTTCTCCCCCGCCCAGGCGGGCGTGACTGCTTCCGCCAAAGCCTCCGCCGCAACGCCCCCCCACCCGCGTCGACTACCGGGCGGACGGAACATGTCGCCCCGACGCCATCGACCCCCGAGTCGGTGTACCACACTCCGCACGCCGAGAACGAGGGCCGGAAGGCGTGCTCGACCTCCGCCCTCTTTGACCGCACGGCCGGGCCCGAGGTGCAACACGCAGCCCGAAAGCCAGCCCTGCGTGGGCACTGCCGTGGCCCGCCCCCGGACTAAGGTCATCCCCCGCCCGCGGGCGGGGGTTTCCCATTTCTCGCATCAAGCGTCTCGGCCGAGGCCTTCGGAATCGGATCGAGAGCGACGAGGACCTCGGGCCGCGGGCGGCCGCCCTGCCGCTCGGTCATCCAGGCGTCGTCCCACGCGGCCGAGGCCGCGTCCTGTTCCCCCGCCGGCTCCGGTCGGTAGACCTTCCGGCCGAAGAGGAGGAAGACGGCGGGGGTCACCACCTGGTCCATGAGGGTCGAGGTGACGAGGCCGCCGATCACGACGACGGCCAAGGGGTGGAGGATCTCCTTCCCGGTCTGCCCCGCGCCGAGCGCGAGCGGAACGAGGCCGATGACCGCGACCGCCGCCGTCATGAGCACCGGGGCCAGCCGCTCCAAGCTCCCGCGAACGATCATCTCCTTCCCGAACGGCTCCCCCTCCTCCCGCATCAGGTGGATGTAGTGGGCGATCATCATGATGCCATTGCGGGTCACGATTCCGATGAGCGTGATGAACCCGACCCAGTGGGCGACGGAGAGCGTCGTCGCCTGCATCCAGACCTGCGGCCACTTCCACCACGATGCCGCGTGCAGCGCGGCGGCGTCCGGGCGGTTGACGATCAAAAGCGCCAGGACCGCTCCGAGCCCGGCGAGCGGGATGTTCACCCCGAGCACCATGAGCGCCGCCCGCCAGGACCCCAGGCACCGGCAGAGGAGCAGGAATACGCCAAACACGGCCGCGACCCCGAGGACCAGGAGCCGACTGTTCGCCTCCTGCTGCGCCCGGTACTGGCCGTCGTCCTCGACCCGGTAGTCTCCGCCCTTCGCCCGGAGCCTCTCCTCGACCGGGCGGACGGCCCGCTTGATGTCGGCCACCACGTCGCCGAGGCTCCGCCCCTGGACGTTGCACGAGACCACGATCCGCCGGCCGACGTTCTCGTGGTTGAGGGTGTTCGGCCCGGTCGTGTCGAGTACCTCCGCCACCTGGTCGAGCGACACCTTCTTGCCCGACGGGGTGTTGAGGATGGTCTGGCCGATGACCCTCGGATCGGCACGGGACTTCTCGTCGTACCAGACGACGAGCGAGAAGTACTTCTCGGCGTCGAGGACGGTCGCCACGGTCCGGCCCTTGTAGGCGGTCTCCAAGAGCCGGGCCACATCCCCGGGGGCCAGCCCGTACCGGGCGGCCTCCTCCGGCTTCACCCGGAGCCGGACCTGGGAGATCTCCACCTGCGGCTCGACCTGGAGGTCCACGACACCGGGGACCGTCGCCATCCGGTCTTGGATCTCCTGGGCCGCGTTCCGGAGTTCCTGGAGGTCCGGGCCGAACACCTTGACCGCCACTTGGGCGCGGACGCCGGACATGACGTGGTCGAGCCGGTGGCTGATGGGTTGCCCGACGTTCGCCGCCACGTTCGGGATGCTGCTCACCTTGTCCCGGATGTCGGCCAGCACCTGGTCGTGGGGGCGGCCGGACTTCTCCACCCCGTACCCGTGGAGGCCCGGGACCGCACGCAGCACCGCGTACCAAGTACCTGGCTTCGGCCGCTCATGCGGGGTGAGCCGAACCTCGACCTCCGACACGTTCACCCCTTCGGCGTGTTCGTCCTGCTCGGCCCGCCCGGTCCGCCGGGAAACCGACACCACTTCGGGGATCTGGAGGAGCGTCTGCTCGGCCCGAGCAGCGACCCGTCCGCTCTCGGCGAGACTCGTCCCAGGCGGGAGCTGGAGGTTGACGGTGACGGTCCCCTCGTTAAACGGCGGGAGGAACTCAGACCCCATCCCGAACACCGCGAGCATGGTCGCTACGGACAGGACGAGCGACGTGACCAGGACCGGCCACGGGAACCGGAGGGTGAGGCGCAGGAGCCGGGTGTCGAGCCACTTGAGCCCGCGGAGGAGGAGCGCGTCCCGGTGCGGCCGGGCCACCTTGTCCCGGCCGAGGAGGAGCGACGCGAGGACCGGGGTCACGGTGAGCGATACGAGGAGCGACGCCATGAGCGACACGAGGTAGGCGAGCCCGAGCGGGGCGAACATGCGGCCCTCGAGGCCCGAAAGCGCGAAGAGCGGGAGCACGACGAGGCAGACGATAAGGGTCGCGTAGACGATCGAGTTCCTGACCTCGCTCGACGCCCGGAAGACCACCTTGAGGACCGGGTCGGGGTTGGGCTTCGACCGGTTCTCGTTGAGCCTTCGGAAAATGTTCTCGACGTCTACGATCGCGTCATCGACGAGCTCGCCCACCGCGACCGCGATCCCGCCAAGGGTCATGGTGTTGATGGTGATCCCGAAGTAGCTGAAGACGAGAACCGTAGTCAGGATCGAGAGCGGGATGGCGGTCAAGGTGATGACGCTCGTCCGGATGCTCGCAAGGAACAGGAGGAGGACGACGAACACCCAGACGGTCCCGTCCCGGATGGCTTCCACCACGTTGTCGATGGCCGTCTCGATGAAGTCTCCCTGGCGGAAGACGCGCCGCTCGATGATGACTCCGGGCGGGGCGTCGGCCTGGAGCTGGTCGAGGGCGGCGTCGAGTTTCGGCGTGAGGTCAAGGGTGTTGGCCCCGGGCTGCTTCTGGACGGCGAGGATGACGGACGGCCCGCCGGCGACGCGGCCGTCCTCCTTGACGAGCGTACTCCCGTCCCCGCGGCGGACGGGGCCAGCTAGCCGCACGTCCGCCACGTCCTTCACGCGGACCGCCCGGTCGCCGCGCCACACCACCGGAGTCTCGGCGATCTGTTCGGGGGCAAGGCTCTGGGCGCTGATCCGGATGAGGGACTCCTTCGTCCCCCGCTCCATCACCCCGCCACCGGCCAGCACGTACGCCTTCCCGGCCGCGTCGGTCAGCTGCTCGAGGGTGACGTTCTGGGCCGCCAGCCGCTCGGGCGAGGTGACCACCTGGTACTGCTTGAGGTAGCCCCCCATCACCGTCACCTGCGACACCCCGTCGATCGCCAGGAGCCGGTTCCGGACGGTGAACTCGCCGAAGGTCCGGAGGTCCATCCCCTGCTTGAGAGCCTCCTCCGGCGTCTTCGGCGGGTCAGCAGGGCGCAGGCCCACGATCATCACCTCGCCCATGATGGACGAGATCGGGGCCATGACCGGGTTGACGCTCTCGGGCAACCGCTCACGGACGAGTTGGAGCCTTTCTGAGACGATCTGCCGGTCCCGGTAGATGTCGGTGCCCCAGTCGAACTCGACCCACACGACGGAGAGCCCGATCCCCGAGGCGGACCGGACCCGCTTCACCCCGGTCGCCCCGTTCACCTGGTACTCGATCGGCCGGGTGACGAGGGCCTCGACCTCTTCGGGGGCGAGCCCCGGGGCCTCGGTCATGACCGTCACCGTCGGCCGGTTCAGATCCGGGAACACGTCCACCGGCGTGCGGACGAGTTGGTAGACGCCGGCGGCCGTCAACACCGCCGCGGCGATGAGGACGAGGAGGCGGTTCTGGAGCGAGAACGCGATGACGCGGTTCAGCACGGCCCTGTCCTCTCACCGGAGCGAAGCAAATGCGGTCATAAGTTCGGCGGCTCCCGCGACCGCTACCGGCTCGCCCGCTGCGAGCCCCCGGGTGACGGTGACGAAGCGGTCATCAGATGGGCCGGTCTCGACCGCCCGGCGGTCGAACGCACCGTCCGGCCTTTGGACGAACACGAACGAGGCTGACCCGTCTGCGACCACTGCCGCCTTCGGCACTGCGACGGCGGGCGGACGCGGGCCGAGGATGACTGAGACCGTGGCGAGCTGGTTGTGGAGGAGTAGGCCGGAGGGCGCCGCGTCGAGTTCGACCCACACCGCAAGCGAGCGGGTGTCGGCCCCGACCGTCCGGCCGCTTCGGACCACCCGCCCGGGAAGGACCGATCCCGGGTCAGCGATGGGCCGGACACGCGCCGGCCGGTCGAGCGTCACCCGCCCCAGCTCCCGCTCCGAGACGAACCCCCGGACGAGCGGTCTGGTGAGGTCATGGACCTCGAACAAGGGCTCGTGGGCTGCGACCGCCTGCCCGAGCACCTTATCGAAGTTCACCACGACGCCTCCGATCGGCGAACGGACCGGGACGGCCGTGACCATCTCGCCCTTCTCGAGGAGCCGCCCGATGTCGTCGGGGGTAAGCCCCGCGGTCTGAAGTCTCCTCCGGAGCCCTTCCCCCCGGACCGTGAGCCCGTTCACCTGGCTTTCGAGCTCCCACAGCCGCCGGGCGGCGGCACCCGGGACGTTCTTGAGGCTCGCGAGGGTCGTCGAGGCGAGGAGGGCCTCGAGGTGGGTCTTGAGGAGTTCCTGCTGCATGGAGAGGAGCTCTGGGCCGTACACCTCGGCCACAACGTCGCCGGCTTTCACCGGCTGCCCGCGGTCCACCCGAATGGTTCGGATCGTGCCGGCGAGTTGGGACGCCGCGAACCCGCGCCGGGCCGGGGGCACCTCGACCGCCCCGTCGAGGGTGAGGACGTCATCGACCGACCGCACCGTTGCGGGCTCGACCTTGAGCCCGATCGTCCGCCCGGCCTCAGGCGAGAGCTTGAGGACCGTCGGGGCGAAGAACGGGGCGAGCTCGTGCCCGCCCCGGGTCACGACCCGATCGCCGGGGAAGAGTCTGCCGCCGAGAACTTCGATCCGGCCATCCGACTTTCGGCCGACCGTGACCGGCACCCTCCGGTACTCGGAGGATCCGGCGGCGCTCGCCTCCTCGACGAGGACGAACCGCTCGGCCCCCTCCCGAAGGAGGGCCACAGCCGGGACCGTCGGCCGAGCCTTGCCGTCCGAGACGAGGACGAACGCCCGCCCCGCCATCCCCAGCTGGAAGCGGGGCTCGGCACCCGCGGGGTTCTTCAGTTCGGCCCACACGGCGGCCACGTTCGTGCCGGGCTCGAGGTAGAGACTTTTCGCCTTCACCTCCGTGCGGAACACCTCCCCGGGGTAGGCGACGAGGTGGAGCTCGACCGGCTGCCCGACCGCCACCCGGTGGAGGTCTTTCTCCAACACCCCGACCCGCACCCACACGGTTGAGAGATCGATCACCTCGGCCAGGTGCTCGCTCGTATCAACCACCTTCCCGGCCGTCAGCTCCGCGTGGACCACCGTCCCGGACACCGGGGCCCGGACCGGGAGGGTTAGCCCGGGGAGTGACCTCCCCGTCCGGAACAGCTCGTCGAGCCGGTCGGCCGGGAGGCCGAGGGCGAGCCACTTCGCCCGGGCGACGGCGAGCGCGTTCCTGTTCTGCGCGAGCGTGCTCTCGGCGTCGATCACCGCCTGCCCCGGGACGGTTCCCTGGTCGGCGGACTTCCTGAGCGAGGCGACGAGTTTCTCGGACAGAGCGATGTCGTTCCGGGCCGCGAGGAGATCGAGTTGCAGCGTGTCGAGCTCGAGGCTCTCGACCTCGGCGAGCACGTCGCCGGCCTTCACCACCTGCCCGGGCGTAACGCTCACCCGGGCCACCCGGCCCGAGAGTTGGGCGGTCGCATACGCGTGGTTCCGCCACGGCGCGGAGACGGTGGCGTAGGCGAGTACCTTCTCCTCGACCGTGCGGGACTCGACCGGGGCGGTCTCCACGTCAACTGACGTGCGCGCGTCCGCGGTGAGGAGCAGGTGGCCCCTCTCGAGATCTACCTGAGCACCCTTTGTCGGGAGCGGGGCGTGCCCCTCGTGGGCGAAGAGGACCGCTGCCCCCACCGTGAGGAGGGCCGAGAGCGCGACCCACCGGCTTCGGGTGAACGCCCTGGCGCGTCGAACCGGTTTCATGCTGGCCTCCCCCCGTTCGGGCGTGCGTCAGCCTACTACCTGTGAACTTCGTCGCGAGAACCCCGGCCGCCCGGGCCCGGACACCGGCTGGCGGGCACGAACGCCCGAAGCCCGGGACGGCGCGAGGCCCCCAGCCTTGCGGCCGAGGTCGGTTGGCTACCGCGCCCGCTCGGCCGCGACGGCGGCGAGCGTCTTGTCGGGTTCCGCCTGGGCTTTCCCGGCGCACCCGCGGCAGCACACGTACACGGTCTTTCCCTTCAGGGTCACCGGGACGGGCTCACCCATCGACCCGAGCTCCTCGCCGGTGACCGGGCACGTCTTCTGCCCGCCGTACGGCCCGGCCACCGCGGCCGCGCCGCCGGGGGGCGCGGCCGGCAGGACCGGGGCGGCGGGCCCGGCCGGCAAGTTGTAGCCCAGGGGGGCCGGCTCCCGCCCTGGCGACTCATTCCGACAGGTGCGGCACCCGCCGGGGCTCGAACACCCGGTGACGAGCGGCACCAGAATCGCCACCGTCACCCCGGCCAGCACTGTCACCAACCACTGCTTGATCACAGCCTTCACAGCCGTTCCTCCTCCCTGACCGGCTCGGGCACCGGGCCGTGGCTCGGCCGGCGCGTCCGTGCGCCGGCGGGTTAACATCACTTCGGGGTCGCCGCGGCCTTCAACTCGGTCACCTTGGCGAGTGTCTTGTCCGCGTCGGAGAGAGCCTTGCGCTTGCACCCCTTGCAGCAGACGAACACCGGCTCCTCCCGCCCGTCCTTGCCCTTCACGAGGATCTTGACCGGCGGTCCCATCTCGCCGAGCTTCGTGTCGGGCATCACCGGACAGTAGCCCTGGGCGTCGGCGAGTTTCTTGTCGTCCACTTCCAGTTCAATCAGCGGTCGGTCGGCGTTGGGGTCGCCGTCGGCCTGGGGTCCGGCGTGGCAGCACGACTCGCCGCCCCCGTGCCCGGCCGTCCGCGCGTACTGCACCGCGGCGATCCCGCCGCCAGTCACGCCAGCGAGGACGAGGAGCCCCGCGAGCTTGGTTCGTAGACTCATGGCACACCCGGTGGTTGTCGGTGGGTACGCCCCGGCCGGACACAACCCGGCCGGGGCACGCCGGTCACTTCTCCGGCTTCTTGTCGAAGGTCCCGGCCGCGCCCTCGATCCGGGTCGGGGTGTACCCGGCCTTCTCGACCGCCTCCCACATCGCCTTCGGCGACGGGGTCGCGCCCTTCTTGGCGGTCACCGTGAGCGTCTTCGCCTTCACGTCGGCGACGGCCGACTCGACGCCCTCGACCGCGGACACGGCTTTGCCGACCGTCTTCGCGCATCCGGCGCACGACATCCCGTCCACCGCGATCTTGCTGGTCGCGGCGTCGGCCTTCGCGGGCGGGGCCGGCTGGTCGGCGGCCGCGCAGCAGCCGCCCGCTGAACAGCCGCCCTTCCGGTCCGCCTTTGCCCGCGGGGCCGGGGCGACGTCGGCGCTCGCCGCCGTCAAGTCACAGCACGCGGCACCGGGCACGCAGCACGGGGCACCCGGCGCACAGCAGTCGCCGGCGCAGCACGGGGAGCGGGGGAAGCAGCAGTCTGCACCCGGGGCACAGCAGTTTCCGGTAGCCGCGGGCGTGTCACAGCAGTGCGATCCGGGTGCGCAGCACGCGGCCCCCGGATCGCAACACCCGGTCCGAGTCTCGGCCAGGGACAGGCCGACGCCGGCCAGCCCGAACAGGGCCGCCAGCCCGAAGATCACTTTCGTTACCATCCTTCAGTCCTCCTGGAATGCCGGCCGAACTCGGCCGGCGTGGTTCTCGTCGCAGGTTCGGCGGGGTGCGGGACCGACCCGCACGCGTTCCGCCGGGTCACTTCTTGACGTAAGCCGACGGGTCCTTGACCTCGCTCGGCTTCTCCTTGGCCGTGGCCAGGAACTCCTCGATGCACGGGATGCAGCAGAAC
>VFQN01007081.1_pt1 | contig 12277 bp, 19 predicted proteins | sample 3512371 | NCBI WGS metagenome assembly VFQN01 (sample SAMN10412370, study PRJNA504923) | tailings metagenome | isolation source: Replicate 2 from Balatoc abandoned mine | place: Philippines: Itogon, Benguet | collected 2017-08-28
GGGGGGGGGGGGGGGGGGGGGGGGGGGGGGGGGGGGGGGGGGGGGGGAGGGAAGGGGGGGGGGGGGGGGTTGAGTCAGCAAAGGGAAGTAGTGGTGAGGTGAGCGTATTGCTGTTTGTGATTTGCGTTGATGGTGATGTTGTAGTGTCGAGCAGTTAGGAGGCGCGCAAGCGTGTGAGGGGCTCAGTGGGGGTTGGGGCCAGTGGGAGGGGCCGGTCTGTTATGGTTCGCCGTGCCCCTTGTTGACCTCGTGTAGGCCGTGTTGTGTACACGGGGAGCGTGTGGAGTGTGCGTTAGGAGGTGTAAGGCCAATGCTGCGGCGAAGTTGACCGGCGGGCGGTGCTGCGGACGTGCTCTCGTCAGCCTCTCACCGGCCCGGGGAGGGGCCAGCCCACCACAGGCGCCAGCTGCACAGCACCCCTCGTTCACCCACTAAATTAACCCCACCCACGTTGCCCCGCTTGCCTTGCTTCTGACCCAACGCCGCCAACACAAACACGCAACCACGCACCTGCCCCCAGATCCCGGCGTGGCTGCTGCTGAGGCGAGCACCCTGCTTGCCCCCGCCGCCCCCTCCTCCTTCGACACCATCGGCGCCGCGGGCGCCCTGGCCGCCGCTGCCGCCACTGGCATACTGTCCGGCGGCGCCCTGGAGCCCCTGCTGCTGCAGGACTACCCGCAGCTTGGGGCGCGGCTGTGCGTGCACTCGCGGGTGGGTGGCGGTGGGGTTCGGGGGCTCGAGGTAGGGGCATGCGAGGTGGTGTTCTGCGAGGGACAGGGTCTTGGTGAGGGATGTGAGGAGGAGACAGGAGGGGGTGCGGAGCAGCGGCTTTGAGTTGGCAGCGTCTTGTTGCACGCCGGGGCACCAGGCTGTAAGCGCGAGGGAGGGGAAGGGGTCGCCCTTTGTGCGCCTGCAACGGGGTAGTGCCGTTGCGTCGTATATCGCTGAGCGCTGTCGCGCCACGCGGTCGTGCTCCTGTGCCTGCGGTATCCTGCTTCTACTTTGACTCGCTGGCCCCAGCGTGTTTCGCCCGTCTTTTCCTTCCGCCGCCCAGCGGGGCGTTGCCCACGAGCGCCTGGCGCCCGTTCGCAGCCCAACCTCTTAAAGTGCACCCTTCTCATTCATTTCTCTCTTCCCCCCTCCTAACACACACAGCTGGGTGTGGACCACAAGCGGCTGGGCCAGGGCTGCGAGGACGTGCCGCACAGCGAGCTGCCTTTCCAGCCGTACGACGGCGCGGGCATCGTGTGCGTGTTCGACGGACACCACGGCAGCAAGGTGGGGGCCCACACAGACTGCCGCCCTACGCCCTCGGAGTAGACGTGATACCGTATGTATCGTGCCCAGTGCAGCCTCGGGGTCGGGCCTGAAGGGCCTGGGGCAGGTGTGACGGGGGCAAAGGCCCGGGGGCTGGATTCCACAAGCGAGTCGGGTGTGCAAGTGCAACGGGCTGTGCTGCGCGGAGGCTGCAGGTAACTGCTTCCCTGCGGGCTGCAGCAGCGGGAGCTACATCATGCGGACGGGACACGGGGGTCGCGGCAACGGCTGGGTGGGCCCCGCAGTGTATGGCGCTGCGACAGCGGCCGTGTGTGCTGACCAGCAAAGTTCCCGCCTCAACCCCCAGCGGAAGGCACGGGCCCTGGGCCACGATCAACTACTTTTCCACTACGACACAACACACACCGCACACGCCTCGTTGCACACCTACCCGCCCCCAGGCTGCCAACCAGGCCCGCGAGTTCGTGCCCCTGGTGCTGCGGCACCGCCTGCTGGCCCGGGACGGCCGGGAGGGGCCTCCCCTGCCGCCGCCGCCGCCGCCGCGCGGCCCCCGGCAGCCCGAGGAGCAGGAGGATGAGGAGGAGCTGGACGAGGGCTACAATGGCAGCTCCGAGGACGAGGGGGAGGGGGGAGAGGGGGAGGAGAAGAAGGGGGTGGAGGCGAAGGGGCCGGGGGAGGGCAAGGGGCAGGGCGCAGACGGGGCGAAGCAGCAGGCGGAAGCGGGGGAGAAGGATGGATTGGAGGCAGGGGAGGCGGCGGGGCGTGGGGAGGGGGAGCAGCAGCATGAGGAGGAGCAGCAGCAGCAGCAGCAGCAGCAGCAGCAGCAGCAGGCGGCTGTGGAGCTGCTGCCACTTCCGCCCGCAGGGCCTCCGCTGCCGCCGCTGCTGCGCGGCCGCGCGCTGGAGTCGCAGCAGGCGCTGCTAAAGGTGTGTGCCGGGGAGGATGGGAGGGTGTGCCGGCGGTCGTTGGCTGGGGCAGCATGCGTCCACAGGAACCCGCCCTGAGCGCGTCTGGCGTCCATACCCGCACACCCTTACCGTGTTGTGCGTCACGTGCACCCCGCGCATGCCCCGTGGCACGCCAACTCCCCGGAGGGCCAGGCAGGGCCTCCTCGTGCACGGCCCCGTGCTCCCTTTTGACAAGCCTCACGTCGATCTCAGCACACCCGCAACTCACACCCGCATAAACAGGGTCGCGGTGCCACTCCGCCCGTGCCCTTGCCTCCCCTTCCCCCGCCCAAGGCCAGCTTCCTGACCCCAGACTCGCAAGCCTATGCGGAAGGGCGCCCCCACTTCCTGCCTCTTACCCTACCTCCCCGCTTTTCCCATCGCACCCGAACCCCTTCTGCTGTTTCTGCCTCCCTCCGCACACCTCCCTTGAATGTTTATTGTACCATATCGTGCTCTGTTTCTTCGCGTGCCTCCAGGACGTGTTCCTGACCTCCGACTCGTACATGTCCATGGAGGAGGGCTGCACCGCCACGCTGGTGCTGCTGGAGGCGGATGCACACGAGGGATGGGTGCTGCAGGTGAGGGTCGGGCGGGCAGGGCGTGTGGACGTGTCAGTGTGGTTGGAGGGAGGGCAGATGCGGGGAGGGGCGGATGGGGCTGGGGAGCAGGCGCGGCTTGCGGGGACCGGCGCAGCGGGGTGTGTTTGTTGGCTGTGGGAGCAGTGGATACTGCGCAGCAAATGTTACAGGGCGTTCCCTGGTAGGCCTTACTGGCCCACGCGTTACAGGGCACGGGCTGCTGCCTGTAGTACGTGGAAGGCCTGTATGCTAAGCGAGAGGGACAGGGACAGAGGGTAGGAATGCTTCGCTGCCTGTGGGCCACACCACACTCGGCCTGCAAGCTCCCCGCTCAGCGACCCGTACGCCTTCAGCCTGCGCTCATGTTCCCCTTTGGGTGTCGCGCCCACAACCACACACACTCACGGTCCCCACTTCTTGTCTCATCCCGCCCCTCACCGCAGAGCGCTAACGTAGGCGACTCGAGCGCAGTGCTGGTCAACTACACGCAGTGAGTCGTGGGTCAACGGGCTCTGTGGGGTGAAGAGCTCAGCACACGCTGGTACACACAGCACATGCGGTCGTAAGACTGATGAGAATCTCTCCCCTCCCCATCCTCCCTTACTTAGCCGTGCAGTACCGAGTTACTCCGTACATGGCACTGAGCCCGCTTTTCCTCCTACCCCTGGCCTGCCTTCTCATCTTGTCTAGCGCCCACTGACCCCCCATCCCTGCTCCCCATCCCTTTCCCGCCCACCTTCCCCCTTCCCCCCCAGGGGCACGTGGTCGCGGCTGTCCGCCGACCACCGCATCGCCTCCTCCCAGGCGGAGCGCGACCGCCTGGCCGCCAGGGGGCACACCGTGCGCACGCGGCTGTACGGCCTCAACATCAGCCGCATGCTGGGGGACAGGTGGGCCGGGGGCGGGGTGGGATGTGGGGGCGGGATGGGGGTGGAGGTCAAGGGAGGACAGGCGAGAATGGGATTGGCAGCTAACGGCCTGGCCCCTCTGTGTTCTCCATGATCCTCCATCCTATGAGGACCTGGCTCCCTGACTATCACAGCGCAACAGTTGTGTACTGATACCGATGTACCGATGCCAACATCAGGGCGTATGCAGCCTTGGTGGTGCAGAATACCAACTTCATTAGGGCCTTCAGTGCAGCTTCAGGTTCTCGAGGAGGGGGGCCTGGGCTTTCGTGCATTCACACCACAGGGCTCTCAAGTGTGAGCCGAGAGTCAACTTGATACAGCGTGTCCAATACGTGTGTCCCTCATTCCAACGTGCCCAGGTTTCTGAAGGAGGAGGACCTGGGCTTCCTGGCCGAGCCGCACGTGGGCCCCTCCGCCGCCGTGGGCCCCGGCGACTGGGCGGTGCTGCTGGTGGCCAGCGACGGGCTGTGGGACGTGCTGCCCGAGGAGCGGGCGGCCAAGATGCTGCTGCAGGTGGGGTGGGTTGTGGTGGGGGAGGATGGGGCAGCAGAGGGCGGGGTAGGGCATTGCGCGAAGGTGGTGTATGGGGGAAGGCTAGATAAACTGGAGGGAGGCTAGATAAACTGGAGGTAAGGTAGGGTGGGGCGGGGGCGCCCTGGCCCCGCCATTCCGCCTGCTGTGTGCACCCGCCCGTGCAACGCACACGCACACACCTGCACCCTCCTTGCACTAAGCGCCCCACTGTCCTCACCTCCCCCCTTGCCTCCCTCCTGTCACCTGCCCAGGACGCGGCCAAGGCGGGCGTGGGCCCCAACGCCTCCGCCGCCTCCCCCCAGGAGCCCCCGGTCCAGCTGTCCGCCCGCGCGGTGGCCTCCCTGCTGCTGGGCCAGGCGCTGGCGCTGCGCTCCAAGGACGACATCACCGTCAGCGTACTGGAGCTGGGGCCGCACCTCAGAGCGCAGCAGTGAGCACCTCTGGGCGCAGCCGTGAGGGGGAGGGGGATGAGGGAGACAGGCAGCCGCACCTGAGGCGGCAGCATTGGGGGAGGGGGGAGGGAGGAGCACAGGAGCTGGAAGGCGGCAGCAAGCACGACAGGAGCAGCACGAAAGATGAGGAGGGTTCCGGGCAGCCGCAGTGAAGGGCTTTGGTGGGGGCGGGAGCGAGGCGGGTGGGTTATAGCACGGGGCGGCTGCGCCTGTGGTAGACGCAGTGGGCAGGAAGGTGTGGGGACGGGGAGTAGGGAGGGAGGAGATTGTGGCAGCGACGGCAGAGGGGGCAGCATGAAGGTTGAGGAGCGGATCAGGTTGGAACTAGTGTGGGTGATGGCCATTGCCCCACATACGTTCCATGGCCGTGGGGAGGCTCACGGCTGAAGTAGGGCCGATAGCCAGGAGAGTTGGTGGGGCGTTGGTAGGCACACGTTGGGCATAAGAAGTAGATGTTGTGCGGCGCGGCGGAGGCAGCAGCGTAACGGTTGGCCGAGAGCTGGCGGGTTTGCGGCGTGGATAGGGGTGTGAGGCATGGAAACAGGAGTGGGTTGCGGGTCATGGAACTTGTTGGGTGGACGGGTAGTTTGTAAGGCATAGACGGGGTAGCAGGGTAAGCAGGCCATGGGGCTTGTCGGGTAGGTTGTCGGGCGTGGTGCACGGACAGCAGGCGACCAAGGGGCGAACCCGCTGCCGGGAACCCCGAGTTGAAGGCCCCTGCCATGCACACGCACGGGCATCACATGCGCATAGGCGTGTACGACAGTGGCACGTGTGGGGCTGGTCGCATGTTGTGATATGCGGCTCGCTGCGTTGGCGCTGGTGGCGGCGGCACGTGGTCGGTGTGGGAAGGGCATGGTGGGTAGCGGGCGGAGAGTGTTCCGAGCGTGTGATAGGTGCCTGTGCGGGATGCTTCAGAGCAACGGGACGGTGGCGCTGGGGTTAGCCTGTGCCGGCGGTCGCAATCGCAGCACTTCGCAAGCTTTTGTGTCCATGTTACTATGGTGGTTGCTAGGTTTTGCTGCAGCAAGAGCGGCCAGTCGCCCGGTTGGGTTGTCGTCGTGCAGCAGCGAGGAGCAATTTCAGTCCGCAAAAGCGAGGCGGTGGGCTGCCCATGTAATGAAACGCACTGCATGCTGGTCGCCCCAGTCGCCCACACCGTTTGCAGCGGGCGCTTTCCGCACTACAGACCTTGTAAATTAGGTCCGTCAGGTACCGCGTGCCACTTTGACGTATGGAGGGGGTCTCGCGCGCTGTGCAGCTGCTGATCAACTAAAGCGGCTCGCAGTGTGGAGGGTGCTTCGGTTGTCGCCGCACGAGGCCGAGAGCTACTCGACGCCTACTGGATTGTCTCAGCCCCTGTCGCGCAGTACCGGACGACAAGGAAGCCTGATGGGTGCTGGCGCGTGACGGTGCGGCGGACTCCCCTGCGGCGGCTGGACGTGACTGCCGAGCACCCAGCCCGCAGCAGCAGACTGCGCAGCCCAGGGGGCAGCGGGCAGGGGCGAGCAGAAGCAGCGCCTTACAGCGTGCGCAGCGGAACGCTCCAAGGAGGGTGCTAGAACCGAAGTTCAAAGAGACCCTAACCCGAACCCTAGCGTCATTGCGAGCTGGGCTGCAGTGTATGTGGAAGCGGCAGCCGCTTCCATCAATGTTGGAGAGCACCGCGAGCGCCGGCATTCCGTGCCCGAGCGGCTGGGCACTTCCCCATGACACAGGCTTCCGTTAGGCGTGCTGCGTGCTGGCGTACCTGCGGCATGCGTGCACCGGAAGGGACCTGGCTTATTGCAGTACGCAGCAGCACGTGCCACGTGCCCCCCTTCCACAGGCTCCAGCACCCCCAAAGCAGTATCATACATGTCTCAGCTGATACAAGCAGGTGTTCACATCTGCGTACGGACATGGGGGGCCACGGTCTACCTTGGCAAAGCAATACACAGCGAGACGGCGATTGTTTTCGAGGGGGGAGTTGACGGCGGGCGCCGGTGCCGTACAGTCAATTTGCGTCGGCGAGCTGCGACGCCTTCGCCAATGTCCCCCTATGCAATTCAAAGTGATATGCTATATGAGGAATGTGGTGCGGCCGAGTATTGGTTGCTTTCCGCACGTTGCGTCCAACTTGGCACAGCTCGGTCTGTTACAAACACGCAATGTAGAACGCGCAGTGCCCACGTTGTTGTCCATAGTCATACTTGCACAGTTATGTTCGCTTGCTGCTAATACCCGGGCATCGCAGAGGACTTGGTGTAGACCGACGCCTTGCGCAAGCCCTTGAGTCCTGCGTCCTCGGCATAGATACCCACACAAAATCATACTATCGCCGCTATACTTCTTAGTGTCTCTCACAGTCAAAGAACTGCAAACTGGCCTTTCTGAGGCTTCAGTCATCGGGGCAACTGTCCGACTGCCGACGCTCGGCGTTCCTGGCTGAAGTGGCGCCCACAGCTTCCCGACAGTGCCGAAGCTGGGAACAATCCTGCTGAATGACAACGATATGCTCAGAAAGGGACGGTCCTGGACGACAGTGGCGTTGTGTGCGCTGCTACTCCATCTGTGGCCCCTTGCGCTAGCGAAAAGCGCAGCGGCTCCGAAGAAGAGCTCCCCGATTGATGCTGCAGCTCTGAACCAGTCTCGCTGGTCGCGCTACGAGAAACCACGCGGGGAGGCCAACCCCTTGAAGGGCCTCTCCAAGCAGCTACGCCACGACCCCAGCGCCCTTGCTAACCGCGCTAGATGCGGGCAGATTGACCTCGCCACCACGAAGCTGAAAGGAAAGATATACTACAACAACGCCACAGACCACTACTCGTACGAACCGGATGCGTGCGTGCTGCGGAGGCTTGATGCGCAGCAGGCGCTGTCCTGCCTGGCCAAGCAGGGGCCTATCGTGTTCCTCGGCGACAGCGTTACTCGCTACCAGGTGAGCCCCGCTGCGTGTACCGCGTTTGAGGGCTGTATGCACACTGTACAGCTACTCACGCAGCTGGTACGGGTAAATCGTACACAGAGCCGTTGGGCGGTGGCCGGCGGAGGCTGCTGCTGTCGCAGGGTCAAACACGGTGATGCCACGTGCCGCACGACACGTGCCACGTGGCACACGCGACGGCACGCCCCTGGCGCCCATGGCGCCCTTGGCTGAAGGCCCGGGGCCATGCAGATGTACAGGAGAGCAGGAGTCACGGGAAATCTTGCACGTTCCACGGCGACTGGCACTGGGGACGTACAGGGCTCAGTGCACAAACACACGGACAGCTTGGCAGCGGCCACTTACGGCCGGCCCGCCAGGCACCACCGACCTACACCAACTCCCTTAAAATGCAATGCTCCTGTGCGCAGTGGCTGGCATTGGTTCATTTCCTGGCGGCGGGCAAGTACCAGCACCCGGTAAGCCATGGGTGTGCGTTACGGTATCACGAGTGCCGCCCAGGGTCATGGCCGGCAAGCAGCCAGCTCGCTGCACGGCCAGTAAGGTGCACCTTGGGTTGCACTGTACGGCAATGCGTCCGCCCCAAGCTCTGCGCGCAGCTCGTTTGGCGCTCCACTCGCATGCTGTGCGCAGTTGTAGCGTGTAACGGTGTGTTCCCCCCTGCGCCGCCGCTCGCAGTACGACGGGCGCGGCAGCCTGACGGACGTGTGGCAGCTGGACAAGTCGCCCAGGCGGTACGACGTGCTGTGGCGTACGGCGGTACGGGAGGTCACGGCGCACAGCGGCAAGCGCGCGCGGCTGCACGTGGTACACGACAGGAGCCACGGGGTGGAGCACGCGTCCTTTATGATGAGAGACCCAGCCACAAAAGAAGAGGTGAGGGGCTGGGGACCCGGGATGAAGGTTGAGTTGCCGGCCCCGAACGCAAAGGTCAGTGGCAACCCGCTAGCCTCCCCTGATTGTTCCAAGAGCTGCGAAGCCCGGCCCCAGCGGTCGTAAGGGGGTGTGCAGTGCTGTCAGGCATGCCCCTCCGGTAAAAGAGCGACCACGTTCTTGGTGGAGTGACACGTGGTTGCAAGGCTGAGGCACGTCGTACTGCCGTACGTGCCACCCAGGTACGGCTGTACTTCAGCTTCCTCACGCTGGCTACGGAGCAGCAGGTCCGGAACGCGACGGAATGGGTGCTGGCGCAGGAGCGGCGGCCGGCGCTAACCATCGTGGCGGCGTGCGCGCGGTACGGCCACGCGTCGGGCGCGCAGGCGAAGGACGGACGGCGCATGTACGAGGACCTGCGAATGTCACTGCCCTACCTCATGCAGCGTCTAGAGCTTAAAGGTGGCGGCGGCAGCGGTGGAGGCAGCAGCAGCAAGAGGAAGCTGCTGTGGAAGACTTGTCCATCGCCGTTCCGTTCCGAGGTCCACACGTGGGAGCCCATAGAGCGGCGGTTGAAGTCGTTGGCGGCGAAGACGGGATTTGGGGTGTACGACGTGCGGGCTGTCGTACGGGCGGCGCTGGACCAGCGCATCCCGGAGGTGACCACGTGGCACGACAAGACGGTGCACTTCATGCAGTGGGTCTACGAAGAGTTCAATGTAAGTGATCAGGATGGGCATGACTTGTTCGGTTAGAAGGTAGGCTGGGATGGGAGCCGCAGGCTGGACCCAAGGCAGCCAAAGGCAGCATACGGTAGAGGGAAGCTGCGTGGCCAACTGGCCATATGGGGCTGGCGTAAGAGACGCTCTGCAGAGGGCCCTCAAGCCGTCCAGGGAGGGTCGGGACACGTAGGAAGGGCCGCGCGAACAGAAGCACGGCGGGGACTTGGATGCTGAAATTCGGAGGGCAGCATGGCAGGCGGGGCGTATGCGGCAGCTCCTGCACGCAGCATACCCTGCCTTTCACGGTCACGTCGCACTGGAGGCAAGAAAAATACCAGTGAGGACCACGCACGGACCCTGACCGGCTGCCAACCCGTCCCCTCTCTCCTCAGGACATCCTCCTGAACGCAATCTGTCCAGTGAAGTAATGGCGAGCATGAGACATCCTGGGGCGGCTCCTATGCTGCGCAGTGCCGTGCCAAAGGCGCAGGAGTGCTGGGAAAGACGCCTACGAAGCCGATTGAGCGCTAACGAATGACAATCAGGCCTGATCGGCTGGCACCAGGCCATCGGCCATGTACTGTGCGGCGGGCGGATTCATGACAAACTACAACCCGCGTTCCGTAGTCTTGAGCGTTATTAACCGTGCTGCAGTGCACAAAAATGCGTGGGCTCTGGCCGTGTACAACGCCATGCCGGTTTTAAGAGCAAGGGGATTTTAGTAGGGTACTACGCGCAACGTCTTCATGTGCATGCAGGGCAGGTTGCGCGTTGCATGGATGCAGTGCTTGTGTTTCAAGTCGGTATGTGTTGAATGTTTTGCGCGCATGTGCACAGCTTGCAGGCGTGTTCTGTGGACTGTGGTGCAGGAGTGGGGGATGGCAATATGTGGGCGCGCAGCGGCCAGGGGCGGATCTCGTGGTTTAGGATCTGGCTACAGCAACACAGAGACGAGGTGGTTGGCGGTTGGCAGGTTGGCCCATGCTAGTTCGGCTGTGGTTTCCTGCAGCAGCTGACAGGCCCACAGTCAAGCCGCTGTCAGCTCTGTTTGGTGCGTTACGGCAACATTACGGTGTCATGCACGATGCATATCTCGTTGCAGTGCCTGTTGTTCACAGCACACATGCACGAGGCATGCAGGTGGGGTGCTTTACTGCTTTTCCCTTGGATGCGCTTGTTTGTAGCAATGACAACTGTCCCTGCCCTGCAGTGGGCTGATATAGTAGTTGAAAAAGGTGACTCGAGATGTCCTCGCAGGACTGGAACGTCTGGGTCGTGGACAGTGCAGTTTCCTACTACAGCTGACGACTTCGTAGACAAGGCAAGCCGTTGACCTCTATATATGACGAGCCTTCCAGGATTCTTACTGTGCTAACCGCACCTGCAAAACAACGCGCAAGGTAGCGAGATAGGCACATACAAGGCGCCACTGGAATGCGGCCGGGGTGCTGCGGGCACGTGCCGGTATTACCAAGGGAGTCCCTTGCCCTGATGGGCACCAGTTGCATCCAGGGGAGCCCCTGCCTGGCAACCACATCTTCACAGCCTCTGCACACGACTGTACAGCTAGGTCTGAAAGCGGCCCATGCCTGGATTTTCGTCCGTAATCATGCTACCTAGCGTCATTTCGCTGTACGTACTCGGTTCAAGCAAGGGGCCCCTCAGGTACACCGTCGCTCCCTCCGGAGCACACTGTTGCAGGACCAGCCTGCCTGCCCGCGCACCAGGGGAGAACCGCACCGACACATGCCTCGCACGCAAGATGGGGCTCCTGGATGGCCAGCCCAACAGCGACATGCTCTCGGGCTGTTGGTGTGGCCATCCAGGAGCCCCATCTTGCGTGCGAGGCACGTGCCAGTGCGGTTCTCCCCTGGTGCGCACGTGCTCCTCGGCATCCCCGCACCGCGCTGTGCCGCCGCCTGCAATGTCTAACACACCAGGCAAGCGCCGTCTGCACACGGCAAGCGACGGTGGCCCTTTGGACAGGCCACCGCGTCGGCACCTCATTCCCGTTGCCCCTCCCATCACCCCACGCGTCACCCGTCGTCCTCCCCGTCCTCCTCCCCTTCCCCATCCGCCTCCTCACCACCCTCCTCCATCTCCTCTTCCTCCGCCTCCTCCTCCTCCCCATCCGCCTCCTCGTCACCCTCCCCGCCCTCCTCCCCTGCCGCCCCCAAACCCTCCAGCGGTTCCCCGTCCTCAGCCTTGAAGTCCTGCAGTACAAGCATGCGAAGGGGTTACGCGGGGTTAGGCCCAACACGACGGAAATGTGTAACGTGCCGCACCATCGCCATACGCTGTCAACACACAGTTATCACGACAGCATGCACAGTACCGTGCCTCCGAAAACAGGCGCGGCACTGTAAGGCCAAACCACTGAGCTCTTGCCGCTGTGCACAGTTCACGGTCCATTATGCCAAAGCCCGTTCCTTTCACCCAGCTCATGTGAGGCCAGGCGTGCCTGTAAACCCTGCCCCACCCAGGACTGCCCCCACCTGCTTGCCTACCGCGGTCACCAACCGCTCTGCCCTGTCACCCGTAACAGTAACCATCAACACACTGCCGCTTAGGGTCACCCTGCCCCACCCCTCTGTTTCCGTTTGCCACTTTGTCGTTGGGCCGTTCACCCTTCCCTCCCACCCCCCCTGTCCACTCTCCCTACCTTGAGCGCCTCCACCTGCTTGGCCAGCGCCGCCAGCGCCCAGCTGCGGTCGCGCAGCAGCAGCACGCACGGCCTGCTGCGGAACAGCAGCCTGCAGAGGGCGTAGTGTTGGGAGTGGGGAGTCAGGACGGTAATTAGGCGGACAGGATATGTGTCTGTTGGAAACGGGGAAGCGGGGCGGGGCAGTAAGCCAGTGTTTTCTTTTTCGTTTAGGGACAACTCCAGTCTATTATCCGACCAGGAATGGTGCGGGAGATAATGGTAAAATACGCCCTGATTATCCGGGGTTTTACATCAATATTGCACTGATTTTCTGTACGCGTTTCCTGGAATTTTTGGGGTGCGGGGCAAGGGTTGTGAGCGTCATAGGGAGCACGAGCCCCATCACATC
>VFQN01007082.1_pt1 | contig 12277 bp, 19 predicted proteins | sample 3512371 | NCBI WGS metagenome assembly VFQN01 (sample SAMN10412370, study PRJNA504923) | tailings metagenome | isolation source: Replicate 2 from Balatoc abandoned mine | place: Philippines: Itogon, Benguet | collected 2017-08-28
GGCTACCTATAGATTAGCACAATAATGGGCATCTGGGTCATGGCTGTGCACAGTACTGCATAGGAGTGGGCGTGTGTTGGTGCGCTGCGCATGCGCGCCCTGAACCGCATGGCGTCTCCCATCCATGGCGGTTAGCACGAAGCATGCACGTTGAGTGGTATTTCGTGCACTTACAAACTCCGCATCTGACTTGCACATCCGACCTTCCTACGTCACGCGGCAAGCACCCTACTAGTACATTTCATGCCCCTGACCAATCCACACACGTGTCTTGGCACTTCCGTGGCCGCGCCCTTGCACGCGTTCCTCCCACAGCCTCGGACCCGCTTGGGGCCCAGCTAGTGGTTCCCAGCATCCTGGACAAGCCGGCGGGCCAAGGCGGCAACACGAAGCCTGGCACAAAGCCATCGGGGGCGCTGGGCTCAGGCGGAGAGGACGGCAAGAGCAGCCCAGAGGGCAGCGGGAGTGACGGTGAGGGCCAGAGCGTGTCGGAGCTGGTCGGGCGGTACGCCTCTGACGGCTTTGTGTACGCGGGGCACGCCAAGATGTCCGACGTGGGGCCGCAGGGGCCTGAGGCTGCCTTGGGCTTCATCAGCAGCCTGTGAGTTGGGGTGGCGGCGGCGGGGCTGGTGGTATGAGAGAGACGGGGCCTGTCCCCCGGGGTCATGCTTAGCCCGAAGGGCGTCCATTTTCGTTGTGTGGCTGTGTTCTGAAGGGAGAAGCAGCTGAACCGGTGACAGGGAAACTGTGCGATCTGGGTTAGCATGCCGCTTTGGCACACCACCACGGTCCTCCTTGCTTTGCATGCGCTGGCCGGCCGGCCCCTGACCTGACCTGGCCAAACCTGGACGCTGCTTGCCTTTGTCCTTCCACTTAGTGTCCCTTCAGCCCCATGCACTGTGAAGCAGCCAGCACTCTTGTCCACCGCCCCATGCTTACGCGCTTGCCGACCCAGGCTCACCCCGCTCCACAATACCCGCTCTCCCGTTGCTCACGCACGGCACCCTACCCCCTAGGGCCTCGCTCAACCTCCCTTCGGAGGAGGACTCAACCGCCAGCGACAACACCAGCCCCGGACCCCCGCGCACCTACGCATTCACCCCCGCCACCACCACCGCCCGGAGAAGGAGCACACAGGCCGGCCTTCTACGCAGCTCTGCGCCGCCCCGGACCGTGACCATCCGTGGCGTGCGTGTCAGCGCCGAGGGTGCGGTGTACCTAGAAGCCCAGCCCCTGACCCTAGACCTGGCCAGCCTCCCAGACAGCGCGGCCACGGAGTCAGGGACATCCCCTGCATTGGGAGCCGGCCAGGGAGGGCAGAACAACCTGCAAGACCTGGGGTTATATGCAGCAGGGACAGCAGGCGGAGGCGGTGGGATTGGGGAGGTCGGAGGGGCGCGGAGGAGGGCGGGGGAGGAGGCGGAGGAGTGGGACGAGGAGGAGGGAGGGGGAGGGGATGCGGGCCGGAAGCTGGTTCGCCGGCTGCTGGTGGACGACCGGTACCAGGTGGACAACAACGCGTGGCCCAACCGGGTGGTGGGGCAGCTGACGTACCGCAAGTCGGGCGGCACGTGGATCTGCAGCGGTGGGTGCGCGTGGTCAGGCGGGGAGGGGTACGGCAGCATGCCTTGCAGGAGAAGGGGAAGGGGGAAGGACAGTAAACGGCATGGTGGTGAGTAGGTCGGGGACGCGCGTGGCCAGGGTGCTGTACGCTGATGGACGGGGGTTACGGTTGTGGCGTTGGGTGTTCCGTGTGCCGCCGTGCGGTGTGTTGCAGGGAGGGCGCTGCCAGCATGGGCGCATCCCAGCTACTTCCACACCATACGCTCGGCTTCCACCCCCGCCCCCCTTGAGTATCTCCACTCCTACCCCTGATATCGACATCATTTGTCCCTCACCCAAACTCTATTCCCTGACAGGCACGTTCATTACGCAATACGATGTGCTGTCCGCGGCGCACTGCGTGTTCGACTCCCTGGCCGGCGTGGCGTTCACGGACTGGTCCTTCCAGCCGGGCAAGCAGGGCCGTACGGCGCCGTACGGCACCTTCGCCTACCTGTACGTCAACTTCTACCGCGTGGAGTACCCCAGGTAACAGCGGCACGGGTGTTTCATACATGCATGGCTTGCAAGGTGTTGGTATCAGGTTGCGTGCTTTGGCGCGGAGCCACAGACGTTTAGCTCCTCAACTGCACCACAGCTGGTCATACTGATGCACCTGGTGGTGGCAGAGGAGCCGGGACATGCGGTAGCACCATGCTGGGGGTTAGGAGTGCTGTAGTACTTACAATTGCACTGTGCTGGTGAGTCAATTGCAAGACAGTGCACACGAATGGCATGCTGTTCCAGCCCGCCATGCAGTCCCCTGACGTACCGTACACTGTACGGGTGCAGCGGCTGTTGGACTTGCTGTCGTGGACCGCTCACCTCATGCATGGCAACACGTTCACCCAAGCTCAGCGGCTCGCCCCTGGTACCTGAACCGCAGGACCGACACGGACGGAGTCAACTATTTTGACATCTCCCTGATCAGGGTGCGGGCGCCCTCGCCCGCATACATTGGCATCAAGTACTCCTGCTCACAGGTGAGGCCAGGGGCCAATTGGTTTGGTTTTGGTTTTATACAGGGGACCCCTTCCGGTCGGGGTGTCGTACCACACCCACCGCCCCGTGCCGGCCAACACGGCGCAATGCAGTGCAGGGCAGTGGCGCACATATGTCCATGCAGCATGACAGTGCGCGCTGTCCTGGATACGCGCCGGCACATCGCTGGTTAGGCGCAAGCGCACAACCGCACGGCATCCGGTACGACACCGGTACGACAATGCCCTTGCCTGCTGTGCCTGCCGCTAATGCTATCCCGCAGATCGACTACCCCAAGACCCAGACCTGCGGCTACCCGTCTGATAGGGTCACCTCCAGCGGGTACTTCCAGTACTGTGAGTAGCGGGGGCCGTCTGGGCAGGTCTGGGGCGACGCACTCTTACGGGGTTCACCCGCCAGCCACCTCGTTTGCAGTGTGCCAGTGTCCATCACCCCTTCTCCGGCGCTAACCCACTCTCCCCTCCCAGCAGGCCACAACTGCTTCTGCACCAGCTCCCACTGACGGAGACACACACCCTTATCCACCCTCGTCCTGCCCTTCCCACCCCCCTTAATACACAACCCCCGACAGGCGACGACTGCTACTACACCACCAACGGCTGCAACCCCATGCTGCAAACCGTCAACTGGTGCTACACGTGGTCGGGGCAGTCGGGGTCGGCCATATACGACCTGTCAGACTACAAGGTGACCGCCGTACAGCTTGCGGGGGCAACCTGGCTGGATTAGGTGTTGTGCATGTACATCGGGTACACTCGCAGTGCCTGGGGGTGGAAGGCGGGACACGTGCAAAGCACGGCGGAGTGGTGCCTGGGGTGGGGCCCACGAGTGGGGCCAGACCCATGGGACGCAGCGCACTGGGTGCCTTGTGCCAACACTTTGCTAGCGCAGGCAGTATCTAAAACTGATTAACGATGTTGCAATACCCATAGCAGCACAAACAAGGGCACCCGGCCACCAATTTTTGTCAAGCGTCGCCGAACGACGGACCGACAACGTCCTCGCGTTTGCCGCACGACCACGGCCCTCAACGACTATCCCTGATCACTTCTTGTCTACTCCCCGCAGGCTCTGGGCGTCCTCAGCGGCGGCCCCCGCGCGGGCTCCTTCGACACTGCCGAGCAGCTGTCCATCTGGACGCCCATCGACGCCATGCACTTCGCCACCCTCAGCCGCTGGATGTGGCAGGAGGGGCAGGACAACGCAGCGCCGCCGCCGGCGATCGCGGGCAACACGCCGCCCCGGCCCACCACCACGTGTACGTATGCTGACTACCGTGTCTCCTTGCGTACTGTACAGGGTGTATTGGGTGGTTCAATGTTTGGAATGAGGCGGTGTAGTGTCGTACGGGCTCTTTGTACTGGGCTGCGGGTGAAGGGTAGCTGTTGCATGGGTCGCGAACAAACGTCGTCACGCACCTCTGAGCTCCACCCGTTGCGTACTGACAGATCCCGTACCGGGTATGCGGCATGCCCCCACGTGCCTCGCTCTCTGCCGTGCAGGCTCCGACGCCGGGGCGGTGCGTGTGGTGAACGGCGCGGCGGACGGAAGCTCGGGCCTCGCGGGTGGGTGTATGACGGGGGTACGCGGGGGACGGGGCGCGGGCTAAGAACAGGGATTGTCAAGGAGGTTGAGGGAGTGGTGCTACCCTGTCCTTGCGTTGTGGGTAGGGGTACGGCCCTTTCCAAGCTCCTCCGGCCGTAAAAGCTCACATGGTACCACCCTGCCGCACGGCTGCCCGCCTGCTGCCCCGACGTGAAAGCTTTTATGCGGAACGCGTTCCGCTAGCTGACGCTATAGTGACGCGACTCCTTTGACTCAACGCGCAGTCCTCTACCACACACAGCTCGTCGACCTGCTGTGCCCCCTCCCTCGCCCACAGAGATCTGCCACAACGGGCGCTGGGGCACGGTGTGCAGCCTGGGATTTGACGACAACGCGGCGCAAGTGTTTTGCAGGTGGGTCGGAAGGATTGGGCGAGGGAGGGGCAGTGGTTTTGGTGTGCAGTCAGTGTTGCGTGGCTGTTCAGCACCTGGAATTTGGCCGGTCACAAACGAGATAGGAACACCGCCGCAAGGCTTGCATTGGAACCGGGGCTTTGTAGGTCAGGGTGGAGTGGATTGCAGTGCCAGGCCACGAAGGCGGTTGCTCCTGACCGGATTCCGGGTTCCGAGTTACGGTGTCGCCAGGAGCAAGCCCTCACCAACACGAGCCCCTGCATGCTGCAGCAACAGGCAGCACGACGGAGCACTACACCAGCTCCCCGGCCAAGGCCCTGCGTCCCCACACGCAACCTGGGGCCTTGCGTATAGGCCATAGTGCCCCAGTGGAACCAGGACCACAAGTAAAGGCCACAATGCGCGAATGCGACTTGTCCACGCAGGCAGCTGGGCTTTGCGACGGGGCAGCCTGTGGCTCCCGGCTACTTCGCCGCCGCTGACCCTGCCCTGGACATCTGGGCCGGCGACCTGAGCTGCACAGGCACAGAGGGCAGGTGAGGAGGGGGGAGGGGGGGGGGGGTGTGCGGGAGGGGTGTGCTAGGGCCCCCTGGGGCAGCTGGAGTGCGGGTGAATCGCGAGGAGGTAGGATACGGCGTCAGGGAGTCAGGGATGCGCTGGATTTAGGGTGGGGTGGGGTGCTACGAGGAGGGAACCTGGTGTGGGCTACCTGCAGGGCGGGGCAACAGCGCGCAGCTGCATGTCAGGTCCTTTTAATCGTCACGCTCCGGCTACCCCATGGCCCCGGATGACCCCCCCCCTCCCCACGCTGGGCCATTTTGAGGAATGATTTTGACGGGCGCTCACGATTCCTCAGTTTGGCCTTTACGCTGCCTGATGTGGCCTCCGCCTGCCTCTATCCAGGCTGGACCAGTGCGCGCCGCTGCGCGCCGGCACGTGGGGCGCCCGCAGCTGCACCCACGGGCAGGACATGGGCGTCATCTGCCGCACAGCCCCGGGGCCCAACACCGCACAGGCCGTCACGGCGGCGACCGAGGGCTACTTTGGAAACTTCACATGTGCGTCAATCTAAGGAGGCTATGCTCGCCGATAAGCGCAGCGCGAGCGCCGCGGCTGCGCTGTGAAAATTTGATTGGCTTGACTGCTCGCACCTGAGTCAATCCAGATGGTCACCAACCGCTGATTGGGGTTTGCGCGCCGCTGCTTGCGACCCTTCGCCGACGTGGCCGTGACTCTTTATTACTTGTTTTGTCCCCGCAGGCGACGCCCAGGGCGAGGTGCGGCTGCAGGGCGGCAGCGACACCGTGGGCCGTGTGGAGCTGTGCAACCAGGGCCAGTGGGGCACGTGAGTAGGGACTGTGGGGGCACACACATTGGCATGTCACTGCCAGCAGTTCTCAGCGTCCGTCAACCCACCACCCGGCAACCGCTTTGCACCATCCGATTACACCTGTGCAAGCCACCACCTCCGCTGCCTTGCGTCGTCTTGCCGCCTCATGAGCTGCTACTAGTGAACCTGCGGCCACCTTCCCTGCCGCCGCATTACCAAACGCCGGCTCTCCATGCACTGCGCTGCAGCTCCACAGGCCCCGCTCCACCTGCCCCTCCCTCTCTCCCCCTGACGCACGCACACGTATGATACCCCAACGCTCCCCACCAGCACCACGGCGACCATTTCGTACTCTGGTTCGGCTTGGCTGGCTGTGTGATACGACTGTGTGATAACTCTACTGTGTATTATTCATCGCGGTTGCCTCACCACAAACCCCTACCGCTCCCCGCAGTGTGTGCCACGGGCTGTGGGACGACTCCGATGCCGCCGTGGTGTGCCGCCAGCTGGGCTACCCGTACGGCAGGGCCATCAAGGGGGCGCTGGCGGGCGGGCCCTCGCCGCCGGGGCCAACCGCCATGCGCATATGGGTGGACGAGGTGGGTAACGTACTTCGTGAAATACTTTGACGGGCACGCGTTCCGGGGTGGTTGGGAGTCCTGGATCATGCTTATGCTGGATTGGGCGAGATGGGTGGACTAGAAGCTGGGGAGTGCATACACATACGGGGGAAGCGGCTTGCGATGATTGCTAGCTAGACAGGATTGCTTTATGCCTTTTTGTGGTGGGGTTTGTTGTCGGGAGGGCGTCACTCGCATGGTGGTACCGCGCTGCGCCGTGCGTGTTGCTCCGGCCACCGTACGTCAACCGTGTACGACGTTGCTCCCTTCTCGCTTCCTGTCTTGTACGACAGGTGGGCTGCTCGGGCAGCGAGGCGCGCCTGTCGGACTGCAGTACAGGCGTGCCGTACGGCGGCGCTGCGTGCAGCCACCGCTCAGACGCCGGCGTGGTGTGCTCCACCACGCCGCCGGATGCACCAGGCGTGCCCAGGGCCACGGGGCCTGACTGTGAGTAGCTGCATATGTAACAACTATGCGAAATGGCATATAGTGGGTGAGCGCGTGGAGTTTGGGGCCGTACATCGCAGCAGGTCCACTGGGGGCAGGTGTGCCCCTAGGGCCGGGCCCTGACTGAATGAGTCATGGCGGGGCGTGGGCGCGATGGGGTCTGCGGTCAGCGAGTCAGCGGGTGAGCGGGCCAGCGGGTCGGCAAGCACGGGAGCAGGGGAGGGCACCTTAGCCACGGCCGTCAGGCGTCCAGTCTCTGCTGCATCTGGGACGTGTGCCTGGCACACGGTAGGAAATGGCTGAGCTGCCGTTTCATTTTTCGGGTTGTGTGAATGTGCCAGTATCAAAGCTATGCATGCGCGTTGTGTATGTGTTCTTACATGGTACGACGGCCTGTTGTCCCGCAGGCGGCGTCACGGGCGGCCTGCGCATTGCCGGCGACGGCGGCACGCGCGGTCGTCTGGAGGTGTGCTACCAGCGGCAGTGGGGCGCCGTGTGCGCCTACAACTTCCTGGACGAGGACGTGGAGGTGAGGCCGCGTGCCGCTCGTCCTCTGCGTGCTTTCCCGGGTTGGGGGAAGCGTCTTCCTGGATAAGGACGTGTTGAGGTGACGGCATTGGTCATTTGTCGCGCAGTTGTCCCGGGTGTGAAATACCGGTAGTTCAAGTCCACGTTAGCACGGTGGTGCGCATGCCAGCTGTTCACCTCACTTGTCTGTTCCCTTGCGAGAAGGGAGATTTAATGGTTACGGTACAACTTTTGGTTTCCCTCTTTCTTGTTGGCGTCGCCAGTCCTGTTCCCCATATTACGGTGCGCCCATGCCTGGTGCAGGTGGCGTGCAGGCAGCTGGGCTACAAGCTAGGCCGCATGGTGCCGGCGCAGTACGTGCCAGGTGGGCAGCCGTACGGTACACACTGTCGTACTGCATCGCAACGCACACTGCCGAACGATGTCCACTCCACCCTACCGCTGCGAGCACCCGTACGCAGCAGTGCACGGCCTAGGCAGCACACTGCAACCCCAGCATCGTTGCAACCAACCACCACCTGCCTGCAACAGCACAACAACCACAACGACTAACCGCAACCGCAGGCCAGCCCATCTGGATGGCGGAGGTCAACTGCTTCTACGTCACCAACACCTTCATCGACTGGCCGCTGCGCCTCACCGCCTGCCCCTTCAACGGCATGGAGGACGCGCAGTGCCCCGCGGACCAGGGCGTGGCGGGAGTGGAGTGCGCCAACGACCCGCTGCCGCCGCTGTCCATACCATGTGCGTAATAGTAATGGCAAACAGCTCAGCACGTGCGCACTGCAATGAGGGCGTGTCCGAGCGCGCCAAGACACGCCGCTCGTGGCAGGATGTGCAAGCACGCAGAGCAGTACATGTCAGTCTGTGACAGCGTCTGACACGTTGCAGGCGGTTTGACGTAGCGGTACGCATGGCGCACAATGTGGACGGGATGTGCAAAGTGGGCACATAACCACGCGGACCTATCCCCGCAGGTGGCAACACTGGGGACGTGCGGCTTGCCGGCGGCAGCGACAGCAAGGGACGCGTGGAGGTCTGGTGAGTGCTCCTGGCCGCCTGCAACAGTCAACAAGCACTCCCACAACACACCGCATCACAGCGCCGCACTGCACATTGCGCGGCTGACTCCTACCATTGCATCTCACCTGGCGACCTGAACCATATCAGCCGTCCAAACTCCACGCGCTTGGCTTCCACGCTCGTACTGCGTACGTCGTACGCTCGTACTGCGCCTCCCTTCCACGTGTCTTACCGTCCTGTTCGTTACGCCCCACCAACAGCATCAACGGCGAGTGGGGCACGATTTGCGATGACGAGTTCGACGACGTTGACGCCACGGTGGTGTGCCGCCAGCTGGGCTTCGCAACAGGCACCGTGCTGCTGGTAGGGGCGGGGGGCAGGGGCTGTGCGAGCCCACACCGGAAAAAGCGATCAACGTATGGAGTCCAGGTGTATTGCGTGTGTTGCTACATAACTTCTCTTGTGCACTGTTACGGTGCGTGCCAAGCAAGAAAGCGCCTGACGTAGTCATTGGCTGCAACCGTGCATGAACTGTGTGCGTGCCGCTGTTGCCCCTGCCCCCCTCGCTCCCCCAGTCCGACAAGGTCACGGACGGCTACACCGACCAGGTGGTGTGGCTTGACTCGGTGGCCTGCGTGGGCAGCGAGAGCAGTGTGGCCTTCTGCCCCAACGAGGGATGGGGCGTCACAGACTGCACGCACAAGTGAGCTGCAGGGGACTTGTACTCAATCATCAATATCCTGTTTCTTATACACATCAGGACTGGGGTTGTTGGCGACATGGGTGCGTGAATGGTGGCCAGTCATGTTATAAAAAGGTATTCGAGCTTTCGCTCGCATATGGATGCCCCTCGCGCAGCATGCACAGCTGAAACCCCTGCACCTTCTGCACTAGTTGACCACCACTGACATCCCGCGTGCACCGAAACTTGAAAACATGCAATCAACCGCCAGCTGCCAGTGTCGACGCCACCCAACCCCGCCACGTGCTTGCCCCTGCTGCTGCTCCCCACAGCGAGGACGTCGGCGTGGTATGCTCTGGGCGGTTGGCGCAGCTGCCGCCCTCGCCGCCCCCACCCGCACAATCCCCGGCCAGCTCGCTCAGCTCCCCGCCACCCTCCCCACCACCGCCCTCGCCGCCCCCGCTGTCCCTGGAGCCGCCCACCGAACTGGAGGTGTCGCCTCCTCCGTCGCCCCCTCCGCCCTCGCCCCCTCCGCCCTCGCCCCCTCCTCCGTCGCCCCCTCCTCCGTCGCCCCCTCCTCCATCGCCCCCTCCGCCCTCGCCTCCTCCTCCGTCGCCTCCTCCGTCGCCCCCGTCGTCTTCCCTGGAGCCTCCAAACGAAGTGCAGCTGTCGCCTCCTCCACCCGTCGACCTTTACGCATGTGAGCATTCTCCCCATGCAACGTCTTGCACATCGATAGTAGCATACGTCAGTACAGCTAGCGCTCGCCGCAGTATCGCGACTTGGCACGGAAGTCCTTGCTCGCAACTTGTTCCGTCCCACGCCATCCATCCTGTCGGCCCTGCCAGTAGCCCTGCTGACCATGCTGACCATGCTCGCCTTTTGCACCAACCTCCGTCCTGTCTGCCTTGTCCCGGCCCGCAGGCAACGCGGAGGGTGCTGTGCGGCTGGTGGACGGGGCGAGGGTGCCGCAGACGGGGTCGGGCCGCGTGGAGCTGTGTCGAGCTGGGAGGTGGGGAACGGTGAGTGCCAGCGCTCGCACCGTGATCTTCGACGAAAGCGACAATAACTCGATTGACTGATCCACATCCACAAGCCCAGTTGTGCCGTGTGACGCCGTCCGCACTCCGCGCGTCTCTCCACCCGCGCCCTTTCATGTACTGTGATGGTGCTCGTTCCCCTTGAGCCCTGCCAGTACTTACGTGCACGCGCAGATCTGCGATCCGGCGTTTGGCGTTGAGGAGGCTCAAGTGGTGTGCAGGTGCGGGGCAGCAAGGCTGGCTTAGGCGTTGTGATGGGCGTGTATTTGGCAGGGGGAGAGGCAGCAAGTTTTACCGTCCTGCTAAGCGCCGGGTTCTTAACCGACGTTTACTGCGTGACCGTGGCATTCAAGCACGTATGCGAGTTGCTCCGGATATGTGTGATATACGCTGCTTCGGGCCCGCAGGCAGCTGGGTTTCCCGGGTGGGACCTCCCTTGGCCCTGGGACCTTTGGCCCCGGCCCCTCCGACCAGCCGGTGGCTCTGGCGCTGCTGCGGTGCAACGGCGACGAGGCACGTGTCACCGTGTGCTTCTCAGCCACGGAGGGTAGCTGCGCACACCAGTGAGTGAGGCAGCACTAAAGGGGACTGTATGTACCAGTCTAAGGCCAAAGCCGTGACGGTGTAGAAAGGAAAAAGGGGGCTGTAGTAGGGTAGCACACAAGATACGTCGGTACACAAGAAACGTGGGGTATACAGCGGCTGGACCGCGCAGTGCTGGCGATCCACAGCCATCCTGACAGGGTACGTGGTTACCCCTATGCCATACCCCATGCAGGCAAGACGCAGCTGTGAGCTGCTCCTCAGACGCAGAGTCGCCGCCATCCAGCCTGGATCCGCAACCCTCTCCGCCGCCGCCCTCTCCCCCGCCGCCGTCGCCCCCGCCGTCTCCGCCGCCTTCCCCCTCGCCGTCCCTGTCGCCGCAGCCCCCGCCGCTGCCCTCCCCTCCTTCACCTCCGCCAAAGAGCCCTCCGCCGCCCCCTTCGCCTTCGCCCCCGTCTCTGGACGACTACATATGTGAGTGCTTTTGGCGTGTTAGGAGCCGTGGTATACGGTACCAGCCCGCCTGGGTGTTTCCTGCTGGAATTGGGCTTGGAACCCGACACTTCTTTGGTTCCAAGGTCGCCTGTCGGGGCACGGCAGCCCGACAATGACCTCGTGCATCTGCACGGCAGGTGGCTTGGCATCAGACGGCAACTCCCGTTTCCCCTGGCCGGCGAGGCTGGTGCCACCTCCTAACAGCCTTATGCTTCGGCAAAGCTGAAAATAAGTAACGTTACAGACTGTGTTTTCCTTGCTCTCCCTGTACGCAGGCGCGGGCTACACCTCGGGCCGCGTGCGGCTGCGTGGCGGCAGCGACAACTCGGCGGGCCGTGTGGAGGTGTGCCTCGAGGGCATGTGGGGAACGGTGAGCAGCCTGCGCCTGGGTCCTGAAGCACACCACCTGCCCTCCCCATGCGCAGCTGCTTCTGGTGCACAAGCACCACTGCACGAGACGCCACGACCGCATGCCATGCAACCCGGCCACACGCATTCGTGTTACATGATGCCTGACCACCAACCGCCAACCACCAACCACCCAGGTGTGCGACGACCGGTGGGACTCCAACCCCTCCAACGCCGACGTGGTGTGCCGCCAGCTGGGCTTCCCCGGCGGCCGCCTGGCGGGGAACGCCACCCTGGTGCCCGCGCCCCTGGGCGCCCCCATGTGGCTGGACGACGTGTGGTGCAGCGGCCACGAGGGCCGCCTGGTGGAGTGCCACAACGCGGGGGTGGGCAAGGACGACTGCAGCGACAAGTGAGGGGGTCCCGGGGGTGTAGGGGTGTGGGGCGGGGTGGGGTGGAGTGGGAGGAAGGGTGTTGGGGTGATGAGGGTGGGATCTGGAGTTGGGTGGAGGGGGTGCGGCCTGGGGCGAGTTTTGGGGTTTGGGGAATGGGGTTGGGTTTGGGACGAGGGTTGTGCGGGGGTGGGCAATGACGACTGCAGCAGCAGGTGGGGGGGGGGGGGGGGCAAAGTACTAATAACGCGGGGAGGGGGTAGTAGT
>VFQN01007084.1_pt1 | contig 12276 bp, 11 predicted proteins | sample 3512371 | NCBI WGS metagenome assembly VFQN01 (sample SAMN10412370, study PRJNA504923) | tailings metagenome | isolation source: Replicate 2 from Balatoc abandoned mine | place: Philippines: Itogon, Benguet | collected 2017-08-28
GACGACCGTGACCTAGAATGGGCCGTCGACCCGGCGGTGCGAGCGAGCCGTCAGCTGACCCCGGCGCCCGGGTCCGCCCTGGCAGCGACGGAGTGGGTCGACCCGACCGGGGTCAACATCCAGGTGTTGGCCGAGGCACGCCGGTCCGACGCGGTCGCGCTGCTCGAGAAGGCGCGGCAGCACGTCGCGCACGTCGCGCCGGAGCTGTCCGTCCATCACGCGGTCTGGGTCACCGACGCTCGGAGCATGCTGCTCGAGCTCGCGGAGACGGCGTACACCGTCGTCGTCGGCTCGCGTGGGCGGGGACCGGTGCGCAGCCTGCTGCTCGGCTCGGTCGGCGTCGCCGTCGTGCGGCACGCCACCTGCCCGGTGGTCGTGGTCCGGCCCACGAACCCGGGGCTGGTGCGCAACGGCGTCGTGGTCGGTGCCGACGGCTCGCCGTCGTCGCGCGAGGTCGTGGAGTACGCCTATCACTACGCGTCGCTGCGTGGACTGCCCCTGACGATCCTGCACGGCGCCGGAGAGCTGTGGCCGCCCGATGCGACGGCCGACGACCTGCGGCTTCCGGTGGTCGAGCCGCTCGCGGGCCTGGCCGAGAAGTACCCCGACGTGCCGACCCAGATCGAGCTGGTCAAGGACGACCCGGCGACGGTGCTCGTCGAGATGTCGGCCCGGATGGACCTCGTCGTGGTCGGCGCTCACCGCGCGGGTCGGCTCTCGACGCTGCTCACCGGCTCGGTGGCGATGTCGGTGGTCGAGCACGCCGAGTGCCCGGTGGCCGTCGTCCCGTAGCTCGGTGCCCTACCCTGCGGAGGCATGTCCTTCGTGCTGGTCGACCGCCCCGATGCGGCGGTCGCCGTCGTCACCCTCAACCGTCCCGAGCGGATGAACGCGATGGCGTACGACGTGATGGTGCCCTTCCGCGATGCGCTCCTGGAGCTCGGCTCCGACAACGACGTCCGCGCCGTGGTCGTCACCGGAGCCGGCTCCGGGTTCTGCTCGGGTGCCGATCAGGAGTCGGCAGGGGTGCCGCCGGGCGTGGCCGGGCTCACCCGCCCGACCTACGCCCTGCGTGCCATGGAGGCGCTCGAGGAGGTCGTGCTGACCATCCGTCGCCTGCACCAGCCCGTGATCGCCGCCGTCAACGGCGCCGCGATCGGCGGCGGGCTCTGCCTGGCCTTGGCCTGCGACCTGCGGCTGGCCGCGCCGGCGGCGTACTTCCGCGCAGCAGGGATCAACAACGGGCTGACGGCGAGCGAGCTCGGCCTCTCCTTCCTGCTGCCGCGAGCGGTCGGGTCGACGCGCGCCGCCGACATCATGCTCACCGGCCGCGACGTCTCGGCCGAGGAGGCTGAGCGGATCGGGCTCGTCTCGTCGGTGGCGGACGACGTGGTCGCAGCCGCCGTCGCGGCCGGCCGGCGGATCGCGGGCTTCTCGCAGCCCGGCATCGAGCTGACGAAGAAGTCGCTGCACGCCGGTCAGTCCGCGACGTCGCTGGAGACCTACCTCTCCTCGGAGGGCATCGGCCAGCTCTACCTGCGGCTGCTCACCTCGAACTTCGAGGAGGCGACGCTGGCACGTCGTGAGGGCCGGGCGCCGCGGTTCACGGATCAGTGAGGATCACCAGCTGCTGGGTCGCGCGGGTCATCGCGACGTAGCGGTCGACGGCGCTCCATCGCTCGGGCTCGACGAGCACGACGAGGTCGAACTCCAGCCCCTTCGCCAGCTCGGGGGTGAGCGACCGCACCCGCGCGGTCCCGGCGTACGACGGTGCGCCGATCACGCAGGCGAGGCCCTCGGGCCGGGTGTCGAGCCAGTCGGCGAGCACCACGTCGAGGTCGGCGGTCGGGCAGTGCCGCACTGGCAGGCCGCTGCTGCGGATCGACGTCGGCACGTTGGCGTCCGGGATCTCGGCCAGGATGACCGGTGCCGCCTCGGCCATCACCTCCTCGGGCGTGCGGTAGTTGACGGTCAGCGCCGCCTCGCGGGCGGGGCCGAGCCCGACCCGGGCCAGCCGCTCGGCCCAGGACTCCGGGAAGCCCTGCCGCGCCTGGGCCCGGTCGCCGACGATCGTCAGGCTCCGTGACGGGCAGCGGCCCAGCACCATCTGCCACTCGGCGTCGGTGAGCTCCTGGGCCTCGTCGACGACGACGTGGGCGAACGGGCCGGCGAGCAGGTCGGGATCGATCGCCTCGACCGCGCTCTCGTCGACCAGAGCGTCTTGGAGGTCCTCGACGCGGAGCATCGACATCACGTGCATCTCGGAGTCGTCGGTGGCGACGAGGTGGTCGACGACGTACGACATCTCCTCGGCCTGTGCCGCGAGCGCCGCCTCGCGTCGCCGCCGGCGCCGGGAGGCATCGGGGTCCCCGAGCCTGCGGCGGGCGGCGTCGAGCAGCGGCAGGTCGGACGACGTCCACGCCTGCGGGTCGCTGCGCTGGAGCATCCGGACCTCCTCGGGCGAGAGCCACGGCGCGCACCTGCGCAGGTACGCCGGCACCGACCACAGGTCGCCGACGAGGTCGGCCGGGTCGATGATCGTCCAGGCCCGGTCGAACGCCGTGACCAGGTCACCATTGCCCGCGAGGGCGCGGCGCAGCTGCTCGGGCGGCACCTCCTCCTCGTCGACCTTGTCGACGAGGATCGCGGCCAGGGCCTCCCACGCCTCGTCGCGCGCCTCGTTGTGTGGGGAGGCCTGGTCGACGCTCCCGAAGGCCTCGACCCAGTCGTCCCGACTGAGCCAGATGACGGCCCACGGCGTCTCGACCTCCATGCCCGCGGTCGGCGGCTCCTCGTAGAGCCGCACCGCTGGCTCGATCGCCGCCACCATCGCGGCCGTCGCCTTCAAGCGCGCGACCTCGGGGTTCGGCTCCGGAGGGAGGTCGGTGCCGCCGGGCACCAGGTCCGGGAGGGTGCAGGTCTGCACGCCCTCCTCGCCGAGGCCGGGCAGCACGTCCGACACGTAGGCGAGGTAGGGCCGGTGCGGGCCGACGAAGAGCACGCCGCCGCGACGGTCGCCCCGCTGCTGGTTGCTGAGCCGTGGGTCGGCGTAGAGGAGGTACGCCGCGCGGTGCAGCGCCACCACGGTCTTGCCGGTGCCCGGGCCGCCGTCGACGACGAGCGGCCCGCGCGAGCTCGCCCGGATGATCGCGTCCTGGTCGGCCTGGATGGTGCCGAGGACGTCGCGCATGCGCGGGGAGCGGCTGGTGCCGAGGCTGGCGATGAAGGCCGACTGGTCGTCGAGCGCCGCGGCGTGGTCGGCCAGTTCGCCGGCGCTGAAGACCTCGTCCCAGTAGTCGCGGATCCGGCCGCCGACCCAGCGGTAGCGGCGCCGGCTGGTGAGGCCCATCGGGTGGGCGTGGGTCGCCGCGAAGAACGGCTCGGCGGCGGGGGAGCGCCAGTCGACGAGCAGCCGCCGTCCGGTCGGGTCGGTGAGGCCGACGCGGCCGACGTACACCGCGCCGTCCTCGGTGTCCATGCGGCCGAGGCACAGGTCGAGGCTGAAGCGGTGCAGCGTGCGCAGGCGGGCGGTAAGGCGGTGCACCTCGAGGTCGCGGGTCAACGCCTCCTCGTAGGCGTGGCCCGGCGCCTTGCGCGCGGCGTCGAGGCGGGACGTCAGGTCGGCGATCGCGTGCGCGAGGCCGGCCGCAATGGCGGCGAAGTGCTCCTCGTCGGCCGCGATCATGGCGGGATCGGCCTTGGCGGGGTGGTCACGGAGATCGAACGCAGTCACGAGCGGCGATTGTGCGGCAGGACGGGGGCCTTGTTTCAAGACCCCCATCCGGCTATACCTTGGTAGTGGCGAGGGGTGCACCCTCGCCTTTGTCATCTCCTCGGGGCGGAGGGTCTGGGTGGCCTGGTCGCCGTGGCGGACGGTCGTGGCGTTCGGCTTCGTCTCCCTCGCCGCCGACATGGTCTACGAGGGCATGCGCTCGGTGTCGGGGCCGTTCCTCGGGTCGCTCGGGGCGTCGGCGCTCACGGTCGGACTCGTCACGGGCGCCGGGGAGGCCCTGGCCCTGGTCCTGCGCCTGGTGGTCGGGCCCGCCGCGGACCGCACCGGCAACCACTGGGCCTTCGCCACCTCGGGCTACGCCCTGACCGCGGTGTGCGTGCCGCTGCTTGCGCTGACGCCCTTCCTCGGCGCCGCCGGCCTCGGCGTCGCCTCCCTCCTGATCCTGGCCGAGCGCACCGGCAAGGCCGTGCGCTCGCCGTCCAAGTCCGCGCTGCTCGCCGGGATGGCCGCACCCGTCGGGCGAGGGCGGGGGTTCGCGGTCCACAAGGCGCTGGATCAGGTCGGCGCGTTCGCCGGCCCACTGCTCGTCGCCGGGGTCGCCGTCGCGGCCGGTGGCCGGATCTGGCTCGGCTTCCTGGTGCTGGCGGTCCCAGGCCTGGTCTCGCTGGTCCTGCTCGCCCAGCTGCGGCGCAACGCTCCGATCACCGAGCCGGAGCCGGTCGAGCAGACGGACGCCGCACCCGGGCGCTTCCGGCAGCTCCCGCCGGCGTTCTGGCTGTTCGCGCTCTCCTGCGCCGCGAGCACGACCGGACTGATGACGTTCGGCGTGGTCGGCTATGCGATGGTCGAGGCCGACGTCGTGCCCGCCCCGGTCGTGCCGGTCGTCTACGCCGGCGCCATGGCCGTGGCCGCGCTCGGTGCGCTTGCGACGGGCTTCCTCTACGACCGGATCGGCGGTGTGGTCCTCTACGCGCTGCCGCTGCTCGTCACCCCGGTGCCGGCGCTGGTGTTCGACGAGATGTTGCCAGCCGTCCTCGTCGGCGTCGCCCTGTGGGGTCTCGCGGTCGGCGTCCAGGACTCGACCGTGAAGGCGCTCGTCGCCGACCTCGTCCCGCGCCGCATCCTCGGCACGGCGTACGGCGTCTTCGCGACGGGCCAGGGCGTGGCGGCGCTGGCCGGCGGCGCGCTCGCCGGCGCGCTCTACGGCGACCACCTCGGCGTGCTCGTCGCGACCGTCGTGGTGCTGCAGGTCGCGTCCCTGGCCGGGCTGGTGCCGGCCGTCCGCGCTGCGCGCTCCGGTCAGCCGCCCCAGAACTCGCCGCGCAGGCCGGCCGACGCGAAGTAGGCGGCGGCCTCCGCGGGCTCGCGCCGGCGGTACGGCGAGTCGAGGCGACCGTCGTACCAGTGGGCGGCGAGCCGCCAGAGCGTCGCCAGGTCGAAGACCGATCCGCGCGGGCGGTCGGTGTCGGCGAGCCAGGTGCTGACGCACTGCTCGGAGCAGAAGATCCGCTGGTGCGCGCAGGCCTGCACCACGTCGTCCCAGACCCGGGCGATCGGGGTGAGGAAGTGAGCGACCTGGTCGCCGCGCGGTGGTGCCTCCCGGTCGACGACCCACGCGTGCGGTGCGTCGCAGGCCGGGCACGTCGTCGCGACCAGCACGGCCGGCTCGTCCGGCACGAGATGCGGGATCGCGAAGGAGTCCCACGCACACCCGCCCCACCACAGGGTGCGCTCGCCCATCACCGAGAAGCCGAAGGGGCGGGTCGCGAAGGGGTGCGCCAGCACCACGCTCCGCTCATCGTCGACCACGAGGTGTCGGTCCGAGACGAGCTCGTCCACCGCGGCGTCGACCTCTGTCAGGGGGATCCCGAGCTCAGTCGCCACCTCGGTCCACGTCGGTGCGCGGCCGGTGCCGGCCAACGTCCGGTAGGTCACCAGCCGGACCCGCTCGGCGGTGTCCACTACGCCACCCGGCCGTCGACATAGACCCAGCGCTCGCCGCGCCGCTCGAAGCGGCTCCGCTCGTGCAGCGACCCGGCCACGCCGTCGCGGGTGAAGGCCGCGACGAACTCGACCCAGTCCTCGCCGGAGCCCAGGACGGTCAGGCCGGTCCAGGTCACCGCCGGGTCGGGGGAGAGGTCGTCGGGCCGGGTCCGCGGATGCCAGGTGCGGAAGACGTGGTCGAGGTCGCCGACGGCGTACGCCGCGTAGCGTGAGCGCATCAGCTCCTCGGCGGTCGCGGCCTGGGCGGCGCCGCGATGGAGCCGACCGCAGCAGGCGTCGTACGCCGCTCCGGAGCCGCAGGGGCAGGGCTGCTGGAAGGCCACTCGGCCAGGGTAGGCGCCCTAGGGCGCGGCTCCTTGTCCGGGAGCGCCTCCTTGTCCGGGAGCGCCTGCTGCGCGGGCTTTCGCATCCGATCTGGCGGCGTTGTCGGCGACTCGACGGGACTCCGTCCCGCCTTCGCACCTCCTCCTTGCCAGATCGGCGCGAAAGCCCGCTCGCGACGGCGCCGGATAAGGAGCCGCACCCTAACCGGAGATAGGTCCCGCTTCTTGCGCGTCCGGCGTAGCGTGATCGCGTGACCTCTGCTCCCACCCTCTCGACCGTCGGCGAGCTGCGTGCCGCCGGCCACGTCCAGAAGTCCCTCCGCGAGGAGATCCGCGACAACCTGCTCGCCGCCCTGCGCGCGGGTCGCGACCCGTGGCCCGGCCTGCACGGCTTCGAGGACACCGTGATCCCACAGCTGGAGCGCGCCCTGATCGCCGGGCACGACGTCGTTCTGCTCGGCGAGCGTGGCCAGGGCAAGACCCGGCTGCTGCGCACGATGGTCGGCCTCCTCTACGAGTGGACGCCGGTCATCTCCGGCTCCGAGCTCGGTGAGCACCCCTACGACCCGATCACCGTCCAGAGCCAGCAGGCGGCCGCGACGTACGGCGAGGACCTGCGGATCGCCTGGCGGCACCGCAGCGAGCGGTACGCCGAGAAGCTCGCGACGCCGGACACCTCCGTCGCCGACCTGATCGGGGACGTCGACCCGATGAAGGTCGCGGAGGGCCGGTCACTCGGCGACCCGGAGACGATCCACTTCGGACTCATCCCGCGCAGCCACCGCGGCATCGTCGCCCTCAACGAGCTGCCCGACCTCGCCGAGCGGATCCAGGTCGCGATGCTCAACGTGATGGAGGAGCGCGACATCCAGATCCGCGGCTACGTGCTGCGACTGCCGCTCGACGTCCTGGTCGTGGCGAGCGCGAACCCCGAGGACTACACCAACCGCGGCCGGATCATCACCCCGCTCAAGGACCGCTTCGGCGCCGAGATCCGCACGCACTACCCCACCGAGCTCGAGGACGAGGTCGCGGTGATCCGGCAGGAGGCTCACCTCGTCGCCGACGTGCCCGACTACCTCGTCGAGGTGCTCGCCCGCTTCACCCGCAACCTGCGCGAGTCCACGGCGGTCGACCAGCGCTCCGGCGTCTCGGCGCGCTTCTCGATCGCCGGCGCGGAGACCGTCGCGGCGGCCGCGCTGCACCGGGCCACGACGCAGGGCGAGGGTGCGGCCGTCGCCCGGGTGGTCGACCTCGAGACGGCGGTCGACGTGCTCGGCGGCAAGATCGAGTTCGAGACCGGCGAGGAGGGGCGCGAGACCGAGGTGCTCACCCACCTGCTCCGCACCGCGACCGCCGAGACGGTGCGGCACCACTTCCGCGGCCTCGACTTCGGCCTGCTCGTGCAGGCGATCGAGGCAGGCGCGATGGTGACGACCGGCGAGCAGGTGACCGCGCGCGACTTCCTGACCGGGCTGCCGGTGCTCGGCGAGTCGGAGCTCTACGACGACGTCTGCGAGCGGCTCGGCGCGACCAACGACGGGCAGCGTGCCGGCGCGATCGAGCTCGCGCTCGAGGGGCTCTACCTCGCGCGCAAGATCGGCAAGGACACCGACGGTGCGGAGACCGTGTATGGCTGAGGCCGTCGACGGCTCGCGCGGCGTGCACCGCCAGGGTCCGGCGCGGCCGCAGCCACGGATGCACGGGAGGAGCAGGTGAAGGACCGCACGCGCTTCAAGCGCTACGAGGGTGGCGACCCGCTCGCACCACCGGTCGACCTGGCCGAGGCGCTCGACGCGATCGGCGAGGACGTGATGGCGGGCTACTCGCCCGAGCGTGCGATGCGCGAGTTCCTGCGCCGTGGCGGCCAGAGTCAGGCCGGTCTGGACGACCTGGCGCGCCGGGTGGCCGAGCGGCGACGCGAGCTCACCCAGCGGCACCACCTCGACGGCACCCTCCAAGAGGTGCGTGAGCTGCTCGACCGGGCCGTGCTGGAGGAGCGCAAGCAGCTCGCCCGCGACGCGATGATGGACGACGCCGACCGCGCCTTCCGCGAGATGCAGCTCGAGAACCTGTCGCCCAACACGGCCGCGGCTGTCAGCGAGCTCTCGTCGTATGACTGGCAGAGCCGCGAGGCCCGCGAGAGCTACGAGCAGATCAAGGACCTGCTCGGCCGCGAGCTGCTCGACCAGCGCTTCGCCGGCATGAAGCAGGCGCTCGAGAACGCCGGCGACGAGGACCGTGCCGCCGTCAACGAGATGCTCGGCGACCTCAACGAGCTGCTCGAGAAGCATCGCCTGGGCGCGGACACCCAGGAGGACTTCGAGGAGTTCATGCGCAAGCACGGGGACTTCTTCCCCGAGAACCCACAGAACATCGACGAGCTCCTCGAGTCGCTCGCCCAGCGCTCGGCCGCGGCCCAGCGGATGCTGAACTCGATGTCGCCGGAGCAGCGCCAGGAACTGATGGAGCTCTCGGCGCAGGCCTTCGGCTCCCCGCAGCTGATGGACCAGCTCGGTCGGCTCGACGACAACCTTCAGGCCCTGCGGCCCGACCTCGACTGGGGCGGCTCGGAGCAGCTGTCAGGCGACGAGGGGCTCGGTCTCGGCGACGGCACCGGTGTCTTCCAGGATCTCGCCGACCTCGACCAGCTCGGCGAGCAACTCTCGCAGTCGTACGGCGGCGCGCGCATGGACGACCTCGACCTCGACAAGCTCGCCCGGCAACTGGGTGACCAGGCCGCCGTCGACGCACGCACGCTCCAGCGCCTGGAGCAGGCGTTGCGCGACTCCGGCTACCTCAAGCGTGGCTCCGACGGGCAGTACCGGCTCTCACCCAAGGCGATGCGCCAGCTCGGGAAGGCACTGCTGCGCGACGTCGCCGAGCGGATGTCGGGACGGCAAGGCAACCGCGAGCTCCAGCGTGCGGGCGCTGCCGGCGACCTGTCGGGCGCCACCCGCCCCTGGGAGTTCGGCGACACCGAGCCCTGGCACGTGCCCAGGACGATGCTGAACGGCGTCCTCCGGCGCGCAGGTGACCCCTCGGGGCCGCGCCTCTCGATCGACGACGTCGAGGTCCAGGAGACCGAGGCTCGCACCCAGGCTGCGGTCGCGCTGCTGGTCGACACCTCGTTCTCGATGGCGATGGACGGCCGCTGGGTGCCGATGAAGCGCACCGCGCTCGCGCTGCACACCCTGGTCCGTTCACGCTTCCGCGGCGACCACCTCCAGCTGATCGGCTTCGGCCGGCACGCCGAGGTGATGGAGATCGAGCAGCTCACGGCCCTCGACGCGATGTGGGACAAGGGCACGAACCTCCACCACGCTCTGCTGCTCGCCAACCGGCACTTCCGCAAGCACCCCAACGCCCAGCCGGTGCTGCTGATCGTCACGGACGGCGAGCCGACGTCCCACCTCGAGCCCGACGGCCAGGTCTACTTCTCCTACCCGCCCCACCCGCTGACGGTGGCGTACGCCGTCCGCGAGCTCGACAACGCCGGCCGACTCGGCGCCCAGACGACGTTCTTCCGCCTGGGCGAGGACCCGGGCCTCGCCCGCTTCATCGACCAGATGGCGCGCCGGGTGGACGGACGCGTCATCGCCCCGGAGCTCGACGACCTCGGGGCTGCCGTCGTGGGCTCCTACCTCGGCGCTCGGGGACGCGGCGGGCCGATGGGCGGCTGGGGTGGCGGCTACGGCGACTGGTTCGGGAACCGGGGGTTCTGGGTCGGGGACTGACGTCACCATGTTTCTCCCACGCCCCTCGCAGAGCTGAGCCGCTCCCAGTTGGCGCAGGGGCGGCTGGAGGAGCGCCGTACACCGGCGCAGTCGGGGAGCTCCGCCGGCGCGTCGAGCTCGTCGGTGTGGACGTCGCGCACCCAGAGCGCGCGCACGAGCGTGTAGCCGTTGAGGAAGATCTCGCAGTCACAGAACCCACCCATGCTCCCCAGCCGACGCTCCAGCCCGGTCGCGGCCGGGACCCGGAGCTCGCGGAACCGCTGCGCCCACCGCAGGCTGGTGTCGCAGCCGTGGGCGTCGAGCATGCGGGCGACGTAGCAGGCCAGACACTCGTGCTCACCCGGCACGCTGCGGGGGTCGGCCACCGCCTGGAGGTAGAGGGCCGCCTCGTCGGCGACGGACATCTCGGTCATGGACCCTGTCTAGTGGCGACCACCGACAACGCCGAGAACGCGACCCGTGCCGGTGGAGAGGTCAGCCGACTCGGCGAGGCCAGCTTGGTGAGCGCGGAGCGTCCGCTCGCCCCCTTGCCCGGCCCGAGAACGGGGGATGGCTTGGAGAGAATGTCCGGCGATGGACCACACGACCGTGCTCGCACTGCTCGGCCTGGCCGCGCTCGCGGCGGGCTTCGTCGACGCTGTGGTCGGGGGCGGTGGCCTGATCCAACTGCCGGCCCTGCTTCTCGGGATGCCCAACGCCGCTCCCGTCCAGGTGCTCGCGACCAACAAGGTCGCCTCGATCTCCGGCACGACGGTGAGCGCGGCGACGTACTACCGCCGGATCAAGCCGGACCCGCGGACGTTCCTCCCGCTCATGGCGCTCGCGTTCGTCGGCTCCGCCGCCGGCGCCGCCGTGGCGAGCCAACTCCCCCGGGAGGCATTCGAGCCCGCCGTGCTCGTCGTGCTGGGCGTGGTCGGCTGCTACGTCCTGCTGAAGCCGGACCTCGGCGAGCGCACCGCGCTGCGCTTCCAGGGCCATCAGCACCTGCTCGCCGCGATGGCCACCGGACTCGCGATCGGTTTCTACGACGGGGTGCTCGGTCCCGGCACCGGCAGCTTCTTCGTCATCGCGCTCGTGGGCCTGATGGGCTACTCGTTCCTGGAGGCCTCCGCGAAGGCCCGGCTCGCCAACTGGGCGACCAACCTCGCCGCGATCCTCGTCTTCGCACCGCAGGGCGCGATCGTCTGGGACGTCGCCGTCGTGATGGCGGTCTGCAACGTCGTCGGCGGGTACGTCGGCGCGCGCACCGCCGTCTCGCGCGGCGCTCGGTTCGTGCGGGCCTTCTTCATCCTCGTGGTCTCGGCGTTCATCGTGACCATCGGCGGGCAGGTGTTCGGGCTGTGGTGAGCTGACCGCCGGGGCGGCGCAAACCCGGGTGGCGGGCGAGCGCTGTGTCGATAGCCTCGGAGCATGAGCGTCGTCGTCGACCTGGCAGAGATCCCCGAACGGCTCGCGGACTTCGACCGCGGCTACCTGCTCACCACCCGGGACGGACTGGTGAAGGCGGTCTCCGTCCGCGCGATGGCGGTTGACAACACGTTGCTCGTGCCGACGCCCGGGCGGGGCTCGATCGCGAACGTCGGCACCAACCCAGCCGTCACGCTGCTCTTCCCGCCGCTCGACAGCCTCGGCATGAGCCTCCTCGTCGACGGCACCGCCGAGGCCGAGGGTGACGACGTGCGGGTCACGCCCACAGGCGCCGTACTCCACAAGCCCGTCGCATGAACACCACGCCGTTCTGGGTCAGTGCCTTCCTCGACTTCGCGCCCGGTGACGTCGACCGTGGGGTCCGGTTCTGGGAGGGCGTGACCGGCTACTCGCTCTCGCCGCGCCGCGGGGTCGATGGCGAGTTCGCGACGCTCGTGCCGCCGGAGGGCGACGACTACCTGCGCGTGCAGGCTCTCGCCAGCGGTGCCGGCCGGCTCCACCTCGACCTCCACGTCGACAGCCCGACGGTCGCCGCAGAGGGAGCGGTCGAGGCCGGGGCTCACGTGCTGGTACGCCACGAGCTCGGATACGTCGTGCTGCGGTCTCCGGGCGGCTTCGTCTTCTGCTTCGTACGGGCACAGGCTTCGCACCGCCCGGCTCCCGCGACCTGGCCGGGCGGCCGCTCGATGGTCGACCAGGTCTGCCTCGACCTCCCGCCATCGGCGTACGACTCCGAGCTGGCGTTCTGGCGGACCCTGACCGGATGGGACCTCGACGCCAGCGTGAGTCCGGAGTTCGTGCGGCTGCAGCCACCCGACAGCATGCCGCTGCGCTGGCTCGTGCAGCGGCTCGACGACGACGAGGCCGAGGTGCGGGCGCACTTCGACGTGGCCGCCGACGACCGCGAGGCTGAGGTGGCGCGACACGTCGCCCTCGGTGCGACCGTGGGCGCCCGGTACGACTGGTGGACGGTGCTCACCGACCCCGTCGGCATGACCTACTGCATCACCCGGAGGAGGCCCCGATGACCGACGCCGCGGCTCGTTTCGAC
>VFQN01007087.1_pt1 | contig 12271 bp, 9 predicted proteins | sample 3512371 | NCBI WGS metagenome assembly VFQN01 (sample SAMN10412370, study PRJNA504923) | tailings metagenome | isolation source: Replicate 2 from Balatoc abandoned mine | place: Philippines: Itogon, Benguet | collected 2017-08-28
ATTACCCCCTTTTCCCATCATGATTACAGTCGACCTATTAATACAGTTTATACCTGGACTAGCAATGATGTCATATCTTCTTTAATATCCTTCTTAAAAGAAGAATACCTTTATCCCTCTGGCACCATGAATGAAGATCTTCCAAGATCAATCTTTCTTCAGCTAAAGGAACTTTGTGAGGCGATGAAAACATGGGAAATGGACAGCATTAATATTAATCATTCCGAGACACTGATCAATGTCAGCGATCTACCTATTCAAAAATATTTAACCTTTTATTCTCCCGTGCAAGTTCAAAGGACTTTCTTAAGTGTATTTTCTTCGATATTTGCGAGATATCAATCTCAAAGAACTTCCGTTCAACCTCCATCTTCCATCAACAATGAAGCTACTTCACCTAGAATACCTGATCCTTTCCTCTCAATAAAGTTAGGAATCTTAAAACAATCATTATCCTATTATGAAATGATTATTCCAAGATATTTTGAATTTCTTGATCATTCCATGGATGAAGAGAACTCAAGAGATATCTTCCTGCAACGATTACAACAACTTCTTAGCTACCTCTCCAAACCAGAACAACAGAAGAAGTATCAACTTTATATGAGTCAAGTGACAGAACAAGTATTAAGTGAATCAAATGAGAATAAATTTACAAAACAAAGAAGACAAGAGAGAAGGTACCAAGCATTTTTAGACTATTTAAATCAAGAAGTTCCTTTAACAACTACAAATAAAGATAAAGGAATTACTTCATTGAAAGGGCCGAGCAATACATTACATTGGTTTCCTTCATCGTTCAGTGAAAAGATTATTGCAGATTTTATTGTAATGCATGCGCTTTTATCGAATGATATTATTCATGAGGTTATTCTCCACGTTCTCCCCAGCTATGAGAATCAACAAATTCATGGAAAGTATTTTCCTTTCTTTGACAGTTTACCGAGCGAAGATGATGTTTTATTACTTTTTGATTTCTTTGGTAATCCAACCAATTCTGATATTTGGACAATAAGGAATTTTGGGAATCAATTGAAACAATTCTATTTCAGTGGAAGATTACGTGTTTTACCATCTGATCAATGGAAGAGTGCTGGGGATGGTTTGACAACTCAAAATAGCATCATCATTAGAAACAATGAGATATTGCATTCATTGAGTTCTGAGGATAAAATTATTAATTTGAGCTAAAGCATGAACAATGAACAGGGATTATCCTGCTAAATGATAGAATAAGTTACAAAAAATATCAATACATACATCAATACCACCACATAGTGCTTTCATTTACTAAATGTCTTAGAATTTATCAAAACAGTTTCTAATGAATATTCTTCTTTTATTTGAAGGGCAATAGTTTTGCGGCTAAAGAAATTTCATTGTCAAGGGTTCTGCGAAGGTTTGAAAAAACTATCTTCATAAGAATGGGATCTTCTTCGACATTGCTAACTCTTCTAATGACGGATCCTCTACCCAAGTGATCGGCTTATTTCCTATCATTAAGTGCAAGAGTGTTAACAAGAGATTAATACAGAGCTTTCTATCATACCTGTTATGAGAAAGATTGTCTTCTCTAAATATCTAAAGAACTGTGTAGAATCTAACCATTCATTATTCATACCATTCACAATACAATAATGTCCTTCAAAAGGTGAAAGATGATGTAAACCATGTTCTTTACGAGAAATAATGAAATTATTCTTTTGTAACCATTGAATCCATAAAGGTAATTGAGTTGGTTTCATATGAGCATATTTATGAAGTTCTTGTGATAATAACCAAAAATTAATAAATAATGTTAAAAATAATTTCCAACCAAAATATATTGATGGGAATAAAGCTAGTAATGTTAAAAACGGTATTGTTGCAATAGCTATCTTATATACATTATTAGCAAAAGGACGGAAGGTGATTGTCCATGGTGTTTGATGATGTCCTTGAAAAGCTACACATATTGGACCAAAGATAGGTGTATTCAATGAACCATAGTTATCAACTGACCAATGAAAGATTCCTGTCCCTAGATCTCCAAGGACAACAGAGAGGAAGACAATCACAGGGACAAGGAGGAACTGTGTCAAAGAACCAGCTGTGACGAGTGCTAATGCTACTTGTAAAAGATTTAAAAAGAAAAGACTGAAGTGAGTGTAGAGCAGAGCTTTCTGATCCCAAGTAGCAGTTATACTATCTCCTTCAATATTAAACTCTGGAACCGATCCTTTACGAATTCTTTCAGTTGGTTGCTTTTCTAAATATGGACTAAGACCATGTGAGTCTGCTTTCTGTGATGATGAGGACAGAGTAGCAAGAAGACCCATTGGAACACTCTTCCCGCAAATGCTCCAACTAAAACGTAAATTTTGCTTTTCAATACCTATCGGTAAGAAACAATTACATTGTTCTACCAAACAAGCAATGACAACCAAAACGAAGAAAAAGTAGACACCCCTCATTACAAGATTTGAATAAAATTCTAATAATCACTCAATGTCTCTTCGATCTATTTCCTTCCCAGAGTTATAGAGACAGAGCTCATAGACGATCTCTATTGCATCTAGTCAGCGGTATAGTGGTCTAGTGGTTGCATCATCATCGTTCTTCTCTTTGACGTGGAACACTCTGTTATATCGAAAGAAAGTGTACGTCATTAAAAAATGGGGCTTGATAAGGAGGGGAAAAAGTGCACGAAAAAGGGGAAGTGGTGACCCTAATAGAGTTTAAGTTATTTTCAAAACAAAGACAACTGAAAATTGAATAGATTCTAACTTCTTAATAGCAATTCAATTGAATATGTGAAGGAAAATATCGGAAACTAAAATACCTAAGAAACACTTGACTTTAACAGTATACTATCCTTCCATTATAGACTTCCTGCTCTATTAAGTAGCATGTTTCTATTTTGAGGTATGAGCACAGGATCGAAGGGTTCTAACACATCTGAATCTTTCTCCAATGCACCAATTGTGTACAAAGCTGTTGATATGTAACAGTAATAATCTTCTAGGCGTAAGTAGGATCTACCGAAGTTTCGAGCATTCTCTGCAATTCTTTGCGCCATATCGTCATGAGCTTTCAGCCATTCGATCTTCGAGATCACATCAGCTGTCGAATAAGAAATTGGAACATAGTGCACCCAAGGTTTTAATCGAGCGGAGAAGTGATAGTTGAACTCACTCTGTTGCAGAAGAACCACGGAGCCTGAATGAGCTAAGTAGGAGGCTAATCGCCCAGACGTCGCATAGTGTTGCTTGTTGCCAAATCCTCCAAACAACACAATCAAATACTTGTAATGACCTGGTCGAAAGGCAACCCCATGCTCTGCACGACTGCGGAACAGTTGTTTGGCATAACCGATCTCTTCCACTTCATTGTCAGGGTTTGTTATGTTCTTCTTCGCATTCTCTTTCATCGAGTTAATGGATACTCCGCCTTCAGAGGAGGCTGGATTCCATGGCTCTACTACTACATGATCACCACTTATCCAAGAGGCTTCAAACAGGTCTGGACGATGTTGAGCGATGTCAAACAGTATTTGCCTTGTATCGATCATTGATGCAGCAAAGCCTGCCTTTGCAATCTTCTGATTCCATGGCAACACTTTGCCTTTATAATAGTCATTTTGGGCGGCCTCCGAGAAGTTTTTCGCCCTTGCCATGTGTCGGTACAGCTGTAATGCATCTCGAAAGCTTTCCATCCAAGGAAATGGCATCTCGTTGCTTTTGAAGGAAGGAGACTCGCTGAATGCGGGAAAAGGTATTCTCCAGGGCAAGTAGGATTGTTGGGTGCCAAACAAGAAAGCTGAATCAGGTACATCGCTCAATCTCTCTAAAACGAAGAACAACTCCTCCACTTCTCCGAAAAACTGGGTCTTGAAGCGATCTCGAGCCCAAGGCCAATCGAGATACAATTTACCACCCATGATTCTGAACAATCGAACCCAATAATAGAAGCCTGTATAAAGATGCTCTCCTTTAGGGTAGGTCTTATCCTTCAAAAATGACTGTAGCTTCTTAGCACAATCTTCGCCAATGTTGCAATTTGACTCCAACCAAGTCATCACTGTCAGAAGTCTCTTCTTTGTTGGCGGTACTAAAGAATTTAATGAGAGAGTGCCTCGATCCCCTTCTAAATCAGGCTCACTCCTTGCACATTGTAGGGCATGAAGCATTTTGGTGTAAGGTACTTTAGGATGTGGATTGATGGGTAAAGTACGGTTCTCAGCATCGACTCCTTGGTTATTCGGAAGATCAGGCACTCCACCTATCAACTCTAATCGACCATGAGCTACAGGTTTCCCTGTACCTCGAAAGTCAAGTCGAACTGGATAGACAGTAATACGAGCCGGGAAATCATGGTGTGCGCGCCGCTCCAATGCCCTTAGATAGGAATGATTGATTTCTTGACTTTGAGTATCATTTTCATTCACACAATTTCCTTGAATAAAATGGCATACAATCACAAAAGCAAGCAAAGAGCAAGACCACATCTTTATGTTTGTTCTTGAATCTCAAAGACGGCCTCATTCGGCCTATGGAAAGAAATTTTCAAAAGGAGGACCATCTTAGTACTTCACTTCATAAGTGCGGAGTTGAAAGTGGAATGAATTGGTTCTTCTTCGTCATTTTGATCGTTTTATGTGGTTGCTCTCTTGAAGGTGAAGGCTATAGAGGAAATTGTTTAGGTTCAACTATCAGAAAGACTTCTTATTACCAGCAAAATAATGTCATATCCAAATTTCAAGTTGATCGAACCTTTCGACTCCGAGATCTTGTCAATATCGGGTCACAAGAAGCATTAACTATAGGTGTAGTAGCTATTTTGCTCTTTGGGCTCCCTCAGTTTTCCTTTTTGAAGAATAAAAGAGATCTGGAGGAAGACAAGGATTCTATCTTCACTAATAAATGGAGGAAACCTTATAAAGAAAAGCTTCGAGCAATGTCCAAGAATGCAAGAAAACAAAGAGAAATCCGAGGGTTAATGCTCTTAGAAGAGGAAATAAGAAACGGAAATCAGTTCGTGATTTCTAAAATGACTGAATACGAGAAACTGAAAAATGGTGACGATTTCGATTATGGTGATATTGAGGACGATAAATTTGATGATGAAGATGATGAATCGGACATAAAGAATCAACGGAAGTCTTAGTGTAGGTGTTTCGACCTGTGTATTATTGAGATCGTTGAGACTCTAATACCAATCAACTATAACTTTGCAAAAAGATCAGTTTTCGATTTACTCTTTCTACGATTTTCATCAGAACTATTCGATATTCACAGTAATAAATGTATTCTCAGGTATATTAGGAAAGTGGTTTCAAAACTCCTCTGAAATTATGAGAAAAATTTCTCTACAGTTTATTTTATTCAGATATCAGGAAAAAATAATAGCAGTCTCCCACTAAACTATAGTACTAAGTACTAAACTAAACTATAATCTAATTACGAGTACTAAACTACTCTCACTTTATCTAGATTAGAGTATGTAATGTAATAAAAAGAAAAGATTGTTCGCCCGCCCTTGCCCAGGTAATTTTCTCTGCCGCACAATCAGCAAACAAAGAAAACTTCCCACTCATTGCAACAATCTCTTCTAATTCAAATCTAACACCAGACAAGCATGGCTCAGCTCTTGCTTCCTCGTTCTTTGATGAAGAAGGGATCATTGGCACGTCTTATTGCAAGACCGAGTGTTCCACAGTTTAGTTATTTGATGCAAACTTGTGGTTTTGCTTCAGCAGCAGAAAGTCTTAATACAACTCCTAATAGTAACGATGGTCGATATAAAGGATGGAATAAAAATCGAAGATCATCAAATTTTAAACCAAAGGGTGCTAATGAAGGTGTAGAAAGAACCAAATCCGCTCATAAAAATTCTAAAAGTGAATACAAGAAGAACAATAAGAAGCATAATGATAACTATAATGGTTCTGAACAAGCTTCTAAGTCAAACACCTTTAATTACGATCGTCAAGGTCGTAAAACGAGTCCATCTTTTGAAAAGTCTTATAACTATTTTAATGATTCCTTCTATGATCGTTTAATTGAAACAGGATTCGTGATTGCACAAAATAAAAATCAAGAACATTTATTAAATAAATTTTTATTATATTCACCAAATGCTAATATTAATGCATTAAAAAATTTATTAAATTCAATTTATTATATATTAGAAAGACCAGAAGAATTTGGTAATGAGAAAAAAATTTATACATTTGCACGTAATGAATATTTAATACGATTTATTGGTAAATTAATTAATATTAATCAAATGAATAAATCAATTCGAGTGAATAATCGTATGTCATTATGGATGAAGAAAAATCCATCAATTTCCTCTTATATGTTTTTAGGAATTGATAATAATATTGATGTGAAAGATTATCATTTAGCATTGAAAAAAGGTTTTTATTTACAACATGTTACCAATTTCTCCAATGATAACTTTCGTGTTATGCCAGCAAATACTTATGCAATCCATAATGATATTGAAGATAATTTAAATAAAATTATTTTTTTATTTAATTTTATCTCAGGTTATTATAAAAAATATGAATCAACTTTATCAAAGACAAAACATCATCAATATTATAATAAAGAGGAATTACAATCAATTGTTGATTATTTTGAAAAAGGTTATAATACACCACAAGAGGATTATGAAGATTATCAAGAGAAATTACGAAATCAACGTAATATTTCACCATTAAATCGTGCAAATCGTCCAGCACGTTATTATGATAATTATTATGCTAATGGTTTTGCTGGTTTAACAGAAGAGGAGATTGATTCTTTATATGATCTTGATGTTCGTGAGAATGCTATTAACTCGATGGTCAAGTCAGCGGATAAGCATCTTGCCGAGAAGACTCCAGCATTCTCTCTCTCAGAAGATGATGAAGATGAAGAAGATGAATCAGCAATGACTGATAATGTTGATGGTGACGAAAATATTCAAGAAGAGAGTGGAGATGTGATAGTCACTGATGATGATGACAATGAATTTAATGAAGATGATGATGTTGGTAGAACTTTGTTAGATAATTATCGTGATCTATTATTGAAGAATGATGAATATCCTCTAGAGAAAATAAAAAATTTAACGGATGAAGAGCTTGAACGTCTTGTTCTCAAGAAGAAGAAGAGAGCAATGATAAAAAGTGAAAGGCGCTTAGACCTTTTATCAAGAGAGAAAGAATTAGAAGACGACGAGCTAATCCTTGGTGATGAGGATGAGGATGATAGCAATGATGAGGATGATGAAACTGAAGAACAAACTGAAGAAGAATTAGATGCCGAAATCTTTAATGAAGTACATGGTGCTGCACCACTTGGATTACGTCGAAGAACTGCATCAAATTATAAACCAACACAATTAACAAGAGATGATGATATTGATGCTCTATTAGATGAAGATGAAGAAACTGATCAGTCAGTATTTGAATATGAACAAGATGATCTCTTCGAAAATCGTAATGAACCATTATATAGACCATCACAGTCATTATCATCTAAATTAAGGGTTAAACCATACTTTGATAGTCATGGTAACTTACATTTCTCTGAAGATGGTCTTGAAAGTATTGATACTGAGGAAGAGGATGAAGACTCGATCAAATTCCAAGTGGAGGAGGAACGATTCCGTTATGTCCTTCCTGGGCCAACGATTTTGAATGCAAGTGAAGAATTACTCACTTCAGAGGATGAATATGACGAATATGAAAATAATGAGGAAGAGAGAAATGAATCAAAGCAAAAGCAGGACAACAAGACTAAGAAAGAAGAGAGAAACGAAGACTTAGCATCACAGGAACATCAACAAGCACCTGTTGATGCTGAAAGAAAACAAGAATAAAACCATTTACTTTTGGATCTTTTTCATATTCATCTTTGTTAGTCTTTCATTCTTCCTCCTCTTTTGTTGTTATTGTTAAGTGATGTTGGAGTAGTAATGGTTGTAGAAGTTGGTTTTCTTTTCGTATGTGTATTGATGTTAGTCACAGCAGTAGCATATGATATACACACACCTTACTTTCTTTCTTTACTCTCTTTCTTATCATAATTATTAATAATAACAATAATAATAATAATAATAATAATAATAACAATAACAATAATAAGTAATGATAACCATAATAATAATAATCGTACTTTTCTGTATGAAGGCGCTGCATATCGTATTTGATTTTCACAGCAATCACAGAAGATGACTACAACAATTTCACGTTATTTATTCATGAAAAATGGGTACACGATGAGGAATTTAGTAACTTCAGATCATCGGTTTGTTCAATATCATGGATTAAAAGCAAGTTGTTTATTGTTCAGACGATTCAATCAAACACAAAAAACTATTATAAATAAACCTCCTGAACAAACTCAAAAGAATAGAAACAAAAATCATGAAATTTCCTCTAACATTCAATCAAAATCAATAGGAAAAGATCAACAAAAACCTTATAAACATCACCATCATGTTTTATCTCATTTACTAGCAAACTCCCGTAAGAGTAATTCAGATCAAGTATGGATTATATTAACAAATTTTTCATTTTATAATCATCGTTTTGATCTTGAATTATATTTACAAGATATTAAACCAATACAAATTGAACCAATTATTTCTAAAAATACATTATTACCAACAGGTAAATATGCATTATTATTACCTAATAATACAATAGTTAATGAATTAAAAGAATTAATTAAACAAAGAAAATTACAAAGAAATTTATTAATTAAATTAATAAATTATCAAAATATTAATCTTTTTCCTAATCGTAATGACTATCAATTAGCATCTGAATTAAAGATTAGTAATCATACTGTATTATTATCAAATCTATCAAATGAGATTCAACAAAGACATTTACTCTATTGGCTTGAAGATTTTAAAGTGAAAGAGATTCGTTTAATAAATGAGAATAATTGTTATTTAGTGGATTTTGAATCTTATGAAGAAGCTATGAGGTTTGTTTATTTGAAGAGGGATTCTGTAATTGCTGGAAAACCTGTCCGATTACATCATTATACCTTCTAAGAAGACACCGAAACAACAAAAGTTAGTGGAGAAGAGTTTACTCCTTTCAAAATTGCAGAACTATTGCGCATAGGATTTTGCATCGTGCTGCTCTCCTGACTCAAATATCGATCACAATAGACTCTAATCATCATTCCACACCTACATATACAATACAAAAGTAGGTCGGTTTCGATTTAATGATCATTTTTCCTTCGAAAAGATGTAAACTTAAAACTGAAAATCGTATCTTTTTTCTCAACATTTACATTACTTACTCTCAGAAAAAGTTGATTTTTCTTTGGAAAGGCAATTAATGGTATTGGAGTTTGTTGTATTGCTTCTTTTCCAGACATAGAGATAATAGTTTTACATAGATAAGTTGAACGTGTTCCAATTAACAGGACCTTTTATCAATTTGAGGTCGACACTGATCGAAGTTATGGCCAGGTGATTTGGAAATAGAAACTAGAGTTCGTCTAATTAAAATTTGCAACTCAAGTCACTTTGTTAGTCCTAATGAGGAAATTTCTAAGAAGGGTTACTAATTTAGTGTGTATTAATTTCCTGCAAAAAAGAGTTGTTTTTTCTTATTGTCTGTGTAGATGGTCAGAGGATACTATGTTCTGAATGATGGATCGTACAAATGCAAAAATAAAAAGGCGACAAACACAATCGCTCTATAGGAGGATATCCTTCAATAAAATCAAAATACTAATGAGAAAAACGAGAAGAAAGAAAGAAAGAAAGAAAGAAAAACAAAAGATATAAATCAAAAAGAAGAAGAAGGCATGAAAGATAAATACTCATTTAAATAAAATCACCCATTCAATCATCCTGTCTAATGAGAAAGTTAAACTCTAGAAAATGATTAAGATTGATAATCTATCAGAATTCAATTCTTTGGATAGCATTCACCCTATCAATTACGTTATGATCCAACATTCCCCTCATTCTATCTTTTAGATAGCATAGTCTTCGCATGAGGTGAAAGCAAGGATGGTTTTGAGTAATCAGGGTAGCTATCATGAGAATAAGAAATCCATCGTCGAATAATCTTCTCGGAGACAGGAGGATATCTAGTGCCGTAGATATTTCCCTTCTTCTTTCTTGGACTTCCATCAGGTGTCAACTAGCGGGAAACATATTATTCATAAGTTATTAAAATCTGTAGTATTAACATTGACTTACACTTGCTTTCGCAGAGGAATAGGGGTTTTTATGAGTTTCTGCATAAGGTTTCGCCGAACCAGGTCGATGGGTTGTGTTATCTAATGTTACTGGAGCGGACATTGATCTGGATAGAATTGGTCTATTCTCTCTCGTACCATTCCACTATTAACAAGGTGCAAGTGATAACGAAAACATTATGAGAGAAATGCCTACTTACCAGTGGTTTTGACTCCATTCTCTTCTTAATTGCGGTCGTTGGACGAAGATAATTCCTCAATCCTGCAGTTTTCTTTTTACTTGTACCAAATGTACCATTCGCAGGTGGTGGTTCAGTATAAACTCGATTAAAACTTGGCTTTACGAGTGATTCGGGGTGGTGATAACTACCAGGCCCTGGCATTGTATTATCCAGATAAGATGGTAATACCTTCGATTTTAATAGAATTAACTTATTATTTTTCTTTTTCTTTGATCTCTGAATCTGATCTTGTCTCTCTGAAGGCTGAGTTTGTGTGGAGATTGGACCTCTAGTGTGTGGAATATCATCGCCGCCTTCATTAGTTTGAGTCAGGAAAAAAGTATTTTCATTTCTTCCATCATCCTGCAAGCTACATTTAAGAAAGGGAACAAAAATACAAAGAGAGTTCTAACCTTCGGAGCATCTTCAGTGAGGGAGGTGGCAGGTGTAATCCCTTCTTCATGATGATGTGGTGACTGAAAATCATGATGAATCTTTCTAGGGTCATGTTTATACTTCTTTTGTTTTTGTGATTTACGATATTCTTGATAATGATGAAATAAATTTCGTGATTGTAAGAATTGATGACGTAAATAATCTGAGAAGGATTCATAAGTTAAGATTTTCTCATCCTTTTTTGTTGCAGTAAAGCGGTTACTTCGATCCCACAACATCTCTGCTTATGTTTACTTTGTGAATGAACCAATCTTTCACCCAAGTCTTCACTTTTACTACTAGAAAGTAAAAGGATTGAAAAGAAAGGAAAAGTAAAAGATATGTCGTTAAACCAGATCATGGGAAAAATCGCTAAACTTGGTTCTTTTACAAGTATCTGTATAAATTTCGAGTTTCTGGTATTTTAACCATGGTTTTTATATCTAACGGTTTCAGGTCTGATTCTTTCTTTTTATTTCACGCTCCTTTTATAAAGGTGGTGTAAAATTAGACAAATTCTAAATTTTAGAGAAAGATGATGCAATTCTTTGACGATCTTATTGTCTCGAGTGGATTTAATCTGAAGAAAATTGCTAAAGTTAATTCTTTTAATACTTCAATCATCGCACTTGTGTTTTCTGTGAGTTGTGTGGTTGTCATCGGTTTGCTTGAGCAACGTATCGTCAAACCTTTACCTGAATCCTTCAGGAAATTACGGCAGTATGAAATCTTCGACAAGCAGCTTTTTTATACTCCTGCTTCTGTGAAGGAAACCTTGGATCAATGGGGTGATCGTGGGATTCTGATTTATTATGTCATTGAGATTTTCGATGTGTTGGTTTTCTGCACAGCTTATCGCTTACTCTACGTGACAGTACTCAACAATCTGCTTGCTTCGGTTCGTAAGAGCATCTCCCCTAAGTTCTTTGACCAAATTTATTCCCTAGTTTTTCTACCAATGGCGATAACCATCATTGATTATTTCGAAGATGGTGCTCAAATGATTATGTGTTACATGTATCAAAACCGAAATGCTGGTTCGTTATGGCAACGACTTGTATATCTTTCGTCCACCTTAAACTTTATTAAATGGACGACAGTTGCCATTGCTTGTTTTTGCTGTGATCACACGCTCTTCGAAAAGCAAAAAATCAAACTAAAGGTTGGATTTGAGACATTTTTATTATAGTTTCTGTCTTTCTTTTCCTTTTTCGAGAATACATTAGGTTGGTAAGCAGTTTAGACCAAACACATTTAAAAAGTTATATAGGGTTGTAGTTAGGTGTATTTCTGATTTCTCTAGTATTTTCGTATTTCAGTAGTATATAATAGATATGAATATTCATACTTAATTTTTAAAACTTGGAAAATTGATTCTCTAACACAGAGCAGCTGTTGCTCGATTTCAGT
>VFQN01007088.1_pt1 | contig 12269 bp, 19 predicted proteins | sample 3512371 | NCBI WGS metagenome assembly VFQN01 (sample SAMN10412370, study PRJNA504923) | tailings metagenome | isolation source: Replicate 2 from Balatoc abandoned mine | place: Philippines: Itogon, Benguet | collected 2017-08-28
CTTAGCCCACCAGCCCCCCTGTGTCTTAGCCCACCAGCTCCCCTGTGTCTTAGCCCACCAGCCCCCCTGTGTCTTAGCCCTCTCTGCGTCTGCGTGCCGCTGGCAGCTGACGGTGCGCCCCACCCAACCCCCGCGAGCCCCGTAGTACGACCCCCTCCCCATGCTCGATTGCTGAGCTTTGTAGGCTGCCCCCTTCCCTCCTTGCGTTGTACGACGAACACTTTGCCCCTCACCTCTCTGCGTCCGGGTGCCGCTCGCAGCTGAGGATGCGCCCCACCCGGATGTCCAGCGCGTGGACAGACTCCAGCGGAGCGGCCGCCGCGGGGGCCGCCGCCGCGGGGGCCGCCGCCGCCGTCGCCGCCGCCGCGGGGGCCGCCGCCGCCGTCGCCGCCGCCGCGGGGGCCCCCGCAGCTGCTGCCGCTGGCGCTGCTGCAGATGATGGTGCTGCTGAGGTGCTGGCGGCAGGTGCGGCAGCCGGTGCTGGTGTCCCGGATCCGGATCCGCCTGTGCGTGGCACCTTGACGTAGCTGCCCTCCGTCTGGGGGGCCTGGGCCAACAGCGCGGCCCTGTGGAGAAGGGAGGATTAAAACAGGTACGTCAGTGAGTCTGAATATGTGCAATGGCCATTTGCGACGGGCAGGCATGGCGGGCCCTGGCCGGAGGTGCTCCTCCGTCTGGGGGCCCTGGGCCAACAGCGCCGCCCTGTGCCAAAGGGTGTACACATTCAACTGTAAGTGGTGCTGCTATATACGGAAGTCCTAAGCTAGATGGTAAAAGTGCCAGTGGTCGCTGGAAAGGGGCAGGCGGGAGATGCCTTGACATAGCTACCCTCCGTCTGGGGGGCCTGGGCCAGCAGCGCGGCCCTGTGCGAAGGAGTGGTAGACAGGGGAGGAAAGACCGACCTCCTGAGCTGTGCAGAAAATGTAGAGTGCGTACGGTACTCAAGGCGCCTGAAGCATTAACCCACGTGGCACCACAGTTGTGCGGCTGGTAGGGCCGCAGCCCTCGTCTTCGGCCGAGAGCGTAGTGGGATCGTGCGCTTTGCTTTTACCGACATACCGGTACACCAGATGCACACAAGGTTTGCCAGCGACCCACGTGGCCTCACGGCCGTGCAGCTGGTGGTATTGCAGCCGTCGCCTTTGGCTGGAAGTGTGTGGCAAAGTGCCGAGGTTGTGGGGTTTTGGGGGTTGTTGGGGTTGCCGTGCACGTCCCATGCACACTGCGCCACGCCGCACGATACAGAGCACTGGGTACAGCTCTGCCAGACAGCTGGTGTGTATTAGCACAGGGCAGGGCCCCACCTGGCTTCGTGGCTGTGCGGCTCGTCGAGTCTCAGCCTGTTGCCCTCGCTGTAGACTGAGAGCGCACATGCATACCACTATGTGCCACATACGGCATAACGAACCAATGCTACAATGTAGCTGATCGTTAGCCTGGCCATAGTGGTGACGCACCCGGCTTCGTGGCTGTGCGGGTCGTCGGGCCGCAGCCGGTTGCCCTCGCTGTAGCAACGAGTGTACATGCGTACATATACGTAGATACAAACATACGTGGCCGTACCCCACCACGCACCTGGCCTCGTGGCTGTGCGCCTCGTCCGGCCGCAGCCTGTTGCCCTCGCTGTAAGCGTGGATGGCGGGGGTGACGCCCGCCACGTCCACCGACTGCAGCTGCCCGAACCTGCGGAAACGGCAGCGACACCAACGTAATATAAACAGTATCAACCGCAATACTAGTTACGGTTTGTTTGCGATGGATGGCGGGGGTGACGCCCGCCACGTCCACAGACTGCAGCTGCCCGAACCTGCGGGAGGTCAGCGACACACAAAGTAGTACATCGCATCGTCCAACACATAACTAGTACACTCAGTAGCTACATTGTAATATGATAGCGGGATGGGGAGACATGGGCGTCAGTGGGGGTGACGCCCGCCACGTCCACGGACTGCAGCTGGCCGAACTGCTGTGGAGAGCAATGGGGTACGTGCGAGGGGTTTTGCGGTAGGCCACACACCAACAGCGGCCACACACCTGGCCCCCAACACCCCCACCTCTGGCCTCCCGAACGCCCCAACCCCTGGACCTCGCAACGACCGCCCCGACAACCCCACCCCTGTGCCCCCAGCACTCTCAACCCTGGCCCACAAACACCCCAACTCCTTGCTGCCGCTCAGCACTCTCACTAGTCAACAACAACATACCAACCCTGGCCCCAGCATGCCACCTCACCAGTCCAGCACGTTGTTAATCTTGGGTGCCCAGTCAGCCGCCTGCAGGGCGCACACCAGGCAGTGCGGGTTAGGCGCAACTGGGGGCAACAATGACCGTGTAGGTGTGTTACGAGGGATTGGCCACATGACGTGTTTGGCGCAACACGGCCAGGAGGCAGGTGGTGTCCACTCTTCCTGCCTTCGGACGGGGCGGAGCCATGGGGCCACCCCCTGCTCCGTGATAACGCCTCAGCCACCCCCGCAGCTGACACCCACGGCCAGAAGGCAGGAAGCGTCCTACTGTTTTCTGTCTGCGGACGGGGCGGAGCCATGGGGCCGGGTCCTTCCGCTGGCTGTGCTGTGTCCCCTGCTCTGTGATGTCGCCTCCACCACCCTTTCAAGGCAGCACCCATGCCCACGTCCACATTGGCTTCAGCTGCTGCTTCTGCTGCTGCTGCTGCTCCTGCAGCAGATACAAGCTTCTCGGCGCGCTTGTTAGGCAGCGCACCTGCCGCCGTCCCGTCCCGTCCCCTGCTGCGCGCTGCTCCTGCCACCAGCCCCCAACTGCCACCCGCGCACGTACGAGCACCGCCCATGCTCCAACCCAACCTTGCTTTTGCAGATGCTGCAACTGCTGGAATGTTTTGTGCGCGACTGAAGCCAGCGCACCTGCTCTGGCGACACGCTCAGCTGGGCCATTTTCGCCAGGTCCGCGATGTTGGGCTTCGCGGTCGCCGTCGAGGCGTTGTCCGACTGACTAGAGCATGCCCTTTGGTTGTTGCGAGTTGTTGCAGCGCTGGGACAGAGGCGCGAGCCGCTGAAGGGCAGGAACGCCCTTTGCGACGAGCGAGCCACGACGCGCTGCATCGTGCGGGTGGTTTGCTGCATTGTAAACCGTAATAGCATGAGATGTGATGTTGCAATATCTTAACACGCGGTGCATGACATGTTGCCACACGCTTGCCGTGCCATGCGACGTGCCGTGCACTGCTCCGCTCGAACCCTTTACTCAGCCTCTCCTCACTGGCACAAACTGTGTTACCATTTTGAACAAAATGTCTTACGATCAGCCACCATCCTACGCGGGAGGTTACCAGCCGCCCCCTGCCGGGGCCCCGCCCCCGAATCCCTACCCGCAGGGCCCCCCGCCGCCCGCTTACGGTCACGCTAGCTACGGAGCTCCTCCTCCATACAGCTACCCGCCACCGTATGGGGCTCCTCCGCACGGTAGCTATCCGCCCCCGGGAGGCGCGCCTCTGGATGAGGTCCGCACCATCTTCGTTACGGGGTTCCCGCCGGACGTCAAGGAGCGCGAGCTCAACAACTTGTTGCGCTTCCTGCCGGGCTACGAGGTAAGTAGGCGCTGTCAGCGCACGCGGTGTCGTTCGTTTTTGTGTTGCTGGCCGAGATCAGCTGCGACTCTGCTGCAATATCGAGTAACTCTTTTGTGCAAGTTCGAAGTTACTGTACTCAAACACGTTCTGGGTTCGGGATGCATTTATGCCTCTCACTCGAGCAACCGGGCTGGCGACCCTGTCCCGCCTCTGAGCTGACCATGGGGCCCGACCCTGGCCCTTACCCCCTGCAGGCCTCCCAGATGAACTTCTCAAAGGGCAGCGGACAGGGCTTCGCTATCTTTGCCACGGGGGCCTACGCGAGGGCGGCCTGCGACCAGCTGCAGCACGTCAGGTGGGGTGCACGTCACGAAAGCATTGTCTTCGGGCCTGGTGGGGGACCATACAAGGAGGCGGGCGGGTGTGGGAGCCTTCCAGGGGGTGGTGAACAGGAACCCGGCGTGAGCAACGGGGGCGCCTGGCGAGCGGGTGAGGACGGGGTGAGGAGCGGCAGCCCAGCCAGCACTTTCAACCCGTACCGCCCGTATGGAAGGCCTCCCCGTTGACCGTTGACCGTTGACCGCCGGCCATTGAATGCAGGTTTGACGAGTCGTCCTCGCTGCGCTGCGAGATGGCGCGCAAGAACATGTATGTCCAGGTGGGTACAGGCAGCAGCAAACTACCACTACGTCACAGTCCCATGCTTCCGTTGGTGCGAGGAGACCCTTCCTGCCAGTGCCACCATCCATTGGTGCGAGACCTGCCAGTGCCGCCCGCGCTGCCTGCACCCGAACCCGGCGATCGACACCTGCTGCCTGCTTTGATGGGCACAAAGTCCTTGTCTATCTGCATCCAGCAGCACTACGGTCAGGACGTGATGACGACATGCACACGTGTGGTGTCGCGTCCGCCAGCCACCCGCAGGACGGCGGCAGCGTCCTGGGCGCCGAAGACTCTGCTTTCGTCCGGCGAATTCCCGATGTATTATCACTAGATATACTACAACTATGACCATGATCAATTGTTGTGTTCCCGCAGGACGGTGGCAACGTCGTGGGCGCCAAGCGGGCGCGTACGGCGCCGGGGCCTGGGGCCGGCGGCGGCGGCAGTTACGGCGGCGCGCCAGGTGAGGGGCTGGGTGGGGAGCTAGCAGGAAGGTGGCGCTTGTGGAGGGCCTGCACGGCGCAGGGGCCTGGGGCCCGGGGGGCAGCAGTGGCGGATCTGATGGCGCGCCAGGTCAGCGGGACGGTCAGGAATCTGTAGTGGTAGCAGCAGGAGGAGGAGGGGGGGCGGGGGGGTTTAGGCGGTAGGACAACAGACGAAGTCTGCAGATCGACGGGGGGGGGGGGGATTTGAGGGAGCCCGCACGGTGCCGGGGCATGGGGCCCAGGGGGCAGCAGCGGCAGAACGGTGGGGCGCCAGATGGGGTAGGGTCTGGTGGCGCCAGTAGTCCAAATGGAATAGGGGCGTGTTGGGGTTCAGTGCAGTGCCATAGCCGGGGGCGGCAGTGGCGGTTGCAGATATGGCGGCGGGCAAGGCGGGGCTCGGGGCTCACGCGCTCGCAGCGATGGCGGGAGGGGGCGGGGCGTGTTGCGACCGCGCACCGCACCGCACCGGTGGTGGCGGCCGCGGTCGGTGGTCACGATGACGATTCCCTGTGCAACACATACCTGCCGTACGCTGCTCCATGAGCCCCGCGCTGATTGACCCTCCTGCAGGTGGCAGCTACCGCGGCCCGCATGGCGGCGGTGGCGACGGCGGCCGTGACGACAACCTCCCCTGCGATACAAACCTGCAACACGCTTCGCACTGAGCTCCGCCCTTCTTGGCCCTCCTGCACACACCCCCTGCAGGCGGTGGCTACGGCGGCCCCCATGGCGGCGGCGGTGGCGGCGGCCGCGACGACAACCCCCCCTGCAACACCCTGTTCGTGGGCAACCTGGCGGACGGCGTGGACGAGAACGAGCTGAGGAGCCTCTTCTCCGGATCGCCGGTGGGTGCAATGGGGCAAACGCGTGTTGGCTTTAGGTGCACGGGGGCTGGGGCCGCTGTGTGTGTGTGGGGGGGGGGGGGGCGTTGTGCTGCGCCGCTTGCTGCGCTGTGCAACGGAAGGGCAAGGCGGGGGGCACTTGTGCGCGTTGGCTGTAGCTTTGACTCACACTGTTTGTGGGCAACCTGGCGGACGGTGTGGACGAGAACGAGCTGCGCAACCTGTTCTCGGGCTCGCCGGTGGGTCCAGGTGTACCTGTAAAAGGGAGCCCTGACCACATTGTGCGATCAACGCAAGTCAAGTTATGCGAAGCCGCTTAACTTTCCCTACCGCCCCCTTCCGCACCACAGGGCTTCCGGCAGCTGAAGCTGATGAGGGGCATGGGCAAGCCCACGCTGGGCTTTGTGGAGGTGAGGAGTGCGGCTTGAAGTCAATGAATAACTATGATCAATGAATAATTATGGATGCGAAGTCAGTGGATATGGCAGTTGCTACGAGCTGGCAAGCCCACGCTGGGCTTCGTGGAGGTCAGGAACTCAGGATCAAGGCTTTCGGTGATTAATTGCGCACATGTTCAGCAGGGTCTACAGGCCCACTGGTTGGTCCCGGGAAAGTAAGGCTGTGCCACGGGCTCAGTCGCATCGGTCTGTACGAACCTAGCACAACGTTCTAAGCTGTGCCGTACGCCTTTTTTGCTTGCCGTACCAATTGCAGTTTGACGACGTCAACTCGGCGATAGCGGCGCACACGGCGCAGCAGGGGGCGGTGCTGGCGTCCAGGTGCGCCTCAGTAGCTGTACGTGGCAACAATGCTTCTGAAGTGGTGCGAATAGCGAATGCGTTGTGCCTGGTGGGCCGGGTTATGGGCTGGGTTGTGTGGAGGGGGCAGGTGCGTGGTGTGTGCGGCTCGAAATGACCTTGCCTCCGTGCAGTTCACGCTCGCATGCCTTGTGCGTTGTGCCTAATTGTTGCTCCCAGCGACCGCGGCCCCATCCGCGTGCAGCACTCGAAGAGGAACCCCTGGCCTTCGCTTCATTTTGTACAGTATTATGTATTATATATTATGTACAGTTGTATTCACCCCTCTGGCCCGCAGCGACCGCGGCCCCATCCGCGTGCAGTACTCGAAGAACCCCCTGGGCCGCAAGCGGGACGCGGAGGGCAGGTGCGTGGAAGGGAAGGGGGGTGGGTGTGTGTATGGGAAGGGACGACGGGAGGCAGGGGGTAGGTGTGCGACTACAGGCAGGCGGTGTTGGGCCGCAAGCGGGACGCGGAGGGCAGGTGCGTGGAAGGGGGTGGGTGTGGGTGGGTGCGGGTGTGGGTACGGGTGTGGATGTTTGGACTGGTGGGGGAGTAGGTGCGGCCGCAAGCGGGACGCGGAGGGCAGGAACGGAGTGGGCGGGGGTTCGGGAACGAGAAAAATTAGGTGTAGCGGGAAAGGGGGCGCAGCGTGTTCGGGGGGGTGTGCGATTCGCGTGCAGTACTCGAAGAACCCGTTGGGCCGCAAGCGGGACGCCGAGGGCAGGTGGGCATGGGTGTGTATGTGGGCATGGGTCTAAGAAAGCCAGGCTTGTCGCGGCCGCAATACGGACGCGGAGGGCAGGCGCGGAGCGGGTGTGCATGTTCCACCCGTATGAGTAAGAGCGAGCTTAGCGAGCCAGGGGGCACAACAGGTTGGGGTAAGTATGCGAGTACAGGCGGGCAGGGTTGGGCCGCAAGCGGGACGCGGTGGGCAGGTGCAGAGGTGGTGTGGATGTTTGGGTTTGGGTTTAGGCACGTACGCCAGTGTCGGCACGCTGGCGATGTGGGGGCGTGCTCTGGCATGGGCACGTACGCAAGCGGGGGCATGTGTGCATGTGTACCGGTGTGGGTATGCAGCTGCGACACTCGCTGTGGACCCGGGGGACGACGGCAGGGGCCAACCGTTATGGCCGTCTCCAACCCGCCCCGCACCCGTCTCTGCCCCTTAGGCCGCTGGACTCTGCGGGCGGCGGTGGCGGCTACACGCCGTACGGCCCGCCCGGAGTGGGTGGCGGCGCGCCGCCGCCGCACTACGGGGCGCCGCCGCCGGCGGGCGGCTCTGCTTGAGGCGGGGGAGGCGGCGGCTGGGGGGCACGGGCAGGAGGCGACCAGGCAGGTGCGATTCCGCACGCCACATGGGCTCAGGGCTGTGTATGCCTAGCTGTGTGCGCGTCCTTGCGCCCTGTTTGGTGCTTGCCTGGCCCTGTTTTGGATGGTGCGATTTCGCGACGCTGCTATGCCCCTGCTGTCCTGCGCACACCCATACACCCACAATGCCACGCGTTTCCTCGCGTTTTACGCGTACCGTACCCACAATGCCACGCACGCAGGGGTTACTCGTTCACGCACGCAAGCACACAGCCACACACACAGCCCCTAATACACAGCCCTTGGCAGCAACTCACTCGGCGGCACTCAGCGGCAGCCACACACGTAGCCAATACACGCGGGCACGCCACGACACGTCGGTTTGTGCCACGTGTCACATGCCACGTGCCTAGTGCGACACGCCACGACACCTTGTGGCACTCCATGGCCACGCCACAAGTCCACGTGCGCAAGGCACCCTTACCACGGAGGCTGCACCACGGAGGCTATATCGAGTTGAGGCTGACAGCGCTGCCGCGCTGGTGCAATTTAGTGTCGCCATCGCATCATGCCACTGCTGGCTTGTGCATTTCGTGCATACGGGTACCTGCCCCCTTGCTTGACTGGTATTAGTTGTTCACTGCCTTGTGCATCGAGCATACCCTGCCTACCTTGCGGCCTGCCGGCCATTCCATGCTGGTCACCACTGTTGTTTATTCTTTATGGTGCGTTCATGCCCCTTGAAGGCCGGGGGTTGCAGCAGTGCAGTGAGTGCGCTTGTCAGCCCGCGTTTGGGGGCATTGTTTGCTGCACGCGCACACAACTGAATTGCGGGCATTGTCGTCGGACTGTCGAAGAGTTGTGGGCCTCTCGCGGTGGTGTGCTGCCGGTTGCCCTCGAGGGCCCCCTGTTGGCGTTTGCGAGCGATCTTGTGCATGGCGTGTTGTGCATGGCGTGTAATGTGAATTCGGGCAGGAGACACGTGCTGCCCGTCTGTTGGTTTCGTCACTTTTTGTAAACCGTTTCACCTTGTAGCTGGTGCGTGTGTCGGACTCCAATTCCTCAAGTTTTGCGTGTGCGTAGAAGTTTGCGTGCCCTTGGTAGGTTGCTCGTCAACGTGCGTGCGTTGTGCTGCAGTCCTGCAGGTGACATTTCGCCGTACGTGTGGTACACTGGTACTCCAATGGCAAGTCCGTTCAGTACGGCATGCACGGCGTTGCTGCTTTTCGCTGGACTGCCGCACACCTTGGTCGCCCTGCCATTGTAAGCCGATGTAAGCCCCCCCGCCAAGTGTGACGTGCGGCAGTACCTCTGCACCTCGTGCCGGCCAGGTGGCCATGCGCATCCCCACAGCCGGCGGATGGTTACTCCTCGGCCAAGATTCCTTGTAGGCAGCTGGGAGTACTGGTACTGGGGGCGGCCTGCAGGGTAGACCAGCACTGTCTATGAGGGACTCCGGTCATAAACAGGAAAATTGGCATTGCCACAATGATAAGCAAGGTGGCATTCGCCGAATTCCGAGGCCTCACCAATTCACCTGGCCGACCGCCACGGCCCCCAGGGTACCGTAGTGGGTAGTGGCAGTGGTCCCCCAGTCATCTACCCACTGTATGCGGCAACCACGACATACACGGTAACGAGTCTTCAGTGGCAGCCGAAAGCTAGAAGGCATAGTGGTGCAAATTAATATGCAGCGGTGCTGGTCCGAAGCGGTCAGGTGCAAGGGAGCCTTGCGTGCATGCAAGAGAGCTCCCGGTGCAAGGGAGTCCCTGGGCAGGCAGGGGCCTGCCAGCCAGGGCCTTGACACGGCCGTACGAAGGGAAGGCTGGGCTGCACAATACGGCAGGTCATGGTCCTACTTCCTGGAAGACGGAAGTACGGGGTTCCGTTCCCATAGTAGTACGGTCGAGTACGCAAAGAATATTGAGGCGTGAGCCACCCATTCCACACGTTCTTGCTTTGGCCTACGCATGCTATTGCGTATTGCATGTGCCGCCTCGACTTCTCTGGGTCAATCCTGCAATAATGCATATTATCTTTTTTTAAACCCACTTATATTGCCCAGAGGGCCCTCCGGCCTGGAGGGCCCACTGTATACTGCCCAGAGGGCCCGCTGGCCGTTTAGCTTGAACAAGATAGTGAAAAAAAGACAAATACAGTGCAAGACACACATACTCAAACACAGAATTATATTCTATAATCAATGAGCTACTTGGCGAGTGCCACACATCAACCTTGTGCTGTGTCCACCACAACACAGGCATTGCCCTGCAAGCCATGCATGGGCTACACACCAAGCCATGACGACCCCGCAACCAACTGTACACATACTCCTATGCCGCCCTTTGCTGACTTTGGCGAAGATCTGGCCCCAACCGCTGCCCCCGTACTGCCCTTCCCCGCTTTACTGTGACCCACGTACCCTACACCCACTCAAGCTTGCGTCGGTGGGTGCAGGGTAGGGCCCTCCTCTGCCGTAGTCCCACTGCCCAGACCATTGCATGCACGGCCTCTCGTTTTCTCCTGCACTAGACGCAACCTAGTGCAAGACACCCACATCAACACCGTGGCGCCATCCACACTGCCGCCCTGCCTGGCCAAAGGCCGCCTTCCCGCCCACCTGGGCCCTCCTACGCATCCACATGCCCCACGCCTACACCAGGCACCTCTACCCATGCGCCTGCACGCCTCGGCCGGCTTGGGACAACAGGCGTCTCTGTTGCCGCCGTTGCCACTGCCTGTCCCGCCGTGTGGGCCACCGCTTGCCCAGTGTCTGCCCCGCCGCCTGCCCCGCCGTGTGGGCCGCCGCCTGCCCCGCCGCCTGCCCCACCGTGTGGGCCGCCGCCTGCCCCGCCGCCTGCCCCGCTGTGTGCCCCACCACTGCACTGCTCTCCTTCACACACACGTGACGCCCGCACCCGTGCATATGCGCCTATACGCCCACGCAAGCTTTGGATGCATGCCCCCACAGGTCCTCCTCTGCCCTGCCCTGCCCCAGGCCGTACGCCAGCTTGGGGCGCAGGGCCACCCCCGCCCCCTGCCGCTCCTGCCCTGCCCCGCCCCACCCTGGGACCTAGGCCAGCTTGGGGCGCAGGGCCACCCCCGCCCCCTGCCGCTCCTGCCCTGCCCCGCCCCACCCTGGGACCTAGGCCAGCTTGGGGCGCAGGGCGGGAGAGGGGTCGGGTGGCGGCGGGGGGGCGGCGGCCCCCAGGCCCGGAGGTGCAGCAGCGGCTGTGGCGGGGAAGTCGAACCTGGTGGCGTTGGGGGCGCCGGAGGGCGGCATATTGCGGTGGTTAGTGGGTATGTGAAGGGCTGCAGTGCTGGGCTTCACACGGCAGCCTGATCGAAGGTACCTGTCCCGCCTTCCCCGTCCACGGTGCTAGTGCTGTCCTCTCCATCTGCATGTACGGTACAAAATGCCCTGCACCGCTTGGCTCTTACCAGGAGCTCAGTCCCACCAGCCCACGCCCAGTCCCACCAGCGCTTTCCCATGGCACCCCTCACCTCACGCCCGCAGCCGAACAAGTCCCAACACCCTTAGCCAGCCATGCAGCTGGGCCTTAATGACTCGTAATGCGACCGTATGTGCGCTTCAGGCAGCTGGAAGCCGACCCCTAGCGGCAGCAGCACTGTTGCCCTCAAACCAACACCCAGCCCACATAGCAGGGTACCATACATGCAGCAGAACCTAAATGCCTGCACTTTGATGAGCCACGCTCAGTGACAAGCTGTCCTTGCCGCGCACCGTATCACCCACAACCAATACCCATATTCACAAGGTGGCGCGCCATGTGCAACACAGTGTCCCCCGCGCACCGTATGCTACATTTAAACCCATTGCCCGCCGCCCCCAGCGGCAGTGCTGGCCCGCCGCACCCCCAGCCCCATCCCAACATTAATATAGAGCGGTATGTGCCATGCAGCCGAACGGTAACGCCCTCACCGTGCCAGTGTGCTGCACTCGAGCCAGTTGGCGGCCACCCCCAGCGGCAGCGCTTACCCCATGCCTCGCCTTAACAAGATTGCAAAGCTACTTGCCATGCAGCTGAACGGTGTCCCCCCCCCCACCCCACCCCGCACAACCCCCCCCACCCCCCCCCCCACCACCCACCCTCCCCATCCCCCCACTCCCTCCCCACCCGCCCCCCCCCCCCCACCGTATGTTGCGCTTCAGCCAGTTTACCGCCACCCCCAGCGGCAGCAGTACCGCAACGGTAAAGGTGAGGGAGGGGTACAGCATGAACCACCTGGGGTTGCGGGAGGCAACGACGGATAGATAAACGCACGTAACAAATAAACGGAAGTTAACACCTGAGCGGGTGGAAGGCATGCAACGGTCCACGGTGAGCGAGGGTACAGCATGATCCACCTAGGGGAATTGTGGGATGGACAGGAAGGGTAAAACGCGACGCACGATCACGGGCAGCTTAACACACCGGCACCGGACTGGCGTCAGTGCTGTACCATGAGGATGGGCCGCCATCTACCCCGCCGTCAGTGCGTGTGCTGGTTGGCCTTCCAGCCCCACAGCACAAGCACCAGCAGCGTGCTCCTTGTTCCCTGGCACAGAACTCCCCCCCCCCCCCCCCCCCCCCCCCCCCCCCCCCCCCCCCCCCCCCCCCCC
>VFQN01007089.1_pt1 | contig 12269 bp, 11 predicted proteins | sample 3512371 | NCBI WGS metagenome assembly VFQN01 (sample SAMN10412370, study PRJNA504923) | tailings metagenome | isolation source: Replicate 2 from Balatoc abandoned mine | place: Philippines: Itogon, Benguet | collected 2017-08-28
GGGTCTCGAGGAAGCGGCCCTTCACGCCCTGCGTGTAGTAGTTGGCCGCGTTGGTCGAGGCCTCCTGGCCGAACAGGTCGAGCGACACCGAGAAGTGGAAGTTGAGGTACTTCTGGATGGTCGGGAGGTCGATTCCGCCCAGGCTGCGCACGTCGTCGGTCCTGTGCTCCTTCATCAGCTCGCAGGTGCGCTGGAGGATGCGGCCGACGCCGGTCTCGCCCACGAACATGTGGTGGGCTTCCTCGGTCAGCATGAAGCGGCAGGAGCGGGCGAGCGGATCGAAGCCAGATTCGGCCAGCGAGGCGAGCTGGTACTTGCCGTCGCGGTCGGTGAAGTAGGTGAACATGAAGAAGGAGAGCCAGTCCGGCGTCGCCTCGTTGAAGGCGCCGAGGATGCGCGGCTTGTCGGGATCGCCTGAATGGCGCTCCAGCATCGCCTCGGCCTCCTCGCGGCCGTCGCGGCCGAAATAGGCGTGCAGCAGGTAGACCATCGCCCAGAGATGGCGGCCTTCCTCGACGTTGATCTGGAACAGGTTGCGCAGGTCGTAGAGCGAGGGCGCGGTCTTGCCGAGCAGGCGCTGCTGCTCGACCGAGGCCGGCTCGGTGTCGCCCTGGGTGACGATCAGGCGGCGCAGAGTCGAGCGCATTTCGCCGGGCACGTCCTGCCAGGCGGGCTTGCCCTTGTTGTCGCCGAAGGCGATCTGACGCTCGGGATCACGGTCGGCCAGGAAGATGCCCCAGCGATAGTCCGGCATCTTCACGTAGCCGAAATTCGCCCAGCCGTTCGCGTCGGTGGAGACGGCAGTGCGCAGGTACACGTCGAACGCCGAGGTGCCGTCGGGGCCCATGTCCTTCCACCAGTCGAGGAAGCGCGGCTGCCAGTTCTCCAGCGCGCGCTGCAGCCGGCGGTCCGAGGAAAGATCGACATTGTTGGGAATGAGCTGGCTGTAGTCGATGGCCATGATTGCCTCCGTTGTTCCTTAAGCCCGCTTGCGGTCGTACTTGCTCTGCTTGCCGGTGCCGTAGAGTTTCAGTGCGCCCTCCGGCCCGGTCGCGTTGGGGCGCTGGAAGATCCAGTTCTGCCAGGCTGACAGGCGCGCGAAGATCTTGGTCTCCATCGTCTCGGGCCCGGGGAAGCGCAGGTTGGCCTCCATGCCGATCAGCCCATCGGGCGAGAAGCCGGCGCGTTCCTCGATGGCGAGGCGCACCTCGTCCTCCCAGTCGATGTCGTCCGGCGCGAAAGTGACGAGGCCGGCTTCCTCGGCCGCGGCAGCGTCCAGCGCCTCGCCGATCTCGTCCTTCAACGCTTCGGCTTGCGACGGGTCGTGCAGGAAGCGGGTCGCGAGCCGCGTCAGCCCGTTACCCATCGGGTAGGGGCCGAAGTTCATGCCGGTGAGCCGCACCGTCGCCGCCGGCAGGTTCGAGCCCTCGAACAAGCCGTCCAGCATGTACGAGCGGTCGGCGGCAAGCGCGACTTCGAGGAGGGTGCCGGTGAAGCAGGAGCCGGGCTCGATCAGCGCGATCAGGCTGCGCGAACTCACGTCGAGTCGCTTCAGGGTGCGCTTCCAGTAGAGCACGATCTCGCGCACCAGCCAGTCGTCGGCCTTCGCGGCCAGCAACGCGTCATAGGCTTCGACGAGGGCCGCATCGCCCTGACTGGTCAGCACCCAGGTGCCAATCTCGGTCTCATTGAGGCGCAAATGCATCATCGCATCGTCGAACTCGCGGGCCAGCGCCAACGGCCAGAATGACGCGCCGGCCGCGTGCACATCGGTTGGAGGCGCGGATGAGGGGCCGTTGAGGCGGAACTTCGCCGAGCGGCCCTCACGGTCGATCTCGACGGTGAGATGGCTGTAGCGGATCGTGTCGCCCTCGATCTGGCGCTCGACGGTCGGCAGCGCGATGCCTTTGGCGTCCTTCGGACGCGCCGACTTGGCTGCGACTTCTTCGGCGATTTTCTGCGTCTGCTCCGCGAGCTTCGACGGCGCAATCAGCTGGTCGACCAGACGCCAGTCGCGCGCCCGCTTGCCGCGCATGCCCTCGGCGGTGGTGCAGAAGAAGTCGGCATGGTCGCGGCGCACCATGCGCTTGTCGACCAGACGGGTGAGGCCACCGGTGCCCGGCAGCACCGCCAGCAGCGGCAGCTCGGGCAGCGACACCGCACTCGATCCGTCGTCGGCCAGCAGGATCTGCTCGCAGGCCAGCGCCAGCTCGTAGCCGCCGCCCGCGGCGATGCCATTGATCGAGCAGATGTAGGTCTGGCCGGACTCCGTGCTGGCGTCCTCGATGGCGAGGCGCGTCTCGTTGGTGAACTTGCAGAAGTTCACCTTGTGATCGTGGGTCGAGAGGCCAAGCATGTTGATGTTGGCGCCGGAGCAGAAAATGCGGTCGCGCTGGCTGCGGATCACCACGGCGCCGATCTCGGGATGCTCGAAGCGCAGCCGTTGCACCGCGTCGGCCAGCTCGATGTCGACGCCGAGGTCATAGGAATTGAGCTTCAGTTTGTAGCCGGGCTTCAGGCCGCCTTCCTCGTTCACGTCCATCGTGAGGTAGGCGACGCCGTTCTCGAACGAGAGCTTCCAGTGCTTGTAACGGGAGGGATCGGTGCGGAAGTCGATGGGCGCGGCGGCGTGGTCCATTGGCGTCCCTATTTCTGTAATTCGGTACTGAATTACCTATTTACTTTTCGCGGCGCAAGCTCATTCTGTCGCTCCGAATGTTCGAGATCCGCCCCGCCGAGCCGGCCGACCTGTCGGCAATAGCCGCCCTCGATGCCCGCCTGACCGGGCAGGCGAAGGCGGTCTACTGGCAGGACATGCTGGCCCGCTACGCCGGCGGTCCACCGGAACGGCACTTCCTCGTGGCCGAGACGTCCAGGGGCGTGCTGGTCGGGTTCATAGCCGGCGAGGTACGTGCCTGGGAATTCGGACAACCGCCGGCTGGTTGGGTGTTCGCCATCCAGGTCGATCCCAGGCAGCGCCTCAAAGGGGCAGGCAGTGCGCTGTTCGACGCGCTGGCTGCGCGCTTCAAGGCCCAGGGCGTCACCCATGTGCGCACCCTCATCGATCGCAAGGATCATTTGATCCTGTCATTCTTCCGTGCCCAGGGCATGACGGCCGGCCCGTCGCTGCAGCTCGACAAGGTGCTGTGACGTGAAGCTGCAGACCGCCACGCGGCTTGGTCTCTATGCGATCCTGGAGTTGGCGCGCGATCCCAACCGTACGCTCTCGGCCGCCGAACTCGGCGAACGCTTCGGGGTCTCGACCCATTCGCTGGCCAAGGTGCTGGGCACTCTTTCCGCCGCCGGATTCGTGCAAGGCGGCCGAGGCGCGTCGGGCGGCTATCGCTTCACCGGCAACCGCCGCCGCATCACCCTGATGGACATCGTGGCTCTGTTCGAACCCGCGCCGGGCCGACGCGCCAAGGAGCCGGGCGAGGATACAGAGATCGGTTCGGCGCTGCAGCGCGTCCTGACGGAAATCGACGAAATCGCTGAGGCGACGCTGCGTTCCGTCAGTCTCGAGACTATGCTGAGAAGACCGAACTAGGGGGACGCATGCTCGCGCGTCTGTTCTTTCTTCTCGCCTTGCTTGCATTTCCCGGTGCCGCGCGTGCCCAGGAACCGTGGACGCCGCCGGCGGGCTGCGTCGCGAAGGACTGGAAAGAGGTCGAGATGTTCCACGACTGGCTCATCCATGCGCCGCCCGACAACGAGCTGCAGTGGGCCAAGGAACAGGGCCGCTGGCCCGCCAAAGGTGGTGTCTGGCGCTGGCTGGAGAGACTCTATCTCAAGGTCGACGATGGTCGTGTCGTGTCGCTGGTCGACTGCCCGTTCACCGATGGTCTCTATCGCAATCTCTACGAGAAATACGACGAAGACGGCGGTTTTCACATTGTCAGCGTCCATTTCTACGAAGACCGGTTCTATGTGCTGGTGATCAAAAAGACCGGCCAGATCTTTGCCATTCCCGGGCTTCCGGTCTGGTCGCCGGACCGCACGCGTTTCGCTTATGGCGTCTGTAGCCTGATGAACAGCCAGGACGAGATCGCGATCTCGCGGATATCGCCGGAGGGGCTGAAGACGGAGATCGAAGGCCACATGCCCTGCGGCCTCGGCGACTGCACAATCACCTGGGAGAGCAACGAGACCGTCGCAGCCACGTGCCCGAAGGCCGGTGAGCAGGGCAACGAACACAAGGTGATGCGGCTCGCACGCCGCGGAGAAAGCTGGACTGCGACGACGTCGGACCGGTGACGCGATGCGTAGAGGCCTCGCCTTGTGGACCCTGATTGCCGCGAACCTGCTTGCGTTGCCGGTCGGCGCGCAGCCGGCGGGCACGGTGGCCGAAGCCTGTGTCCCGGGCGTCCGCTCGCCGATGACCGAAGAGTATGAACGGACGAGCCGCGCCGAGGACTGGGCGCAGGAGGCCCGGCGCCTCAGAGCGGACGTGCCCAACGTCTCACGCCACGGCGACCGGCTGCGGCTGGCGCTCGACGGCGGCACGGCCGTCCAGCTGCAGGACCGTCCCTACGGCGATGCCGGCTACCGGTATCTCTACGAACGCTTCGACGACCCTGGTCGCTTCTATGTCGTGCGCACGCCTGGACCCGAGGATTTCGCCTGGACTCTGGTGATGAAGCGCACGGGCAGGCTGTTCATTGTCCACGGTGCGCCGGTCTGGGCCACCGACAAGACGCGGTTCCTGACGGTCGCCTGCTCGCTGCAGCCGGCGCGCGGCACGCTCTCGATCCTCGCGCCGTCGGGCGACGGGCTCGCGACCGATGCCGAATTCGAGCTGCCTTGCGCGACCGAGAGCTGCTCGGCGCGCTTGGACTTCGAATCGTGGGTCTCTATCGCCTGCACGCCGCGCGAAGATCCTGCGAAGAAGGGCAAGGAATTCGTTCTGATGCGCGGCACCAACGGCAAATGGAACCGGTTCGGGCGGTAGTCATTGGAGCGCGCCACTCCAGCGACGCTCATATGTTGTCGATACGCCTGACATGAGCGCAACTGGAATTGCGCGCTCCGTTGCTACGTTGCGCTAGGCCTTGTCCCAGCCATCTCGTGTCTGCGGCAGCTTCTTCTTGAGCAGCGCGCCGGCCACGACGTTGCGCAGGACCTCGGCCGTGCCGCCGCCGATGGTGAACATGCGGACGTCGCGGGCCATGCGTTCGAGCGGCAGCTCGCGGCTGTAGCCGCGGGCGCCGAAGAACTGCAGCGCCTCGTTGACGATCTGGATGGCACTCTCCGAGGTGAACACCTTGGCTTGCGCCGCCATCAGCATGTCAGGGAAGCCGCCTTCACCGGAACGCGCGGCGTTGTAGACGAGGGCACGCGCGGCCGAGAGCCTGATCGACATGTCCGCGAGCTTCCATTGCAGGCCCTGGAACTCGTTGATCGGGCGGCCGAACTGGTGGCGCTTCTCCGACCAGTCGAGCGCCAGCCGGTAGGCGCCGTCGGCGATGCCGAGCGCCACGGTGGCGGCACCGACCCGCTGGCTGTTGTAGGCGGTCATCAGGTCGGCGAAGCCCTTCTTCAGGCCGCGCGGCGGGATCACCAGGGCCGACGGCGGCACGTCCATGTCCTCGAGGTCGATCACCGCCTCGGGGATGCCGCGCAGGCCCATGGTCGGCTCGCGCTTGGTGATCTTGAGGCCCTTGGTCTCGTCGCGTATCGCGAGGAAGCCGCCGATGCCCTCGAACGTGCCCTTCTCGTCGTAGACCTTGGCGAAGATCAGGTGCAGGCGCGAGACGCCGCCGCCGGTAATCCAGTGCTTGCGGCCGTTCAGGACGTAGCGGTTGCCCTTCTTGTCGGCGCGCGTGGTCATGCCGTTGGCGTCGGACCCGGCATCGGGCTCGGTGATGCAGATGGCGGGCTTGTCGCCGGCCAGCACCATGTCGGCCGCCATCTTCTTCTGTTCTTCCGAGCCGTAGGCCATGACCGCGCTGATCGCGCCCATGTTGGTCTCGACGGCAATGCGGCCGGTCACTGCGCAGGCCGAGGACAGCGCCTCGATGGCGAGCACGGCGTCGAGCCAGCCCTTGCCCTGGCCGCCATACTGCTTCGGGATCGTCATGCCGATCAGCCTGGCGTCCTTCAGCAGCTCGACATTGTCCCAGGGATACTGCTCGGTGCGGTCGACCTCGGCGGCGCGGCGGGTGACGGGACCGGCCGCCAGTTCGCGGGCGCGGGCCTGCAGCTCGATCTGATCCGGTGACAGGGCGGACGGGTTCATGGACGGCTGACCTCAGACGGTATCGATGGTGAATATGGCGACCGACCCGCTTCGGCCGCGAACGGCCGTGCTGCCGAGCGGCTTGAACACGAACTCCGTACCGCAGCCGGCGCACGTCGTCTCCGAAACGAGAATGCTCGTGCCGTGATCCTTGTTCAACTTCTCGAGGCGCGCGGCGAGGTTCACCGTGTCGCCTAGCAATGTGAAGCTGAGCCGCTGGCCGGCGCCGACCGATCCGCCGATGACAGCGCCGGTGCTGATGCCGATGCGGGTGACGAACGGGACGCTTGCCTCCCCAAAGCTGCGGCCGGCGACGGCGCGCTGGATGTCGATGGCTGCACGGATGGCGGCTGACGCATGGCCTGGACAGGCGAGCGGCATGTTGAAGGAGGCGAAGAGACCGTCGCCGATGAACGTATTCACCACGCCGCCATGGGCGCGGATGGGAGCGAGGACGGTCTCGAGATATTCGTTGAGGGCGTCGAAAAGCTGATCCGGCGGTATCCTCTCGGCGATCGTGGTGAAGCCCGACACGTCCGTGAACAGGATCGTCGCTTCGCGGGTCTCGCCCGCCAGTACGCCGTTGCCGCCGCGCTGCAGGATGGTCGAAGCCACGCTCTCGTCGACGTACCGGCCGAAGGTCTCGCGGATCTGCTCGCGTTCGCGCAGCCCCTCGACCATGGAATTGAACTGGCCCGTCAGCTCCCCGACCTCGTCGTTCGAGGTCACGGGAACCCTTACGGACATGTCTCCGCCGGCGACGGTCGACATGGCACGGGACAGGATGCGGATGGGGCGGAGGAGCGAGCGCCATATGAAGTAGACCGAGACGACAACGCCCATCAGCGCGATGGCGACGTCGGTGGCGATCTCGAATTGCAGCTTCACCCCATCATAACTGAGGAGGTCGACGACGACGGCCGTCATGGGCACGAGCGAGATGACGAGCAGGGCGATGCCGAGCTTCAGGCGGTAGCGCCCGAAGAACAGCGACAGGTTTCGGCCCGTGCGCCTGAAGATGAAGCCGCAGAGGTCGCCCAGATAGTCGCTAATGACGAAGTAGATGTAGGTGAAGTAGAAGAGCGGCAACATGAGCAGGAGCGCCGCGGTATCGGCCAGCGTCTGGCTGGGGAGGGAACGCATGGTCTCGTCCGGCCAGAGATACGGGGCAGTCACCCTGAATCCCACCATCGCCAGCGCGAGCAGCCCCACCCGCGAGGCCGTCAGGATTGGAAGTTGCGTGATCCGGCGCTCCACATCCCCGAATGGCCGTCGTCCCGACAAGTATTCTTCGATGGGCAGGAAAAGCCGCCGACAGACCAGCGCGTTGATGCCCAGCAGCAGAAACAAGCCTATAGCGATCGACCTTGGCGCATAGGCCCAGGCATCCGAGAAAGCGACGAAAATACTGGTGAAGGCGATGTCGACCCCGGCCGCCGAGACGGCTCGCAGCAGATAGCGCCGCCGAAGGCCGCCGATCTCGGACTCCGTGGCGACGGGCTGCAGCTGTCTCGCCTCGGTCACAGGGGCTGGCCTACGCGATAGACGACGACATCATCCTGGTGCCCGCGCACGTCGGTCGTTCCCAGCCGCTCGCAGAAGGCCGCCGCACCCGCTGCCACCACGGTGCTCTCGGCGGCAAGGATACGTGTGCCGAACTTCTTGTTGAGCTGTTCGATACGTGCCGCCACGTTCACCGCATCGCCCAGCAACGTGTAGCTGAGCCGATTGTCCGTGCCGATGGTGACACCGATGACGGGCCCGGTGTTGAGGCCGATTCGTGTCGGGAGGGTGAAGCCGCGGGCGAATCGGGCGGTGGAGAGCGCTCGCTGGATCTCGATGGCGGCCGCGAGGGCGGCACGGGCATGATCCTCCAGTGGCCGCGGCAAGCCGAAGCTCGCGAAGAGTCCGTCGCCGATGAAGCTGTTCACGATGCCGCCGTGCCGCTGGATGACCGGCACGACCGTATGGAGATAGGCGTTCAGGAGGGCGGCGACCTCGCCCGGCGTGGTGCTCTCGGAAAGGCTCGTGAAACCTTCGATGTCCGTAAACATCAGGGTCGCTTCGGCCGTGGTGTCGATGCTGCGGCCGGTATTGCCGCGGTTGGACAGAATAGAGGCGGCAACGGTCTCACTCACATACTTCCCGAAAGTGTCGCGAAGGTAGGCCTTCTCGGCGAGGCCCTCCACCATCTGGTTGAAGCGGCTGGCGGCGTGGCCCAGCTCGTCGTTCGACGTCACCGGCAGGCGCACCGTGTAGTCGTCGTCGGCGACGCGGCGCAGGCCGCCATCCAGCCGGGTGATGGGGCGGGTCAGCGCGCTCGATATCCAGTAGTACATGAAGGCCGTGCCGATCGCCGACGTCGTGATGTCGGACGAGGCCTCGCGCACCAGCCGGTCGCCGCTGTAGCTCAGCATGTCGGCGACGATCAGGACCATGGTTGCGAAGGACACGAACAGCAGGGCGAGGGCGACCTTGCGCCGGAAGCGGCCGTCGAACGTCCCGATGTTCACGCCCCTCGTTCGAAACAGCTCTTCGCAAAGGCGATCGAGGTATGCCGCGACGACGAAGAAGGTAAGGACGACGTTGAAGCCGGTTCCGACCGTGAGGTTGGCGAAGACGTCCGGCCAGGCAACCTGCTGGAGGGTGGCGCCAAAGGTGATGTCGAGCCGATGCGAGAGCAGGCGCAATCCCACCATCGGTGCGTACATCACCCCCACAACGGTCGCGGAATGCCGCGGCAGCCGCGCCAGCGAGCCCTCGATGTCGCCGAAGGCCACTCGCCCCTCGATGAAATGTCGAATCGGCCGGATCAGCAGCCAGGCGCCTAGGCCGACGCCGCCGGCGAGAAAAACTGTCGTGACGGCCAGCGATGGAAGGACGACCTGCGGGGCGCCATTGAGCGCGGCATAGACCAGCACGGAGACGACGTCGATCAGGAATGGCACCGACATCGCGAGGTAATAGCGATGCACGAGTCTGGCGGGCGACGCGCGCCGCGCCGCGTCGGTTGGTGCGTTCATGCGCCGGATATAATGCGGATCGGGGCGGAGCGGAATGCCCCGCCCGTCGACTCGGAGGCGGCTCAGGCCGTCAGTTCGCGCGCCGTGATGCGGTACCTGAACTTGTCCGGGTCCAGCGAATCGAGGAAACCCGACCGGTTCTCGGCCTGCGGATACATCAGGAAGGCGATCGGACCCTCCGTCGAGCCCGGCAGCTTCACATCGTGCGCCACGTTGTAGGCGAGCCAGTTGCCTTCCCAGGAGCCGAACAGGGCACGGCGCGCAGCGACGACCTTGGGATCGGTCATGGCGAGCTTGGCCGGCGGCTCTTCCAGCACGACCTTGCGCACGTCGGCTGGATCGACCGGCGTCCAGCCCGAGCCTGCGAGCCAGACCTCGGCACGGCAATGCTGCGCCTTGGAGACGACCTCTGAACCGGCGCCCAGAGCCTTGAAGCCGAATTCGGACGGCATGACCCGGATGCCGTAGACGTCGCGCGCAGGCAGGCCGACCGAACGGGCCAGGCCGACATAGAGCGCGTTCAGGTCGGCGCACTTGCCGTTGAGGTTGCCGGTCCGGATCATCGTGGTGATGTCGCCCACACCGCAGCCCAGTGTCTTCGGGTTGCGGAAGGTGTTCTCGACGACCCAGTCGTAGATCGCGCGCGCCCTGGCGACGTCGCCCTGCTTGCCTCGAACGATCGCGTCGGCGGTCTCCTTTACGATTCCGTCGGTGGGCAGGAACGTGGTGGGCATCAGGTTGAGCCTGCGCTCGGCGTCGCTGAGCGGTGCGGCGTTGCCCTGGCCCGGCACGACCGATCGGTTCTGCGCCTGGACCTGTGCAACGATCTCGACGACCGGCGCCTGCTGGTCGGAGGCCCATTCGACCCGGAGCATCTCCGCGCCGTACCTGGGATCGCGGACGCGTTCGGCAACGCGCGCATTGCCGGTCCAGGTCACGGTGCCGGGGCGCTGCCAGCCGGGGGCCTCGAAGGTCGGCAGTGGGATCCACGCCTTCGTGGCGCCTGCCGTCGGCTCGACGCGGGTCGTCAGCACGTAGGTGCGCCAGCCCTTCGGCATGGGCGCGTAGGTGGCGGACTGCGCGGATGCAAGGCGCGGCGCCAGACCGATCGCGCCGGCCGCGACGCCGGCCTTGAGAATGTCACGACGATTCATCCTGGTGTTGCTCCCCATGGGCAAGGTTTGCCGGGGAGGGCAGTCGTCCCGTCGTCGGGAGGAGCCTGCGCCATCCCGGACCGATCCGCGTCGCACGCGACAGCGTCAGTACCGGAAGAACCCAGAATTGCAGCGAGTGGCGCTTTGCGTCAACGCCTCAGAGGCCGAGATAGGCCTGGCGGACGCGATCGTTGGTCAGCAGGTCGGCGCCCGCGCCTTCGAGTTCGATCCGACCGTTCTCCAGCACGTAGCCGCGGTCCGCGATGCGAAGCGACGCCATCACATTCTGTTCGACCAGCAGGATGGTGAGGCCCTCTTCGTTGAGCCGGCGCACGATGCGGAAAACTTCCTGCACGATGGTGGGGGCGAGGCCAAGCGACGGTTCGTCGAACATGATGAGGCGCGGCTGTCCCATCAGGCAACGGCCGATCGCCACCATCTGCTGCTCGCCGCCCGAGAGCGTGCCGGCGGCCTGGCGCCGCCGCTCGGCGAGCCGCGGGAACATCGCGAAGACGCGCTCCAGGGTCTGCTTCTCCAGCGCCCGCGCCCGCTTCGGCGTCGCGCCCATCTCAAGGTTCTCCAGCACCGAGAGATTGGGGAACACCTGTCGCCCCTCGGCGACGTGACCGACGCCGGCCTCGCAGACGCGATACGACGGCCAGCCGGTGATGTCGTTGCCGTCGAAGCGGACGTGGCCGCGCGCCGGCTTCTCGATCCCGTGGATCGATCGGATCAGCGAACTCTTGCCCGCGCCATTGGCACCGACGATGGCCACGATTTCGCCCTGGGCGATGTCCAGCGACACGCCGGCCAGCGCCTGGGCGTCGCCATAGAAGAGATCGAGATTCTCGACCTTCAGGAGGGGCGCGCTCATGCGGGCTCCGCCTCGCCGAGGTAGACGTCGAGCACGGCCTGGTGGCGGGCGATCTCGGCCGGCGTGCCTTCGGCGATCTTCTCGCCGTAGCTCACCACCACGATGTTGGAGGCGAGCGCCATGACCGCCCGCATCACATGCTCGATCAGCAGGATGGTGAGGCCGGTGCGCCTGTTGAGCTCCCGCAGGAACGTCACCATGACGTCGATCTCGGTCGGTCGCAGCCCCGCCATCACCTCGTCGAGCAGCAGCAGCTTCGGCTCGGTGGCGAGCGCGCGCGCCACCTCGAGACGCTTTCGGTCGGGCAGGGTGAGGCTCTCGGCAGCCTGGTGCCGGCGATCGTGCAGGCCGAGCTGCATCAGGATGTCGGCGGCATAGGCGCGGGCGTCGGGAAGACCCGGCCGGCGGTGCAGGGCGCCCACCGTGACGTTCTCCAGGACGCTCAGTCCCTTGAAGGGCTTCACGATCTGGAAGGTGCGCCCGACGCCCGCGTCGCAGACCAGGTCGGGCCGCAGGCCGGAGATCCGGCGCCCGTCGAGGCGCACGCTGCCCGCATCGGGGCGGTAGACGCCGGCGATCATGTTGAAGATCGTGGTCTTGCCGGCGCCGTTGGGTCCAATGAGCGCATTGATCGCGCCAGTCGGCACGTCGAACGAGACGTCGTGCACGGCGCGGAGGCCGCGGAAGTTCTTGCCGATCCCGTCGAGCTCGAGCCGGGCGCCGCTCATTTCCGCTTCTCCCCGAAGCCGAAGCGGTCGGCGAGCCAGGGCCAGACCCCGGCCGGGCGGTACATCACGATCACCAGAAGGGCGAGACCGTAGAAGATCTGCTTCAGGCCGGAGATGTGGAACACCTCGCTGAGGTCTGTGAAGATCTCGCCGAGGCCGGTCAGCACCACGGCGCCGACGATCGGCCCGAATAGCGTCCCCAGCCCGCCGATGATCGGGGCCAGGGTGAACTCGATGGACCGGCCCATGGCGAAG
>VFQN01007090.1_pt1 | contig 12268 bp, 11 predicted proteins | sample 3512371 | NCBI WGS metagenome assembly VFQN01 (sample SAMN10412370, study PRJNA504923) | tailings metagenome | isolation source: Replicate 2 from Balatoc abandoned mine | place: Philippines: Itogon, Benguet | collected 2017-08-28
TGGATAGAGCACCGGCCTTCTAAGCCGATGGTCGCAGGTTCGAATCCTGCCGGGATCGCCAATTTTTTCAATGGCTTATCCGCTGGCTTGAAGGGGAATTTCGTTCCCGCCGCATCCTTAGGCGACCGTGACGACGGGCTCGCCTCCGATTGCGGAGCCGATCACGGAGACGGCTGGATTGCCGGAGCTCTTGATCTGGTCGAGGAGTCGGCCTGCCGATTGCGGGGCGCAGGCGATAAGCAGACCGCCGGAGGTCTGGGGATCGCTAAGCAGGTGCCGGCGCCAGTCGGCTAGTCCTTCCGGGAGGCTGACCGCTTCGCCATAGCTTGCCCAGTTGCGATGCGACGCGCCGGTGACATAGCCGTCGCGAGCGAGCGCCTCGGCGTTTGCAAGCAGCGGCAGCGCGGCGAAATCGAGTCTCAGGGCGAGTCGCGAACCCCGCGCGACCTCGAGACCATGGCCGAGGATACCGAAACCAGTGACGTCGGTCATAGCATGGACATCCCGATCCTTGCCCAACTCTGCCCCGACACGGTTGAGCGTGGTCATGGAGCCGATCATCTCGGCATAGGCGGATCGCGGTAGCGCCTCCTTCTTGAAGGCGGCGGAGTAGATACCGACGCCGAGCGGCTTCGTAAGGATGAGTGCATCGCCGGGCATGGCGGTGCTGTTCTTCCTGATGTCCTCAGGCTTAGCCTTGCCGATGACGGCGAGACCGTAGATCGGCTCGGGCGAGTCGATGGAATGGCCGCCGGCAACGGGTATTCCCGCCTCGGCCGCAATCGATGCCCCACCTTTGAGGATCGCGCGCACGATCTCGGGGGCCAGCTTGCCGAGCGGCATGCCGAGGATGGCCAGCGCCAGCAACGGCCTGCCGCCCATGGCGTAGACATCCGAAATGGCGTTGGTCGCTGCGATGCGACCGAATTCGAAAGGATCGTCAACCATCGGCATGAAGAAGTCGGTGGTGGCAATCAGGCATGTCTCTTCGTCCAACTGGTAGACTGCCGCGTCGTCACCGGTTTCGGTGCCGACGAGCAACTGCTCGAACGGGCCGGCCGTGGCCGGTCCGGACAACAATTCGCGCAGGAGGGAAGGGGCGAGCTTGCAGCCGCAGCCGCCGCCATGAGCCAGGCTGGTCAAGCGAAATGGCGGCTCATCGGTTGGTCTGTCGGGCATCGCACGATCCTCTCTTAGGATTTCACCAGAAGGCCGGACCAAGCCCTGTCCGGCAGGCGACAAACGGTGTAGGCGCATTTCTCGAAGGTGATCCGATGGGAAATCAGGCCGACTCTCGGGCGGACTTGTTCGTGGACCGGCAAGGTCTCACTGAAGGGCAGGGGCTGGTCGGCGTGGCCGGGGTCACCACCGGAGAATTCCGCCGACGTGGGGGTCGGCGGGAAATGCTCTATCGCGCCCCGGCACGCGGGAGCTTGATCTGCACGCACGCCGTGTAGTTTTGCACGAGGGTCCCATTGCGTCAATCTGGAGGCCCATGCTGCTTTTCCGAAGAGCTCGACTGTCCGAATCCCTTGAAAGTGCAGGTTCTTGCATCTCTCGGTACGTTTGGTCCGGTTGACATGTGGGCGAGGCCAAACGTACGCTCTAGTTACAGTAGGCAAGTACCGTTCACAGTGGCTGGTTCATCAGTCTATGGGCCGCCGCAGCAAGGGAGGGCCTGGAATGAACGTTGAGCTCTCGCGCCGAACGTTCCTCAAGACAACAGCCGCCGGGATTGCAGGAACAACGCTGGGCGCTTTCGGTTTCAGCGAAGCGGAGGCGGCCGTGTCCGCCGCAGTCAAGCCGTTCCATCTGGTGAATACGACCGAAACACGCAACACCTGCACTTATTGCTCGGTGGCGTGCGGCATCATCATCTATTCCAAGGGCGATCGGCGGAAGGGTGAGAAGGCTGACATCGTCCATATCGAAGGCGACGCGGACCACCCGACCAATCGCGGCACGTTGTGCCCGAAGGGAGCCGCGCTCCGCGACATCGTCAAATCGGAGAGCCGGCTCACCCAGCCCATGGTGCGCAAACCCGGCACGGACAAGTTCGAGGCCGTCTCCTGGGACGAGGCTCTCGACAAGATCGCCCGCGCTATGAAGGACGATCGCGACACTAATTTCATCCCGACCAACAAGGATGGCGTGACGGTCAATCGCTGGTTGACGACGGGCTTCCTCGCGGCGTCGGCGACCACCAACGAAACGGCGTTCTTGACCTATAAGGTTATACGCAGCACCGGGATTTTGGCGTTCGATAACCAGGCACGTGTCTGACACGGCCCGACGGTGGCGAGTCTCGCCCCAACATTCGGCCGTGGCGCAATGACGAATTCCTGGACTGACATCAGGAACACCGACCTCGTCGTGATCATGGGCGGCAACGCCGCCGAAGCGCATCCGTGCGGGTTCAAATGGGTCACGGAGGCCAAGGCCAATCGCGGCGCCAAGCTCATCGTGATCGACCCGCGCTTCAACCGGTCGGCGTCGGTGGCGGACTACTACGCGCCGATCCGCCAGGGCACGGACATTGCTTTCCTGATGGGCCTCATCAACTACTGCATCGCCAACGACAAGGTGCAGTGGGAATACGCCAAGGCGTTCACCAATGCATCGCTCTTGGTAAAGGAGGGCTTCGCCTACAAGGACGGCCTGTTCACCGGCTATGACGAAAGCAAGCGCAGTTACGACCAGGACAGCTGGGAGTACGAGATCGGTCCGGATGGCTATGCGGTGGTCGACGAGACGCTGACTCATCCGCGCTGTGTCTGGAACCTCCTGAAGCAGCACGTCTCGATCTATACGCCTGAGATGGTCGAGCGCATCTGCGGCACCCCGAAGGAAAAGTTCCTGAAGATCGCCGAGATGATCGGCGAGTGCTCGTCGCCCACCAAGACCATGACCTCGATGTACGCGCTTGGCTGGACGCAACATTCGAAGGGCGCCCAGAACATCCGCGGCATGGCGATGCTGCAGCTCATCCTAGGCAATATCGGGGTGCGCGGCGGCGGCATGAACGCGTTGCGTGGACATTCGAACATCCAGGGTCTGACCGATGTCGGGCTGCTTTCGAATGCGATGCCGGGTTATCTCAACCTGCCGCTGGACAAGGAGAAGGATTTTGCCACCTACATGTCGACGCGGGCCTACAAGCCGCTGCGTCCCAACCAGACGAGCTACTGGCAGAACTACCGCAAGTTCTTCGTGAGCTTCATGAAGTCCATGTACGGCGCGGCCGCGGCCGCCGAGAACGACTGGGCCTATGACTACCTGCCGAAGCTCGACGTGCCGAATTACGACATCCTGCGCGCCTTCGAGTTGATGAAGCAAGGGAAGATGAACCTCTATTTCTGCCAGGGGTTCAACCCGCTGCAGGCTTTCCCCAACAAGGCCAAGCTCGCCGAGGGGCTTTCCAAGCTCAAGATGCTCATCGTCATGGATCCGCTCCAGACGGAGACGGCCCGCTTCTGGGAGAACCACGGCGTCTACAACCAGGCCGATCCGGCGAACATCCAGACCGAAGTCATCCAGCTTCCCACGACCTGCTTCGCCGAGGACGAAGGCACGCTGGTCAATTCCGGCCGCTGGCTGCAATGGCACTGGCCCGGAGGCTCGCCTCCGGGCGAGGCCCGGACGGACACCTGGATCATGGCGCAGATCTATCTGCGGCTGAAGGAGTTGTATCGCAAGGAGGGGGGCGCCTTCCCCACGCCGATCCTCAATCTGACCTGGGCGTATCAGGACGCGAGCGATCCGAAGGCGGACGAACTCGCCAAGGAGATGAACGGCTATGCCATCTCCGACGTGCCCGACCCGAAAGACCCGACCAAGAAGCTGGTGGAGGCCGGCAAGCTGCTTCCGGGCTTCGCGGCGCTGCAGGATGACGGGTCGACCGCATCCGGCTGCTGGATATTCTCCGGCTCCTACACCGAGGCGGGCAATATGATGGCGCGCCGCGACAACTCGGATCCGGACGACACCGGCGCATATCTGAAATGGGCCTTCGCGTGGCCGGCCAACCGGCGGATCCTCTACAACCGCGCTTCCTGCGACCTCGACGGCAAGCCCTGGGATCCGTCGCGCAAACTGCTCGAATGGGATGGTGCGAAGTGGACCGGCTATGATGTGCCCGATATTCCTCCGACATCCAACCCTCGGGAGGTCGGCCCCTTCATCATGAATCCCGAAGGGTCGGCGCGCCTGTTCGCGCGCAGGATGATGCGCGACGGGCCGTTCCCGGTGCACTACGAGCCGTTCGAGAGTCCGGTCGCCAACGTCGTCGCGCCGAAGATCGTCGGCAATCCCGTCGCCCGTGTGTTCGAGGACGACTGGAAGCAGTTTGCCGAGACGGCATCTCCGGACTTCCCCTATGCGGCCACATCATACCGTCTGACCGAGCACTTCCATTACTGGACCAAGAACAACCACGTGAACTCGGTCCTGCAGCCCGAGTTCTTCGTGGAAATCTCGGAGGAACTGGCGGCCGAGAGGGGGGTCGAGCGCGGAGGCTGGGTGCGTGTCTGGTCGAAGCGCGGTGAGGTCTTCGCGAAAGCCGTGGTCACCAAGCGCATCAAACCCATGGTGTGCGACGGCAAGACCATCCACGTGGTCGGCATCCCGATCCATTGGGGTTTCGTGGGCGCCGCGCGCAAGGGCTTCCCGGCCAACGTGCTGACGCCGTTTGTCGGCGACGCCAACATAGAGACACCGGAGTTCAAGGCGTTCCTGGTGAATCTCGAAGCGTCCACCGGGCCGGTTGCATAGGGAGGCGACGCGATGTTCCCACCCATTCCAAATGCCTCCGTCGAGCCGGGCAGCGACAAGCCTCGTTTCGGCGAACAGGACCTCATCCGCCGCTCTGCATCCCAGGTCACCCCTCCGGCCCAGCGGCAGACCGAGGTGGCAAAGCTGATCGACGTGACCAAATGCATCGGTTGCAAGGCCTGCCAGTCGGCCTGCCTCGAATGGAACGACCTGCACGAGGATATCGGCTACAACCACGGCGTCTACGACAATCCGATGGACCTGACGCCTGACACCTTCACCCTGATGCGGTTTTCCGAATGGGTGAATCCCGATACCCAGAATCTCGAATGGCTGATCCGTAAGGACGGCTGCATGCACTGCGAAGATCCGGGCTGTCTCAAGGCATGTCCCGCGCCGGGGGCAATCGTTCAGTATTCCAACGGCATCGTCGACTTCATCCACGAGAACTGCATCGGTTGCGGCTACTGCATCAAGGGTTGCCCGTTCAACATCCCGCGCATCTCCAAGGTCGATCACCGGGCCTACAAATGCACACTCTGCTCCGATCGGGTGGCCGTGGGGCAGGGGCCCGCCTGCCAGAAGGCGTGTCCGACACAGGCCATCGTCTTCGGCACCAAGGACGAGATGAAGGACTGGGCGGACTTCAGGATCAACGATCTGAAGTCACGTGGCTTCGAGAATGCCGGCCTCTATGATCCACCCGGGGTCGGCGGCACGCATGTGATGTACGTGCTGCACCATGCCGACAAGCCGCATATCTATGCCGGCCTGCCCGACAATCCCGTCATCTCGCCGATCGTCGAGGCCTGGAAAGGTGTAACCAAATATGCGGGTCTGGCGCTGATGGGCGTCGCCGCCGCGACAGGGTTCTTCCATTATCTGGTCTCTGGTCCGAACCGGGTTACCGATGAAGACGAGAACAACGCCGAGAGACTTGTCGACAGCACAGGGCCTGATGGCCGGCCCGGCGACAGGAGGGCCTCGTGACCACCTCCGAAATGCGGAAACCTAAGGATGTGGAGCCCGGCGATGCGGTGAGCCCGGGCCATCCGGTGCAGGTCTCTCGATACACGGCCGGTGCACGCGTCAACCACTGGATCACCGCGATCAGTCTCGTTTTGCTGGCGCTTTCCGGTCTCTCCCTCTTTCACCCGAGCCTGTTCTTCCTGACGGGCCTGTTCGGCGGCGGCCAATGGACACGCGCCATTCATCCCTGGATCGGCGTCGTGCTGTTCTTCTCTTTCGCCGGTTTGTTCCTGCGTTTCTGGAGGGCGAACCTTCCCGTTCGCGAGGACGGGACCTGGCTCGCCCGCATCAGCGACGTGCTGCGCAATCGTGAGGAGGGGCTGCCGGAACTGGGAAAATACAATGCCGGCCAGAAATTCGTGTTCTGGGCCATGTCGGCACTCATCATCATCCTGATTATCAGCGGGATCGTGATCTGGGACGAGTACTTTTTCGACTACACCAGCATCGAGCAGAAGCGCATCGCGATCCTCATCCACGCGATCGCTGCGGTCTGCGTGATCTGCGTGTGGATCATCCACGTCTATGCGGCGATCTGGGTGAAAGGAACGATCAACGCAATGACGCGCGGGCGCGTGACCGGCGGCTGGGCATGGCGCCACCACCGTAAATGGCTGCGCGAACTGGTGGGCAAATCGCCCGATGGCTCGGCGAACGGCCCCCATGCGTCAACGAAATAGTCCTGCGTTCCGCAATTCTCCTCCATCTCTCCTGGTGACTGGATAAATGGCGCGAAGAGGACCTCGTGGAACCATGAGGGTGGGACCAGACGAGAGTATGCAGTATCGTAGTGCCACGTGGCCGGTTCGGTTCGTGAGGACGTGATGGCTCCCAATCCCAGGCCCGATCCAACCGTGATCGGTAGCGTTTCGACACCACCTTTCGCTGTCCTTCCGGATCCGGACACGCTGTTTGCGGCCAGGGCGCGAAGGTTGAGAACCTACGCGGCGGTAAGCCCGCTCAAGCCCTACCTGGAATTCCTTGCCGGCCTTGTCGAAGCGCAGCAGGCAATCGTGTCGATCTTGCCACCGGTCGATCCACCAACGGACGACCAGGTTGCCCGGGCGGCTTCCTACGCAATGCCGCCGCTCGACCGTTTGCAAATCGCGCGCGATGCAACGGTTCAAGACACTTTGGACGCCCTGTTCGGCAGGGTCGCATCGCTCGGCATGCCCAAGGAGGCCGCCACGGCGCTGCAGCGCGTGACGCTTGCCGGCGAGGAACCGCGTGCTGCGATGATGCGCGACGTCCTCGCCCACTCCATGCCGGCCGAAACGCTCGCGGACCATGTCTTTGTGGCCGCCGCTTTGCAGGTGCATTTCGCGCGTCTTGCCGCTGCGCTCGATGCCCGACGGTTGGTCCCGGTTGGCGATGGAGCTTGCCCGGCCTGCGGAGGCGCCCCGGTCGCATCGCTCGTCGTGGAATGGCAGAATGTGCATGGCAACCGCTTCTGCGTGTGCTCGATGTGCTCGACACTCTGGAACTACGTCCGCATCCGCTGCTGCTCCTGCGGCACCACCAAAGGCATCGGCTATCAGGAGATCGAAGGCACCCCCGGCACCGTCAAGGCAGAGACCTGTGACGAATGCCGCACCTATGTGAAGGTGATGTACCAGAACAAGGACACCACGATCGAGGCCGTGGCCGACGACGTCGGCACGCTGGCTCTCGACATGATGATGCGTGATGGGCCCTACCGTCGTGCCGCCTTCAACCCCTTCCTTCTCGGCTATTGAGGGGAGGATAGGGTGGACAAGGCCGCTCGTCCCAAACTGCGCGATCTGCCTTCGGTCGACCGTGTGCTCAAGACCGCCGCCGCCCAGCTTGCCGTCGAACGTTTCGGCCGTGCGCCGGCCATTGCCGCCATTCGTGCTTCGCTCGAAGAGGCACGTGCCTCGCTCCTGGCCAATGAGACCATCCAATTGCCGTCACCGGATCATATCGCCCTGGCCGCGGGCGAAGCGTTGTTGGTCGACGCCCGCCTCAGCCTGAGGCCGGTCTTCAACCTCACAGGCACCGTGCTCCACACCAATCTCGGCCGTGCACTGCTCGCTGAAGAGGCGATGGAGGCGGCCGTTGCCGCCATGCGTTCGGCGGTGGCGCTCGAATTCGACCTTGCAAGCGGCAAGCGCGGCGAGCGCGATGATCACGTTCGCGACCTGCTGATCGAACTGACGGGCGCCGAAGACGCGACGGTGGTCAACAACAATGCTGCGGCCGTGTTGCTGGTGCTCAATACGCTGGGGGACGGCAGGGAAGCTGTCGTGTCGCGTGGCGAACTCATCGAGATCGGCGGTGCCTTCCGGATGCCCGACATCATGGCACGCGCAGGGGTGAAACTGGTCGAAGTCGGCACCACCAATCGCACCCACCCGAAAGATTATGCCGCCGCGATCGGGGCCGACACCGGGCTGGTGCTGAAGGTCCATACCTCCAACTATCGCATCCAGGGCTTCACCCGGGAGGTCACTGCGCGCGAGTTGTCGCAGATCGCACGGGCCATGGGCGTGCCGCTGGTCAACGATCTCGGCTCGGGCACGCTGGCCGACCTTCGCGCGATCGGCCTGGCGCATGAACCCACGGTGCGCGAAGCACTCGAGGATGGAGCCGACGCCGTCACGTTCTCCGGCGACAAGTTGCTCGGCGGTCCGCAAACCGGTTTCATCGTCGGCCGGACGGATTTGATCGAGAAGATCAACCGCAATCCGATGAAGCGGGCCCTGCGCGTCGACAAGATCAGACTTGCAGCACTCGAGGCGACCCTCAAGCTCTATCGTGATCCGCAACGCCTCTTCGCCCGGCTTCCGACGCTGAGACTGCTGGCGCGCAGCCGAAAGGAACTGCGTGTCCAAGGGGAAGCGCTTGTCAATCGGGTCAGGCTTGTATTGGGCAACATGTTTACGGTCGCGGTAACCGATTGCGCGAGCCAGATCGGATCAGGCGCGCTTCCCCTGGAAACCTTGCTCAGCGTGGCGCTCGCGATACGTCCCGTTGACCTGGAGTCCGGAAGTCGCCTGGAGAACCTCGCCGCGGCGCTACGGAGACTACCCGTGCCGATCATTGGCCGCATCGAGAACCAGGCTCTGATGCTCGACCTGCGCTGCCTCGAAGATGAGTCGGGCTTCCTTGAATGCCTGAGCCGGGTCGAGCTTCCGTCATGATCATCGGCACCGCCGGCCATGTCGACCACGGCAAGACCGCCCTGGTGCGCGCGCTGACCGGCGTCGATACCGATCGCCTCCAGGAGGAGAAGGCGCGGGGCATGACGATCGATCTCGGCTTCGCTTATCTGGCGGCGCCGGGTGGCGGCGTCATCGGCTTTATTGACGTTCCCGGACATGAACGTTTCGTGCACACCATGCTCGCGGGAGCAGGCGGCATTGACTTCGTTCTTCTGGTGATCGCGGCCGACGACGGCGTCATGCCGCAGACGCGCGAGCATCTCGCTATCATCGACCTGCTCGGCGTCAGACATGGCATGGTCGTGCTTTCTAAGGCCGATCTGGCCGACCCGGATAGGCGTTCCGCCGTTGTCGCGGACATCCGTGCTGTGCTCACCGATACCGCTCTCGCCGATGTCGAAGTGGTTCCAGCCTCGGTGCTTACCGGCGAAGGCATCGATGACATCAGGCGCAGGCTGTTCGGCAAGGCCGTTCACTTTGCCGGTCGACCGACTTCGGGTCGTTTCAGGCTCGCGGTGGATCGCTCCTTCACGCTGCGCGGCATCGGCACGGTGGTTACCGGCACCGTGCTTTCAGGAGCGGTCGGCATCGGCGACGCTGTGGTCGTGAGCCCGTCGGGCCTGGCTGCACGCGTCCGCTCGATCCATGCGCAAAACCAGCGCGTGGACTTCGGGCGGGCAGGGGACCGATGCGCGCTCAATCTCTCCGGCGAGAACGTCACCAAGGAGGCGATTCGGCGCGGCGACGTGGTCCTCGATCCGGATCTGCATGCGCCCACGGACCGCATCGATGCCGAATTGCGCGTGCTGCCCACGGAGCTGAAGCCGATCGGGCAGTGGTTTCCGACGCGGCTCCATCACGGAGCTGCCGAAGTCAGTGCACGGATCGTGCTGCTGGGCAATGAACCGCTCGTTCCCGGCGCCGTGGCCAAGGTCCAAATGGTTTTGGACAGTCCGATCGCTGCAACTGCGGGCGACAGCTTCGTGATCCGCGACACCTCGGCGCGACGGACGGTCGGCGGTGGTCGCTTCCTCGACTTGCGGGCGCCGAGCCGCAAGCGGGGCACGCCGGAACGGCTGGCCAAGCTCGAAGCCTATGCAATCGCGCATGCAGATGAGGCTGTCGCCGCGCTGCTCGAGGCGCAGCCCCACTTTCTCGATTTGGCGGCCTTCGTGCGAGACCGCGCACTCGACGGCCATCAGGCTGCCAGCCTGATCGATCGGCTCGGCCTGATCTGCATTCCCGTCGGGGCCGAGAATTATGTGCTGTCGCCGAGGCGCTGGGTAGAGTTCCAGCGTGACCTGAACGCCACCTTGGAGCGCTTTCACGCCGACAATCCCGACCTGACCGGCATTGGGATGGAGAAGCTGCGGATTGAGCTTAAGCCGAGGCTTCCAGCCCCGCTGTTCGTCACGGTCCTGCGCGGTCTTGCGCGCGGCGGCCGGCTTGCCTTGGACGGGGCCTGGGTTCGGCTGGCGACGCATGAAGCGCGTCTGGCAGCGGGAGACGAGGCTTTATGGTTCGCAGTCGAGCCGCTGCTCAATGGAAATGAGCGTCTTCATCCGCCCAGAGTGCGGGATATGGCGGGCATGCTCGCCCAGCCCGAGGCAGAAATCCGCAAGCTCCTTAAGGTCGTCGGCCGTATGGGCAAAGTGCACGAAGTCGCACACGACCATTTCTTCTTGCGCGCGGCATTGGCCGAGATCGTCGGAATCGTCTCCGAACTGGCGGCTTCCGGGCCCCGCGGAGAGTTCAGCGCGGCGCAGTTTCGGGATCGCGCGGGCGGCGGCCGCAAGGTGGCGATACAGATCCTCGAGTTCATGGACAGGCACGGCGTAACGCTGCGCCGCGGGGACCTGCGGCGTGTGAACAGGCATCGGCTGGACCTGTTCCGCGGGCCAGACGACAATGAAACGGCTACTGTATCTGGAAGAGCATCATCCCCGGTGGGGTGTCCGGACTTCAAATCCGGGAGGGGCCGCGAGCCGGTCCTTGGTGGGTTCGACTCCCATTCTCTTCCGCCATCACTTCCCGAAAAGATGCGCTTCTAGGATGTGCGAAGGAGGCGCCTAGCGGGACGAGCGGACGCTGGTATGATCCGTCGCTGTGGGGGAACGCGAGGGGGGGAGGGCGTCGATGCGAAGTGTGCTTGGGGGCTGTTTGTCCCTTTTTCCCTTCGTCATGTGGTCAAGCTTCGCCGCGAGCGAACCGATCATTCCCCAAGCGCAATATCCCGAGCTTCGTGAGACGGCCGCGGAATTGCGGGGTTTTGTCCCCGCCGGCTGGCGTCTCGAAGCGAAGGCGGATGGTGATTTGAACCGTGATGGATTGACCGATGCCGTGTTTGTCCTGCGGCAGGATAACCCGGCCAATGTTGTATCGAACCTTGACGGATTGGGCGCCGATACGCTGGATACCAATCCGCGCATCCTCGCTGTTGCCCTACGAGAAAAGGGTCAGCCCAACTATCGACTCATCCTGGCCAATCACGCCCTTATTCCGAGGCACGAAGACCCAGTCCTGGACGACGCCTTTGCCGGTCCGGAAAATCTGTCCGTCGCGAACGGCGCCTTCTCGGTCACCCTGGATTTTTTCGCCAGCGCGGGAAGCTGGGAGATGGGGCAGACGAAGCTGACTTTTCGCTTCCAGAACCACCGCTTTGAATTGATCGGGTTGGATCGAAGTCGGACGAACCGTGGAACAGGTGAGACGGAGGAGGTCAGCATCAACCTGTCCACGGGCCGTGCGAGCACAACTGTCGGCACGATCGCGGAGGACGCCCAGAAAACGACTTGGCAATCGCTCCGAGGCCTAAGGAGCTACAACATCGATCAGATTGAGGACGCTCTGCGCTTCGACCCTCGCCAGCCCTAAAGCACGTCTCCCGAAACTGCAGCGGTTTTGCGTCAAAACAAGAACCCACAGCGCGTTTCGCGTCGGCTATCTTGCTGGACAGTTTCGAACATTTGACTGCGCTTCAGTTCGGGTCGTGGCCCTTTGGGATGCATCTGAGGACGAGACAGAATGCGCTGTCGTTGGTTGGCACGACGGTGGCTTTGGTGATCTCGGTGTTCTCGCACCAGCCGGCATGCGTGACAAAGCGATCATAGAGTGGAAGGTCTCGCTTAGATCTCCAGGTCAGGATCACCGCTCCTTCGGTACTGAGTATCTCTTTGACGCGACCGCAGGCCATGTTCTGGGGGCTATAGCGCGAGATGGCCTGTGCATCGAACGACAACAGGGAAAAGGCCAGTGCCAGAAAGAGGGGCGGCTTCATGACGGTTCCT
>VFQN01007091.1_pt1 | contig 12267 bp, 8 predicted proteins | sample 3512371 | NCBI WGS metagenome assembly VFQN01 (sample SAMN10412370, study PRJNA504923) | tailings metagenome | isolation source: Replicate 2 from Balatoc abandoned mine | place: Philippines: Itogon, Benguet | collected 2017-08-28
CCCATCGGTTGCTCATCCTCGCCTGTTCCGCGACAAAGCGGCAAGATGACGGCTATATGCCCGCCATCGACCGCTATGACGGACCGCTTTGGCAAACGGTCCGTTGCCATGCGGGCGATCGCAAGATGCTGAAAATCACCGTGCTGTCCGCACGATATGGTTTCCTCGACTCCAGGTCGCCGATCCAGAACTACGGCACCCATTTTACTGGAGAGTTCGCGGATCGGATGATGGGCGGTGGACTGGGCCACGCTGGTCACGGCCGCCTCTTCCCTCAAGCCGGACAATTTCGGGATCGGCGCGGCTTGCGAGATGGCTTTGCTCAGGGCGCATGGCGATCGGCCTTTCACCGTTTTCCCCTTCGACTGGTATCAGTTTTAACACCAACTGCCGAACCTAACCTATGACCTAAAGCGTGGCGAGGCCATTGGAGGGTGTTTAGGCGTCGCGCACTCATGTCTGCCTATGACACAAAATCTACGGTTAGCGTTCAACGAACCGTAGATGCAGAGCGGGATAAACCCTATCCAAATAAGACGCCTACGCCGGGATCTCGACTCGTCACACGAGATGAGCAAGCGAATGGAATTGATGCTCAGCATAGCTGCTCATATTGGTATTGAAATGGTATATAACTGTGTTATTGTCGAGACAGGTTTGAAGAGGGGAGTGAGCAAAATGGGACGGATAAAAGGCGGATTCCTGCGTTGCGGGTCGGCGATAGCTTCAGCGATTGCGCTCATGTCAGCAAGTGCCGTGTTTGCGCAAGAAACCGATAGCACAACGAGCGAAGCGCGCGCGGAGACGGACATCATCGTCACCGGCACGCGTGTCCGTACGCCCGGCCTGACCTCCACCAGCCCGATCAGCGCGGTGGAGGGTGAGCAGATTTCGCTTCAACGGGCGGTCACGATCGAAGACTTCTCGGTCAAGATGCCGCAGCTCGCGGGCGGCGTGAACTCGACATCGGTGGGCAGCGACGCATTCGGCGCGCAGACCCTGGACCTGCGTAACCTCGGGCAGAACCGCACCCTCGTACTGATCAACGGAACGCGCGCCATTCCGTTCAGCTTCCGCAATGCGGTCGATGTCAACTCGATCCCGGCTCCCTTGCTCAAGCGCGTCGATGTGCTCACCGGCGGCGCTGCAGCGGTCTATGGCGCGGACGCCGTGGCAGGGGTCGTGAACTTCATCATCGATGATTCGTTTGAAGGGTGGCAGGCGAACGCAAATTATCGAGCGGTGTCGGGTGGAGCTTCGCAATTCGGTGGCCATGTGATGGGCGGCATGTCGCTCGGCGGCCGCGGCAATCTGGTGGTCTATGGCGAATACACCGAGCGCGACCCACTGCTGGCCGCGCACCGCGCCTTTGCGCGGCGCGGCGTGGCGACGTTGCCGATCGGCGGCAATTTCACCGACGTGGCGAGCGGTAGGACCTTTTCCTACGATGCGTTGGGCAATTTCACGCTGACGCCGCAATCGACCGACTACACCCCCGATTTCCTGCTCGTCCAGCCGTTGCGGCGCATCAACGCGAGCGCTTTTCTGAAATATGACGTGTTTGACAATGTCGAGCTCTATGGCCGCCTGATGTACTCCGACCTGCGGACGCGCGGCGGCAGCCGGTCGGGGCAGAATCCTCCGACCACAGGGGCCAATGGGATCAACGTCCAGATCGCCGAGAATAATCCATTCCTCGACCCCCAAGCGCGGGCGCGGCTGACCTTCGTCAACGGTTTCGCTACCGTCAACGTCCGGCGCTCGCTCGGCGAACTCGGTGTGACCTATGCGCAGAACAATCGCGAAACCATCCAGGGCCTGATCGGGCTACGTGGCAACATCACGCCTGCAATCAGCTGGGATGCCTATTATCAGCATGGCCAGTCCAAGGAATCGATCGTCGTCAAGGGCGACGGGACGCGGTCCGCCTTTGCCGGCCTAGCTAACACGACCGACATCTTCGGGCCGGGCGGTGACTTCACCAGCGTGCTGCGCGATTTCAATTTCGGCAACCGCAAACGCACGCAGCAGGTGGCATCCGCCTATGTTGCCGGCGATACGAGCGACTTCTTCGCTGGATGGGCAGGACCGATCGGCTTCACCGCAGGCTATGAATTCCGCCGAGAAACCGGCCGGTTTGTCTATGGCGCTGACCTCGGGACGTCGTTCAACCAGGGAACCGAATCGGCGCCGCTGGTTCCGCCCTTCGTCAAGGTGAACGAATTGTTCGGCGAACTAATCGTCCCCTTGCTGTCGGATTTACCGCTGGTCCAAAAGCTGACCGTCGAAGGCGCGTATCGTCGATCCTGGTATGAAAAATCGGTGGGCGCCGACCGGCGCTACGATACGAACAAGCTTGGCATCAACTGGATCGTCTCCGACGACCTACGGCTGCGCGGCACGCGCCAAACCGTCATTCGCGACGCCAATATTGGCGAATTCGCTAACCCAGTCTTTTCGATTCCCTTCGCTAATCTACGTACGGTTGCACGTCTTTTTCCGCGCTATGCCGGGGATCCGTGCGTGGGCGCGACCAATTCGGCGACGATCACGCAATGTACGGCGCAGGGATATCGGGGAGCCTATGATTCCAACAACCCCGCAAATCTGCAGGGCGGCTATTTCTTCGGTGGCAACGCGAACATCGAAGCCGAAAGGGGCAAAACTTACACGCTTGGCGGCGTCTTCACCCCGACCTTCCTGCGTGGTCTCAATCTTTCGGTGGACTGGTACAAGATCGATATTCGCAACGCGGTCGGCCAGATCCAACCCGTCGATGCGCTTACGAGCTGCTACATTACCGATCCAACGCCGGGCAATCCACTCTGCGCCGCAGTAACCAGGGATCCAACCACCGGTTACATCCTCAATGCCTTTGTCGATGATCGAAACCTTGCGCTTATCAAGCAGCAAGGCATCGACATCGACTTCCGTTATGGATTCGATCTCGATTTCGGTCCGCCGGAGAGCCGGCTCACCCTCGGCTATACGGCGAGCATCGTCACCAAATATTCGATCCAGCGTAACGCCGCGCTAACTCCCGTCGATTGCAAGGGAACCTATGGCGCTGCCTGTTCATCGGACCTTGTGACGCTGGTTGCACCAGATTTCCGGTCGCGCGCTACGATCACCTGGGACAGCAAGCCGTTGACGGTCCAGTTCGGATGGAAACGCATCGGATCGGTTCGCGATTCGACCGCGGGTAGCACCGGTCGGATTCCTGCTTATGATTATTTCGACCTGAACCTGGCGGTTCGTCCGCCCGTCGAGGGGCTGACCCTAGCCTTCGGGATCGACAATCTCTTTGACAAGAAGCCGCCGCTACCGGTCAATCCCGGGGCATACAATACATTCCCGGATACTTACGACGTGCTGGGAACCACCTTTGGCTTCTCCGTCACCCTAAGGCGGTGAGGGCGTGGAGTGGAGGCATTGTAGACACCTAGCCTCCATTCCACCAGGGCGAGTTGTCCAAGGCGCGGCGCATCAGACGATTTCTCAGGTCTGACGTCCGCGCCTCACCGCCATCCGGGGACATTATGCACACGTTACAATTTACTTCGCTGGATTGGTCGATTCTGATCGGATATGTCCTGATCCTCGCTATCGCCGGCTATGCCTCAACGCGGCGCAACATGCAGAATGCGGATGATTATTTTCTGGCCAGCCATCGCGCGCCAACATGGCTGGTTGCGGTGTCGGTTCTGTCGACCGTGCAATCGACAGCAACATTTCTGGGGGTCCCCGACAATAGCTTCAGGGGCAATTATACCTATCTGACGAGCGTGATCGGCGCGCTGATCGGCGCGTGGCTTGTTGCCGCCATCCTGATGCCGCGCTTTTATGCGATGGGCGCCACCACCGTCTATGAACTGCTCGAGGCCCGGTTCAGCCCGGCCGCTCGCCGAGCGGCAGGCGCCATGTATCTGGTCGGGCGGGTGTTTGCCAGCGGGGCGCGCCTCTATCTTGCTGCGATCGCCGTTTCGATGATCCTCTTCCTCGACGTCGCGCCCGAGCATATCATCATCGCCTCGTTTGTTTTGCTGGTCTTCGGCCTCGCCTTCACTTTTATGGGCGGCCTCAATTCTGTGATCTGGAGCGACCTGGTCCAAGTCGTGCTTTATGTCGGAGCGGCGATCTTCGTCGTCCTGTTCCTGCTGTCCAAGATTCCTGCGCCGGCCGCCGATATCTATACCGCGCTTGCGCATCCTCCCTCCGGAGCGAGCAAGTTGCAGGTCCTTGACTGGACGCTCGACCTCGGCACGCCCTTTTCGGTTCTGGCGGCAGTGACGGGGATGGTCCTGATCAACGCGGCGAATTCGGGTCTCGACCAAGATACGACGCAGCGCCTGCTCGCCTGCGATTCGGCGAAACAGGGCAGCCGCGCCCTCTACTGGTCCGTTCTGGCATCGATCCCCGTCATCCTGATCTTCCTCTTCATCGGCTCGCTGCTCTACATCTTCTATGAACGCCCCGACCTGATGGCGGCCATCCCGGGACAGATCGCGCCGACATTCCAGGGCGAAAAAATCACCGTTTTCATGAGCTTCATCCTGAGCGAAATCCCGCCCGGGTTGCGTGGGTTCGTAACGGTTGGCGTCATCGCCGCCGCCGCCATCAATTCGGGCCTGATCTCAATGGCCGCCGTAGCAATCAACGACTTCTACCGTCCTTTCATCGAGCGCAAGAGACCGCGCGACGAGCGTCACTTCATCCTCGCGGGGCGGCTTGCGACAGTTTTGCTGGGCGTCCTCCTCTTCCTGATGTCCATCGTCTGCTTCTATTGGCAGCGATACAGCGACATTCCCCTGCTCGAATTTGTCCTAGGAGTGATGGCATTCGCCTATTCAGGATTGCTAGGAGTCTATATAACAGCGGTGTTTTCAAAGCGCGGATCAACGGCGTCGGTCATCGCGGCCCTAGCGGTCGGCTTCATCGTCGTCATGCTGTTTCAACCGTTCACGATCGACGTGCTTGGCTTGCCCGAAGCACTAAAGAAAATCGCTTTCCCGTGGCACTTGTGCGTTGGCGTGACAGTTTCCACGCTGGTTTGCCTCATCGGCAACGCGAACAAGAAAGAGAGAAGCACAGATGCCGGGTACTGAAGCGATTGACCCACGTTATGCCGAAATCGACAATTGGCCGACGATCGACGCCGTGACCGCAATGATCGAGGGGCAACGAGAAGCGATCGAAGCCTTGAACAGCCAAGCGGATGCGATTGCCGCGGCGTGCGCAGCGGCCGCGCAGCGGCTTTTGTCTTCGCAAGGACGCCTGATCTATGTCGGCGCCGGGACATCCGGCCGCGTCGCGGTTCAGGACGGTGTCGAACTGACGCCTACCTTCGGCTGGCCGGAAGAGCGATTGCTGTATCTTCTGGCGGGCGGGCTCCCGGCACTCATCGAGAGCGCCGAAGGTGCCGAAGACGATGTTGCCGATGCCGAGAGGCAGATTGCCGAGCACGCCGTGAACGCGGCCGATGTCGTGGTAGCGGTGGCGGCGAGCGGGCGTACTCCGTTCACTTTGCGGGCAATCGAGGTTGCGCGGGCGCGCGGGGCGCTTACGATCGCGATCGCGAACAATGCATCGACGCCGATCCTCGAAGCCGCGCTGCACCCCATCTTGCTCGGCACCGGAAGCGAGATCATCAGCGGGTCGACGCGCATGAAGGCTGGCACGGCCCAGAAGGCCGCCGTCAACATCATCTCGACGACTATCATGCTGAAGCTCGGCAAGGTCTATCAGGGCCAGATGGTCGACATGATTGTCTCGAACGCGAAATTGCAGCGGCGGGCGGCCGGAATCGTACAGATGCTGACGAGTTGCTCCGAGGAAGAAGCCATGGCTGCCCTCAAACGGGGCGAAAACAGCATCTCCAAGGCGGTCCTCATCGCAAAAGGCAATACCCCCGAGGGGGCGGCAAAGCTTCTCGGAGACAACGGCGGAATATTGGGCAAGGCCATCGCAGCGCTCGGGGAGAAATGAAATGGCGCGATGTCGCAGAGCGATTTGACGGCATGCGCGGATCCTGACCGGCTGGTGCCATGACGCGATTGGCGCCCGCCCGCGACCTGCCGCTCGATTTCCTGCGGGGAGTCGATGTGATGCTGATGCTGCTGGTCAATTTCCTGGTGCCCGCGGCACCAGCGATCCTCCGGCACGCCGCCTGGCACGGCCTGACGCTAGCCGATATCGTCTTCCCGATATTTTTGTTCATTGTCGGCATCTCTGCATCGCTGGCTTTCGATGGACGTTTGCGGCGGCAGATGCCCTGGGGTGCGATTGCCCGGCGCGGGGCGTTGCTCTTCGCGATCGGCGTCGCGCTCAACTGGTGCCTGCGGCCTGGATTCGATTGGGATCAATTGCGGTGGGCAGGCGTGTTGCAGCGCATAGCCATCGTATATCTCGCTTGCGCGGTGATCGTCTCCGTCGGGCGCGGCGCGATCGTTCCGCTGGGACTGGGGCTGGCGATCATCGCCACTCACACATTCGTTCTGCTGAACATCGGTGCAGAAAATACTGTAGCCAGCCTCGCTCCCGGAGCGGGCATCAGCGGGTGGCTCGATCGGCAACTCCTGCCGGGATTGATATTGCGCGGCAGCTGGGATCCGGAGGGCATTTTGTCCACGCTGCCTTCCATGGCGAGCGGTTTCCTTGGCGTCGCGCTTGCGCGCTGGGCCAGCGCGCCGAGGCCCATCTGGCGCCTCGCGTTCGCCGGCATCCTCCTCGTGCTGACCGGGCTGCTGACGACGATCGTCATCCCGATCAACAAGGACTTGTGGACCGCGAGTTTCGTGCTTGTGACGTCGGGGATCGGCGCGTCGGGTTACGCTGCGGTTCGCGCCGCCTGGCCCGTGCTGCAGCCGCATGGGTGGGCGAAGCAGTTCGTCGCCGTGGGCCAGGCGGCGTTGACCATCTATGTGATCCATATGCTCCTGATCGCCCTGCTGCGCCTTCCGCCGGGCGGCGAGGACCGGCTCTGGGACAGCCTGCTCGCGGGGCTTCGGGCGTCCGGTCTGTCGGCCATGTGGGCGTCGGTGCTATTTGCCGTTCTTGCGGTAATTCTTTGCAGGTTGCTGCTGGCACCGCTTCAACGCCGCGGCCTTTTGCTGCGGGTGTAGGCGGGTCCGCATGACGCCGGCGTGGTCGTCGCGGGCCTGGCGGCTTTCGGCATCATGCTGCGAATATCTTGCCAGGATTGAAGATGCCCTCCGGATCGAGCGCCTGCTTGAGTTGCCGCATGATCTCGACGGAAGCCGTCCCGTTCTCGCGCAGCAGGGAGTCGCGCTTGCCCAAGCCGATCCCATGTTCACCCGTGCAGGTTCCGCCAACCGAGAGCGCGTGATCGATCATGGCATCGTTGATGACCGCCGCCTTTTGCCACGAGGGCTTGTCGTCGGGATGGAGAATGAAGAAGACGTGGAAATTCCCGTCGCCGACATGGCCCAGGATCGGAGCGAACAGCCCCGATGCTTCGATCATCGTTTCCGCACGCGAAATGGCTTCGGCCAATCGCGAAATGGGGACGCAAATGTCGGTGATCCAGGCTTGCGCCTCAGGAACCATTGACCGCGATGCCCAAAGCAGATGGTGCCGCGCCTTCCATAGCAAGTTCCGTTCCTCCGTCGCGGTCGCGGACCTGAGTGTCCCGCCGCCGTTGGCATCTCCCAGAACGCGAACGATTTCCAATTGCTCGGAGATGCTGGCGCCGGAACCGTGGAACTCCAGAAAGAGGGTTGGACATTCGGGGAGACCGAGATGGCTCTGGCGGTTGCACGCGATCATCGCGCGCGTGTCGAGAAGCTCCATGCGCGCGATGGCGATCCCAGATTGGATGGTCTGAATCACGGTATCGACCGCACCCTCTATGCTGGCGAAATCCCAGCTTGCGGAAACGATCTGTTCGGGTTGCCCATGAAGGCGCAGGGTCGCCTCCACGATTAGGCCCAAAGTGCCTTCGGATCCGGCGAAGAGATGAGTAAGGTCGTAGCCCGCCGCCGATTTGCGGGCCCGGGTCCCCGTCTGGATCAGATCGCCAGTTGCCGTAACGACCTTGAGGGCAAGCAGATTGTCGCGCATGTTGCCGTAACGTACAGTCGTCGTTCCGGACGCCCGGGTTGCGATCATCCCGCCGATGGTTGCGTTCGCCCCGGGATCGACCGGAAAAAAGAGACCTGTGGTGCGCAGCTCCTCGTTGAGCTGTTCGCGCGTTACGCCCGGCTGAACCACGACAAGTAGATCTTCCGGGGAAATCTCGACTATCTCGTTCATGCGCGAAAAATCTACGACGAGCGTGTCCGATGTGACGGCGGCCGCGTTCCCCTCGAGAGAAGTGCCGGCACCATAACCCACGATCGGGACGCCCTGCGCGGCAGCTGCGCGAACTAGCTGGCGAACCTCCTCGATCGACACGGGCTGTGCCACCAGTGCCGGAAGTTCGCCCGGATGGTGACCCTCGGTTTGCGTATAGGCGACGCGCGCGGTTTCAGCGGTGATCAGTCGGTCGCCAAGGAAATTCGAAAGCATGTCGCGCAGATGGGTCATGCCGCGAATATATCTGCCTTGCGGATCAAGGTAAACTGGTATTATACAGGTATTATAATGAACGCAGCCCGTCACCCCACCTCCACCCTGATGTTTTCCGAGGCCAGCGAGGCTGGCCAGATCGTGGCCAAGCAGTTGTCGGACAATGCTGTCTTGGCGAAGGAACTGGCGAAGCTGATACTGCGCCCCGCAACGCACACGATTTTCACCTGCGCCCGCGGCAGTTCGGATCACGCTGCCGCCTATGGGAAATTCCTGTTCGAGGCACATCTTCGCAAGACGGTATCGTCACACCCGCCATCGATGGGTTCGGTATACCGCGTACCGATGGAGCACATGGCGGGGCAGCCGTTTATCGTCGTGTCGCAGTCGGGTAAGAGCCCCGATCTGCTTGCGTCCGCCGAGGTGGCGCGAGAGGCCGGGGCGATCGTCATCGCGATGGTCAACGACGAAAGCGCACCGCTCGTACCTCTCGCCGACATCGTCATACCGCTCCGCGCGGGACCGGAGCGCAGCGTCGCAGCAACCAAAAGCTTCATTGCGACGCTTTCGGCCTTCGCCCAGATCATATCCGAATGCGCCGGCGGACAAGCCCTCGACCCCGTCATTGCTGCCCTGCCGGATCAGTTGTGCCAAGCTTGGGCCGTGTCATGGGACGAGGCTCTGGCACCTTTCTCGCAGGCACGCAGCCTCTTCGTCCTCGGGCGCGGCCCGTCATTCGGGATCGCACTCGAAGCGGCGTTGAAGTTCAAGGAAACATGCGGAATTCATGCAGAGGCTTTCAGCACGGCAGAGGTCGCGCACGGCCCGATGGCAGTGATCGATCGCAACTTCCCTATCCTGGTCTTCCCGCCGCTCGATGAAGCCCGGGCGGGGATGGACGCATTGCTTCGCCTGTTCCTCGAAAAAGAGGCAATCGTGGCTGGGGCCGGACCAGTCGGACATGGGGCCATCGAACTTCCCGTCGTCGCAGGCCTGCATCCTGTGACCGCGCCTATCACGATGATCCAGTCCTACTACCGCCTTGCCAACGCTCTTGCGATTGAACGAGGACTTGATCCCGACAGGCCGCCGTTGCTCAGGAAGGTTACCGAAACAATATGACTAGAAAGGCTTTGATCGGCGCGCGAATCCTCTCGGAAAGGGGATGGCGATCAAATCACGCATTGCTGATCGAGCGATCGGCGATCGTCGACATCGTACCCGATAGCGGCGTCCCGACCGACTTTGATCCAGTTCGCTTGGACGGCGGCATGCTCGTTCCCGGTTTTATCGATACGCAAGTGAACGGGGGTGGCGGCGTATTGTTCAACGAATCCCCGACGATCGACGGGATTAGGGCGATCACCGAGGCACACAGGGCATTCGGGACCACGGCCTTGCTTCCTACCCTCATCAGTGATGATTTCGACGTGATTGAGCGCGGGATAGCCGCAGTACGTGACGCTACCGCGATCGGGACCCCCGGCGTTCTGGGAATCCATATTGAAGGCCCCTTTCTGAACATTGAAAAGAAAGGCATTCACGACGCATCGAAAATCCGCAAGATGGATGAGCGGGCCGTGAATCTGCTTTCCTCGCTAGGTGCAGGAAAAACACTTGTGACCCTCGCGCCCGAAATGGTCGCTACCGGCCTGATCGCCGAATTGACGGCTCGGGGCGTCATTGTCTCTGCCGGACACACGCTGGCAACAAGCGAGGATATGGATCGCGCAATCAGCGAAGGGCTTCGGGCAATCACCCATTTGTTCAACGCTATGCCCCCGTTAGCTAGCCGGACGCCAGGAGTCGCAGGGGCTGGATTGGCGTCCCCGCTGATTTGTGGCGTGATAGTCGATGGCCACCATGTTCATCCGACCGCGCTGCGGGCCGCTTTCCGCGCGAAGGGTCCCGACGAATTGATGCTCGTAACGGACTCCATGCCGACGGTCGGCACCGATATCGATACATTCTTCCTTGGCGAGACCGAGATTTTTCGCAACGAAGGTGCACTGCGCTCGGCTGACGGAACCTTGGCCGGCTCCGACCTCGACATGGCTCGGGCCATTCGGAACGCTGTTTCGAACATGCACGTCGAACTTGCGGACGCTTGCAAGATGGCGAGCGCGACGCCGGCGGCTTTGCTGGGGCTGACCGGCACCTATGGATGCCTCGCGCCGCGCGCGCGCGCAGATATCGTGCACCTCTCCGAAGACATTGAGATCGTCCGGACCTGGATCGGCGGCGAGTAGCGAGCACCCTCCAGGCGGCCGACCTCACTTTAGGATTGCCAACGCCTCTTCCACTGCATCGGCAAGAGCGTCGACTTCATCCAGCGTGCTGTACATGGCGAACGATGCGCGGCAGGTCGAACTGAAGCCTAGCATTTGATGGAGCGGTTGAGTGCAGTGCGCGCCGGCACGGACGCAGATACCCTTGGCGTCCAGGATCGCCGCTATATCGTTCGCATGGGCGCCGGCAGAGGCGAGCGTCAGAATTGGACCGGGCTTTTCGGCATCGCCGAAGACGGTGATGTTTGGAATAGCCGCGAATCGAGCCCGCGCGTGGCGACCAAGCGCTGCCTCGTGGGTAGCGATAGTCGTACGCCCCACGCCCTCGACATAGTCGAGGGCGGCGACAAGTCCGATCGCTTCCAGAATTGGCGGCGTCCCGGCCTCGAACTTGTGCGGCGCGGCAGCATATTCGACGTGATCGCGGCCGAAGGTTGCGACCATCTCGCCGCCGCCGAGCATCGGTGGCATGCGTTCGAGCCAGCCGGGCTTGGCATAGAGAGCCCCGATACCCGTCGGCCCATAAAGCTTGTGACCGGTGAGCGCATAGAAATCGACGTCGAGCGCCGAAACGTCGATTGCGTGATGTACCACGGCCTGGGTTCCATCTGCGAGCACAGGAACGCCCTTTTCATGGGCAAGCCGAACAATTGCCTCGAGCGGTGTCAATACCCCGAAAACATTCGACATGTGTGTGACCGCCACGAGCCGCGTGCGAGGCGTGATCGCGTCGGCGAAGGCGGTGGGATCGAGATTGCCGAAGGCGTCGGGATCGACCCAGCGCAAGACGATGCCGTGCCGCTCCCGAAGCAAATGCCACGGGACCAGATTGGCGTGATGGTCGAGCGAGGAAACAACGATCTCATCCCCCGGTGCAACGATAGCGGCAAAGGCTGACGCCACGAGATTGATCGCCTCGGTTGCAGATTTCGTAAAAATAATCTGCTCTGCGCCGGGAGCGTTCAAAAAGGACTGCAGCCGGGCCCGCGCGCCTTCGTAGCTCGCGGTCGCGAGGCCGCTAAGCCGGTGGGCTCCGCGATGGACATTGGCATAACGGGTGAAAGCGCCATCGGTCATGCTGTCCATCACGCAGCGCGGTTTTTGCGCCGACGCCGCATTGTCTAAATATATACCCGACAAACCCGCGATCAATGGGAAGTCGCTCCTGATCACATTGGGGTCCCAGACCTTCTGGACTGGCTCGGGGTGCAGCATCGCGAAACCTCCTTCAGATCCGTCCTTGCTCCACAAGCCTGTCGATGTCCCCCTTGGAATAGCCGAGCCACTCCTTTAGGATATCGCCACTATGCTCGCCGAGCCCAGGCGCACCGCGAATGATTTCGGTCGGCGTCCCCCACATTTTGAGAGCCGGCGCCTGAAATGGGACCGAGCCTGCGACGGCATGCGGCACGTCGACGATCTGCCGACGGTGAAGAACTTGGGGGTTCGTGAC
>VFQN01007092.1_pt1 | contig 12262 bp, 5 predicted proteins | sample 3512371 | NCBI WGS metagenome assembly VFQN01 (sample SAMN10412370, study PRJNA504923) | tailings metagenome | isolation source: Replicate 2 from Balatoc abandoned mine | place: Philippines: Itogon, Benguet | collected 2017-08-28
CCTACGACACGACCGACGCCGCAACGCTCTCCTCAACCTGCTGGTCTACATGGTGCGCTGGGAGCGTCCGACGCAGCAGGCAGCACACCACATCACCGCAGATGCTACTAAGGACCAGCCGCAACGCCAGCCGACTGCTGAAGTGGACAACAGCCAACCGCGCGTCGCAGCCTCGGGGGGCAATGTGGTGCGCTGCAGGTATTTCCTGTTAGCTATCCTCGCAGACATGCTGGGCAAAGGCGCACAACACCTTACTGAGCAGCGGAGTGGCGCGGGGAGCGGGGTCGCACAGGGTGCCGGCAGACGCCGGGCCGACACACTGGCCCCGGACAGGCCTACTCGGTCGCTGCTGGCCCTGGAGCTCGGGTGCGCGCTGCTGCGCATGCACACGCTGCAGTGCTGCAGCCGGCAGGTGGCGGCCGTGTGCGCGCGGGCGGGCGGTGAAGTACACGAGGAGCAGCAGGAGGGAGAGGGAAAGGGGGGGCAGCAGCAGGAGCATCACCAGCAGCGGGAGCGGCAGCAGCAAGGGCCGGGTCACCGGCGGAAACAGGAGGGGGAACAGCAGAGGGCAGGCGCGGAACAAGAGGATCGGCATAACTGGCGGAGGAATGCGTCTGGGGATCTGGGCATTGTGCGGTCGTCGTTGGGGTTGGTTGACGGGTTGTTGGCTCTGGCAGAAGCCGCTGTGGAAGTGGTGAGCAGCGACGCAGAGCCGCCGCCCGCAGGTCCAGGGGCAGCGGCGGCAGCGGCCCAGCAGGCAGACTGCCGGCGCCTGTCGCGGCGGTTCCTGCTGCTGCTCGCCTGCAGCCTGCGTGACAGCCACCTACTGGAGCACTGCGCCAGGGCGGTGGTGGTGGCGGCGACGGGGCGGCGGCGGTGCGGGACCAGCGGCAGCGCGTGCGGGGATGCGGTGGCGGCGGAGGGGCAGGGGCAGGGTCGAGCAGGAGGGTCCGCGGACCTGGGCGCCCTGCGGTCCCTGATCCACGAGGTCTCATGGACCGAGCACGGTGCCAGGGGCCTGCTGCAAGCCTGCGAGCATGCCCCCGGCCCCGCCAGCACCGTCGTGGGCGCAGCCGTGCGCCAGGCCCTGACCGGCACAACTATGGTGCACCTGGCCCTGGCTCTGGGGCTGCGCGCCCTATGGTCGGCAGACGGCGGGCCGGAGTACGGCATGCCGGTGTCGTACAGAGCGCTGCCGGCGGAGTGGGATGCGCGGAAGCCCCGAGAAGGAGAGGCGTTGTACAGCGCCCAGTATCACCTCATCGCTATGGTGGACATGATTGACTGTCCACAGTTACGGGGGTATTTGCTGGGGCTGTTGGGGAGTGAGGGACCGATGCTGACGCTGCTGTTGCGCGTCTGCGAGCTGGCCACGCGGTCGGCTGCGGTGCACGGAGGGCGGAGGGAGGAGGAGCTGGAGGGGGACGAGAGAGAGGGGCACGGAGGGCGTGGCGGGCAGGGCAGCAGCACGCCGGGCAGGCTGCGACACGTGATGGCGCCGGACGCGTGTTTGCGGATAGGCCTGAACGGTTGCAAGGCTGCCGGCACCCTCCTTGAGGAATGCTGGGAACAGCTGCAGTTGCAGACACAGGCCAGGGAGAGCGGAACGGGCGGAGGCAGGAGCCACCTGGTGGTGGGGCCGGCGCACGGTGGGAGCGGCCATGCGGGCGGGGAGGAGGCAGGGGGTGGTGCAGGCCCTTCCACCCAGGCGCATGGCCCAGCTGAGGCGGGTGGTGGGGCGCCGGGCGCCGCCAGGGCCGGCTCAAGCGGCGGCTGCGCTGGCGGTCGCAGTAAGGGGCCGGATGCGACAGTACCGGTCGAGGCGGCCCTGGAGGACATGCCAGGACCACGCGCTGCAGCCGCCGAGGATGCGGCTGCGGCTGCTGCTGCTGCTGCAACTGCGGCTCAGGCGGGCGCCCCAATGCCACTGGGCCAGCAGGCGCCCGGGCCTGCTGCTCGGCGCAGGCGGCCGCTGTCCGCGGCAGCCCTGCTGGCGTTCGAGGTGCAGTGGTGGCGCTGCATGTGCAGGGCTGCGGAGCATATGAGCCTGCTGCGGCCAAGGTCGGAGGAGCTGGTGTCGGCGGAGGAGGTGGCGCACGGGCTGGCTGCGTCGGTGCAGCCGGGGCAGCTGGACCTGCCGGACCCGTTCGAGGGTGGGTGCACCGTTCAGCAGCAGAGCGTGTTGCACCATGCACCCTGCATGGGGGCAGCTGGATACAGTGGCGGGCATTGCGCTTGTAAGCGTGCGTGCGGTCAGCATGGGCACGTGTCAGAACAAGGTGGGTTACGTGTGGGAAGTGTGGGTTACCGCTGAACGGTGGTGGGTGTCCCGGCGCAGTGGCTGTGCACGAGACGCGCTAGGATCTGCTGCACGTGGGGGCTTGCAGGCGCACAAGGGTGCGTGTGTGCGGCCAGCCCCAGCGCGTGTCAGGAGCACTATGGCTTTTTCTGTGGGGTTGTAGGGTATTGCTGCACAGCGGTGGGTGTCCCTGCGCAGTGGCTGCTTACAGAACGTGCTACAGTGGCTGTGCATGACGCATGACACTGTAGGGGCTGCGCCGCCCATGGGGGCCTTGGTGCTACGACTCAAGGAAAGGCTCCAGGACGACCATGCACCGTGCACACCATGTTTCATAGGACTGCTGCTTCCGAGCGACTTCAGTTCACGTCCGTTGCTTGTTCCCCATGGACCCCGATCTCCATCGCGACACACTAGGGCTTGGCTTCAACTGCTTTCAGTTCCTGACCCAACGGGCCCCTCTGTCTCTTCCCTACCGATCCAGGCCTGCTTCCGCCCGCGCCGCCTCCCCGCCTGTCCGCCGCGCTGGACGGCGGCCTGCTGCCCTGCCTGGACGGCATCATGCGGAGGGCGGCCAGGGACTCGGAGGGCACCACCAGCGGAGTTGTGTGCGAGGTCCTGGCCCTCGCAGCCAACAGTGGACGCCGATGGGCCGGCTTCCTGTGGCTGCTGGCGTACGGGCAGGTGGAGCAGGGACTGGGCTTTCTACGTGCACTCAGGGGCCTGCTGCCGACGCAGCCGGAGGGCGGCGGTGGCGGCGGCGGAGGCAGGCGGCGGCCGGGACTCAGGGGCAGCGCGCAGGGCGGCGATATGGGGCTCCTGCCGCAGAGTGCGGTGATGGCTTCCTGTATGGCCGCTGGCAGCGGTCTGAAGCTTTGGCTGCAGCATTCAGAGCCTGTGGAGGTTGACAGCAGCGGCAGCGGCGGCGGCAGCAGCGGTGGAGCGGCGTTGCCGCATGCGCCGCCGCCCCCTGGTCACCCTCGGCTGCAGCTGCTGCTGTCGCACGCCGTGCGGCTGCTGCTGCCGCCGCTCGCACGCCTGGTGCGGGGCCACGCAGGCGCCGGCGTAGAGCAGCAGCAGCAGAATGAGGCATTGCGACCGTGGCGCTTGACGGCTGGCGTGGTGGCCCCTGTGCTTGCCTGGGTGCTGGCCCTGTGCCACGTCGACATGCAGGGCGGCAGTGGCAGTGGGAGTGGGAGTGGGAGCGGTGACAGTGACGGTGTCGGCGGGAGTGCATACACTCCGGACCAGCAGCAGCAAGGGGCACTGCAGGCTCAGGACTGCGCGCTGCAGCGGTTCCTGTTTGAGGAGCTGGGGGCGGTGGAGCTGCTGGGGGCCGTGCTGCGCCACCTGCACGCCCTGCCCTCCTTTCCCGGCAGGGAGGTCACTTTGGCCCGGGCGCTGTGCCTACTGGCGGCTGCGTTTCCGCATGACGTACGGCGACGATGTACGGCAGCGGAGTGCCCGCAGGGAGGCAGCGGGAGCAGCAGCAGCAGTGCAAAGGGCGGGGCAAAGGGGCGGCGGGAACGTGGGGCGCCCGGTGTGGGAGCGGGAGCAAGAGCGGGAGCGAGCTTCCAGGTCGGCTCAGTATGGCCTGTGGCGCTGGTCCGGACGCTGGGGGCGGAGGTGGATGTGGTGGAGGTGGAGGGCCTTGCTGCGGCTATAGAGGCGTTGGCGGGTCTGCTGGAGGCGTGGGGGGATGGCAGGGGGGTGCAGGAGGAGGAGAAGGGTGGAGAGGTTTCGCGGCTGCGGGCGGCGGTGGAGCTGCTGGATGGTGGGGGCCGTGCGCCGAGGAGCAGGGCACGTGTGTTACTAGAGGTGCTGAGTCAGCCCACGCCGCTGGACGCGTGACAGGTGTTTGGTAGTGGCTGCGTTGCTCGAGTCCGGTGTGCCTTGACGTACTGCTGGGCTATCAGTAGCATTGGTGGTACCAAATGGCGCGAGCCTTGCAGAAAGGGTGATTTGTAGATTCGTGTAGTTAAGAACGAGGCAAGAGTGGAGCCTGTCCGGCCGCGACAGAGTCGGTGCGTGTGGGGATAAACGCCGTGTGTCTGCACTACGGGTGTGGGTGCGCGCTGGTAGGGTGAGGTGCAGGGGTTGCGCAGGGGGCTGGGAGTTAGCTGCTGGCTTGCACGTGCCTGCCTGCAACGTGGCCTGCGATGCCTTGGTGGTGCATGATTCGGCCCATGCCCTGACAATTCCAGCGCGCCATAGTGGTAACGGCTGGACCTGGTCGAGGCCGTCGGTGTGAACGCCTGTTTCTAAGAACGGCGTAGGTTTAGTTGCAGTCCGGAGCTCCCCAGGCTTGAGGCGCAGAGTACCTCCCCTGCTGATGTTACAAGCCTACGTTAGAGCAGCAGGGGGTGATACGCCTTTTCTAGATCGCCTTCAGCACATGACTGCGCGACGGTGAGCACGTTCTCTGGAAGGGGACCAAAACTGCAAATTCATACATACATACGTTCGATTCGGTGCAGCGGCCTCAGGACAGCATTGTGCACCTCTAGGTTCGCGGTCCAGGTACAGGAGCTGCGCAAGGGTGTGAGCAGGTGTGAGCGACACCTGTCAGTGCCCGCTGAGGGTGGAGCACGCACACACAGCCCGCTCGTCACTTAGCTGCCTGTAGCATGCATCTCGTGCAGGTCCAGGCAGGTCTGAAAATAATCTCAATGCTTTATGCAGCTTCCTTGTGTCTCAGAACCGTTCACAAGGTACCGAACTGACATGCCGCTCGCACTGGCACCCTAGTTGAGCCAAAGTGTGCTTGGCGCTGTTGGCACGCGGCGGGGGAGCAACGAACAACCAGGCGCCAACCTGGGCCAACCCATCAAATGTCGGCTGTGCCGGTGCCGCATCTAGTTAGCCTGTCGCTGTTGGTACGTGGCTGTTGACAAATGGCTGTTGGCACGTGCGGTCACATGGCCGGGGAGCAACCTGGAGCAATTAGTGACGGACCGCAGCAGTGTGACGGCAGGCGCACGCTCCGTTTGTCACGTGTCAGGTCGCCCAGGCGCCAGGGTCGCCATCCTGGTTGCGTTGCTACGGCCTGCTCAGCCCCGCCGCCTGCCCGCCCCATAGCTTGCGCCGTTGCGCGAATGCCTCCCGCCTAAGTTGAGCATGGTTGGGGCCCATGAGCCCAAGCATGGATAGAGGTCACGTTGCCCACTGCAGGTGCAGCACGGCTCACAGATGCTCACAGCGCCATAAGAAAGGCGTGCTTGAGCCAGCCACTCCTTGAGCCCTTGTACATGAGGACACCTGAGCGTACGACCATAGTGCATCGGTTGGCAACACCACAGTACTCCCTGTACCTCAGCGCCTACGAAGTACTAGCTGCTGCAGTGTAGTCAGTGCGGTGGGCAGGTAGGTGCTCCTGGTACGACCGTTATCCATGCACACAGTGTACAGCATGAGTGGTATGCCCTCAACTGTTGAGGGCATACCACTCATGCTGTTGCTCAACAGCATAGGGAAGCATTGTGCTCGGAGGAACTGGTTTGCGGTGAAGCCCAACTAGCTAGTAGTGCATATTGTGCAACGGTGCGCTGCCCCCAACAGTATGAACTCGACACCTGGGGCGATTGCCAGTGTCTTGCTGGTTATGACATTATAGACAGTTCACTGTAGCGAAGTCGGCAGGCGTTGGTAGCCATGGCTGACCCTTCCTTGCAACAGCTAGTAGCCTCGCTTCCCGGCATCCTCGATCATACAGCTGAGCAGGCTGAACAATGGCTCCTAAATCTGGAAATGTTCCGCCAAGTTGCGCGGTCTCCAGTCGCTCTAGGGGAGCATGCGGAACCGATCGAGAGGGACAGCAGCATTAAGGTGTTGACCCAGACAGCTGACGACGTTACAACTGTGCTGGTGGAGTCCTTGAAGGGCGTGTTCGGTATGCAGTATCGGCATGCGGATGCCCGAATTACCGACAGCGTTTTACGTCACAGCCGACTGCACAAGGCGCTGCTCCAGCTGCTGGTCGTCATAGTGCGCTGGGAGCCACTTGCGCAACCGACTGCACAGGAGCGCAGCGCATCGCTCGCCACTCCACAGCTGCAGCGCAAGCTGGCGGTTGAGGAAGGATACGATTCGCTACTCTCCGCGTTTGGCACGCGGCACTTACTGTCCTCTAGGTTCTATCTGCTCGGCCTTTTCACGTTCATGCTGAAGCGGGGTGCTGACCGCCTTGCTGAGTCCTACTCGGAGCGGAGTGGCACCAGGAGCAGGGCAGACCAGGGTTTGGGCAGGCGCCGGGTCGGTCCTGCAGCCTCGGGTGCTCTGGACGCAGGCGGACCGAAGGCCCTGGACGCACCTCCCACGACGGTGCTGGCCCTGGAGCTCGGGTGCGCGCTGCTGCGCATGCACACGCTGCAGTGCTGCAGCCGGCAGGTGGCGGCCGTGTGCGCGCGGGCGGGCGGAGGTGACAAAGAGCACCAGCAGGAGCAGCAGGAGCAGCAGCAGCAGCAACAGCAGCTGGGTGGACAGGAGGAGCAGAAGCGCAGGGCAGTAGAGGGACAGGGGCAGGAGGGCGAGCAGCGGGTCAGAGCAGATATAGTCCTGGAGGTGGTGCGGTCGTCGTTGGGGTTGGTTGACGGGCTGTTGGCTCTGGGGGGAGCCGCTGTGGGCGTCATGGGCAGGGACGAGGGGCCGCCGTCCGGAGGTCCAGGGGCAGCGGCGGCAGCCGCCCAGCACGCGGACTGCCGGCGCCTGTCCCGGCGCTTCCTGCTGCTGCTCGCCTCGAGCCTGCGTGACAGCCACCTGCTGGAGCACTGCGCCAGGGCGGCGGTGGTGGCGGCGGTGGGGCGGCAGCGGTGCACACCCCGTAGCAGCGCGTGCGGGGAGGCGGCGGAGGGGCAGGGGCAGGGGCAGGTCCATGGGCATAGGCTAGCAGAAGAGGTCTCGGACAACAGCCTGGGCGCCCTGCAGGCCATGTTCCACGACGTAATGTGCTCTGCGGAGGCCGCAAGGCGCCTGCTGAAGGCCTGCGAGCACGCCCCCGCCCCCGTCCGTGCCGTTGTTGACCCAGCCGTGCGCCAGGCCCTGACCGGCACCCCTATGGCATACGTGGCCCTGGCGCTGGGGCTGCGCGCCCTGTGTACGGCAGACGGCGGGCCGGAGTACGGCATGCCGGTGTCGTACAGGGCGCTGCCGGCGGAGTGGGCTCGGAGGGAGCTCCCCAGCGGAGAGGTACACTTTAGCGCCGATTTCCAGATCATTTTCATGGTGGAGACGTTGCGGCTCCCGGAGCTGAAGGACCAGCTGCTGGAGCTGCTGGGAGGTGTGGGGCCCATGCTGACGCTGCTGCTGCGCGTGTGCGAGCTGGCCACGCGGTCCGCTGCGGTGCACGGAGGGCGAGACGACGAGGAGGAGGGGGAGACGGATGGGGATAGGGGCCGGGGAGGGCGTGGCAGGCAGGGCAGCAGTGCGCCCGGCGGGCTGCGACATGTGCTGGTGCCGCTTGCATGTTTACGATTAGGACTGTTCGTGTTCGATACTGCTGGCACACTTCTTGCGGAGTGCTGGGGGCAGCAGCAGGTGGCCGCGCGGGGCGAGAGCGGGAGGGGCGGGGGCAGGGGTCACCTGGCGGCAGGGACGGCGGACGGTGGAGGCGGTCGGACGGGAGTGCAGGGCGCAGGGGCGGGCGGGGAGGAGGCAGGGGGCGCGGAGGGCCCACCTGTGCGGGCGCATGAGGCAAAGGGGGCGGCGGGTGCAGCGCCGGAGGCCACCAGGGCCGCGGCGAGGTGCGGCGGCGGGGGAAGCGAGGGTCGGGATTCGGCAATGGAGAGGACGCCGACACAGCCTTCAGCACCGCGCCGTGCAGCCCCCACTGCTGCTGAGATCCAGGCAGCTGCCTTGGACCACCAGCAGGCGCCCGGGCCTGCTGCTCGGCGCAAGCGGGTGCTGTCCGCGGCGGCCCTGCTGGCGTTCCAGGTGCGGTGGTGGCGCTGCGTGTGCGGCGCGGCGGAGCACATGGTGCTGCTGCGGCTGCCGCAGGAGGAGCGCGAGCTGGAGGTGGCGGCAGCCCGCGAGCTGGCGGCGTGTATGACGCAGCTGGAGCTGCCGAACCCGTTCGAGGGTAGGTGCAGTGTGCCGACAGGGCAGCGTGTTGCTGCCGCCACCGCCATTGGCCCGCGAGCTGGCGGCGTGGGGTGATGCAGCTGGAGCTGTCAGGCCCTGCACTGTGCCAACACGACAGCAGCTCAGTGAATTGCACGATGCATGTGGGGACAGCTGCTCATCGGCGCCGGTGGTGCATGCGTGCGTATGTCGGCGCGCGTCAGGGCAAGCCTTGGACGGAGGGGAGGGCCGGGCGCGCGGGCGTTCCTGCTCAGTGGCTGTGCACATGATCTCTGGAGGCCCACGGAGGGGTGGAAACGGCCAGTCCGCCCTGCCCGCCAGTACATGGGTACCATGCATGTCCACACCTCTCGTCCCTGACGCCACATCAGCACGACCTCTTCTCCCTGAGTAACTAATTCACCCGGCCCCTCACTTTCTTCCCTACCGATCCAGGCCCGCTGCCTCCCGCGCCGCCTCCCCGCCTGTCCGCCGCCCTGGACGGCGGCCTGCTGCCCTGCCTGGAGGGCCTGCTGCGGAGGGCGGCCAGGGACCCGGAGGGCACCACCGGCAGGCTTGCATGTCACGTCCTGGTCCACGAAACCAGCACTGAACCCCGGTCGTTCGCCTTCCTGTGGCTACTCTCATACGGGGAGGTGGAGCAGGGACTGGGCTTCCTTGACGCACTCAGCAGCCTGCCGCCAGGGCAGCCGGGGTACGGCGTCGGCGTCGGCGGCAGGCGGCGGCTGGGGCCTAAGGGCGGCGCCCACGGCGGTAATAACGGGCTATTGTCACGATTTGCGGCGATCACAGCTGAGGACGTGCTCAAGAGCAGCGTGCTGCTGTGGGTGAAGTGTACGGGTTCTCCGGAGGGCGGCAGCGGCGGCTGCGGCGGCGGCGACGACGGCGGCGACGACGGCGGCGCAGCAAGTTGCGGCAACGCAAGCAGTGGGTGCAGCGGAAGCTGTCGCGCAGGCGGCGGCGGCAGCGGCGGCGGCGGGGGCACCGGCAGCGGCAGCGGAGGAGCGGCTTGGCCGCATGTGCCGCCGGCCCCCGGCCTCCACCGGCTGCAGCTGCTGCTGTCGCACGCCGTGCGGCTGCTGCTGCCGCCGCTCGCACGCCTGGTGCGGGTCCACGCAGGCGGACCAGACGCTGTGCGGGCCGCAACGGGCGGTAACGCCGGCGCCAGTGCCGGCGCGCAGCGGCAGCAGCAGCAGGAGGCCATGCCGGTGTGGCGCCTGGCGGCTAATGTGTCGGGGCTTATACCTCTGTGGGTGTGGACCCTGTCTCTCGTCGGCATGCGGGGCGGCCGCGAGGGCGGGAGCGGTGACAGTGACGGTGCCGGCGGGAGTGCACACACTCACGACCAGCAGCAAGGCGCGCCGCAGGCTCAGCACTGTGCGCTGCACCGGTTCCTGTTTGAGGAGCTGGGGGCGGTGGAGCTGCTGGGGGCCGTGCTGCCCCACCTGCACACCCTGCCCTCCTTCGCCGGCAGGGACCGCACTTTGGCCAGGGCGCTGTGCCTGCTGGCGGCAGCGTTTCCGCATGACGTACGGCGCCGATGTACGGCAGCGGAGTGCCCACAGGGTGGCAGCGGGAGCAGCAGCAGCAGTGCAAAGGACGGGGCCAAAGGGAGGGGGGGCCGCGGGGCTCCCGGTGTGGGGGCGGGAGCGGGACCCCAGTCCGGCAGATCTCAGCCTGGCTCGGTGTGGCCTGTGGCGCTGGTCCGGGCGCTTGGGGCAGAGGCGGAGGTGGTGGAGACGGAGAGGCTAGCTGCGGCTTTGGAGGCGCTGGCGGCTCTGCTGGAGGCATGGGAGGGAGGCAGGGGCGAGCAGCGGGGGGAGGCGGGTGGTGGGAGTGCGGTAGGGGGTGGGGAAAGGGGCAGGGTCGGCGAGGGCGGCGGGGAGGAGACGGGCGGGCATGTCGCGCGGCTGCAAGCGGCAGTGGTACAGCTGGATGGTAGGGGCTGTGCGCCGAGGGGCATGGCACGTGTGTTTCTGGAGGTGCTGAGCGAGCCCACGCCGCTGCCGGCGTGACAGGTGCTTGGTGCTTGGTAGTAGGTGCAGTGTCGTGAGTACCAAAAAGAATGGACTGCAGTCGTGTACAGTACGGTATGCCATGGGAAAGGATGCAAAAGCGCGCCGGTGGGGTAAGGTGAGGGTGTTGGGGGTACGGCAGCAGGACCTGGCTAGCAAACGTACCGCTGAAGGCATTGCTGAGCTTCATTACTCCAGATTATTCTGTAGTAAGCCTTGGTCGTTTTGGCCCCTCTGCAGATGGTTGTGGGACCCAGCACGATGCAGGCCCCGTCGACATGCTATGCTGCTGAGCTCCGAGGCTTCGGTAATCGGTGTGAGCTGGTTGGCTAGACTCGTCATGGCAAGGGATTAATGTGTAGTAGCGCGGTACATTGTGTAGCCCTGGATCCAAGAAGGATATGTAGTTGTGGGTGGATGCGCTGTCGGCAGTGTCGTGGTGTCCATCGAGCTGGCAACTGTGTCGTACGTGCGTAGGCAGCTTGGCGCGTATGCGCATGCAAGGGAGAGGGATTGGCCATGGCGTCGTGCAAGCCACCTGTCCAACCTTCTTACAGACACCGAGCACGTGTTCCGCGACCACAGCTCGGCAGCACAAGTGCCAAAGCGCACGGTGAATGGGCCACTGCCGGTCTTTGTGGGTGTGTAGGAAACGTGGGTCAAAGCAGGTCAGGGAAGCCCTCAGCCTCACGTCAGGCACTAAGCAAACGCGAAGGTGAACAGTTGCGTAAGGTCGACACGTGTGAGTACCGTAATAACGACGCATGGCTTGCTAAGCTCTGTGCCCTGCCCACCCATGGTAATGTTACTACCGGTAACAACCGGAAGTGCAAAACTCGCAGCTTCATTCATGCAAAGCGCTTGGCAAGTTGTAGCCCGCCGGACGTACGCTGACCCCCTGACAAACACCTAGCCCAGACCTGGAACCGCTTTTGTCAACCAACGTTCTGCCTCCGCCGTTTCCTACCACCACCCAGGCACGCATCGCCGCTACCCACCCTACTGCAAGGCCCGCGCTCCCGCTACCGTGTCTCCATCCCTTGCCCGGCCCCCCGCCTACCACCCTACTCGCCCTCACCCCGCTTCCCCCTCGCGCGTGACTGCCCTCGCCCCGCCGCCCCCTCATCAGGCCTGCGCCCGTGCCACCATCGCCACCAGCCCTTGCCCTCGCCACAGGCCACCAGGGAGGCGCCCTGCCCTCCCCTGCCCAGCTGCCCTGGCCGCTCGCCCACGTCCCGGCCGCAGCGACCCAGTGCAATGGACCCCGCCCGTGCCAGGCCAAGACAAGCTGCGGCCCGCTGCTTCCGCTTGCTGCACGCCGCAGTCCCCCCATGTGCCCCCTCAGTCCGCCAGCGCCCTCGTCACGATGCCGCCCAGCACAATGGACGCCACCACCTCCGTCACGAGGTAGCCCACGCTGGTGCCGCGCCCCGGGGCCGCCAGCGAGCCGCCCGCGCCGCCCAGCGACACCAGCACCCACGTGGCGGAGCAGCGGACCACCTGCATGGGGCGTGGAGGGGAATCGCGGCGGTGAGGGTGGAGGGGAAGCGCGGCGGTGAGGGTGGAGGGGCAGGTGTGTACCCACAGCAACACTCAATGGAAAGACAGGGACACCAGCAGCCACGTGGCGGAGCAGCGGATGACCTGGGGGCAGGGGTGTTTGGGCGGCGAAAGGATGGTGATAGTGTGACAGTGGAGCAGCGGACCAACTGCGTGGGGCGTGTGGGTGGCAGCGTGTGGGGGGATAAGGGCAAGGAAAGCGTGCTGTTTTGCACATCGATGGCGTCCCCACACCCTTCTTCCCCGTAGCCTACGGCTGCCATGCCCCCCCCCCCCCCCCCCCCCCCCCCCCCCCCCCCCCCCCCCCCCCCCC
>VFQN01007093.1_pt1 | contig 12260 bp, 13 predicted proteins | sample 3512371 | NCBI WGS metagenome assembly VFQN01 (sample SAMN10412370, study PRJNA504923) | tailings metagenome | isolation source: Replicate 2 from Balatoc abandoned mine | place: Philippines: Itogon, Benguet | collected 2017-08-28
TGGCGGCCCTGGAAAGGAGCAGCTTGATCTTCGGTCCGCCTATCTTCCTGCCGCCCGGCGCGTAGCGTGACGCCACCACCAGGTCGTAGCCTTCCTGGATCTTCGCGTAGAGCCGGTTGACCGTTTCCGGCATGTCGGAAAGGTCGCACATGATCGGGATGATGTAGGGCGTCCGGGCCAGCTCGAAGCCGGTCTTGAACGCGCCCACCACGCCGCTTCCATGGATGTTCCTGACGAAGCGGATCGCTGGGTCGGTGGAAAGCGCCGCCCGGTGCACCAGGGTCGGGTCGTCCTCGTCGTCGTAGATCACCAGCGCCGTGTAGGGCAGCGCCACCACCTGCCGGATCTCCTCGAACAGCGGCAGGATGTTGTGCTCTTCATGGTAGACTGGGATGACCAGCGTCACCATGGCGCTAGGCAGGGCCGAGGTGTCGGTCGGCGCCGGGTCTTTCTCGGCGATCATCGCGAACTTCTCGTATCTGCTTGCCCCACCCTGCCCCAGACATGGACCAGGAGCGGCAGCGACAGCACCCCCACGAGCGTGGTCGACAGGCCGAACACGACCGAGGAAGCCACCGCCGCATCGCCCGGTATTCCCACCAATCCGAGCCCGACCGCAAGCACCGCTTCCCGCACCCCCCATCCGGCGACCGAGAAGGGCAGCATCATCACCAGCGTGGTGATCGGCAGCAAAAACGCCGCCACCGGGAAGCCGACGCTGAGCGGCATGCCGCGCGCAATCACCCAGAAGCCCAGGACGTAGAGCAGCTGGTTGACCATGCTGATCGCCAGCACCGCACTCAGGAGCAGCGGCCGGCGCGACTGGCTTTCCACGGCGCGCCAGAGCTGCTCGACCAGCAGCACCAGCTTTGCCAGCATCCCGGCGTGGGGCCACCCGGCTGCCGCCAGCCGGCTCACCAGCAGTGCGAGGACGACGATCCCAGCCACCAGCGCCAGCACGGCGAATACCCGCTCGGGCGAGAGCGCGTCGTGCAGGGCCAGCGGGACGAACGGCCAGGCCGCCAGCACCGTCGCCATCAGGCCGACCAGTCCCATCAGACGATCGAACCCGACCTGGCGGACCGCGTTGACCATCGGCACATGGGCCCGGTGCAGCAGGACCATGCGCAGGGCGTCGCCGCCGGCAACCGAGGGCACCACCTGGTTGACCGCATGGGAGGCGAAGGTCAGCCGCACCAGCGGCGGCCAGGCGACACGGTGCCCGTCGCCGCGCGCGATCAGCCGGAGCCGGACCACCTGGCAGCCGATCTGCAACAGGAACAGGGCTACGGCCAAGGCGAAATGGCCGGGATCGCAGTCGGCGACCTGGCCCAGGATCGCCCGCCAGTCGAAATACCCGACCATGACAGCCAGGATCGCGAGCGTCGCCGCGACCTTGCCGAGGATGATCCGGTTCGTCCTGCCCAACCTGCTCTCCAGCACACGCCTTCGACGACAGCGCGTCTCAGGAACGGTTCCGAACGTGGTGGACAGGCATCATCGGACGGCAGGTTCCTTGCAGGATGGCGCGGCTCCTGCCGGTTCGCCTGGGCGCAGGCGTGCTGTCCAGGCGGCAGGCAGGCGGCTACATAAGCCCGCCCGGCGCCCATGGCCAGCGCCGGGAAGCATAGGATCCGCACGCGCGATGGCACCCAGCTCGACCGAGGCAGAGGATGAAGCCGGCCGCGAACCGCCCATCCAGCGCTGGCTGGTCGCGGCGGCGCTGCTGGTGCCGGCACTCCTGTTCCTGCTGGCCTCGCGCGGCAACTGGCTGTTCGACTTCGGCGGCGCCGACAACTGGCAGTACGTCAAGTACTTCGTGGCGTGGGACAGCGGCGATACCACCATGCGCGCGGAGATGGACCGCAACTACAAAGGCTCGCGGGCGCCCTGGATCGTGCTCGGCCATGCCGCCTACGCGCTGCTCGGCCCGATGGCGGGCACCATCGTCCTGCACGCCGGCGTCCTGCTCCTCTCAGCTCTGTTCCTCTACCTGCTGGTCGAGTTGTTCTTCGGCGGCAGGGTCGCCCTGGCCGTCGCGATCCTGGCGGTCTGCCTTCCCAACTTCCAGGCTTCCGGCGTGCCGGGCTTCTGGAACTATCACGGCAGCGCCGGCAATCTCTATTTCCTGGCCGGCCTGTACTTCACGGCCCGCGCATTCGCCGCGCGCAGGAAGCTGGTGCTGGCCGCGCTGGCTGGGGCCGGCCTGTTCGCCGCGTTCCTGACCACCTTCATCTATGGCGCGCTCGGGCCGATGCTGCTGGCCTTCGCCTGGACCTGCTGGCAGCGGTTCGGCCGGCAGGACTTGGTCCGGCTGCTCCTGGCGGCATTGGCCGGCGCGATGCTGGCCACGCTTGCCTTCGGCCTGGCCAGCTTCGCCACCGGCGGCACGTTCTGGTTCTTCATGTCCCAGTTCCGCTTCGTGATGCGCGCGACCGGCAACAATGTCTGGGCGGAGCCGCTGGCGGTGTGGCTGCCGACAGCAGGCTGGCTCGCTTTGACCCTGGCGACCGCGCTGGCCAGCATCCCGTTCCTGCTGGCGGCCTGGCGCGGCGTCCCCGGCCGAAACCGGATTGCATTGGGTTTCGTCCTGCAATTCTGGCTGGCGGAGCTGGCGCTGGTCCTGTGCGACCTGCTCGGCCAGAACGCTTTCCAGGTGCCCTACGTCCATTACGTGTCGATCCCCTCCACCCTCCTGGCCCTGGCGGCGATGGGGTCGGCCGTGTTCGGGGAAAGGCTTCGGCAGATGCACCCGCTGGTCGTGGCCGCCCTGGCGCTCCTGGTCCTGGTGCCAGGCCAGGTCCTGACCGGATCGGGCCTGCGCCAAAGCTTGGCGGCGCTGCCGCTCTATCGGTTCGTCCTGCCGGCCAGTGTGGCGCTGCTGGCCTTCCTGGTGGCCTGCCTGCTGCGCAGGCATCGCATGGCCCCCTTCCTGGCGCTGCTGGGCTTCCTGCCGATGACGCTGGCGGCCTTTCCAGCCGGCCCCTACGCCGTCACCGAGCGCTGCTATCCCGCACGGGCGATCTTCCCGGCGATCAGCGAGGGATCCGCCTTCATCTCGTCCCTGTGCGTGACCCAGATGAGCGGTGCGCTCTGGTATCCCGACGGGCCGCGGCTCCGCTGGTCGGCCGACTGTCCACCCATCCCGCTGCCGCAGGTCGCGTTCCCGCTGCGCCATGCGGGCCTGGTCCGCCAGCTCGGCACGCCCGGGCAGCCCCCTCTGGAGGCGGTGCGCGCCGGACGGCCGGAGCAGCTGCGGGCGGTGTTCATCGTTTCGGACGAGGCCAGCGCCGCGCGGCTGGCGGGGGAGATGGCGCCGCTCGCCGACCGCTACGACCGGCTCCCGCCCAGGCAACTGCAACTGGGCAGCGGCGACGTCCTGGTGGTGCAGGCCTACCGGCAGCGCTGAATGTTCACTCCGGCAGGCGCACCCCGCCCTGCGCGCAGTTGCCGTTCATGATGCAGTCCATCTCGGCGTCATGGCCGTAGCCCGGCACCTGGCGCGGGTCGGGCTGGCCCCGGACCACGGCGCCCCGCGGGTTCCAGCGCAGGATCTTGGTCGCCTCGTCCTCGCCGAACGCCAGCGCCAGCACGCCATAGGCGAACGCGTTGCGCTCCGGGGCGCCCAGCGAGTCCCAGCCGCCGCGGGCCCGGTCCCAGATCCCGGTCATGTCGGCCAGGTCGATCTGGGCCGCCTCGGGCAGGCCGGGAAAACTTTCCGCCAGATGGTCGCGCACGACCGCCCGGTCGGCGGCGAGCTTGGCCGGGTCCTGGCCAGCCTGGGCCAGGGAAAAGATCAGCGCGTCGACATAGGCGTCGGCATCGGCGCGGGTGAGCTGCAATCCGCCCACCTCGGCCAGCACCGCGTCGGCGGGCTGCGCGTTGCCCGGCGCGGCCAAGCCAGGCTGCGCCGGCTTCGGGCCGGGCGGCGGCGGAACCACCGCCAGCGCCGGTCCGGCCGCAAGCCAGGCTGCCAGCGCCGGCGCCAGGAGCGCCGCCCGCAGGCGCCGCACGCGTTGCGCCGGGGTCATGGTCATGCCGCCCGGGCGTCGTGCCAGAGCTGTCCGTCCAGCACCACCGAATCCAGGCGGAACTTGCGCTCGCCGATCAGCTGCTTGCCCTCGACGTCGACAAACGGGAAGCGGCCCTCGTCGATCCGCACCACGGTGGCGTCGCCGGTCGAGCCCGTCGACAGGTCGGCCAGGTCCGGGCGCTTCAACAGGTCGGCCGGCGTCTTGGTGACCGAGCGGACGATGTCGTTCACCTCCATGCCGAGGTTCAGGAACTTCGACATGGTCTCCAGATTGTCCCAGGCCGGGCCGTCGATGCACAAGGCATGCACGTCCGAGCTGATGATGTCCGGCGGAAAGCCGCCCGCCAGCATCGCTCGTGCGACGTCGAACGAGAAGCTGCCCATGCCGTGGCCGATGTCGAAGATCACGCCCTTCTCGCGCGCCCTGAAGCAGGCCTCGCGCACCCGCCCGTCCGCATGGGTCGGCGCGTTCGGGCGCGGCCGGAAGCAGTGGGTGAGCGTGTCGCCCGGCCGCAGCATCTCCAGCACGTCCTCGTAGCGCGGCGGCGGGGCGTCGATGTGGCACATCACCGGCAGTTCCGCCTGCTCGGCCGCCTCGATCGCGATCTCCAGCGGCGTGATGCCGTTGTAGCCGCTGGCATGCCGGCCGATGCGCACTTTGATGCCGCGCACCAGGTCGCGGTTGGCGCGTGCGATGTCGGCGCACACGTTCGCGTCGAGAAGGCGCATGTCGCTGCTCTCGCCGACCGACACCTTGTCGGAGAAGCCGTAGATCCCGGCGAAGCTGACATGCAGGTAGGCCAGGATCCTGGTTTCCGTGCGGCCGATCACGTGCTCGCGGAAGCCCTCGAAGTTGCCGGGCCCGGCGCTGCCCACGTCCAGCCAGGTGGTGGTGCCGGCGCGCCTGGCCAGCTCGTCCGGGCGGATGCCCAGCGAGGTGCCGCCCCAATAGACGTGGGTATGGAAGTCGATCATGCCGGGCATGACGATGGTGCCCGACACGTCCCGCACCTGGGTGGCACTGCCGTTCAGCCCATCGCCCACCGCCGCCACCTTGCCGCCGGCAAACGCCACGTCGGTCACCCGGTCCACGCCCTGGCCAGGATCAACCACGTGCCCGCCCGTCAGCACCAGATCGTAATTCATCACCGCTCCAACGATTGCGCCCGATAGCGCCGCCCGTTCCGACAGCGGTATCGCAAAGACCGGTTGGCGCTCCGGGTCAACGGGTTGTTAACCGATTCACGATAGGATCGGGCGCATGCCAACACGATCGCGCGACAGGCGCGCGGGGAAAGGTCGAGAGCATGAAGTCGATCCGCAAGCAGCTGGCTGCCGGCCTGGTGGCCGCGCTGGGCCTGGCCGTGGTCCCGCTGCAGCACTCCGACGCCGGCACCAGCACCGCGTCCTTGAGCGTGGCGGTGACGGTGGTCAGCAACTGCAAGGTCACCGCCTCGGCCCTGACCTTCGCCAACTATGTCAGCGGCCAGGCCACGACCAACGACACCAGCACGACCCTGTCCTATTCGGGCTGCCCGAACGAGAGCCTGAAGTTCGAGCTGGACGACGGCAGCAACCTCCAGGGGAGCTTTCGCGGCATGCGCAGCAGCGCCGGCGCCGTGCTGGGCTACCAGCTCTACCGCAACACCAACTACAGCTCGATCATCGGCAGCGGCACCAACGCGGTGAGCTTCACCGCCCCTGCGAGCGGCACCGGCACGGTGACCGTTTATGGCCGCATCCCGGCCAACCAGTCGGTCGCTGCCGGCAGCTATACCGACACGGTCGGGGTGACGCTGACCTTCTGACGTTCTGCCGCCGCCGCTGCGCCAGGACGGCCGGACGACGGGTGCTGGCAGGCAGGTGCGCCCTTGCCACGGCCAGGCCTCCTCACCTGGCGGCAGCGCCGCGCGTCCAGGCACCGGGTTCGCCTCCCGCGAGGCTGCGCCGCCGGCCACCAGGCCGGAATGGCGGCAGCACAATGCCTGAACAGGCGCGGTCCACCGCCGCCGGGCACGGATCCGTCATGATGCGGAGCCGAGGCCTGCCTCCAGCCGTGGCAGGTGTGCAGTGGCGGCCTGTTGAAGACCAGAGCGTTGCTGCTCCTGCCCGGATGCGCGAATGGCCGGCTCAGGGCCGGCCATTGCGGGAGATCAGGTCACACCAGGGCAACTTGGCCGGATCGGGCGACATCCCGGGAGCTGCACACGGCCATGCCGGCTTCCGGGCCGGCTGGAAGCGCGGGGCACCCGGCGGGCCGGAAACGCCGACCTTCAGGCTGGCGCGCCGAAGCCAGCCTCAGATCTGGCTCTGCGCGAAGTTCTGGATGCCGATCTTGTCGATCAGCTCCAGCTCGGCCTTGTTGTGGTCCTGGTGCTCTTCCTCTTCCTCGAGGATGTGGATGAACAGGTCGCGGGTCACGTAGTCGCCGTGCCGCTCGGCGATCGCGATGCCCTTGCGGTACTGCTCGATGCCTTCCAGCTCGAGGCGATAATCGCACTCGATGAGTTCCTTGAGGTTCTCGCCGATATAGAGCTTGCCCAGGTCCTGCAGGTTCGGGAGGCCTTCCAGCAGCAGGATCCGCTTGATCAGCTTGTCCGCGTGCTGCATCTCCTCGATCGATTCCTTGTACTCGGCCTCGCCGCGCTTGATGAAGCCCCAGTTCTCCAGCATCCGCGCATGCAGGAAATACTGGTTGATGGCCGTCAGCTCACCCTTGAGGGACAGGTTGAGGGCGGCCAGCACCTCGGGATGACCCTTGACGGGCGTGGCACTCGGCATCTGCGTCGGTCCTAGTAATTAAGCCTGATGGTTCGGTGCGCCAGAGATGCGCCCTTTTTTGGAATCGTTCAAGACTGTGGGGTCGCGGAACACGAACAGGGACTGGGGCGCGAACGAAAGGCCGATCTCGCCGCCGACGCGGTGGGCGACCTCGCCCGGCACGTGGATGTCGCCGAGCCGGCTGCCATCCGCCGCGAGCTCGACCCGGCAGCGGTCGCCCAGGTCGCGGCAGGCCAGCACGGTCGCCCGCCACGGGCTCTCCTCCACCGCCACCGGCGTGAGGTCGCGGGTGCGCAGGATCACCTCCACGCCTTCGCGGTCGTCGCTCTCGATCGGAATCGGCCCGATCGGGGTCGCTAGGTGGCCGGATTCGGGGCAGCCGAAAAAGCGCAGCACCGGGCCGAAGAAGCCGGCGACGAAGCGGGTCGCCGGCGAGCGGTAGAGCTGGCCGACCGTGCCGGACTGGGTGATCCGGCCATCCTCGATCACGTGGATCCGGTCGGCCTCGGCGATCGCCTCGTCCGGGTCGTGGGTGACCATCAGCACCGGGATGCCGGCGTGGCGCAGGATCGTGAGCACGCTGGCGCGCACCTCGGTGCGCAGGCTGGGATCGAGCGCCGAGAACGCCTCGTCGAGCAAAACCGCGCGCGGGGCAGCGGCCAGGGCGCGCGCCAGCGCTGCACGCTGCTGCTCGCCGCCGGACAGCTCGTGCGGGAACTTGGCGGCATGTCCGGCGAGGCCCACCATCGCCAGGAGCTCGCCGACCCGGCGGTCGCGCACCTTGGGGTCGGCCGCGCGCAGGCCGAACCCGACATTCTTCGCGACCGTCATGTGCGGGAACAGCGCCACGTCCTGGAACATCAGGCCGATCGAGCGGCGCTCGGGCGGCACGAACCAGCCGGGATCGCTCAGCACCTGGTCGTCCAGCGCCACCACGCCCGCGCGCGACCGCTCCAGCCCGGCGATCAGGCGCAGCACCGTCGACTTGCCCGAGCCGGACGGCCCCAGCAGGCAGTGCACCGCGCCGGGCGGCACCTGCAGGCAGACATTTTCCAGGGCAAAGCCGCGTGCGTCGGCCAGCTCGTAGCGGTGGCAGAGCTGCTCGATCCTGAGCCCGCCCCCGGACGCCGGCTGCGGCGCCCGGCAGCTGGCAGCGTTCATTATGCCACGACCTCATCAAGCAGCTCGGCCGCCGTCCGGGCGGCCTGCTCCCGCTCATGGCGGGCGCGCACCTCGTCGATGATCGCCTCCATGGTCGGCAGGCAGCGCCCGCAGCAGACCGCGACGCCCATCGCGGCGTGCAGGTCCTCGCCGGCATCGACGGAACGCGCGGCGGCGGCGCGCTCGCAATCGGCTTCACTCAAACAGTTGCAGACGCAGACGATCATGATCGGCTCGGTCGGACCAGCGAAGGAGGGAGGCTCATCGGCAGGCTAGGCAACGACAGACGACTTCTCGATACGACTCATATCGGCACGAAGATCCGATATGCCAGGACCATAGGAAAGGGTTCGTTCGCGTGTAAAGCCGGACCCGACAAACGCTTTATTTGGAACAATTCGAAACTGCCGGATGGCGCCATGGCTGGAGCCACGGGCGCGCGGGTGCTATCGCGCCGAAAGGCAGCGGGTGACGGGCGGCGATGAAGCGGTTCTCGGCAGGACGGATCATGGACGAGGCGGCGGCCGGCCACCGGGGCTGGGGTCCGCACTGGACCGACCGCGCCGAGCCCTTGCCGCGCTACGACGTGGTGGTGATCGGCGGCGGCGGCCATGGCCTGTCGACGGCCTACCACTTGGCCAGGAACCACGGCATCCGCCGGGTCTGCGTGGTCGAGAAGGGCTGGATCGGCGGCGGCAATACCGGGCGCAACACCATCACGATCCGCTCCAACTATTTCTATCCGGAAAGCGTCGCCCTCTACGACTTGGCCCTGCGCCTCTACGAGCGCCTGTCGGTGGAGCTCAATTTCAACATCATGGTCAGCCAGCGCGGCGTGGTCCGCCTCGCCCATTCCGAGGCCGACATGGAGCTGTGCGCGCGCTTCGTGAACGCCATGCTCCTCAACGGCGTCGACGCCGAACTGTTGGACGAGGCAGCCTTGCGCGCCGAGATCCCTGCCCTCAACACCCGCGGCCGCTATCCCCTGTTCGGCGGCTACGTGCAGCGCCGCGCCGGGGTCGCTCGCCATGACGCGGTGGCCTGGGGCTATGCCCGCGCCGCCACGGCGATGGGCGTCGACATCGTGCAGAACTGCGCGGTGCAAGGCTTCGAGATCGAGGGCGGCCGGGTGGTGGCGGTAAACACCGAAAAGGGCCGGATCGACTGCGGCCAGGTCGCCTTGTGCGTCGCCGGCCATTCCGGCCATCTCGCGGCAATGGCCGGGTTCCGCCTGCCGATCACCTCCATGTGCCTGCAGGCCATGGTCAGCGAGCCGGTCAAGCCGTTCCTGGACCGGGTGATCATGGACCCGCCGACCGGCACCTATGTCAGCCAGTCCGACAAGGGCGAGCTGGTGGTCGGCGGTGGCCTCGACCTCTACCCCTCCTATGCCCAGCGCGGCAACTGGCCGGTCCTGGAGACCGTGGTGGCCGGCCTGGTCGACATCCTGCCGGCCGCCTCGAACCTGAAGATGATGCGCAAGTGGGGCGGGATCTGCGACATGGTCCACGACAGCTCGCCGATCATCGGCCCGGCCCCGGTGGGCGGCATGGTCCTCAACTGCGGCTGGGGCACCGGCGGCTTCAAGGCGATCCCAGCAGGCGGCTGGCTCACCGCGCACCTGATCGCCCATGGCGAGCACCACCCGGTCAGCCGGCCGTTCGACCTGGACCGCTTCGCGACCGGCCGCCTGATCGACGAGGCGGCCGCTTCCGGCATCGCGCACTGACCGACGCGTAGGGCGGCGCGCAAGCGGCCCGTCCTGCAGGCAGTCAGGCGCCGCTGGCCCTGAACGGGAACTCGGCGAAGATCTGGTGCACGATCTGGTCGACCGCCTGCTCGGTCGGCAGGTCGTCGTCCGGCAGCGCCCGGCTGACCGCCACCCCTTCCCACACCATCTGGCGGCGCTTGCGGTCGATCAGGTCGATGCTGAGCGTGCCCTCGCTGTAGCTCTGCACGTCGGCATAGCCGCCATAGCCCCACCAGGGCCGGTACATGCCGGCACCATAGGGGCCGTAATAGTCATAAGGGTACGGCCCCCATAGCGGCGGGGCCGGCGTCACCCGCACCTTGTCCTGGACCCGGCTGTAGAAGGTGACTAGGAGGTCCGGCTCCTGCGCCGCCGGCACGTAGCCGCGCTGGGTCAGCTCCTGCGTGACCGCCCGCTTCAGGCGCTGGGTCAGCAGCGTGGAATATCCGGCGACGTCGGTGCCGAGCTTTTCGGCGAAGCCGAAGCTGCGGAAGGCGGAAAAGTCGGCGGTACGGTCATAGTCGCTGCGGATGGTCGGCGTGGTGGCGCAAGCGGCGAGCCAAAGCGCCATCAACACAACCAGCCCCCTGGTGAGCATGCGCATCCTCGATCCTCCGCCCTATCCTTTCCATTGGCAGAAGCATCGGCCCTCGACAAGCATCCGACCCCGCCCGAAGATCGCGACGGCCGGGTTGGCGGATGGCGGCGGATGGATGGGCTGAGCGGACGGCAGCGACAGGTCCTGGCCCTGGTCAGCGGCGGCTTGTCCAACAAGGCGATCGCCCACGCGCTCGGCATCAGCGAAGCCACCGTGAAGCAGCACCTGACCGCGATCATGCGGCGCCTGGGCGTGACTGGCCGGACCGAGGCAGCCCTGCGCATCCCGCCGCCGCCCAAGGCATGATCCCGTCTTGCACTTCTCTGCCCGCTCGCCTACCTACCCCCGCAAGGCCGGTCCCCATCGTCTAGAGGCCTAGGACTCCACCCTTTCAAGGTGGCGACACGGGTTCGAATCCCGTTGGGGATGCCAGCTTTTTCAATGACTTAGGCACAGCCGAGAACGGCCGCCCTAAGCTGATCCTAAATGGATGCTCCCGGACGGCACTGGATGATCGGGGTCCAGGTGCGGCAGCCTGCCGCACGTCGGCAGGCGTAGTGACGCTCGGCGAGCCACCGCACGACCAATGGCCAAGCCTCAGAATTTCCCCGGCCATCGTTAGAGTCGCGAACTGCCATAACTGCCAGAAGCGTGTGGATACCGGGGGCCAACCATGGCTTGTGAACGTTGACGGATGCTCTTGGACGATCAAGGATCGCCGGAAATAGCCGAGCTACCCAGCCCTTCAGCACCAGCCAGAATTTCGAGGGGCGACAATGAAACGTACGATCCTGGTGGCGCTCCTCCTGAGCGGGTGCGCCACCGTTGCTCCGCAGAGCCAATTCCCGCAGCAGGCAGCCGCGCTTCAGCAGAGTTGCGCGCAGCAGTTCCAGCTTCAGCTTCCCGATGCCCACCAGCGTTTCGCGGCTTGCTACAACAGCGGGATCGCACCACTGCGAGCCCAGGCCGGCTATCCCTACCCGGACCTCGCAGCGCTGGAGGACAACTACCGCATGCTGGTAGCGCAGCAGCGTGATGCCGGCGCCATCAATGATGCTCAGGTTGGCGTCTACATGGCAGAGCTGCGCACGCGCATCGCGAGCGAAGAGCAGGCCCGGATGGGACAAGCTGCGTTAGTGGAGCAGCAGGAGCGGCAGGCCGATGCCGCGAGCTGGGCCGCCATCTCACAAGGCCTCGCGCTGATGAACCAAGCCAACCAGCCGCCGCCGCGCCAAGGCTTCACCTGCACCCAGATGGGCAACACCACGAACTGCTGGTGACGCTCGATGTGACCACCGTGACGGCAAGGGATTTTGCGTGAGTGCGCTGAGGGCCGAACTTACGCGTGCACCTGTCGAAGAGCGTTAACCAATGCCGCTGCGGCCTCTTCAGAGACTGCGCGCGCGAGGACCTGGATATCTCCTTTAGGGTCTCCTTCATCGGCTAAGAACACGTAGTGCCCGAACCCGTCACAGAAGGGCGTGTCGCTCATTGCGTCCGCCTCCGTTGGCCGGATTGACCCGACGCATATCACCTTAGAGCCGTTCAGGCGGAATGACGCATAGAACTCTTCCATCGTGCGACCTCCCTTGGAGATGAAAGATGGCGAATCATAATCCGCGTATCTCTGTCAATAAGCTTGCGGAATATATTGTCCGCCGCGCAAACCGCCAGCGGCAGATCCTCCAAGGGCAGAAGTTTCCAACAGATTACATGGGTCCGTACTACAAGGACGCGAGCGAATCGATCGCGCGCTACATTGCGGGCGGTATGGAAGATATTAGCATTCTGAACAGGCAGATCTCCATCCTCGAACAATTGTCTCCGAACAACATGAATGCAGCCCGGCGAATTCAGCAGAACATCGAAGCAATCGAGAAGTTCGCGTTGATGGCTGACGACGTCGAACTCGAAGGAGTTCAACCACGGCTTGGCGA
>VFQN01007094.1_pt1 | contig 12259 bp, 8 predicted proteins | sample 3512371 | NCBI WGS metagenome assembly VFQN01 (sample SAMN10412370, study PRJNA504923) | tailings metagenome | isolation source: Replicate 2 from Balatoc abandoned mine | place: Philippines: Itogon, Benguet | collected 2017-08-28
CCCGCCAGCAGCACCGCCCGCGCCCAGTGGTCCAACACGTGGCTGTCACGCAGCCCACCAGCCAGCAGCAGCAGGTACCGCCGGGACAGCTGCCGCAGTTCTTTCCTGTCGTCCTCCGCGTGCGGCTGCTGCCTCAGGGGCCTGCTGCTGTGCTGCGGGCCCGTGTTCCCAGCGGCCGCGGCCCAGCGGTAGACGTCCACGGCCATGTCTATAAGCCCATGCAGGCCTGATAGGAGCACCCTAGCCATGCCACGTGTGCTTCGCGCCACGTGTGTTCCACCAAGACCAGCAGCCCCGCTGGTAGCTACTGTGGGACGATGCGTCTGCGCTGATGACTGCAGACCGGCGAATGGCGGCGCAGGGGCAGTCTGAGTCACCTCTTCGTTTTGCTGCCGCTGCCCCTGCTGTACGTTGGGTTCCGTCGTACCGCCCCCATACTGCTGCTGCTGTTGCCGCACACTCTGCTCCTCTGCCTGCTGCTGCTGCCCCTGCGGGACGTTGGGTTCCGTCGTACCGCCCCCATGCTGCTGCTGCTGTTGCCGCACACCTTGCTCCTCGGTCTGCTGCTGCTGCCCCTGCGGGACGTCGGGTTCCGTCGGCTCGCACGGCGGCAGCTGCCCCACCAGCCCGGCCGACACGGCGGCCAGCTGGCGGCTGAGGCACTGCAACACGCGCGCCTGAAGCAGCGAGCAGCCGAAGTCCAGCGACAGCTGCGCCCTGTCCACATCGTAAGTTGGCTTCAACGATTTGCGTGCAGAGTCCAGGAGCTTGAAAACTAGCACACACGTGTTATTCCGCAGGCCCGACAGCACCAAGCCCTCCTCCTTCTCGACAAGCCCTCCGTTGGCCCCCTGCACCTGCTCCGCCTCCTCCTCCCCCTGCTGTCCTTCCCGTCCTCCCCCAGAGCAACCTGCACCCGCATCCACTGATGGCTGCTGCTGCTGCTGGTATGAAGCTGCCGGAAGCTGCACACCCGGCTCCCAGCGCACCACCGCGGTCAGCAGCCGGAGCAGCGCGGCGCGAGCGGATGGAGGCTCCAGCAGGTGCTTTGCCGCCGCCCTGCGCGCAATCTCCGGCATTGCCATGAGATCACCGAGAAGCACTACTTGCTGCATAATCTGGCTGGCTTTGCGGACAAGCCCGAGGGAATCGCCACGTCCGAAGCTGCACGTCTGCACTCCAGCCAGCAGCTCCTGCGCATGCCAGAGCTGCTGCTGCGTGACATGAGTGCCTCCCCCAGCAGCAATGTCCAGAAGCCGCTTCAGCGCGGCCTGTACGTGCGGCATCGCATCTCCCAACAACTTCAGCAGCTCGGCGGGAGCGCGGCCAAGGTCGACAGCGCGGGCGAACGCGGGCTCCGCATGCTTGCCGCTGCTGCAACTACTGCTGTGGTCCATGGGTGCAGCGGTTGGCCAAGAACGCGGTGTCTAAGTGCAGTTGGGGCGCTCCGCTCAAAAAGGGACTCCGCGGCAGCGAGGGCCTGCGGTTGATTGCATGGCAAGGAATCTTGTTAAGAAACCGTCCTGTGACCGCATATTACGGAGCAGATAACAAGTAGGGGCACCGAAGTGCCGAGACCTTTCGCGGCAGGTCGCGGCCCCATGGGTCATTGCTCATCGGCCCCGTCACCCGTCTCCGTCCCCGCTTCCCAACTGCAGGAAGCATATGATCATCGACTAGGTTTTCCTTAGGAGTTAACTCAGTTCAAGCGGGACGGACGGTGCTGGGGACCGGGCCGGGCCGCACGCCCTGATGCTTGACACACACCCGACTGGTCGAGGGATTGCGCACGTGTTGGGCCATTTAGCATGCAAGGTACCATTCAGCCGCAACGTGCCACCCCAACTTGCCAACAGCTAGCTGCCCTGCCTAGGGAGCCAAGAGCAGCTAGACCCCGCCTGCACCTCAAGAAGGCTCATCAGTCCTCTTAACTGATGAGAGGGCAAGATGGTGAGCACGGTTCCAGGTGCGATGGCCACGCACGCAAGGGATGTGATCCGGGTCACGTATATGTGGGGCAGCTGGGCGCAGCGCGCAGCGGCACGTGTCCAGATGCGCCTGGACCCATGTGTGCTGGCATTTGCGGGGCATCAGACAGCCAAGAGTACCGGTAGCCAGCAGTACCAGGTGGGACTCTTCTTACAACAGCATGTGCCGCAAAGGCTTGCTTGACGATTTCTGGCACAAACTTCACTCCTTACCCGGCACTTGATGGTGGTGCCGGCTGTCCGGTACAACGGCAGCCTGCTAGTCCTGGTGCCACGCCCGCGTACATATGGGTACTGATGGGTACTGGCAGTAGCATTTGGCATGTCCTGTTACGTTCCAGGTGTGCCCACACGTCCCTGAATGGCCCCGAACAACCCACAAAGAAAGAAATGTCGTATTGTTGGCTCAATACTGTTTCTTCACCACAGTACGTGAGTAGAAGCCCAGTGCCGAGCAAGCCACGGTGGCCATATGCTGCTGCTGTGGCGCTCCAGGCAAGGCAGTAGCACGTTCCCGTTGAACTCTCGTGTCACCGCTTGGTGTCTCCACAGCACCTGAGTCGTGAATATACCGTTCATGGATGCGTAGCAAGCTGGGTTCAAGCATGCGCCCAAATTTGTGCGACCTCCTGAGTCGGTTCCGAAACGCCGCGTACTCAGGGGCTGCACTCCAAAACTGCAGCTAATTCACACTAAATCATTGCCGGTCCCATCTTGTAAGTTAGCAACTTTCGCATGCGGACTGGGGCATTGCGCTGCCATGTGCCAAATGGCGCGATGACGGCAATGGCATGGGCCAATGCGGCAACAGCCAACGATCCAAGTGAGCACCCACGGAGCCAGGACTATGCCCAACACCAGGACCCTGCTATACCAAACCCTAGAGCCCCGGCTCGGTTGCACTGTTGCGGAACATAAAATTGACGCTGCAAGACAGCAGCAATTGTTGAGGCAACATGGGGCACCGCCGCCTTGCAAAGGTCCCTGCTCAGCCACACGTCGTGGTATGGAGGTACACAGCGCGTTGTCGCCACTGTACGGCAGCCGTTGTACATGCAGCCTGGTAAAAACGATGCAAATTCGTGTAGCAATGCCTTACCTCATGCACACGTAACAGACGCACACATCCTCAGGGAACCGAGCCTCTGGCACAAGATCGTCAGTTGCAGTTTGCGCATAGCACGCCGTATGCATGGCCCTGGACCCTAGCAAGCTTCCTTCTCGCACGAGATCCGTTCAGATCGTAGTGTCAACCCTGCAGAAATTCTCACCCGAACGCCTGCCCACCTCAGCCCGCAATGCCGCTGCAGCCTGCCCTTGCCATGCCCTCGCCCCTCCCCCGCACGCCTCCGCGTGCCCCTCCCTACAGTGCGCCTCCGCACACGCCCGGCAGCAGTACCACGCCCGTCCGCACCCCCGACCGCACGCCACCAGCCGCCCCTCAACCGCCGCTTCGCTGTCCCCATCCAGGCTAACACATGCAGGGTAGCTGCACGCGCGCAGCAGCCAGTCCAGGAGCTCGGGACTGGGCACCTCGCCGCCCCACCAGCGGTAACTCCCGTCCACCGACGGGTCCCCCTGCAGCTCCAGGGCGGCCTTAACGAACGGCATGTCGTACTTGTACGGCAGGATGAGCCCCCCGGACCCGCCCAGTTCCAGCAGCCGCGAAAGCACACGTAGCTCCGGCTGCACGACGGAGAGGCCGAGGTCCAGCTGCTCCTGCAGCAACTTGCGAAGCTGCATCACCTTGGCCGTAGGCCACCTCCACACAGCGGTAGAGGCGGGGGCCTGCATGCCACGCTTGCCGCTGCTCTTACGGCTGCTGCCGGCGCCGCTGCTGCCGGCCCCTTGCACCTGCCGCTGGCCTTGGGGCCCTGTCCCCGAGCCCCTCGCCTGCAGCCAGACCTCCTCAGGGAACGCCAGTGCCACCGTGCACAAGCATGCCGCGAGGCTCTGCAACAGTTCGCAATGTACCTTCTCAAGGGCATGGTCCACGAGGGCCGGCACCAGGTGCTCCAGCGCACAGCCGACCAGCTCCACCACCCGCCACTCCTCCAGCAGCACACGACGCCGCGAGCTAAGCCACGCCGCAGTGCCGCCGCCACCACCGCCTCCGGCGCCTCCCACGTCGCTGTCAGCGCCAGCACGCCCCTCACTCCCTCTCGCTCCCTCGGTGCCACTGCCGCTTCCGCCGCCGCTGCCGCCGTTGCCAGATGTAGCAGCTGCAGCAGCAGCGGCAGCTGCTGCCGCTAAGCCACCGTCCGCCAGCGCTGTTGCATCCACACAGCCACGGCCGAGCCGCAGGGACAGGACCGCCGCCACCGGCATGGCTGCTGCCCAGAGCCCTGCCGCGAAGGAGACGGTGGCCCGGCGGCACTGGACCCGGGGCCCTTGTGGCCTGGCGGGGAGCAATAGCCGTGTCACAGGGAGCATCCGCTGCCGTGCGCCGTACAACATCAGCAGCTGCAGCCGCGGCAGGCCGGGGCCGTCGAGCCTGGGGCTACCCGTGTTGGCTGGCACGGCTGCAGCTCGGCTACCAGTACCAAGGCCAACATCCATGTCCACGTGCTCGTGGCCAGCCGCCGCCGCCGCCGTGCTTGCCGCTTGTTTGCCAGGCCCCGTCTGCACCCTGCCGCTGCCCGCGCCTGCCCCCGACGCCTCGCTGCCGCAGCTGCCGCTGCCTGCAAGACCACCACCACATCCATCGCCGCTGCGGTGGCCGCCGTGGCCGCCGCTGCTAGCGCCGCCGCTACCGCTGCTTCCAGCGCTAATGCCGGCGCCGCCGCTAGAGCCGCCGCCGCCGCCGCTGCTGCTGCTGCTGATAGTGATGCTGCTGCTGCTGCTAGCGCCGATGCTACCCGCCCAGCGGCTTATGTCCACTGCGAAGTACATGAGTTGCGCTGCCTTGGCGAATACCGGGGCTGCTGGGGCCATGGCCGGGGGATCGCATGTCCTTGCACTCGCGTACATTTCCACTTCGCGATAGGCAGTGGCTGCTGGCTCCCGAAGCTGACGCAGTATCCGCTTCCGCAGCGTGACCATGAAGGCAGCACCCTGCCGTACGTACATCACCGTACGACAGCAGCCAGCCCAGCCAGGGCCACCAGAGGCAGGCGGACTGCAGGATGCCGTGCAGCAGGGGAGGGTCTCCACCACGCAGCAGGGGAGGGTCTCCACGAGCGCTGCCCCCTCCGCGGGCCCGCTCCCCCGCCCTCCGCAGCACGCGCTCCATGCAGGGCAGCACGCCAGCCGCCAGGGCGCCGGCCACGGCGGCGGGGGCAGCAGCGGGCAGGGATCCTGGGGTCATATGGACCAGTGGACTTCAGTAATGCATAGCCAGGCTGAAGTTCATTTCGTTCCCGCTTTACCCCTAAACCCCGTCTCGGTGCTGCAAGGCAACAGCAGCAGTGCTGCCATCGGTCCGGTCGTCGGATAATCGCCCTGCATGTGCCCACAGTACAGCTTGCAGTGCGGAAACCCTACCGGTAGAGTAACAAGAGCCGCACAACACGCCCATACACGAGTACCGCCTGACTTGCTGCTGACACAGCGTGAGCACACGCCTCACGCAGCCGCGTCGGAGTGTCGAAGTGTCTCCTTCTCCGGGAATCTGGCAGTGAGTGGCAATTTCCTGTGCGTCTGCCTGTCAGAGATTGTGCATATCCCATTCCCGCATCCACATACTGAACACGTCCCACACAGCCGCAGGGCCTCACCTGCAGCCGGTGGCAGGCTTCCGAGCTCGTTTCCGGCGCTCTGCCACGCGTCAACCCACATCGACAGCAGCTCCGCCCGCAGCTCCACCCACAGGCCCGTGTCCAGCAGCAGCCGGTGCCACCGCGTCTCGGCAGCCACAGCAGCACGCGTCGACAACGGATGGCTCCCCGACGAAGAGACCGCTGCCGTCGGCGGTGCAGGAGCTGACGAACCCGTCCCTCCCGCAGCCATGGCGGCAGCCGGCTCCGCCTGGCCGCTCGGCTGCTGCTGCTGCTGCTGCTGCAATGGCGACAGGAGGGCCCGTCCTCCCCGGAGAGCTGCCAGGGCAACGTCCCCCGTCACCTGCTCCGTCAGCACGTGGACCCTCTGCCCCATGGCCCCCTCCTGCCCCCGGTACGCCTGCGCCGACCGCACCGCCAGGCGTCCCATCCGCAGCAGCAGGTCCAGGTGGCTCCAGCGGTGCACATGCGGCGGCGGCGGCATACCGTGCGCGCTCGAAACAAGCCACTGCTTGGCGTTAAACAACTGCCCGTCCACCAGGTACAAGTCTTGGCGCGGTGGTTGAGCAAGCGTCGGGCTTGCCCCAACAACCGCCGCCGCAAGGGCCCCTGTGCGGTACGGCAGCGGCATGCCGTACAGGGAGCCCCCGTCGGCCTGGTGCAGCATGAGGGTGCCCAGGGCCAGGGTGAGGTGCTGGGTGCAGGGGCCGGACAGGGCCGCACGCAGCGCGGCACATATCCCGGGCGGGAGGCTGCTGCCCAGCCCCGCTTGCCCCGTGACCGTGCACAGCAGCGCTTTCCCGTACACGCACATGACCTGGCTCAGGGCTTCAAAGGAGTAGAAGGCGCGGTATGCCGCAGGTGTTGCTATGCCAGCGGCACGCCCACCAAGGTCCTGGTGCTGCTGGTGGGGCCCCACGACGACATTAAGGTCCCTGTCGGCTGCCGGTTCCTCGGATGCTGCCCTCTCGCCTTCATCTTTCCTCTCCCCGCCCCGCTCCCCCGCCCCCGTGCACCGCCCCGCCAGCAGCACCGCCCGCGCCCAGTGGTCGAGAAGGCGGCTGTCACGCAGCCCACCAGCCAGCAGCAGCAAGAAACGCCGGGACAGCTGACGCAGCTGCTGCGCGCCGTTGGCCTGATGCTGCCGCTGCAAGGAAGCACTGGGTCAGCCGTATGCGTTGAACACAGCCGACATGAGCCTGCTGAGCTGGGTCATAAGGAAATGCGTCATGAGCGTCACGCTCTGAGCGGCGCGCAACGGCCGCGTTGTACGTGCATCTGCATTCGGCTCCCGCCCCCGCTGCTGCTGTCGCTGCTCCTGTCCTCTTTCCGCCTCCTGTTCCTTCCGCGTTTCAAGCTGCACTGCTGCTACGTCCGGCGGCAGCTGCCCCGCCAGCCCTTCCGACACGGCGGCCAGCTTGCGGCTGAGGCACTGCACCACACGCGCCTGCAGCAGCGAGCAGCCCAGATCGAGCTGCAGCAGCATGTCACATGCCGTGGACACGGGTAGGGCCCCATGAACGGACAGCAGCTGTGCCACCACCTCGCATGTTGAGGCTCGCAGTATCATCAGCCGCTCCTCGAGGAGGTCATCGTACGGCAGCTGCTCCTGCTGCTCTCCCGCTTCCCCCTTCCTCTCGTGCTGCTGCTGCTGCTGCTGCCCTGCCTGGCCGTCCGCCTGCTCACCGCCGGAAGCTATGGGAAGCTACATCACAGGCTGCCAGCGCATCACCGCGGCCAGCAGCTTGAGCAACGCAGCGGGAGCGCCCGCCGGCTGCAGCAAACGCGCGGCTGCTGTTCCTCGGGCTGGATCTATTATGCGAAGAAGATGCGCTGTGTGCGATATGACATAGTTGACATCCCAGATGAAGTCCCGGAAACTCGCCATGTCCAAGGCGCCGCACATCTGAGCCGTGACAAGCTCCTGCAAACGCTCGCGCTGCTATTGGAGAATGCTATCGTCTCTTGTCGTTCGCAATTGCAGCAGCGCCTTGAGCGCGGCCTGCACGTGCGGCATTGCGTTCTTCAACAGCCCCTGTAGCTCGTCGGGAGGGCGGCCTGGGCAGGCATCTTGTTCTAAAGGCTTCATACTGCTGCCATTGGCTGAGCTGCTCATGGCGGATGACGGAAGCGTCGGGAAGGCGAAATGTAGCGGGTGGGGGCGCCAAAGGGTGCAGATGGTCTCCTGCACAGTCCCCCTTCGTTTGAGTAAGTTTGTAACGCATACCGAGTTGGTAAAGATCTGTTTCCTGCGGTTGTACAGTAGCCGGGGCGGGGATGGTGACGTCGTGCCGATTGGCACTGACCCATGGGGCCCCAGGCATGTCGGCATTTCCCTGCCTCGACCTCATCTGCAGCGCAAATGGCGTGTTCATGAACTAACAGCAATAACGAACACGATCCAAGCCAAGCGTATAACCACATGCCCTAGCGTTTGCGAAAGCCCTTGTCGAGCGGAAAGCCCGCGCTGCATTTAGCCACCGCATGGCGCCGACTGCTGCTACTATGGACAACAGTGGCAGCAGCAGCAGCAACTATGGGGAGCCCCCGTCTGCCCGCGCTGCTGCTGACCTTGGCCGCGCTCCCGCCGAGCTGCCGGAGTTGTTGGAAGATGCCATGCCGCACGTGCAAGCCGCGCTGAGGGAGCTTCTGGCGATAGCGGACATTACAGGCGGCCATATCACGCAGCAGCAGCACCAGCGCTTTCAGGAGCTGGCCGAAGTGCAGATGAGCTTCGGAGGTGACGGTCTCCTTAATTACCTCCGCAACGCCGGGCAGATATTGCAGCAAACAGTGTTTCTCGGCGATCTGATTGAACTGCCCGAGGTCACGCGCGCGGCGGTAGCAGCACGCCTGCTGCGGCCGGCGCCTGCTCGCGCTGCCCTGCTCAAGCTGCTGGCCGCAATGTTGCGCTGGGAGCCGGGCGCGCAGCTTCCCGCAGCTTCATTCCAGCACCACCAGCAGCAACAGCAGCAGCCATCACTGGATGTGGATGCAGGTTGCTCATCGGGAGAGCGGGAAGGACAGGGGAAGGTGGCGGAGCAGACGCAGGGGGCCGACGACGTTGGGCTTGTCGAGCAGGAGGAGGGCTTGGCGCTGTCGGACCTTCGGAACGACACGTCTGTGCTGGTTTCAAAGCTCCTGGACTGCGCACGCAAATCGCTGGGGTCGACGTACGACGTGCACAGAGCGCTGCTGTCGCTGGAGTTCGGCTGCTCACTGCTGCAAACGCGCGTGCTGCAGTGCCTCAGCCGCCAGCTGGCCGCTGCGTCGGCCGGGCTGGTGGAGCAGCTGCCGCCGGAGACAGCGGCGGCGCAGCAGGACCAGCAGCAGCGGCAATACGAAGAGGCGCCTGCACCGCCTTTCGCCGGTCTGCAGTCTGCGCAGATTTACCACTCAGCAGCAACTACCAGCGGGGGCGGTCTGCACGCAGCACACATGGCGCGACGCACACTCGGCATGGCTAGCGTGCTGCTGTCAGGCCTGCATGGGCTTCTGGTCACGGCCGCGGACGCCTACCACTGGTGCGGGGCCGCTGGCAACACGGCAGGCCCGCAGCACAGCGGCAGGCCTGCACCGGGGCCCCTGCAGCAACAGCCACACCCGGAGGACGTAACCAAAACACTGCGGCAGCTGTCCCGGCGGTACCTGCTGCTGCTGGCTGGTGGGCTGCGGGACAGCCACGTATTGGACCACTGGGCGCGGGCGGTGCTGCTGGCGGGGCTGTGCAGGGAGGCGGGGGAGCGGGGCTGGGAGGAGGAGGGGCGGGAGGAGGAGGAGGAGGGAACGGGGGAGGTGGTGTCGAGAGCAGCAGACGAAGGCCGGCCTAGTCAGGGGGGCGAGCAGGAACAGCAGCAGCAGCAGCAGGAGCTGCCGGTAACCCTGAAGAAGTTGCCAGGCGGCCAAGGGGAATGGCGGCTGCACCTACCCTCGGCGCCTCATGCTCAGCATGTTTGGACCTGCCTCGGCGCGATCAGCCGCGTGCTTGCGCACTGCAATGTAGCCCGAGAGGCTGGCAGCAGTGAACCCCTAGGCAGCCTCCCGCCTGCCCTCGACACCGCCCTGCGCCAGGCCCTGTCCGGCCCCTGCACCCAGCACCTTACCCTGGCCCTGGGCACCCTCATGCTGCACCAGGCCGACGGGGGCTCCCTGTACGGCATGCCGCTGCCGTACCGCACAGGGGCCCTGGCGGCAGCAGTTGGGAAGGCATGCCGGCGGCTCAGCCCCTCCCAGCATGGCGCGGCTCCGCAGGAGGGCTTGCAGCTAATAGATCAAGAACTTTACCTGTACCTTTCATCGTTGCTTTCCAGAACTACCAGCGGCGTGCCACAGCCGCCCCCAGCGGTGCCCCCGGAGGGGCACCTGGACCTGCTGCTGCGGCTGGGGCGGCTTGCGGTGCGGTCGGCGCAGGCGCACCGGGGGCAGGAGGGGGGAACGGGGCCACAGGGAGGTCTGGTCATGAACAAAGCGGACACGGGAGGCGTGGCTATGGCTGCACTGTGGGTGGCACATGCGCTTTTGTCGTCCCGCGGTCAGGGAGCGCTGGCAGGTGCAGGTGGAAGCGTAGGCACGGTGGAAGGGCCGGGCGGAGGGCTGGGGGAAACAGCAGGCGGCGGGGCAGTGGGAGCGGCTGCGGGACGGGGCGAGAGCGTGGTGTGGGCCAAGGGAGGGCGTGGTTTGGACCGAGGTGGTGCGGCGGCTGAGGGACAGGCGGGTACAGGGCAGCTGGGCACGCCGGAGGCGGTTGCCTGGATGCTTGGCCAGCCAGGGCGCAGTACGGAATCAGCGGCTGGTGCGGCAAGGCGGGCTGCGCGTGCGGCTGTGGCTGCCGAGACGCGGTGGCACCGGCTGCTAATGGACACGGGGCTGTGGGTGGAGATGGAGGGGGAGGAGCTGGGGAAGTGGGTTAAGCAATGGAACACGGTCTGCAAACAGCGAGGGCAAATGCCCAAGGACGCAGGTGGGAGGAGCGGAGGGCCGCGGCAGAGCACCTTGCACCGCATCTTATATTCTTGTCAACCCTGACTGTAGCACCTTATTGGAGCGGAGGTGGCGGTGGCGACGTCAGTCCGGACACCGACCGTCACACAATGGGTCCCATATCTTTAGCTTAATGCATGTCTCCTGGCCCTCGACCCTCGTTCACCACGCATCCTCCGCAGCGCACATGCCCGCTGCTGCCCCCGCCCCCGTGGCCGGCGCCCTGGCGGCTGGCGTGCTGCCCTGCATGGAGCGCGTGCTTCGGAGGGCGGGGGAGCGGGCGGCCAGCGGGGGCCGCGTGGCTGGGGACCCTCCCCTGATGAGTGCCTTGTTCAGCAGCCACCTTGACTGGTGGCCCTGGCTGGGCTGGCTGCTGGCGTACAGCGATGTACGGCAGGGCGCCGCCTTCATGGTCACGCTGCGGAAGCTGATGCGGAGGCAGAAGCTTACGATCGTCGCCAGGCAGCTTGAAGCGGCAACCAGCGGCGGATCTCATGAACCAGCACGCCTGAACCCAACGGCCGCGGCGTACACCAAGGCCTACCACCTCCTGTTCTCTGCCGTGGAGGTAGGCCGGGGGCTGGGCAGCAACGGCGATAGCGGTGGCGGTGGCGGCAGAGGCCGAGGCGGCTGCTTCGGGTGCGGGGGCGCAGGTCAGGGTCAGCCGCCGGGGGCGAGCGGTGGCGGAAAAGGCGGCGGCGGCGGCGGTGGCGATGACAGTGGCGGCAGCGACAGCAGGGCCGGCCGCGGCAGCAATGGCTGCGGCAGCAACGGCGTCAGCACCAGCAGCGGCAGCGGCAGCGGCAGCCGTGGCAGCGGTGGCGGCGGCGCCAGCGATGGAGGAGGCGGAGACAGCGGCGGCGGTGGCGGCGGCGACGGCAGCGGTGGTGCTGGTGGCAGGGGCGGCGGTGGTAGCCGTGGTGGCGATGCACGTGGAGCGGCGGTCGGTGGCAGTGCAAGCGGCGGCACCTCCTCGGCACAGCCATGTGGCGTAGGAGGTTCCGGCATGGACAGCCCCGGCCTGCCGCGGCTGCAGCTGCTGCTGTGGTACGGCGTGCGGCAGGTGATGCCGGCGGTCCTGGACATGGCTGCTGCGTGGGGGCCGCGCAGCCCGCTATTGCGCTACCGTGCGTCCTCGCTCGGGCTGGGGCTGAAGACGTGGGCCACCCTGCTACCGGCGGTGGCAACGCTGTCGCTGCAGGTGGCTGGGGAGGGACCGGGTCAGGCCGCTGCGTGGCTTAGCTCGTGGCGGCGTGTGCTGCTGGAGGAGTGGCGGGTGGTGGAGCTGGTGGGCAGTGCGCTGGAGCAGCTGGTGCCGGCGCTGGACACTACTGAGTTCCGCGCTGTGGGTGCCTCTGCCGCCGTGTGGTCGATCTGTGCGGAAGGCCTAGCGGCGGCGGTCTGTGCGGTTGCGCTGGCATTCCCTGAGCAGGTGTGGTCGGCAGAGGGGGGCTCGGGCGCGGGTGGCTCCAGGACACAGGTGCAACAGAGCACAAAAGGCGGCAGCGGCAGCAGCAGCGGCAGCAGGCGGCAGGGCAGGAAGGGTGCATCCTCGGCTTCGGCGCGCTCGGTGTG
>VFQN01007095.1_pt1 | contig 12259 bp, 8 predicted proteins | sample 3512371 | NCBI WGS metagenome assembly VFQN01 (sample SAMN10412370, study PRJNA504923) | tailings metagenome | isolation source: Replicate 2 from Balatoc abandoned mine | place: Philippines: Itogon, Benguet | collected 2017-08-28
GCGAACTGCGCGACGTTAAGGGCGTCTCGGTGCTGCTCTACGACCAGACCTGCGCCGCGGAAAAGCGCAGGCGCCGCAAGCGCGGCACGTTCCCCGACCCGGACAAGCGGGTCATCATCAACGAGCTGGTCTGCGAAGGCTGCGGCGACTGCGGCGTGAAGTCGAACTGCGTTTCCGTGCAGCCGGTCGAGACCGAGTTCGGCCGCAAGCGCCGCATTGATCAGTCGAGCTGCAACAAGGACTTTTCCTGCGTCAACGGCTTCTGCCCGTCCTTCGTGACGGTCCACGGCGCGAAGCTGCGCAAGGCGGAAGGCGTCGCGAGCGCGTCGGATCCCCTGGCAGGCGTGCCGGAGCCGGCGCTCTTCCCGCTCGGCCAGGGCGGCTGGGCCTGCGTCGTCGACGGCATCGGCGGCACCGGCGTGGTGACGATCGGTGCGATCCTCGGCATGGCGGCGCATCTGGAAGGCAAGGGCTGCGGCATGATCGACATGGCCGGACTCGCGCAGAAGGGCGGAGCGGTGTTCTCGCATGTCCGCATCGCCCCGACGCCGGACGACATCAGCGCGATCCGCGTCTCGGCCGGCAAGGCCGACCTCGTGCTGGGTTGCGATCTGGTGGTTTCCGGCGCAAAGAAGGTGCTCGCCTCGGCGCGCGAGGGGCGCACGCTCTTCGTCGCAAATACGGCGGAGGTGATGCCGGGCGACTTCACGCGCTCGACCGACTTCTCGCTGCCGACGGAGCGGCTGAAGAAGGCGATCCGCCAGGCAGTGGGCGACGACAAGGCGCATTTCTTCGATGCCACCCGCAGCGCCACGACACTGTTCGGCAACTCGGTCGGCGCGAACATGTTCATGCTCGGCTTCGCCTACCAGTACGGCGGCCTGCCGGTGTCGGCGGACGCGGTCGAGAAGGCGATCGAGCTCAACGGCGAGGCGGTGAAGATGAACGTCGCCGCGTTCCGCTGGGGGCGTCGCGCCGCCCACGACCCGGAGACGGTGCGCAAGCTCGTGCATTCGGCGCAGGGCGCTGCGGCCGCCCCGCTTGCCGAGACGTTGGACGAGATCGTCGCGAAGCGGGTCGCGTTCCTGACCGGCTACCAGAATGCGGCCTATGCGCGGTGCTATGCCGAGCGCATCGAGAGGCTGCGCCGGGCGGAAGCCGCCGCCGTCGCGGGGTCGACGGTGGTGACGGAGACTGCCGCGCGCAACCTCTTCAAGCTGATGGCGGTCAAGGATGAATACGAGGTCGCCCGGCTCTATACCGACGGCTCCTTCCGCAAGCAGCTCGCGTCCCAGTTCCAGAATTTCGACCGGCTCGAATTCCACCTCGCGCCGCCCATCCTCGGCCGCAAGGGGTCGGACGGCTTGCCGCGGAAGTCCTCCTTCGGGCCGTGGATGATGAAAGGATTTGGCATGCTTGCCGCGCTCAAGGGGCTGCGCGGCACCGTGTTCGACGTCTTTGGCTACACCGCCGAGCGCAAGATGGAGCGCAGGCTGATAGCGGAATACGAGGCCGACCTCGACCTGATCGAGAACCACCTTTCGCCGCTGTCGGTCGACGCGGCCATGGCGCTCGCATCGGTTCCCGCCATCATCCGCGGCTACGGTCACGTCAAGACGCGGAACGTTGAGAAGGCGAGGGGCGAGCGGGCGCGGCTGGTCGACCGTCTCGTCTCACTGCCGATAAAGCCCACCCTTCAGGCGGCGGAATAGGTGTCCGCGGGCTTGCGCCGCATCGCCGTCTAAGGCTTTCTTAATACGGCCGTGTCATAACCGCGAAGCTTCCGCGGCCGCGCAGTCGATGAAAAAAAACAAAACTGACAATATCTCAGAGGACGTCTACATTGGCTTCGTCAGGTCGCTGTTCGACGAGACGAGTGTCCTGCTCGTCGGCGCGTTCGCACAGGGGCTGATCGGATCGCTCGTTCTCTGGAAGACGCAGCAGCCGATCTATCTCGTCCTCACCTTGATGCTGGTGGCCGCCGCCATCGGCCGCTACTATGCGCTTCGCCGCGTCGATCCCTCGCAGATCCTGACTTACAAGTCGGCTCTCGAATGGGAGCGCTACTACATCGTCGCCGGCACTATCCAAGGCCTGGCCGTCGGCCTGTTCACCTTCGTCTGCCTCTATCTGGTGCCCGACCTTTTCGGCGAGCTGGCCGGGATGTCGCTCGTGCTCGCGATGACGGTGACGATCGCGGGGCGCAACTTCGGCTCCCGCAAGATGGTGGTGATCCTCTCGCTTTCGGTGATCGTGCCGATCGCGGCCGGCTTCATGCTGAAGGGCGACATCTACCACTTCGCGCTCGGCCTGCTCGTCGTCCCGTTCATGTTCACTATCGTCAAGATGGCCAAGACGGTGCGGACGGTGCTGTTCACCGCCATCAGCGAAGAAAAGAAGGCGAAGAGACTGGCGCTACGCTTCGACCGCGCGCTCAACACGATGTCGCACGGCCTGGTGATGCTCGACAGCGACGGTCGCGTCGCCGTCGCGAACGCTGAGGCCGCCGACCTGTTCTCGGTCTCCTCGCCCGACAAGCTGCTTGGCCGGACGCTGAAGGCGCTGCTGATGCGCGGCGTTGCCGGTGGGCTGCTGTCGATGCGGGATTCGCATTACGTCGAGACGCAGCTGGCGCGCGCACTGCGCGACGGTCGCGACAGGAAGCTTCTGGTGAACTTCACCAACGGGCGACACTTCGAGTTCTCGGCCCGCGAAGGCCGCGACGAGCTTGGCGTCATCACCTTCGAGGACGTGACGGCGCGCGTCGAGGCGGAGGAGAAGATCCGCTACATGGCGCGCTACGACAACCTCACCGGCCTGCCGAACCGCGCCTATTTCCACGAGATAGTCGGGGAATATCTCATCAGCGGCGACCAGCAGCGCACATGCGCGCTCGCCGTCATCGACCTCGACGACTTCAAGAACATCAACGACACGCTCGGCCATCCGGTCGGCGACGGGATGATCTACTCCGTGGCGCAGAAGCTCGCCGGGCTTGCCCGCGAAAACGTCAAGATCAGCCGCTTCGGCGGTGACGAATTCATGCTCTATTTCGACAAGGTCGAGAGCACCGAGGCGCTGCATACCGAGCTCGCGCGCATCTTCGAGGCGCTGCAGGGCGAGGTCGACGTGGCGGGGCATTCGCTGCGGATACAGGCGAGCGCCGGCGCCGTCCTGGCGAAGGTGAGCGAAACCGACGTCGATTCCATGTTCGTCAAGGCGGACCTCGCACTCTACAAGGCCAAGGAGTTCGGCAAGAACGGCTGGCAGGTCTTCGAAGCGACGATGGATGCGGAGTTCCGCAACCGCCAAGTGCTGAAGGCGGACCTTCGCCACGCGGTCGAGAACAAGCTGCTGCGCGTCGTCTACCAGCCGATCGTGGCGATGGACACGATGCGCATCGCGAGCTGCGAGGCCCTCTGCCGCTGGGACCACCCCGAGATCGGACCGGTCTCTCCGGGCGTCTTCATCCCGCTCGCCGAGGAAATGGGCATCATCTCGGCAATCAGCGAGTTCATGCTCAAGGCCGCCAGCGCCGAATGCGCCAAGTGGCCGGAACACATCCGCGTCTCGATCAACCTGTCTGCCAAGGATTTCCGCAGCAGGAACATCGTCGCGCTGGTGAGGGAGGCGCTGACGGAAGCAGGCCTCGCGCCCGACCGCATGGAGATCGAGGTCACGGAGACGGCGCTTTTGGACGACAAGTCGTCGACGCGCGTGCTCCTCGAGGAGCTGAAGGCGCTGGGCGTGCGCATCGCGCTCGACGACTTCGGCACCGGCTATTCGAGCCTGAGCTATCTGCACACGCTGCCGCTCGACAAGGTCAAGATCGACCGGTCCTTCATCGAGGACATTACCCGCAACGAGCGTTCGCTCGACCTGCTGCGCGGTGTCGTGAACCTGTCGCGCCCGCTCGGTCTTTCCGTCACGATCGAAGGCGTGGAGACGTTCGAACAGCTCAAGGTGCTCGCCCTCGACGTGAAGCCGGACCTGGTTCAGGGCTTCCTGTTCGGCTCTGCCCTGTCGGCCTCCGGCATCGAGACCATGTCGACCACAACCTGGCCCTTCGCGAAGGACATCCACGCCGTCCGCCGCGCCTCGCGTCACCTTTCCGCCTAGCGCGGGATAAGCGCCGCTCTCCTGGAAGCCCGCCCCTTGGGCCGAGAAAGCTAAAATTTAGCGAAAATTTACCGTTTGTTAAGGTTAACCATAGGTAAATGCTCGAAATACTATTTTCGGCTTTACTACGATGGCGATTTTCCTAACGTCCTCGTACGGCGGATTTCGGGGAAGATCGGCATGATTACGGATGGTACAGCGCTGCGCGCTGTGGCGCAGTCGCTTGATGTGGATGTGAAGCCTTCCGGCTTCGTCGCGCAGGTTTCGGCCATGCTGGAACGCATCGAATACCGTCGCTGCGACAGCGGCGAGGACTTCGAGGCGATCTGCCGGCTGCGCTATCGCGCCTATCGCGCACACGGCTTCGTACCAGAATCCGCGGACGGCATCACGACCGACGCATATGACGAGACGCCCAACAGCTATCGCTTCGGCGTCTGGCTCGAAGATCAGCTCATCTCGACAGTGCGCGTCCATCACATGACCGCGGCGGAACCGTATTCGTCGATCTTGAGCACCTTCGAGGACATCATCGGACCGCGGCTGCAGCGGGGCGAAACCTTCATCAACCCGACCCTGTTCGCGGCCGATCCGTCGATCGTCGGCGTCTTTCCGGCCTTGCCCTATGTGACGCTGCGGCTGGCCGTGGCCGCCAACTCGTATTTCGACACCACGAGCTGCATCTGCGTGGTGCGCGAGGAACATACGGCCTTCTATCGCCGCATCTTCGGCGCCGTGCAGGTCGGCGAGCCGCGCGCCTATCCGCCGTTCACGGTGCCGGTCATGCTCTACGACTCGAACTGCGCCATCAATCTGCAGAAGACGCTGCGGCGCTATCCGTTCTTCAATGCGACGCCGGCCGAGCAGCGGCTTTTGTTCGGCAAGCCTGCGAAAGGCGAGCCCGCGCCGCTGACCATCATTCCCACGGCGAGCGTGGTCGCACGCGCCGCTTGATCGTGGATTTGCATTTACGGCCGTCCTTGGGCCAACATAGCAGTCGATGAAGGAAACCAAGGACGATTTCGTCCGCAACGCCATCTGGGCTCGGGAGCTTACTTCCGAGGAGATCGAGCGTGCGCGCCGTGGCGTGATCGAGAAGCAGTTCTCGAAAGGCGGCTACATCTGTCATCGCGGCGACAAGCTGGACCACTGGACCGGGGTGATCAGCGGCCTGGTCAGGATCAGCGCCATCTCGGCCAGCGGCAAGGCGATGACGTTCGCCGGCGCGGGCGCGGGCGGCTGGTTCGGCGAGGGGTCGGTCCTCAAGGACGAACCTCGCAAATACGATCTGGTGGCGATCGCCGACACGCGGCTGGCGATGATGCCGCGCGCCACCTTCATGTGGCTCTACGAGAACTCGACCGGCTTCAACCGCTTCCTCGTCCGGCAGCTCAACGAGCGCATGGGCCAGTTCATCGCGACGATCGAATACGATCGCATCCTCTCGCCCAAGGCGCGGGTGGCGCGCAACATCTCCTGGTTCTTCAATCCAATCCTCTATCCGGTGACGAAGCCCGAGATCGAGATCGGGCAGGAGGAACTCGGCCTGCTGGCCGGGGTGTCGCGGCCGGTCGTCAGCAAGAGCCTGCAGGCACTGGAGGCGGAAGGGCTGCTGCGCGTCGAGCATTCGCGAATCGTCGTCTTCGACGTCGAAGCGCTTGGAAACTACGAAGACGATTGATTTCGCCCGTCGCGCGCGCCCTTGGCGTGATCGCGGACAATGATTGGCGCAGCGCTAACTGACAATTCCCCGGCCTGTCTGTCAATGGCGGCGTTGAACCGCAGGCCGCAACGTGAAACTCTCCCTTTCGAGGAACAGTCACGGGATTGGATCCGGCCGGCGGCGCCATCTACTTCGAAAGATAGGTTGCGCGTCTGTCATACGGGCATCAAAATCCGGACAAACCGCGAATAATGCGGACCGGGAGGAGTTGGCGAGATGGATTCGACGGCACCTGCCGCCGAAAGGCCGCTTGATACGTTTCCGAAGTATCTGCTGTGGAACGCCGAGCGCTTCGCTGGCCGCCCCGCGATGCGCTTCAAGAACTACGGCATCTGGCAGAGCTGGACCTGGAAGGAGCAGCTTGCCGAGGTGCGGGCGCTGTCGCTCGGCCTGCAAGCGATCGGGGTGGTGCGCGGCGACAAGGTCGCCGTCGTCGGTTCAAATCGCCCGCGACTCTACTGGACCTTCGCCGCGGTGCAGGCGCTGGGCGGCATCCCGGTGCCGGTCTACGCCGACTCGGTCGCCGAAGAGATGGCCTATGTGCTCGACCACGCCGAGGTCCGCTTCGCCGTCGTGGAGGACCAGGAGCAGGTCGACAAGCTCCTGTCGATCGCCGACAAGGTGCCGTCGCTGCACGAAATCGTCTACGACGAGCCGCGCGGCATGCGCGACTACGACCCGAGGCGCCTGCACGACTACGAGAAGGTGCGCGAGGCCGGCCTGAAGCGGCTTGAGGAAGACGGCGCCGCCGAGGCTTGGCTGGCCGAGATCGCCAAGGGCCCCGGCTCGGATCTCGGCATCATGCTCTATACGTCCGGCACCACCGGGCGGCCGAAAGGCGTGATGCTCTCTAACGACAATCTCGTGAAGTCGGCGCTGCACGGCAACGCCTTCGACCGCCTCACCGAGAACGAGACGACGATCGCCTATTTGCCGCTCGCCTGGGTGGGCGACCACGTCTTCTCCTATTCGCAGTCCTACACGGCCGGCTTCTGCGTCGCCTGCCCAGAAAGCCCGGAGACGGTGACGGAAGACCGCCGCGAGATCGCGCCGACCTATTTCTTCGCGCCGCCGCGCGTGTTCGAGGGCCTGCTCACCGCGATGATGGTGCGTATGGAGGACGCCGGCCGCACAAAGAAGCGGATGTTTGACACCTTCATGGCGCATGCGCGCAAGGTCGGCGAGAAGATCCTCAACGGCGAGAGCGTCGGGGCGTGGGACCGGCTGAAATATGCGCTGGGCGAGTTCCTGGTCTACGGTCCGGTGAGAAACCGCATGGGCCTGTCGCGGCTGCGCGTCGCCTACACCGCCGGCGAGGCGAGCGGGCCGGAACTCTTCGGCTTCTACCGCGCGATCGGGCTGAACCTGAAGCAGCTCTACGGGCAGACGGAGGCGACGGTCTATATCACCGCCCAGCCGGACGGGCAGATCCAGGCCGATACGGTCGGGCTGCCGTCGCCGGGCGTGGAGATCAAGATCGCCGACAATGGCGAGGTGCTCTACCGTTCCGACGGCACCTTCATCGGCTACTACAAGAACGATCAGGCGACGGCGGAGACCAAGACGCCGGACGGCTGGGTGAAGACGGGCGACGCCGGCTTCTTCAATGCAGACGGGCATCTCAAGATCATCGACCGCGCTAAGGATGTGGGGCGGCTGAAGTCGGGTGCGCTGTTCGCGCCGAAATATATCGAAAACACGCTGAAGTTCTTCCCCGACATCAAAGAGGCGGTGGCCTTCGGCGACGGGCGCGACTTCTGCGCGATCTTCGTCAACATCGACCTGCAGTCGGTCGGTTCCTGGGCCGAGCGCAACAACGTCTCCTATGCCTCCTACCAGGAGCTCGCCAACCATCCGGACGTCTACAGGATGGTCGCCGAGCACGTCGACGCGGCGAACCGCAAGCTCGCGACCGAGCCGATGATGGCCGCCTCGCAGATCCGGCGCTTCCTCGTGCTGCACAAGGAGCTCGACGCGGACGACGGCGAACTTACCCGCACCCAGAAGGTGCGCCGCTCCTTCATCGCCGAGCGCTACGGCGAACTGATCGAGGCGCTCTACGACGGCTCGACGTCGAAGCGCGTCGAGACCGAGATCACATACGAGGACGGCCGCAAGGCGAAGATCGCCGCGACGGTCAGGATCGTCGACGCGCCCACCTATGGCGGCGCGGCGGAACCGGTGCGGGAGGCTGCGGAATGAACCGGCCGGTGGACCCCAGGGAATTCGCGTCGAAGCTGGAGGGCATGGCCGACGGCGAGGTGCTGCTCGACCTGCGCAACGTGTCGCTCGCCTTCGGCGGGGTGAAGGCGATCACCGACATCTCCTTCGACATCCGCAAGGGCGAGATCCGCGCCATCATCGGCCCGAACGGCGCCGGCAAGACGTCGATGCTCAATGTCATCAACGGCTTCTACACGCCTCAGAAGGGCACGATCATCTTCCGCGGCAAGGAGCGCACCGGCATGAAGCCGCACCATGCCGTGGGGCAGGGGATCGCGCGCACCTTCCAGAACGTTGCGCTGTTCAAGGGCATGTCGACGCTGGACAACATCATGACCGGGCGCTCGGTGATGATGAAGCGTGGGCTGGGCTGGCAAATGCTGTGGCACGGTCCTGCGCTCGCGGAGGAGATCGAGCACCGCAAGGCGGTCGAGGAGATCATCGACTTCCTCGAAATCCAGCACATCCGCCGCACGCCGGTTGGCAAGCTGCCCTACGGGCTGCAGAAGCGGGTGGAGCTCGGCCGTGCACTGGCGATGGAGCCGTCGCTGCTGCTCCTCGATGAGCCGATGGCGGGCATGAACCTCGAGGAGAAGGAGGACATGAGCCGTTTCATCCTCGACGTGAACCGGCAGCGCGGCACCACGATCGCGCTGATCGAGCACGACATGGGCGTGGTGATGGACCTTTCGGACCGGGTGGTCGTTCTCGATTACGGACGCAAGATCGCCGACGGCACGCCGGAGGAGGTCAAGTCCAACCAGGACGTCATCGACGCCTATCTCGGCGTCGCACACTGAAAGGAACGACCATGGACCTCGGAACCCTTCCCCTTACCCCTCTCGTCTCGTTGATCGCCGGCGTGCTCATCCTCCTGATGCCGCGCCTGCTCAACTACATCGTGGCGATCTACCTGATCGTGGTGGGCCTCCTCGGCCTGTTCCCGCAGCTGGCAGGGTGATGCAATGAACGAATGCGCGCCGGATACTGAAAGGCCAACGGCATGGAATTCCTGAACTCCATCCTCGTCAAGCCGTTCGCCGACATGTTCGGCGCGCCCGACTTCCTCATGCAGGTGCTGTGGGAGGGGCTCGTCTCGGGCGTGCTCTACGCGCTCATCGCGCTCGGTTTCGTGCTGATCTACAAATCCTCGCGTATCTTCAACTTCGCGCAAGGCATCATGGTGGTGTTCGCGGCGCTGACGCTGGTCGGCCTGCATGAGAAGGGCGTGCCGGCATGGCTGGCTCTGCCGCTGACGCTGGGCGTCATGTATCTGCTGGCGATGTCGATCGAACGCGTGGTGCTGCGCCCGCTCGTCAACCAGCCAGACATCATCCTGTTCATGGCCACCATCGGCATCACGCTGTTCCTGATCGGCTTCGGCGAGATCATCTTCGGCGGCGAGAACAAGGTGATGATCACCGAACAGCTCGGCATCCCGACCGGATCGTGGGAGTTCGAGCCGTTCGGCGGCTTCCTGTCGATCGAGCAGCGCGACGTGACGGCGGTCGTCGGCGCGGTGCTGCTCGTTGCCGCGCTGCTGCTCTTCCTCAATAAGTCGAAAATGGGCCGCGCCATCCGTGCGCTCGGCGACGACCACCAGGCGGCGCTCTCCGTTGGCATCTCGCTGTCGACGATCTGGGTCGTGGTCTGGTTCATCGCCGGCGTCATCGCGCTTGCCACCGGCATTGTCTGGGGTTCCCGCGCGGGCGTCTCCTTCGCGCTTGAGGTCATCGCCTACAAGGCGCTGCCGGTGCTGATGCTAGGCGGGCTCGAAAGCGTGCTCGGGGCGATCGTCGGCGGGCTGGCGATCGGCATCCTCGAAAAACTGTTCGAGATCTACTGGGGCCAGCCGATCCTCGGCGGCAACACCGAGACCTGGTTCGCCTTCGTGCTCGCACTTATCGTCCTGCTGTTCCGGCCGCAGGGCCTGTTCGGCGAACGCATCATCGAACGGGTGTGAGGATCTGATGCTCTACAGAACCGCCGGCCAGTTCAAGACCACCTATGAAGCCGATCATGCCCTGTTTCCCGTCAGGCAGGACGCGATCCTGCTCGGCGTCATCCTCGTCGTCGCCTGGGTGGTGCTGCCGCTGATCGCCAACGAATTCGCATTCAAGGCGCTTCTGGTGCCTGTGCTGATCTACACGCTCGCCGCGCTGGGCCTGAACATCCTCACCGGCTATGCGGGGCAGCTCTCGCTCGGCACCGGCGCCTTCATGGGGGTGGGGGCATACGCCTGCTACAAGATCATCACGATCTTCCCGGAGGTAAATCTGCTGGTGGCGATCGCGCTGTCGGGCTTCTTCTCGGCGGCCGTCGGCGTCGCGTTCGGCGTGCCCTCGCTCAGGATCAAGGGCTTCTATCTCGCCATCGCCACGCTCGCGGCGCAGTTCTTCCTCGTCTGGCTGTTCGAGAAATGGGCGTGGCTCTACAACTACAGCGCCTCCGGCGCGATCCAGGTGCCCACGATCGAGATGTTCGGGGTCGTCGTCGCGGGTCCTAACGCCAAGGCGATCACGCAGTACTATTTCGTGCTGGCCGTCGTCACGATCGTCACCATTTTCGCGATCAACATCACCCGCGGCCGCATCGGCCGGATCTGGAAATCGGTGCGCGACATGGACATCGCCGCCGAACTCGTCGGCATCAACCTGATGAAGGCCAAGCTCTCGGCGTTCTTTGTGTCGTCCTACATCGTCGGAATCTCGGGCGCGCTGTTCGTGTTCCTGTGGCGCGGTGCCGCTGAGCCGAACCTGTTCGACATCCCCCTGTCGTTCCGGGTGCTTTTCATCGCCATCATCGGCGGTCTCGGCTCGATCCTCGGCAACTACCTGGGCGCCCTGCTGATCGTCGCGCTGCCGGTCGTGCTGAGCTTCCTGCCGGGTGCGCTCGGCATTCCGGTCAGTTCCTCGATGGTCGAGCATCTCAACACCATGGTCGTCGGCGCGCTCATCATCTTCTTCCTGATTGTCGAGCCGCACGGGTTGGCGCGGTTCTGGGCTGTGCTCAGGGAGAAGCTTATCATCTGGCCGTTCCCTCACTGAGGGGCGGCGCTGATCGCGGCCAAGGACTTGTTCTAGGCCGCAGGAGACGGGGTTGGTTCACCCCACCACATCGGGAAAACGGACTAGTGGAGGAAATGAGAATGAGGAAGATCCTGAAATCGACCCTTCTGGCGACGAGCGTGCTCGTCGCCGGGGCCTTCGCCGTGCCTGCCTTCGCGCAGGACGTGCTGCGCGTGCCGAACCTGTCCTACCGGACCGGACCCTTCGCCACGAGCGGCACGCCACTCGCCAACGGCCAGCTCGACTATCTCAACATGCTCAACGAGCGCGACGGCGGCATCAACGGCGTGAAGCTCGACGGCACCGAATGTGAGACGGGCTACAACACCGAGAAGGGCGTCGAGTGCTACGAGAAGACCAAGGGTAACGCGGTTCTGACCCAGCCCTGGTCGACGGGCATCACGCTGCAGGTGCTGCCGAAGTCGCATGTCGACAAGATTCCGATCCTGGCGCCCGGCTACGGCTTCTCGGCCATGCAGGACGGCAAGACGTTCGAATGGGCCTACAATCCGCCGTCTTCCTACTGGGATGGCGCCTCGATCCTGCTCAACACGATCGCCGACGGCAACCTGGACAATCTGAAGGGCAAAAAGGTCGCGCTGCTGCACCTCGACCACCCCTACGGCAAGGAGCCGATTCCGCTGATGGAGCAGCTTGCCGCCAAGCACGGCTTCACCCTGCTGCCGATCCCGGTCGGCCTCAAGGAGATGCAGAACCAGTCGGCGCAGTGGCTGCAGATCCGCCGCGAGAAGCCGGACTTCGTGCTGATGTGGGGCTGGGGCGCCATGAACGGCGGCGCGCTGACCGAAGCCGCCAAGACCAAGTATCCGATGAACCAGTTCCTCGGCATCTGGTGGGCGAGCCATGACGCCGACCTGAAGCTCGTCGGCGAGGCCGGCAAGGGCTATCGTGCTGTGTCGTGGAGCTTCCCCAACAACGAAGCCCAGGCGATGAAGGACATCAAGAAGCTCGTCATCGACGCTGGCAAGTCGCAGGCAGCACCCGGCGAGTTCGACACGGTGTTCTACCAGCGCGGCGTCCTGATCGCGGCCATGGGGGTGGAAGGCATAAAGGTCGCCCAAGACAAGTTCGGCACCACGGTCGTCAATGCCGAGCAGGTGCGCTG
>VFQN01007096.1_pt1 | contig 12258 bp, 10 predicted proteins | sample 3512371 | NCBI WGS metagenome assembly VFQN01 (sample SAMN10412370, study PRJNA504923) | tailings metagenome | isolation source: Replicate 2 from Balatoc abandoned mine | place: Philippines: Itogon, Benguet | collected 2017-08-28
AGGTGCAGCCGGGCCTCGCGCAGGTCCCAGCGCTCGTTCTTGAAGGTGACCGGCTCCTCGCTGGTGAGAAGCTGCATGATAACGGTGAAGCTCTCCTCCAGGAGCCGGCGGGTGTCGGACTGCTGGATGCCGATCATCTGCGCGTCGGTCGGCAGCGCCCCCGGGCCGGCGCCGAACATCACCCGCCCGCGGCTCAAGTGATCGAGCATCACGATCCGCTCGGCCACCCAGAGCGGGTTGTGGTAGGACAGGCTGATCACGCCCGTGCCGAGCTTGATGTGCCGGGTCCGCTCGATCGCCGAGGCGATGAAGATCTCCGGCGAGGCGATCAGCTCGCTGCCGGCCGAATGATGCTCGCCGATCCAGGCCTCGTCATAGCCCAGCCGGTCCAGGTGCTCGACCAGCTCCAGGTCGCGCTGGAGCGCCAGCGTCGGGTTGGTGCCGGGCGCATGGAACGGCGCCATGAACATGCCGAAGCGCAGCCTCTTGGCCATCGCCTTCTCCCTGATCGTTCGCTCGCTGGCCGGACATGATCACGCCGGCCTTGCGGACAAACAACCCGCTCAGGATGGGAGAAGGCAAGCCTTAAGCGGCAAGGCGGCAGGGAGCACGCACCCTGCCGCCTTGCCGATCGCCTATGTCCGCAGCGTGGCGCCGGTCGCCTTGGCCACCTGGGCCACGATCTTCTGCGCCACCGCGTCGATCGTCGCATCGGTGAGGGTGCGGTCCTGGGACTGCAGCCGCACGCCGACCGCAACCGACTTGTGTCCCTCGCCAAGCGACGGCCCGCGATAGATGTCGAACACCGCGACCTCGCGGACGAGCTGCTTCTCGGCCTGGCGGATCGCCTTGAGGATCGCGTCGACCGTCACCGCCTCCTCGACCACGAAGGCGAAGTCGCGCTCCACCGCCTGGAATGGCGAGGCCTGTAGGGCGCCCTTGTTGCGGCCGGCCTTGGCGCGCGGCTTGGGCAGGCTGTCCAGGTCGAACTCGAACGCCACCACCGGCAGGTCGATGCCGATCTCCGCCAGGATCGCCGGGTGGATCTCGCCGAACGAGGCCAGCGCCTGCGGCCCCAGGCGGACCCGGCCGGAGCGGCCCGGATGGTACCAGTCCGGCGCGTCGGTACTGATCTGCGCGGTGTCGACCTTCGCACCGGCCACGGCGAGCAGCGCCAGCACGTCGGCCTTGATGTCGAACACGTCGACGTCCCGCGCCGGCTCCGCCCAATGCCGCCCCCGCAGGGCACCGAAGCGCAGGCCGGCGCAGGTCCAGCTCTGCTTGCCGGGTGCTGCCTCGATGAAGCGCGGCCCGACCTCGAACATGCCGCCCGCGCGGAAGCCGCGGTCGGCGTTCCGGCGCACCGCATCCAGGAGGTTCGGCAGGATCGACGGCCGCAGCGCCGCCAGATCGGCGTGGATCGGGTTCTGCAGGAGGATCGGCTGCTCGGCGCCGAAGCGCCTGGCCAGTCCTTCCGGCATGAACGACCAGGTCACCGCCTCCAGGAGGCCGCGCGCGGCCGCCAGGCGGCGCACGTCGGAGCGGCGGCGCTGCTCGGGCGTCAGCACCAAAGCGGAGACCGAGGCCATGCGCGGCACCGAGACCGGCGGGATATGGTCATAGCCGTGCAGGCGGGCGACTTCCTCCACGATGCAGGCCTCGGTGGCGACGTCGTGGCGCCAGGACGGGATGCTGATCTCGTACAGGTCTGGGCCGCCTTCCAGGCCGAAGCCCAGGGCCCGGAGCCCGGCCTCCATCTCGTCGCGCTCCACCGTGATGCCGGCCAGCCGCGCGATCTGGGCGGTGTGGAAGGCGATCCTGCCTTTGGCCGCCGGCACCTTGCCGGCGACCTCGACCGGGCCAGGCCGGCCACCGCACAGGTCCAGGATCAGCCGGGTGGCGAACTCGGTCGACGGCAGCACCAGCTCCGGGTCGATGCCGCGCTCGAAGCGGGCGCGCGCGTCGCTGTCGATCCCAAGCCTGCGGCCGGTTTCGGCGGTGCGCAGCGGATCGAACAGCGCCACCTCGAGAACCATGTCGGTGGTGGTCTCGTCGCAGCTGGTGCCCTCGCCGCCGACCACGCCGGCCAGGCTCACCACGCCCGTGTCGTCGTAGATCACGGTCATGCCGGACGACAAGGTGTGGGTCTTGCCGTCCAGGCCGTCCAGGGTTTCGCCGCCCTCGGCCGCGCGCAGGGTCAGGTCGCCCTTCAGCTTGTTGCGGTCGAAGACGTGCAACGGCCGGTCGAGGTCGAAGGTCAGGTAGTTGGTGATGTCGACCAGGGCGGAGATCGGGCGAAGGCCGATCGCGGTCAGGCGCCGCTGCAGCCAGTCCGGGCTGGGTCCGTTCTTCACGCCGCGGATGGTGCGGGTGACGAACAGCGGGCAGGCCGCCCCGTTGCCCGGCGCGAACTCCAGGCGGGTCCGGGTGACCGCATCGGTGGCGGGCGGAACCGGGCTGAAGTCGCGCGACTTCAGCGTGCCGAGGCCGGCCGCGGCCAGATCGCGGGCGATGCCGTTGACGCCGAAGCAGTCGGCGCGGTCGGGCGTGACCTTCAGCTCGATGACCGGCCCCTCGATGCCGAGCGCGGCCACCGCCGGGGTCCCGACCTCGGGCGCGCCCGGCAGGTCGATGATCCCGTCATGGTCCTCGCCCAGGCCCAGTTCGCGCCAGGAGCACATCATGCCCTCGGATGGCACGCCGCGGATCTCGGCCTTGGTCAGGGTGACGCCGGTGGCCGGCACCACCTGGCCTGGCCGGGCCAGGATCCCGCGCAGGCCCGCCCGCACGTTCGGCGCGCCGCAGACGACGCTGAGCATGCCGTCGGCCGAGCGGACCTTGAGCGCCCAGAGCCGGTCGGCCTGGGGATGCCGCTCGGCCTCGACGATCTCCGCCACCCGGAAGCCTTCCAGGGCAGCCCCCGGATCGGTGATGCCTTCGACCTCCAGGCCCAGGTCGGTGAGCTTCTTGGCGATGGTCTCGACATCCGCGTCGGTGTCGAGATGCTCCTTCAGCCAGGGGAGCGTGAGCTTCATCGGGACAGGCCCCCAGCCAGCGTAGGAACGTCGAGCGGCAGGAAGCCATAGTGCTTCAGCCAGCGCAGGTCGGCCTCGAAGAAGGTGCGCAGGTCGGGGATGCCGTATTTCAGCATGGCGACGCGGTCGATGCCCATGCCGAACGCGAAGCCCTGCCACTCGTCCGGGTCGAGGTTAACGGCCTGCAGCACCTTGGGATGGACCATCCCGCAGCCCAGGATCTCCAGCCAGTCGCTGCCCTCGCCCACGACCAGCTCGCCCTGCCCGCGCCTGCAGCCAATGTCCATCTCGGCGGACGGCTCGGTGAACGGGAAGTAGGACGGGCGGAAGCGGACCGGGATCCGGTCGCTCTCGAAATAGCTGCGCACGAAGTCGATCAGGCAGCCCTTGAGATGGCCCATATGGGTCCGCCGGTCGATCAGCAGCCCCTCCACCTGATGGAACATCGGGGTGTGGGTCATGTCGCTGTCGACCCGGTAGGTGCGGCCGGGTGCGATGACGCGGAACGGCGGCTTGCCGGCCAGCATGGTGCGGATCTGCACCGGGCTGGTGTGCGTGCGCAGCAGCAAGGGCGCGCCGTTCTGCTCGGCGTCCAGGTAGAACGTGTCGTGCATCTGCCGGGCGGGATGCTCCTTCGGCAGGTTCAGTGCCTCGAAATTGTGGAAGTCGTCCTCGACGTCCGGCCCCTCGGCCACGGCGAAGCCCATGTCGGCGAAGATCGTGATGATCTCGTCGGTGACCTGGCTCACCGGATGGATGCGGCCCTGCTGCTCCTCGCGCACCGGCAGGGTCACGTCGACCCGCTCGGCCCGCAGGCGGGCTTCCAGCGCTGCGGCCTGCAGGGATGACTTGCGGTCAGCGAGCGTGCCTTCGAGCTGGTCCTTCAGCTCGTTGATCTGCCGGCCGGCTTCCTTGCGGCTGTCCGGGTCCATCGAGCCCAGCTGCTTGAGCAGGCCCGTGACGGCGCCCTTCTTGCCCAGAAATGAAACGCGGACCTCGTCCAGGGCGCGCAGGTCGGCGGCGTCGCCGATGGCGGCCAGGGCTTGATCGCGCAGGCTTCCGACATCGAGGGTCATGATCGGTTCCGGGGCGTGGGTCCGGGAAGAAATGCAAAAAGGGGCCGCAGGGCCCCTCTTCGGTCGCTCAATCGAAGCGGTCGATGCATCGGCGGGATGCCGCGGCTTCGGTCTCGAAGCCGCCGGGCATCAGGCCGCGAGCGCGCCCTTCGCCTGAGCGACGATGCCGGCAAACGCAGCCGCATCGTGCACGGCGATGTCGGAAAGGACCTTGCGGTCCAGCTCGACGCCCGCCAGCGACAGGCCGTGGATCAGGTTGCCGTAGGTCAGGCCTTCCTGACGCGCCGCGGCGTTGATCCGCTGGATCCACAGCGCGCGGAAGTCGCGCTTCTTGTTGCGGCGGTCGCGGTAGGCGTACTGGAGCGCCTTCTCCATCGACTGCATCGCGGTACGGATGCAGGTGGACCGCCGGCCGCGGTGGCCCTTGACCTGGTCCAGGACCTTCTTGGTCCTGGCGTGGGAGGTAACCCCCCGGCTGACGCGCGCCATTTTCAGCGAACTCCGAAACGAAAAAGGATCAGGCGTAGGGCATCATGAGCTTGACGAGATGCGCATCGCCCGGCTCGAGGTAACCGGTAGCACGGGCCCGCACCTTGGCCGACTTGGCCTTCGCGGTCAGGCAGTGGCGATGATTCGCACCACCATGCTTGACCTTGCCCGAGGCCGTGAAGCTAAAGCGCTTCGCGGCACTCCGCTTGGTCTTCATCTTCGCCATGATCTGCTCCGGAGACGACAAAAGCCACGGCGGCGAAAACGCCACCGTCCGTGGCGGCGGGTGATAGCGAAATTCGCGGGGGGATGCAACACGCGTTGTGGGCCGCATCGCCCACACGCCCATCATGCAAGACGCCCTTGAGGCGAATGGTGTAGCCGCAAGGGGTTCCCCTTCATACATCGTGGGGTGGTCCGGGATCACCCCGGCAGTGCGTGAGCAAGATGAAGTTAGGAACCATTCCCCGCTCCGGCATCGACGAGGAGCGCATCCATGCCCTGGTCCACGGCTTCTATGCGGCCGTGCGCCAGGACGACCTGATCGGCCCGGTGTTCATGAGCCGGATCCAGGCCGAGCGATGGCCGGTCCATCTCGACAAGATGTGCGCCTTCTGGTCGTCGGTGCTGCTGCGCACGGAGCGCTACGACGGCCGGCCGCTGCGGCCGCACCTGATGATGCCCGAGTTGGCGGACGCGCATTTCCAGCGCTGGCTCGGCCTGTTCCGGGCCACCGCGCGGCAGGTGTTCGAGGCGGAGGCGGCCGAGGTGGTGATCGGCTTTGCCGAACGGATCGCCCAGAGCTTCCGCATGTCGATCGCGTTCCACCGCGGCGAGGATGCCGCGTCGCTCCAACCGCTGCCCGCCTGAACGACAAAGGGCAGCGACCGCGGCCGCTGCCCTCCTTCCGTGACACCGAGCCTGCCGCTCAGAAGTCTGCCGGCGCCTCCACCCCGGATCCGACCAGCGCCCTGCGGATCGCGTCCTTCAGCCGGCCGAGCCCTTCTTCCGAGCCGGCCTCGGCACGGGCGACCAGGACGGCCTGGGTGTTGGAAGCGCGCAGCAGCCACCAGCCGTCCTCGGTGTCGACGCGCACGCCGTCGATGTCGTTCACCTTGGCACCCTGGCTCGCCAGCTTCGCCTTGACGTGCTGGATCGCCGGGAACTTGACCTCTTCCTCGCAGTCGAAGCGGATCTCCGGCGTCGCGATCACGTCGGGCATCGCGTCGCGCCAGTCCTTGAGCGTCCGGCCGCTGCGGGAAAGGATGTCCAGCAGGCGCACGGCCACGTAGAGCGCGTCGTCGTGGCCGTAGAACCTGTGCTTGTAGAAGATGTGGCCACTCATCTCGCCGGACAGCGGCGCGTTCTCCTCGATCATCTTGTCCTTGATGAGCGAGTGGCCGGTTTTCCACATGATCGGCCGGCCACCCAGGCGGGTGATCTCGTCGAACAGGCCCTTGGACGACTTGATGTCGGCGATGACCGCAGCGCCCGGCATCTCCGGGAGGATGTCGGCCGCCAGGATCTGCAGGATCTGGTCGCCCCAGACGATCCGGCCGGTGGAATCGACCACGCCGATCCGGTCGCCGTCGCCGTCGAAGCCAATGCCGATCTCGGCTCCGGACGACTTCACCCGGTCGACCAGCGCTTCCAGGTTCTCCGGGATGGTCGGGTCCGGGTGATGATTCGGAAAGCGCCCATCCACCTCGGCGAACAGGCATTCATGGGTGCCCGGCAGCCGGGCGACCAGCGCGGTCATGGCGGGGCCGGCCGCACCGTTGCCGGCGTCCCAGACGGCGTGGATCGGCCGGTCGCCGTCGTAGTCCTTGGCGAGGCGCGCGACATAGTCGTCGAAAATCGAGATCTCCTCGACCTTGCCCTTGCCGGATTCGTAGTCGCCCGCGGCGATCAGCCGGCCCAGCTCCCGGATGCCCTCGCCGAAGAAACTGTGCTTCCCCAGCATCATCTTGAAGCCGTTATGGCTCGGCGGATTGTGCGAGCCGGTGACCTGCAGGCCGCCGTCGGCACCGAGATGGTGCACGCCGAAATAGAGCATCGGCGTGGGGCCGAGCCCGACCGCGGCGACGTCGACGCCGGCGGCGACGATGCCGCGGATGACCGCGGCCACCAGGTCCGGCGAGCTCAGGCGCCCGTCATAGCCGACCGCGATGCGCTGGCCGCCCTTGCGGCGCACGACCGTGCCGAACGCCCGGCCAATCGCTTCCGCGTCCTGCGGGAACAGGGTTTCGCCGACGATGCCGCGAATGTCGTACTCGCGCAGGATCGAGGGATGCAGCTTGTGACCCGCCATGAGAGGCTCCTGATTTCCTGGATGCTTGCCGGTCAGGCTGCGCCGACGGTGGGCCGTCCGATGCTGATATAGGCGAAGCCGCGCTGCGCCACCTCGGCCGGGTTGAAGATGTTGCGCAGGTCGATGATCTTGGGCTGCCGGACCAGCTCGCGCACCCGGTCCAGGTCCAGGCCGCGGAACTCGTTCCACTCGGTGAGCACCACGATCGCATCCGCCCCTTCGACCGCGTCGTAGGGGTCCTGCGCCCACACCACCTCGGGCAGGAGCTTCTCGGCTTCCTTCTTGCCCTCCGGGTCATAGGCCCGGATGACCGCGCCCTCGCCCTTCAGGGACGGCAGCACCACCAGCGACGGCGCGTCGCGCATGTCGTCGGTGTTCGGCTTGAAGGTCACGCCCAGCACCGCGATGGTCTTGCCCGCCACCGAGCCGCCCATGGCGTCGGTGATCTTGCGCACCATCTTGCGCTTGCGCATCTCGTTCACGTTGATCGTGCTCTCGACGATGCGCAGGTCCACGCCGTTCTGCTCGGCGGTGCGGACCAGGGCCAGCGTGTCCTTGGGGAAGCACGAGCCGCCATAGCCGGGGCCGGCATGGAGGAACTTGCGGCCGATCCGGCCGTCCAGCCCCATGCCGCGCGCCACCTCGTTCACGTCCGCCCCCACTCGCTCGCACAGGTCGGCCATCTCGTTGATGAAGGTGATCTTGGTCGCGAGGAAGCTGTTGGTCGCGTACTTGATCAGCTCGGAGGTCTCGAGGCTGGTGAACAGGATCGGCACCTCGATCGTGTTGAGCGGCCGGTAGCAGCCGGTCATCACCTCACGGGCATGCGCGCTGTCCACGCCGCACACCACCCGGTCCGGGCGCATGAAGTCCTCGATCGCCGAGCCTTCGCGCAGGAACTCCGGGTTCGACGCGATGTCGATCTGCAGGTCCGGGCGGACGCGCTGGAACAGTTCCTTCAGCTTGCGCCCCGTGCCCACCGGCACGGTCGACTTGGTGACGACGACGGTGGGCTCCTTCAGCGCCTTGGCGATCGCCTCGCCGGCGGCGAACACGTAGGTCAGGTCGGCATGGCCGTCGCCGCGCCTGGTCGGCGTGCCGACCGCAATGAAGATCGCCTCCTTGTCGAGGACGCCGTCCTCCAGCGAGGTCGTGAAGGTCAGGCGGCCCGCCTTGACGTTCTTCTCGACCAACGCGTCCAGGCCGGGCTCGTAGATCGGGATGCCGCCCGCTTCCAGCATGGCAATCTTCTTGGGGTCGACGTCGATGCAGGTCACGTCGTGGCCGAACTCGGCGAAGCAAGCACCAGACACCAGGCCGACATAGCCCACGCCGATCATCGCGATGCGCATGCGCGTCTCCAGAAAAACAAAAAGGATGGTCGAAGCGACCGGATTGTTCAGCGGTAGCGGGACAGGATGCCGCGCACGCCCTCGGCCAGATCGGCACGCTGCAGTGCAGCAGCAACCACTGCCTCGACGTAGCCCAGTTTGTCGCCACAGTCATAGCGCCCGCCACGATATACCGCAGCGTGGAAGGGCGAACGGCCGATCAGCTTCTGCATGGCGTCGGTGAGCTGGATCTCGTTGCCCGCCCCGCGCTCGCCCTTGGCCAGGTGCTCGAACACTTCGGGCACCAGCACGTAGCGGCCGATGATCGACAGCCGGGAGGGCGCGTCCTCCGGCTTGGGCTTCTCGACCATGCCGGTGACCTCGATCAGCTCGCCGTCGACCTCGCCGGTGGCGATGATGCCGTAGCGGCTGGTCTGCTCAGGTGGCACCTCGACCACCGAGATCACGCTGCCGCCGGTCTTCTCGTGCAGCCGGCACAGGTCGACCAGCGGCGGCGGGTCGTTGAGGAGCAGCTCGTCCACCAGCAGCACCGCGAACGGCTCGTCGCCCACGATGTGCCGGGCGCACCAGACCGCGTGGCCCAGGCCCAGTGGCTCCTGCTGCCGGGTGTAGATCACCTCGCCCGCCGTCGGCACCGCCGCTACCAGCTGCTCGAGCTGCTCGGTCTTGTTCTTGCGCTGCAGCGTGTCGAACAGCTCGTAGGCGCGGTCGAAATGGTCCTCGATCAGCACCTTGCCGCGTCCGGTGACGAACACGAAGCGCTCGACGCCGGCGGCAGCCGCCTCCTCGAACGCGTACTGGATGACCGGCTTGTCCACGACCGGGAGCATTTCCTTGGGCAGGACCTTGGTCGCCGGGAGCATGCGGGTTCCCTGTCCTGCGACAGGAAACACCGCGGTACGGATACGTGCCATTGATCCTCGCTCGCCCTCAGGCAGGGCGCTTCAGGTCTTACAACTCCAGGATGGAGTACCGGTGCCCGCGCCGCACCACATAGCGGCGGGTCGGCCGCAGCTTCAATAACGCGGATCGAATCATTGCGCAGGGATAAGCATCCGGTGCATGTGGCCCATGCGCCGGCCTGCATCACCGTGGACAGGTCCTCAGCGACAATCTTCGAGGGATTCATGTCAAGTCTTCAGACGCTCCGTCTCGACACGTCCTTGCCAATGCCGGAATCCGGTGCTGTCGGGCAGGAAGCTCATGGCTCCAGCGACCGCCGTTTTCTGACCGGCACCTGGTGCCATGCCGGCGGCAAGCTGGACGCCACCCAGCGCTACGACGAAGTCTGCGTCATCCTGGCCGGGCGGGTGCGGCTGACCAACGAGGCCGGCGAAGCCCGGGAATACACGGTCGGCGACAGCTTCGTGATCCCCAAGGGCTTCAAGGGTACGTGGGAAACGCTGGAGCCGGTGCGCAAGCACTATGTGATCTACGACGTGGACCTGGTCCGCGCCTGATCCGGTCGGGAGGGGGTGCGGCCCCCTCCCCTCGCCGATCGTCAGCGCATCGTGGGCATGATGAACTCGGCGCCGGCCCGGATGCCGGTCGGCCAGCGCGTGGTGGTCGCCTTGACCTTGGTGTAGAAGCGCACGCCCTCGGGGCCATAGGCGTGATGGTCGCCGAACAGGGAGCGCTTCCAGCCGCCGAAGCTGTGGAAGGCCAGCGGCACCGGGATCGGCACGTTGACGCCGACCATGCCGACATGGACGTTGTTCACGAAGGTCCGGGCGGCGTCGCCGTCGCGGGTGAAGATCGCGGTGCCGTTGCCGTATTCGTGCTCGTTGATGATCTTCAGCGCGCTGTCGAAGTCCGGCTGGCGGACCACCGACAGGACCGGGCCGAAGATCTCCTCCTTGTAGATCCGCATACCGGTGGTCACGCGGTCGAACAGGCAGCCGCCGATGAAAAAGCCGTTCTCGTAGCCCTGCATCTTGAAGTCGCGGCCATCGACCACGAGCTGGGCGCCTTCCTGCACGCCCAGGTCGACATAGCCGCGCACCTTGTCCAGGTGCTCGCGGGTGACCAGCGGGCCCATCTCCGCCCCGGCCTGGGTGCCCGGGCCGATATCGAGCTGGCGGATCTTGGGCGCCAGCTTCTCCACCAGGATGTCGGCGGTCTTCTCGCCCACCGGCACCGCCACCGACACCGCCATGCAGCGCTCGCCGGCCGAGCCGTAGCCGGCCCCCATCAGCGCGTCGACCGCCTGGTCCATGTCGGCGTCGGGCATGATGATCATGTGGTTCTTGGCCCCGCCCAGCGCCTGGACGCGCTTGCCGTTGGCGGTGCCGGTCTTGAACACGTATTCGGCGATCGGTGTGGAGCCCACGAAGCTGACCGCGGCGATGTCGGGATGGGACAGCAGCCGGTCGACCACGACCTTGTCGCCGTTGACGACGTTCCACACTCCCTCCGGCAGCCCGGCTTCCAGGGCCAGCTCGGCCAGGTGCAGGCTGGCGGACGGCACCTTCTCCGAGGGCTTGTGGATGAAGCAGTTGCCGCTGGCGATGGCGATCGGCGCCATCCACAAGGGAACCATGGCGGGGAAGTTGAACGGCGTGATGCCGGCGCACACGCCCAGCGGGTAGCGGACCGAGGCGATGTCGACGCCGGTCGCGACCTGGACGTTGATCTCGCCCTTCAGGAGCTGCGGGATGCCGCAGGCGAACTCGACCACCTCGAGGCCGCGGGTGATCGAGCCCTTGGCGTCGTCGATGGTCTTGCCGTGCTCGGCCGAGACCAGGGCGGCGAGCTTCTCCATGTCGCGCTCGATCAGTTCCTTCAGGCGGAACATGACCCGGGCGCGGCGGGTGACGGGGGTGGTCGACCATTGCTGGAAGGCGGCCTTGGCGTTGGCGACGACCTGATCGACCTCGGCCTCGTTGGCGAAGGCGACCTTGCCGCTCACCTCGCCGATCGCCGGATCATACACGTTGCCGAACCGCCCGGACGTCCCTGCGACGCGCTTGCCGCCGATCAGATGTCCGATCTCTTTCATGGCCACATTCCCTTCCGTCCCAGCCGGCGCAGGCCCCATGGGGCACGCCGGCCGGCCCTCCTGTAGCCGATCCTCTCAGGCGCGGCGAGCAGGTAAGGAGGCAGGTCCGTCAGTCCATGCGACATGGTCGGCTCACGCCGTCAGGACGAAGTTCTCCTGCCTGAGCCCGGTGGTTGCGTCGAAGGTCAGGCTGGATGCGGGCCAATGGAACGGATCACCCTCGTTGATCGCGTCGAGCAGCGCGCTGGTGTGGAGGACGGTCATGTCCGAGCCGGACCCGGAGCCCGGCAGGATGTCGACGAAGCTGTCGGCATCGTCGAGGACGCCATTGCCGTTGGTGTCCAGGTCGCCGAAGTCCAGGTTCCAGACCGGATGGCCCAGCTCGGGCTCGAACGGCGTGAGGGCGACGGTGAACTGGATCCGGTCGACCGCCGGGTCGAAGTCGACGATCCGATCGTTGCCGCCGGCCAGGCTGATGCCGCGTTCCACGTCGTTGTCGAAACGGTGCGTGAACAGGTCGGCACCGGAACCGCCTTCCAGCAGATCGTCACCGGAACTGCCGTCGATGAAATCGTCGCCAGCGCCGCCGATCAGGTGGTCGTTCCCCTTGGCGCCGAGAAGCTGGTCATTGCCGGCCCCGCCACGGGCGAAATTCTCCCGGAAGTCCGATTCGATGCGGTCGTAATAGCCGGTGCCCACGGCGAGCAGGTCGTCGCCATCGCCACCGATCAGCCGGTCGCTGCCCTCCTGGCCGTTCATGGTGTCGGACCCGGCCCCGCCGATCAGGACGTCGTCGCCGATCTTGCCGTCCCGGTAGTCGTCGCCGCTGCCGCCCGCCCGGCGGTCGTTGCCGCCATGGCCTTCGCGGCCGTCATCGCCGATCCCGCCATAGAGGCGGTCATCGCCGGCCCCGCCGGACAGGCTGTCCGCGCCGTCCTCGCCGTAAAGGGCGCCGCCCGCGTCCGCAGCTTGGACGTCGCGCAGGCCGCTGTAGAGC